>ERZ1643247.818-NODE-818-length-33873-cov-6.903099_pt1 | contig 33873 bp, 24 predicted proteins | sample MGYA00579264_ERZ1643247 | MGnify/ENA primary metagenome ERZ1643247 (study PRJEB29033, sample SAMEA4952262) | chicken gut metagenome | biome: Broiler Chicken; feature: Gastrointestinal Tract; material: Caecum | place: Ireland | collected 2018 | study: Broiler... | reverse complement strand
TTTTTCCTGCTTTCATTTGTCTGCTCGCTCATATTGCCCTCTCCTCCTTACTGCATGGATTTGATTCTCGGGTCCACTACACAGTAGAGGATATCCGAAAGCAGGTTGCCCAGAATCACCAGGGTGCTGGAAAGCACCAGAATAGCCATTACTATCGGATAATCCAGTCCCTTTACGGCGCTGACAAAGTAATTGCCGATGCCCGGCCAGGTAAATACGGTTTCCGTCACCACCGCGCCTGTTACCAGCTGGGGCAGGGCCATACCCAGTTTCGTCACCATGGGGATCATCACGTTGCGGATGATGTGATGAAACAGGATCTGCACCTTCTTGGCGCCAAATGCCTGCTGAACCACTACATAGTCTTCCTTCATCTGGCCGATGGTAGAACCCCGGACAAAACGGGTCAAATCCGGCAGGAAGCCTACCACCAGGGTGATGTAGGGCAGGAAGAAATGCCACAGCAGGTCTCCCAGGGAATTATCCCCAACCGTATGCATGCCCATGATGGGGAAAATCTTCATACGGAAGCTGAAAATGTAGATCAAAAGCATGGCGAACCAGAACGTAGGCGTGGCAATTCCGATCGAGCAAAGTCCATCGATGATTTTATCCGGCCAGCGGTTTTTGTAGCTTCCCGCTACCAGGCCAAGCACAATGGCCAGCACATAGGCAGTTGCATAGGAAGCCAGCACCAGGATCGCCGTATTGGGAATACGAATCATTAAATCGTACTTGATACTGGTGTGAGATAACAGGGAATATCCGAAATTCCCGTGCAGAATGTTGTTCAGCCAGCGGAAATACTGAACGTACACCGGATCGTTCAGTCCATAGGCTTCTCTGCGCATCTCAATCTCCGCGGCGCTCATATCCGGGGTGGTAATGGCATCCACCGCATCGTAAGGCGCCAGATTAATCAGGGCAAAACAGATTACCGTGATCAGAATCAGCAGGGGGATAGCCTGCAGGATGCGCTTAAGGATATATTTCAGCATATTTCAATCCTCCTGAAGTACAAGTGCCGGGCTGTAAAAGACCTCGCCGGACACTTTGCATATATCACACATAAGCGCCCAAAATGCGGGCGCTAAGTGTTCATAATAATGCGAGGAGTTACCATGGCCCCTTTACGGAGCGTCATGGTAACTCTGTTTGTTTTGTGTGGCTTTTTACTTCTTAGGGTAAATCCTATTCGGTTACGGTCAGCTTGGAAAGATCCTTAATGGAATAAATCGGCACAAGTCCGGCTTCTTCCACATTGCCTACTCTGGAGTTCGTCACCAGGGTTCTCTTGTTGGAACCCAGGGGATAGAAGATGGCTTCCTCCTGGAGCAGCTTCTGAATCTCCGCGTACAGAGGCTTTCTGGCCTCCACATCGGTCACCTGATCCGCCTGAATCCACAGCTCGTCAATATCCGGACGGCTGAAGCGGAAGTTGTTGTCCATCTTTCCGGAGAACAGAGGTGCGTACAGATTGGGATCAATACCCATGATGTATCCGCCTAAGTACAGGTCGAAGGTATCATTTTCCTTGTCGTTGTAAGCAGCGGTCCATGCCGCGGATTCCACGCCGTTTAACTCCACATTAATTCCAATGGCGCCAAGCTCTGCCTGAATCGTCAATGCCATGCGCTCCTGCATCATATCAGAAGCCAGATACATAATGTTCAGATTCGTGGGGCCGCCGGCTGTCAGCTCCTTGGCCTTCTCCACATCCTGGTCGTACTTCTCCACATTCGTGTCATCATAATACTCATTTACCGGAGGCAGGAAAGTGTTGCAAAGATCGTAAAATTCCGGATCACTGTAAGCCGCCTGCATAATCTCGCTCTTATTTAAGGCATACAGAATACCCCTTCTGTAATCAACATCCTGCATGTTGGGAGAGGTGGGATTCATAGCCATGTAGGCAACCCGGCCCTCTGTATAATTGTAGATATCAAAGCTCTCATTGTTCTCATACGGAATCAGCTGCTGGGGCGTAGAAGCCATCCATGCGTCCACCTCTCCGTTCTGAAGCGCCAGGGTCGCGGTATCCTCGTTTTGAATCACCCGGTAGATCACAGTATCGATGCTGCCCTCGCCCAGCACGTAGTTGGGATTCTTCTTAAACTGCAAATACTGACCGGTTTCATACTTATCCAGCATGTAGGGGCCTCCGCAGACCGGAGTCTCCTCCAGCATGTTTACGTCAAAGCTGCCCTTGGGCTCATAGTAGTGCTGGGGAAGCATCCACATCTCTGCGGAAAGCAGTTCGAAAATGGAAGCGGAAGGAGTGGGCAGCTTAAAGTCTACCGTCAAATCATCCACCTTTTCCATGGCAACCGGCTCGTTATTCACATAGAGCAGGGGACTGTTTTCATTCTGCGCATTAATGGTAAAAATTACATCGTCCGCTGTAATCGCTTCGCCGTCAGACCACTTCATATCCGGCTTCAGCTTCAGCGTCCAGGTCATGCCGTCCTCGCTGGCTTCCATGCTCTCTGCCAGTACGTACTCCACGGTGCCGTCCAGATTGATGTAATAAAGGGGCGCGTAGATTACTTTACATACCATCAGACCATAACGGTCATCCGCCGTCAAAGGATTTAAGGTGTTGCCCGTATCTCCCGCAATCGCGTAGGTAAAGGTGGAACCGGAAGCTGTCTCTGTGCCCGCTGCGGTTTCTCCTGCCGCCGCGCTGCTCTGCGCCGCCTCGGAAGGCGGAGCCTCCTCCACTACAGTTCCTCCGCAGCCCGCAAGCATGGAAGCTGCCATAGCAATGGTCATCAGACCAGCTAAAAATTGTTTTTTCATAATTGAAAAAACCTCCCTTCTGGTATCAACGGAATCCTTCATCCGCTTACATGATTGTTAGTAAAATACCATAATTCCGGCTTTTTCGCAACTAGCTGCCCAAAAATTCTTCATTGAAAATTCCAATTTTGAAGCTTTTTTGGCAAAAATTGCCGCAGAGCATCTGAAAATCAGCGCTCTGCGGCAATTTTTGCCAAATAATCCTTTTTCTTCGGAAATTATTTTAATCCGACAGCCTGAACGGTCTTCCCTGTAAGAGTTCCCTCATAGATTACGGTAGCCGTATCTCCAGCGGTCACTCCGTCAAACATTCCGGCTTCTCCCACAAAGGTAAAAAGGCTCTGATCCTGGTCTGCGGTCTCCAGAACCACATAATCTGTTCCCGCTTCTACCACGGTTCCCGTTAAGGTATACTCCTGAGCATCTTCAGAGTCATATGCGTCCTCTGTCACAATTCTGGTGGCCACAGGGAGATAATCCTCATCCTCCAGATCGCCGTAGTAGGTAATCTCCGCTTCTGTCCCAGCCTGAATGCCTCCCAGAGATACTTGCTGGGCAATAGAGGTGTCAAACTTGTAAACATTATCGTCTTCATCGCTCTTCAGGCTTAAAACGGTTCCCTCTACCTTCTCGATGGTTCCTGTAAGCACCGGATCTTCATTTGCCGCCTCAGCTTCCTGTGCCTCTTCTGCCGCAGAGGTAATCAAATCCACAAATACAGCCTTTGTAACCTCCTCAGACCTGGTTCCCAAAAAGGTAATTTCCACCTCGTCTCCCACACTCAGAGGGTAATCGTCTGAGAAATCCGCTTCTGAATAGTCAAACACCGCTGTCTCTCCCTCATCGTCCTGTATCGTTACCTCAGTGTCTGTCACCTCGGTGACAAATCCGTAAAAGTAATCCTCCTCTTCCTCCTCCGTTTCCTCTGTCTGGGCCTGGGTTGTTTCCTGCACGGCCGCCTCTGTGGCTTCCTGAGTCGTTTCATTTTGCGCGGAACCGGATGAGCAGGCGGTCATCCCCAGTGCCATGGCCAATAAAGCTGCGGTAATTGCGACTTTTTTCATAATTTAACATCTCCTCTTTCTATGATACGATTTTTCGCGGATGAAGATCCATCCGCTGGATTTTCCCATTTCTCCTCCGTAAAACAGCCAATAAAACTGTTACGACCCATCTTACTACAGGCCAGTGAAGATTACCAGTAAAATTTCGTGAATTTTTCTTTAATTATTTGGTAAGATACCAGGATCAGCTGCCGTCTTCTTTGTGCTTCCTCCTTCCGGAAAGGCCTAAAATAAAAAGTCCCAGCGCGATTCCCATCAAACCCAGCGTTATGCTAACTGCCGCCCCGGTATGAATCCAGGACCAAAAATTCCCCTTCTGAGCGCTTTCCGACGGCGCAGCGGTCTTTGTCTCCTCTGTTCGTACTGCCTGAGAGCCCTGCCGTTTTTCATATATGGTCTTTAATTTATAAGAAACCGGCTCAGGCCGTAAAAGCTCGCCGCGGTAAACTACCCGATAGTCTCTCAGCCGTTTTCTGCCCATTGCAGCCGCTTTCCGGCAAAGCTCGCCGCTCTCATCGCTGTACGCTTCTCCTCTCCACTCCATTTCTGTAATCTCATAATCAGCTAACGGCAGTCCCAGTATTCCCAAAAGCTGCTCCTCATACTCTTCTGCCGGAGGAAAATCCTCCAGAACCGTCATTGAAAGATTTTCTAAAACATAGGTTTGCGCGCCGTATGAGTGGAAGGTCAAAAGAACCTCAAAATCATCGCTCCACTCTTCTCCCACCACTTCTCTGCTTGCTTCTGCCAGCTCTCCTTTTACCTCCAGGCCTTCCGCCATCTCTCTGTAGGGAATGGATTGAGGAATCTGTTCCGCAGCTTCTACCTGTTCGTAAATCACTTCCTGCTCAATTTCCTTCCATTCCGTCTTTCCGGGAACCCTTGTCAATTCCCAGTCTCTGAGATCATACAGATCTCCTGCTTCATCCTGGTATACTTCGGGAGGAGAAGTAAATTTTTCCCTCTCCTCCTGATCCAGAATCCGCATTTGATGCCGTACCTCGGCCTGAACCTTCGCCGGTGCCGGACGTAAGGCAAGCAGCAGGGAAATACCCAAAAGGGCTTTCCTTTTCATTATTCCTTCACCTCCTTGAACCGCCGTCCGGGCTGCTGCTGTCCGTTCTCTCCACAGCGGATGGGAGCCCGGACGGATTTACGCTTTTGTGCTTCTCAAATATGTATCAGCTTCTTCGCCTCAGGGAACTCCATGAATCAGAACTGTTTCATGGAACTGTGCCGACGCACAGGTCAAAACAAGAAATGTTTTGTAAATTTATTGTATCAGTTTGAATAAAAAGAATCAAGAGAAAAATCCGATTTTTCGAATTATTGTGAGACTTTAAAAAAAATCCCGGGAAACAAATTCTCCGGGATTTTCTATCATGGAATTTTTAAGGCCGGAACTGGCTGTACACATGTCCAGGGGCCATTCCTCCTCTGAAGGCCGCCAGTTCGCTGACTGTTACCAGCTGATAACCTCTGTTGGTCAATTCGGGGATCAGCACCTGCGCCGCATCCGCCGTAGGAGCGTAAATATCGTGCATCAAAATAATATCTCCGTCCTTTACCTGGCTTAACACCGTGTCGATCGTTCTCTGGGCATTTCTGTGCTGCCAGTCTCTGGTATCGATGGACCACATAATGGCGGGCATACCCAAATTACCTAAAACCGCCAGGGAAGCGGAATCATAATATCCGCCCGGCGGCCTTAAAAGCACCGGTGAAACACCGCAGGCCGCCTGAATCTTTTGATTGGTAGACGTCACCTGGCTGATGATGCCCTGAGCGCCAATTTTACTGATATATTGATGGTCGTGCGTGTGATTGGCCACCTCGCAGCCCTGGGCCGTCATCCGCTGGATCACTGCCCCATTGGCATTTACGTTGGAACCCACCATAAAGAAGGTGGCTCTCCCGCCGTAAGCCTGCAGGCTGTCCAGAATCCGGTTCGTCACTGAGGCTTTGGGGCCGTCATCGAAGGTCAGCGCAATCATCGGGCGGGAAGGATCAATCTGTGAGCCGGGAAATTCTTCTGGCGGATTGGCCCCTTTTGCCACAATTCCGGCCCGCAGACCGTCAATCCGAAGGCCTGCGCCCTCCTGTCCTGCCGTGGCTCCATTGAAAGCCCAGTCGGTCCAGGAGCCGTTTTGGTAAACCCGGTAATACAGGTCATAATTTTCTGCTGAAGCGCCGGTCAGCTCCATACGGACCGCTTCCAACGGCATTTCCCCGCCTGCGCCTCCTGTCTCCGCGCCGTCAGCTGCCCAGTCAAGCCAGCCGGAACCGCTTAAATTGACCTGATAGCGCACGCCAATCTGGGCGTTCTCAGGAATATTGATCAGATTGGCCGTCATTGCAGTAAGCCAGCTTCCGGCAGGAGCCTGCAAAATCTGGTTATCTGCTGCGGCATTTGACCAGGCCTGACCGTGAATATATCCATAGTAATTGATTTGAAGAGGATTTTGATCCGCCTGCGAATCTCCCTCAGGCGTCTGGGACACTTCTGACGTCTGCCCAGTTCCTTCCTCTGCAGGCTGCGGTGTTTCCGAAGCCTGTCCCGCTCCTTCCTCTGCAGGCTGGGACGTACCGGATTCCGTCTGGGCCTCCTGCCCGCTCACTCCCGGTCCTGTTTCCTGTCCCTCAAAAGTCACGGCTCCCAATCCGGTAGCCCCAGCATATGCCGTCATTCCCGGACAGGAGCACAGCATTGCAAAAGCTGCCAGCAGAGCCGCCAACTTTCCCGTCTTTCCTCTGATTTTCATGGTTCTGCTCCTTTTCTCACAAAATAGCGGGAGTTCAGACCTGTCTCCCAAACACTTGTCCGCAAAGCTGTATGTACTCCGCGTAATAGGTGCTGTCCTTCAGCTCCTCCAGTGCCTTTGCAATTCCCCAGTAATACCAGGCATGTTTTTCCTTCTTCTTCTCATTAAACCGGAGGAATACCCGGTCTCCATGAACCAGATAGTCGCTGGCCGTACTGCGGATATTGCTGAGCTTATCTCCCAAGGCCAAAATCTTGACATCCCGGCAGGCAGACTCCAGATGTCTCAATGTAGCCGCCTTTCTTTCCTGCCAAGAACGACTCTTGTCCTCTGACTCAGCCATAACAAGTCCAGCTACCCTGGGGCCAAATCGGTGCTCCAGCTCCTCTCCGGTTACATCCGTATCCTCCACCACATCATGGAGGAGCGCAGCCGCGATTACTTCCTCATCGTCCGTAAAGGACGCCACAATCACCGCTGTTTCGATGGGATGGACAATATAAGGAATTTCTGTCCCCTTCCGGAACATTCCCCGGTGAGCCTCTCGTGCAAATTCTGCCGCCTCTTCGATCATTTTTTTGCTCCTTTACTTTGGCACATTTCCAAGGACCTGCCTACATTTTAACACATTGATTTTCCAATTTGAAGTCCTCTGGTAAAACTTAGGTAAATTGTAAGGTAGTTTCGGCTTGTAAGAAGAAGTTTTTTCTGCTATGCTATAGAAAGACTTTTTTGGACTGCCCTTATGACACACTCAGGAGGAATTGTATGAACCACCAGTCATCCTATAAAGCGCCCCGCAGCGAGCGGACCTCTTCCACCGGAAGTTCCTACACGACTCGGAGCCACAGAAATAAAAAAAAGAATCCTTACACCCGTACCAGTTGGAAGGATAACCCTGTCCTGCGGAACCTTATATTTTTTGTTCTGCCATTTTTGGTGATTAATGGTTTGATTTTTTTCTTTGCCGTTTACACGCCAAAAGTAGAACTAGATATAGGCGATACCACCGACTATAAATCTGTCGATGTCACCGTCCGTGTCCACTCCCTTCTTCCTTTAAAAAATTCTTCCATTACCCTGGACTCTGCTCCTCTGGAAATGGAACGGGATGGACAAACCTACACTGCCACTCTGACTGCTAATGGCGTGGTAGAAGTTACCGCTGAAAGCATCAACGGCATGTCCAGAACCGTCTTCGAGCATGTAATGGTTCTGGATGATACCGCTCCCACAGTAGATGAGGACTATACTCTGAATTCCAACTTCCTTACCATTACAGTAAGCGATTCCCTCTCCGGTGTAAATTATGATGAGCTCTATGGACGGGATGAAGACGGAGAGCGGGTAGAACCCACTTCCATTGACCAGGAAACCGGTACTGTGGTATTCCCCATGAGCGGAAATACCATCACCGTACATATTGAGGACTTTGTGGGGAATGCTGCAGAACCATCCTACTCCATCCGAATCGAAGGCCTGGAGGAGGATGCAGAAGAGAACGAAGAAGATTCTGCCGAAAACTCCGAAGACGAGGAGGACGATTCCGAATCCACCCGTTCTACCACCGCAGCGAGGGAAACCACCCGTTCTACCACCGCAGCGAGAGAAACCACCCGCTCCACTACCGCAGCGAGGGAAACCACCCGCTCCACCACCGCAGCAAGGGAAACCACCCGCTCCACCACCGCAGCAAGAGAAACCACCCGCTCCACCACCGCAGCAAGGGAAACTACCGCCGCTTCTACTACCGCGGCGTCCACTACGGCAGCCTCCACTACCGCGGCTCCTTCCACATCAGCTTCTACTACCGCCGCTTCCACTACGCAGGCCCAAGGACCAGGGGTTTCTTCCACCACCGCTTCCCAGGCGGCAGAACCTATTTCTCCGGATAGCAGCGGACAGACAGATACCATTATTCCTTTAGACTAAAAACAATAAGACCGTTTCCTCCCAGGGCAGGACTGCTGGCCTGTTAGGGAAACGGTCTTTTACTTTAAATCTTCACTTTTACCACAATCTTTTTCACCTGGCAGGAGCCCTTGGCGCTCATCCTGCGGGGCGCGTGGGCGTCTTCCGGGGGAACGATGGCGAAATCGCCTTTTTTCATGAGAATCGCTCCGCTCTCCGGCGGCTCCTTAAAAAAGAGCAAATCTTTTTCCTCGTCATAGTCCGAGGCGGCCTCCAGGTTGGCAGCCGGTTCGTAGCCAAACAGCTCTTCCCCCTCTGCCACATACTGGATATCAAAATATTTTTTATGTCCCTCAAAAGGGCAATCCGAAGGCTCCATTGTCCGGTAGCTCTGAACGTTGGCATAGATGTTCTCCCCGTCAATGGGAACATTTCCCACCGGCAAAGCCAACAGATCCGTATTCTTCAAAAACCGGAAAGCCTTCTGGAACCGTTCCTCCAGATAGTCGTACTTGTCCGCCAGTTTCAAACTAGTTGTCAGCATCTTGCATTCCTCCTTCACCCCGGCCCTTCCCGGGTCCATTTTCCTTAAGTCCCGCCAGGACGCATATCTCATCGTAAAGGGCCCACGCCTGTTCCCTGCTGTATGCATAGAGGAGCAGGACGTCCAGCATGTAAGGCGAGGCCGAAAGCCCCAGAAGCTCTTTCGCGAAAGCCATGGCCGCCATCTCCGACAGGCAGGCAATGGTGGAGCGGTTGGAAAATGGCTTTCGCCACAGCTCCACCTTCTCAGTCCTGGTATAAATCCGGTCCGCGTTCTGTTCCTCCGCCCCGTGAAACAGCTCATGGGCCAAAAGCACATCCATCAGCCGTTCCGGCTCCAGAAGGGGACAGCCGCTTTCCTCCCTCAGAGCACCGGCCCGGCGGACGCAGTCCGTAAACACCGTAATCTCATCCGGGCGGACAAACTGTGCGAAGAGCACCTGTCCTCCTCCTGTGGGCCTGTCCAGGGTATGGATGCGAAGTCCCATCTTCTGAGCCAGCAGACGGGGACGTTTCTCCCCGTACCGCTCTGCCAAATCTCTGGCCCACTCCCTGCCGCACCGGTTCGCCTCTTCTGTGTAACGCCTCTTCTCCTCTTCGTCAAAGCGGCCCTCCAGGGGCTCCCGGCTGAAGGCATAGCGGCCCCACTGGTAATCGTCAAAACTCGCCATGGTTTCCGCCATCACTGCCAGTTCCACTTTGGGAGCCTCCGGAATCCTGTAACCGTAGACCAGAGGTTCCCCGGCCTCAAAGAGCCCGGCCAGTTTCTTCCATGCGCCCATTCCGCTCATACACCGCTCCTTACAGACTGTTCTTTGCTCCTACGATAATCACATCTTCCCCGGGATTAATCATCTGCATTTCTACTTCCATCAGCATCATAATCTTATCCAGATCCACAGAGCCCGCAAAGTCCATCACCCTGGCGCCGGCGCAGATATAGTAGTCCGGCCGCAGGATTGCGTCCTGCTGATAGATGGCCAGCTCCTCCCATAGACCGGAAACTACGTTCCGGTAGCTTCCCGCCTTTGCGAGGACCGCCTTTCCGTCGTTTCTCTGAACCCGGATAAAGCCTTTCTTGTCCAGAATCCGGATGGGATGTTTGGACTTCCGGTCCATGCCAAATACGAAGAAATTCTTTGTGGCGCACTCCTTTGTGATGGCAGCCGGCTTCTCCCGAAGGTCCTCCGCCGCCAGCTCCCTGGCTTCCTCCTCGCTGCACTCCTTGAGCAGGTCCGTGGTCTTTACCTCCGTGGAGCCCAGGGCAATGGCGGTCAGCTTTGAGGTCTGCGGGTCGATTTCAATATGCACATCCACCGTATCCGCCGCGGCGCCGCTCTCCACCGCCTTATCGATTGCCTCGGCCTTGATGGAGCGGATATCCTCCGGCGTTGGATTGGGAACCACCCGCTCTACCACGTCCCTCACCATAGCCAAGGCCACACCGATGGAGGATATGACCTCCGCATTGTCCGGGATGGAGTATTTTAAGCCCATTTTGTCAGAGCAGAAGCCGATCAAGGACGCCGCGCCGCCGCCTACGCCCACCAGGCTGATTTGGTCTTTCTCCAGGCGGTATTTCTCCGCCAGTTCCATAATGATGGGCTGGATTTTTTCGTAGGCCCTGGTGAGAATCTGAGTGGCCACTTCCTCCACTGTCTTTCCCATATAATCCGCCAGAGGCTGCATGGCCTTACGGGCCGCGTTGGCATTTCCGTAGGCAAAATATTCCGGCTTAATCAGTCCCAGGACATTGGCCGCGCAGGTGTTTGTGATGGTGATGCGCTTGCCGTTTTTCAGCTCAATGGCCACATAGTCGTCCGGGTCGCCTTCCTTGGGGCTGAAGAATACCACCTTGGGCTCCACAATCTCCTCCTCCGGCGTAAACACCGCATAATCCATTCCCGCGATATGGGCGGAACGGGGGCCTACGTCCTTCACTCCGTTCTTGTCCGCCCGGACCATGCTTCCGCCGGCCACACCCAGAACCCGCACATCCAGGCTGCTGATATAAGTCCGGTGGCCTCCTACGATGGAGTAGTCAATGGCCGGACGTCCGTCCTTAATCACGCCGATATTGGTGGTGGTGCCGCCCACCTCAAAGTACACTCCGTTGGAGGCCCGCAGGTACATCAGGCTTCCCATCACCGAGGCCGCCGGGCCGGAAAGCATGGTCAGGACCGGTCTCTTTTTCATCTCGCTGATTTCCATTACACCGCCATCGCCTCTCATAATCATCAGCGGAACCTCCACGCCAGCGCTGCGTACGCTCTCCTCCGTGGAATTGGCGGTTCCCAGCATCTTGGGAAGGATGGAGGCGTTGATGGCCGCCGTGCGGGTGCGTCTTGTAAGTCCGTAAAGCTTGGTAATCTCGCTGGCCGCCGTAGCTTCTAACCCCATGCTCTTGGCGATGGCGCAGATACCGTTTTCATTTTCCATATCGTCCACGCCGTAGGACTCGCTGGCCACGATTACCTGAGCCCCCTCATCCACCAGGGACTGAATTGTTCTCTTCACCAGGTCGTCCGAAAGGTTTTCATCACAGATAAAGCGGTTGTGCAGCCGGATCATTCTCCCGGAGCCCAGGTCGATGTCCTTCATATTGGTCTGCATTTTCGCCACAAATCCGCCGGGGCCTTTGGGACCTACGCCAATCACGCCCACCCGAGCCACGTCTCCCTCAATCAGGGCGTTGGTGGCCTGTGTGGTGGAATGGGCCACAAAAATAACGTCCTTGGGGTCAATGTTATTTTCCCGCAGGCAGTTTTGAAATGCCTGCACCACTCCGGCTGCCACGCCGGCCTTGTCGTCATGGGTGGTCTTCACGGAAGATTTTCCGATAATCTCATGGGTGGCATTGTCAATGGCCACAGCCTTCGTATGCGTTCCGCCTACGTCAATTCCCATCCGTACTTTTCTGTTGCTCATTTCCAGCGCCTCCTTAACCAAACATAAAATAGGTAACTGCCTGCATGAGAGCGCACACAATCCAGGCCACCGGCAGGGTCTGCTTCATGTGTTCTCTCGTTGAAACCTTCGCGTATCCCACGCCCCAGGCAATCCAGCTCTGGGTCATACAGATGGAAACATTCATCGTGATGGACGGAACCACCAGCAGTCCATACAGATAGGGGGTGGAAAATCCAATTCCTTTGAGGATTCCCAGGGTAGCCGCCCCGCAGCCGAAGAGTGTGAAGGGGCCTCTGAACAATCCCAAGGGAGCCAGCAGGGCGAAGGCAATGCTGATGACCAGGGTATTGTTGGGAATTACGTTTCCAAGGAGAGCGTTAAAATAGGGTACGCACAGTTCAGCGGCCTTGTTGAACATGGGAATCATCAGAAGGAATCCTACCAGAGGAGCGGTATCCACCACGCCGTCATAGAAATCCTTGTTCATGACCCGGCAGGCGACGCGGAAGGATTTTAACTTTCCACAGACCGCCAGGGCGTAAAAGCTTCCGATGGTAAATCCCAGGATGATGGGGATTTTAAACACGACCAGCAGGACCACCGGAAGAACCGGCGCAATCAGCGCGGGGGAGGGTACATATCCCGGCCTTGCCCTGCGCTCCGCAGAAGCGTGCCAGGCGTGAACCACTTTCTTTTTCCTGAGGGAAAAGGCGCACATGGCGATTACCATTACAAGCTGCACCACAAGTCCCGTCATGGCCCACCTTAAACGGGCCGGGTCATCATAGGTAATCATCTGCTTTCCATCGCTGTCCAGGAAAAATGCCAGAAACTGTCCGGTCAGAACCGGGTTTAAGTACATGCCCGCTCCGACGCTCATCATAAAGGAGCCAATGGCAAGAGGCTTGGGGATGCCAAGGCTCATCAGAATCGGAAGGATGATAACTCCGATTGCCACCACCGCTCCGGCGCCGAACAAGGTAGAGAAAATGGCCGTGGTCACAATGGAGAGAAGTACGCAGATGATGACCGGCTTGTCTCCGCCCAGTTCTACGGTCTTGCGAATCAATGTGTCCGCAATCCCTGTTGCCAGAAGCACTCTTCCGAACCATGCGCCGAATACCACATTCACCAGCACATTTCCCCAGCCCTCCGGTCCGGACTGAAATACGTTTGTAATGGCATCCACAACGCTGATGTCCGTAACCCCGGGATACGAGGCGATGAACTCCGGATTGGTGGCAAAGGTATTTCCGATTAAGGGCAGAGCAGTCCAGATGATGCCCATAATCAGCATACCCATCATCAGGTTGCCGCCGCGCACCGCGTAGACTGCCAGGCCGGCGAAGGATACGAGAAGAAGAATACCAATTATATATTCCATGATGACCCCTCCTTTTGCTTCAGGATTTTCTTTACATCTTTAAAACGGATTCCCACACCTCTTCCACTACGGGAATGCCTTTTTCCTTGTTTTCGCGGATATTTTTAAGCTCCAGCTCGCCCGGATAGTAGACCTCTCCGTTTTCCTCCACCGGCTGAGAGGACTTCACATCCGCGAGAATCTCGTCTACAATCGCGTCCGTCTCCTCCGTGGTGTTGAACTTGGATGGGTCAATGGCAATCATAATCTGGGTCAAGCCTACCTCGTCGCCGAAGGTTCCAATCTTGCTGACGGAATTTCCATTGGTCAGTACGGTGGCGATCAGATCGAGAACGATGGAGAGTCCGCTTCCCTTCCAATATCCCATAGGCAGCACCCGCCAGGTTTTTTCAATCTCCGCCGGGTCCGTGGTCAGGTTGCCCTTGGTATCGTAGCCGCCGGGAACGGGAAGCTGCCTTCCGTTTAAGCGGCAGTCTTCAATCTTTCCGTAGGAGAACTGGGATACCGCGCAGTCAATCATGGCGTGCTCCCCGTTGGACCTGGGTACCGCCATAATCAGAGGATTGTTTCCAATTTTGCGGTTTAATCCTCCCCAGGCAGGCATGTTCGGCATGGTATTGGACCAGCAGATTCCGATGCAGCCATTGTCTGCTGCCAGCCACCCGTAGGTGCCGCCCCGCATCCAGTGATTATTGTTTCCAAGGGCCACGCAGCCGATTCCATACTCCTTTGCCAGCTCACAGGCCCGATCCATGGCTCTTTTGGCGTTTAACGGCCCGAATCCCCGGTGGCCGTCCCAGCGTTCCATAGCCCCCATCTTCATCTCGCAGGTAGCACGGGCGTTGGGGTCAATCTCTCCCTTCTCCAGGTAGCTTACCACCCTGGGGAAACGGTTCAGGCCATGGGAATACACTCCCGCCAGACTGTTCTGAGCGAAAATCACCGCCGCGTTTTTCGCATCCTCCGGGCTGAATCCCTTCTTCGCCAGAACCCGCTCAAATTCCTTTGCCATCACATCGTACTGAACTCTCATTTTGCGTCTTCCTTTCTTTTTATGAAAATATTTTGCAAGATTTATAAAAGCGCTTTCCTTGATTCTCATTATAGTATTATCGCCATAAAAGTCAACATTTACTTGTATATTTGAATTCAACTTTGTCGTTTTGCAAAAATTATCCCTATGCTTTTTGTGGATTTTTCACATATTATTTTTTCAAAAATTATGAAAGCGCTTTTCTTTTTCCAATACAACTTTCAGACATTCGGAAAAGAGACAGTCCGGCAGAGGATTCGGACTTTTTAAGGACCGAATTCTCTGCCGGACTGTCTCTTCCTTTTTGTTCCTCTTATTTCAGGGTGTTCTCACCAATTGCCTACAACATGATTGGGTTAAATCAGGTTCTTCCCTTATTTGAATAATTTCGAAGAAACTGACGTTAAAGTTCCATTATCGGCCGAGACGATCTATTTCCCAATAGTCCCCTCACGCCCCTTTAAGTTGTCTGCCCCTGTACCAGCTCTGGCTGAATGGTGCAGGAAGAATAGGCATCCGTTTTTTCAATCAGGCTGGTTAGAAGCTGAACGCTCAGCATAGCTACCAGCTCCGGCTTATTATCAATGGTGGTCAGCTGGGGTTCACAGATTCTGGCATATTCCGAATTGTTATAACCAGTTACCGCAACATCCTCAGGAACCCGGATTCCAGCTCTTAAGAGAGCCTTCACTGCCCCCACGGCCGTAATATCTTCACCGCAGACCAGAGCAGTGAATGTCTTTTTGTTCCGGAGCAGTTTCTCAACTGCCCGCATTCCTCCCTCAAGGCTCATCTCCGTTTCCAGCACATGGCGTTTTGTGGCTTCCAGCCCCTCCTGCCGCATACCGCTCAAAAAGCCCTGGCACTTCAGATTGGCGCTGACCGTATCCAAATCTTTCAGATAGTAAATTTCCCGGTGTCCCCTCTCCGCCAGATGTCTGACCGCAAGAGACACCCCATACTGATCGTCCACCAACACCGAGTAGGAATTGGGCAAGTCCAGCCTTCCGTTTGCCAGCACCAGAGGGGTGGTCCTCAGAAGCGCTTCAATCTCCGGTGTCCTGCAAAGGGTATTAAAAATCGATCCTACCAGAACCAATCCGTCCACTTTTTTCTCTACAACGGCCCGCAAATACTTCTCTGTTTCCGCCAGCTCTCCTCCCGTATTGCACAGCGTCACCTCATATCCCCGGCGGCTGAACTCCCGTTCAATGGTATAGGCTGTTCTGGCGTAATGAGGAACCCGGATATCCACCGTCAGCACCGCCACCGTCCGCATGGATTTACTCACCAGTCCACGGGCGATAGCACTAGGGGTGTAATTGTGCTTCTGCAGGATTTCCATTACGTTCTTTCTTGTATTTTCATTCACATTTCCCTTGTTGTTCAGGACGCGGGATACCGTAGAAATCGAGACTCCCGCTTCTTTTGCGATATCGTAGATGTTCATTCTCGTCCTCTTTTCATGCCAAAAATATGAAAGTGCTTTCTTAAAGGATAAGGCATCTGTTTTCTGGTTGTCAAGGGGATTTTTACAAGCACTGGCAGCGAGCAAAAAAGAGCGCTGCCCCCATCCGAAAATCTCACGACTTCCGCCGGTCCGGCAGCGCTCCTTTTCACTTTCTGCTATTTATCTTCATCGTCTTTCTTTCCGGAGTCCTTTTCCGGTTCCGTCTTTTTGGCGGTCAGCTTCTCCGGTTCCACTTTTTTCGTAGAAAGTTTCGCCGGCTCCACCTTTTTGGTAGTCAGTTTCTCTGCCTCCACCTTCTTCGTAGACAGCTTTTCCGCTTCTACCTTCTTCGTGGAAAGTTTCTCCGGCTCTACCTTCTTCGTGGTCAGCTTCTCCGCTTCCACCTTCTTTGTTGCCAGCTTCTCCGGCTCCGTCTTCCTTGTGGTCAGCTTCTCCACTTTCTCAGAGGCCAGCTTCTGTACGGACTCTACCGTCTGGACTGCCTTTTTTCCAAGCTCGTCCTTTTTCTCGGCCAGTTTCCGCACCTTATCCTTTACGGTCCGGACTCCTGTCTTTCTGGCTGCGTTTTCTTCCTTTTTCTCCGCTCCGGAATTCTCAGAAGCTTTCGAGGCTTCAGCAGTTTTGGCAGCAGAAGTTTTCGTCCCCTTCCGGTTCTTTTGCGCCTTCTCCTCCTCGGTGGGCGTACAGCTAAACACGCAGCAGCTCATGGGAGCCACCCGGATCTCAATGGAATTGTCCAGCTCGTCCCACTCCACCGCTTTGGAGGACTTGACTCTGTGATTGGTCATGCCCGTCCCGCCAAATTCCACCGCGTCGCTGTTTAGAATCTCTTTGTATTTCCCCGCAAAAGGTACTCCCAGACGGAATTTTTCGTGAGCCATATTGTCAAAGTTGCAGACGAACAGAAGGGTCTCGTCCGCTTTTTTGGACCGGCGGATAAAGATCACCATGCTGTCCTGATCATAGCTGCAGTTGATCCACTGGAACCCTTCCGGATCGTAGTCCATCTCATAAAGGGCCGGATGGGTGCGGTACAGATGGTTCAGGGCCTTCACATAGTCCTGGGTCTGCTGATGAACGGGATATTCCAGCAGGTTCCACTCCAGGGAAGCATTTTCATTCCACTCGTCCACCTGGGCGAAATCCTGTCCCATAAACAGCAGCTTCTTTCCGGGATGGCCCGTCATAAAGCCGTAAGCCGTTCTCAGATTCCGGGCCTTCTGTTCCAATGTCTCCCCCGGCATCTTCCCAATCATGGAACCTTTGCCGTGGACCACCTCGTCGTGGGAGAATACCAGCACGAAATTCTCGCTGTAGGCGTAGAGCATGGAGAAAGTCAGCTCTCCGTAGTTATATTTGCGGAAATAGGGGTCGCAGCGCATATAGCTGGTAAAATCGTTCATCCAGCCCATATTCCACTTAAAGTCGAATCCCAGTCCTCCGTCCTCCGGCTTTCCGGTAACCTGAGGCCAGGCTGTGGACTCCTCCGCAATGAGGACGGCCCCGTCCTTCCTGCCGTGGAACACGGAACTTAAATGTTTCAGGAACTCTACCGCTTCCAGATTCTCATTGCCGCCGTAGATATTGGCCACCCATTCCCCATCCTGCTTTCCGTAATCCAGGTAGAGCATGGAGGCCACCGCATCCATCCGGATGCCGTCGGCGTGATACTTGTCCGTCCAGAACAGTGCATTGGCAATGAGGAAGTTGGAAACCTCGGGCCTTCCGTAATTGTAAATCAAGGTGCCCCAATGGGGATGGGAACCTTTTCTGGGATCCTGATGCTCATAAACGCAGGTCCCGTCAAAACATGCCAGTCCATGGGCGTCTCTTGGAAAATGGGCGGGAACCCAATCCAGAATCACTCCGATTCCCTGACTGTGCATATAATCCATAAAATACATGAAATCGTCCGGCGTGCCGTAACGGCTGGTAGGGGCGTAATATCCGGTCACCTGATAACCCCAGGAGGCGTCCAGAGGATGCTCCATCACCGGAAGCAGCTCCACATGGGTATAGCCCATCTTTTTCACATACTCTGCCAGAAGAGGGGCTATTTCGCGGTAATTGTAAAATTCCGTTCCGGGAATATCATTTCCCTCCTCGTCCTTTTGGAAGGGATGACGCATCCAGGAGCCCAGATGAACCTCGTAAATCAGCATAGGCTCTTCCTTGGGATGAGATGCGGCCCGCTTCTTCATCCATTCCTGGTCCTGCCACTGATAGTGGTCAATATCCCAGATCACTGACGCCGTATTGGGACGCAGCTCCGCGAAATGCCCGTAGGGGTCGGCCTTCAGCATAGGCTCTCCCCGCTGATTTTTCACCTCATACTTGTAAATCTCCCCGGCCTTCAGCCCAGGGATAAACAGCTGGAAAATGCCGGAATCGCCCAGACGCTCCATGGGGTGGCGCCGGCCGTCCCAAAGGTTAAAATCTCCCACTACGCTGACACGCATGGCGCAGGGAGCCCAAACGGAAAAATAAACGCCCTCCACCCCGTCGATGGTCATGGGGTGGGCTCCCATTTTTTCATAAATCTGATAGTGAATCCCCGCTTTGAATTTCTTTAAATCCGACTCCGTATACCGGGAGGCGAAAGAATAGGGATCCCGCAGTTCCTCGGTGGTTCCATTGTCATAGGTAACCTCCAGGACGTAGGCCGTCATAGTCTTTCTGGGAATCAGCGCTGCAAAAAATCCCGCCTCATCGGCCATCTCCATGGGATAGGTTTTTCCCGTGGACAAAAGCTTTACCTCCACTTTCACCGCAGTGGGAATCAGAGCCTGAATCAAAAGTCCCTGGTCCGTCATGTGCGGCCCCAAAAGCCTGCAGGGGTTGGCGCCCTCGGAATACACCAGCTCCTCAATCCCCGCCCAGTCCATCAAATCATATAAATTCTGTTCCATATACATGCCCCCTCTCTAAGTTGAACGCGGAAATCGCCGACTCCCAACCGCGTCTTTTATGTCTCAGCCCTACAGGGTTTTCACCCTCTCGCTGATATTCTGATGGAAATTAATAATTTCGTGCTCATACTCCTCATCCATAAGGGGGGAGGTGATCATGAAATCCGCGCTGGCCTTATTGTTGGCGATGGGAATATCATATACCTGCGCGATTCTAAGCAAGGCCTTCACATCCGGATCATGAGGCTGTGCCGTCAGCGGGTCGGAAAAGAAAATGACAAAGTCAACCTTTCCCTCCACAATCTTCGCTCCAATCTGCTGGTCTCCTCCTAATGGGCCGCTGTTATAGCCTTTTACCGGAAGTCCGGTGGCGTCGGTAATCATCCGGGCTGTGGTTCCGGTTCCGCACAGGAAATGACGCGACAAAATTTCCTTATGGGCCTCGCACCAATCGATCAGCTCATGCTTCTTTTGATCGTGGGCAATAAGGGCAATATTTTTCTGTTTCCGAATAGTCATGGTCAAAGAATCCATAGCGTTTCCTCCTTCTACTCTGTTACCGTATTTACAAGGCTTCCAATTCCTTCTATAATGCATTCCACCTGATCCCCCGGCTTTAAAAATTTGGGCGGATCAAATCCCAGCCCCACCCCCGCGGGAGTGCCGGTGGCGATAATGGTTCCGGGCTTTAAAGTCATTCCCTGGGAAAGCTCGCTGACAATATGGTCGATTCCGAAAATCAGAAGCTCCGTATTGCTATTCTGGCGCAGTTCCCCGTTCACCCTGGACCGGATGGACACCTTCGGCGGGTACGGGATGGAATCCGCCGTCAAAATACAGGGGCCCATAGGCAGAAAACCGTCCAGGCTCTTTCCGAAATACCACTGCTTGTGGCGGTTCTGAATGGTTCTGGCACTGACGTCGTTGATAATGGTATAGCCGAAGATGTAATCCCTCACCTCTTCCGGCTTTACATGACTTGCCTCTTTCCCGATAATTACCGCCAGCTCAGCTTCATAATCCAAATCCTGCACCATATCCCGGTGGCTGGGAATGCCGTCCCCCGTGGCACTGGCCCGATTCACCCGCTTGGAAAAATAGATGGCATAGGGGCGTTCTCCGTTAAATTCTTCCTTTTTAAAGCGGGCCGACTCCTCGGCGTGGGCCATGTAATTCACTCCCAGGCAGATTACATCTTGACGCGGATTGGGAATCGGCGCCAGAAGCTTCACTTCCTCTACGGGAGCCGCTCCTCTGATCCGGCCAACTTCCTGGCCGCAGTAATGCTGCGCCAGCTGCAGTTCCGACTCGCTGATATTTTCAATCAGCTCCTGCATGCAGCGGTAATCGATTCCCATGGAAGAAAGGGGGTAAATCCACTTTTCATCGCTGCTTAAAGCGCCAAGCTTAACCTTCTGTTCAATCTCATACGTTACCAGTTTCATGATGTCCTCCCACTTCTTTAGCCAGAACGCGGTGTGAAGCCCAAAATCACCGCCGCCGCGCCGGTCCGTATTCTTAGGTTCTACTCTATCACATTTTTCTGAATTTTTCCAGATACCAGGAACAAAAGGACAAAAATCCTGTATCACTCCGTCCCTTCCCGGAAGCTCTTAAAAGCCTGGATCAGCAAAGTCGGAATACATGCGCCGAAACAAACCGTCAGAAACTGTCCCAGTTCCAAATCCGCTGCCGCAAACATCGTCTGTAACCCAGGTACAAACAACACCGCCATAAGAAAAATAGTTCCCAGTTCAAAGGCCATCACACTGTAGAGATTGGTAAAGATCCCCAACGAAAGAACAGGGCGCTTGCTTCTGCAATTAAAGCCATGAAGAAGCCGCGCCAGGGTCAGAGTGGAGAAAGCCATGGTGCTGGCAAGGGCCTCCCCTCCCGCCCTCAGGCCCGCGCCATAGGACCAAAGAGAGGCTGCCCCAATGAGCCCTCCCTGGATCAGAATGTCTCTCACAAACCGCAGGGTGAGAATTCCCTCCCGGGGATTTCTGGGAGGTCCTTTTAAAAGGCCCTCTTCCGCCGGTTCCATTCCAATGGCAATGGCAGGGAGGGAATCGGTAAGTAGATTAATAAACAAAAGATGCACCGGCGCAAAGGGCATAGGGAGCCCCAAAAGCGAAGTGTAAATCACGCAGAAAATCCCCGCCATGTTTCCTGAAAGTAGAAACTGTATGGCGTTTTTAATGTTCCGGTAGACGTTTCTTCCATTCGCCACTGCCTTGATAATGGTAGCGAAATTATCATCTGCCAGAATCATAGAAGAGGCCTCCTTGGAAACCTCCGTTCCCGCCAGCCCCATAGCCACGCCGATATCCGCTTTTTTTAAAGCCGGGGCATCATTGACCCCATCTCCCGTCATGGCAACGATTTTGCCCTGATTCTGCCAGGCTGACACAATGCGTATTTTATGCTCCGGCGAAACTCTGGCGTAGACGGATATCCGGCTCAACCGCCCTCTCAGCTCCCGCTCATCCATCCGATCCAGCTCTTCTCCTGTCACAACCTGCTGCCCTTCTTTTAAGATACCCAGCCGGCGGGCAATGGCTGCCGCAGTTTCCCGGTGATCTCCCGTAATCATGACCGTCCGAATTCCTGCTTCCGCCGCCGCCGTCACAGCCGCCCTGGATTCCGGCCTTGGCGGATCCACCAGGGCGGTCATCCCCAGAAAAGTCAGATTCTGATCCGGGTCCTCTGTTTTTTCCCCTTTCCACGGCCTGCAGGCAAAAGCCAAAACCCGAAGGCCTCGGGCCGCCCAGTCCTTATTTTGCCTTTCTGCCTGCCTGCGGTCATAGGTTGTCATCGGCCGAAAAGACAATTTCCCCATCGACGGCAGAATCATTCCGTCGCACCGGTCCAACAGCAGCTCCGGCGCTCCCTTAACCAGAAGGATTTCTCCATCTTCCGTCTTATGAACCACGGACATCCGCTTTCTCCGGGAGTTAAACGGCCATTCCCAGGTTCTGGGGCAATCCCCGCGCAGTTGTTCCGGATCCATCCCCCCCTGAAAAGCCATTTCTAAAAGGGCGTTTTCCATAGGGTCGCCGCTCTCATCTTTTGTATTTCCTTTACTCCACAGCGCGTTATTATTGAGAACCGCGGCGCGAAACAGCCACGAAAGCGCAGCATCCGGCCTTTCCTCCGTTGCCAGCCATTCCTCCTCGCCGTATACCCTGCCCCCAGCAAAAATCTCCTCCACCCGCATCCGGTTCTGGGTCAGGGTCCCTGTTTTGTCTGAACAGATAACGGAAACGCAGCCCAGGCTTTCTACCGCCTTCAAATCCTTGATGATGGCGTGCTCTTTGGCCATCTTCTGCGTTCCCATAGCCTGGACGATGGTGACAATGGAGCTTAGAGCCTCCGGTATGGCTGCCACCGCCAGGGCCACGGCAAACATAAGGGCCTCCAGAGGCCGTTCTCCCCGATAAAGTCCCAATATAAAAACCAGGGCTGACAGCGCCATAATGGCAGCAGCCAGCCTTCCGCTGAACCGATCCAGACTCATCTGAAGCGGCGTTTTCTTTTCCTTTGTATCATTCATCATCAGAGCGATTTTCCCGAGCTCCGTATTCATGCCTGTATCTGTAACTACAGCTGTTCCTCTGCCATCTGTCACCAAAGAGCCGGAAAAAATCATATTTACCCGGTCCGCCAAGGGTACCAGCTGAGAAGAGGAACCTGGGTTTTCCACTGTCCGCCGCCCCTGCTCCCTGGTTTTCCACAAAAGCTCCTCCTGTTTCTCCACACTGACGGATTCTCCCGTAAGGGAGCTTTCATTTACCTTCATCCCCCGGCTCTCCAGAATCCTTCCGTCCGCCCCGATCCGGTCTCCGGCTTCCAGAACCAGAATATCGCCCGGAACCACCTGGGCAGCAGGTATCATTACATTCAGTCCGGCCCGCCGTACCCGGACCTGCGGAGAGGAAAGGGATTTCAGACCTTCCAGGGACTTCTGGGCTTTCTGGTTCTGAACCGTCCCAAGAAGGGCGTTTAAAAGGAGAACCGCAAAAATCACCCCGGCGCTGCCCGCATCTCCCGTCACCATGGAAACCGCCGCCGCTCCAATGAGAATCATCACCAGCAAATCCTTAAACTGCCCCAAAAACACTTGCCACCAGGGCGTCTTCTTTCGCTCCAGAATCACATTTTCCCCGTATTCACAAAGCCTGGCCTTCGCCTCCCCGGCGTCAAGCCCCTCTTCTCCCGTGCGAAGCCCGGACAACACCTCGTCCTTTGGCAGCCAAAACCATTCCTGCATTTTTTGCGCTCCCTCTGTCCCAAAGCCATTACTTTAATCTATGAGGAAGCAAAAGCCATTATTCCACGCAACCGTTCAGGGCAGCGGGAAGACAGGCCGTCCTGAACCGTTGCTATTCCACAGTAAAATGGTCCAGCACCAAAGACAGCGCCAGGCGGCAGCCGTCTAAGAGAGAGCTCATCTCCACATACTCCTCCCTGGTGTGCGCCCCTTTTCCGTAGTAGGCCCCGGCGCACACACTAGGAATTCCCAGAGACAGCGGTATATTGCAGTCTGTGGAGCCGGCGCTTTCCTGAGGTTTTACGCCCACGATCTCCTGAACCGTCCTTCTGGCGCGGTCCAGCAGTTCTTCTTGTGCTTCTTCCTCCACGTCTCCGCCGCAGGGGCGCTCTCCCACCAGCGTCAAGCTTACTTCCATATCCTCCATGTCCTCAGCCTGGTGAATCAGCTCCATAAACTGCTCCTCCATGTATTTTAAGTTATCTCTGCTTTCAGAACGGAACTCATAGAGCATCTGGGCCTGCTGGGCAATGGTGTTCACCGAGGTCCCTCCGGAAATCGTCCCCACATTAAAGGTGGTCTTGGCCCCTTTGGGCACAGGAATCTGATACAGCTTCGCAATCAATTCAGCCATCCTGGCAATGGCGTTTGGCTGGCCGAAGTCTCCGTAGGAATGTCCCCCTCTGGTGCGGATTTCCACCTGATAACGCATAGAGCCTACCGCCCGGGTCACCAGCTTGTCCATAGGGCCGTCTAACGTAATAAATTCCTTCATCTGTTTTCCGAAAGCACGGCAGATCTCTCTGCTTCCCTTCAAATTTCCAAGGCCTTCCTCGCCGGAATTGCATACAAAGAGTACGCCTTTATTTTTCAGCTTCAGGCTGCCCTGGCGGAGTTCCCTGGCAACAAACCGGGCCGCAATAAGGAGAGCCGTCAGGCAAGCCGTATCATCTCCCACGCCGGGACAGCAAATCAGGTTTCCATCCACTGTCAGCGGAAGGGGCGTCAAATCGGGAAACACCACATCCGTGTGAGCGGCGTAAACCGCCAGCTGCTGTTTCTCCAAAGGCTCCCCATCCTTTATCACAGGGTAAATCACATTTAAGGCTTCGTCCACATAGACGCCCTGAGCCCCGTTTTTCTCCAGCCACTCCCTGCAGAACACCGCCCGTTTCTCTTCCTGGTTGGATGGGGCCGGAATTTGAGCCAGCCGGATCAAAAGATCCACCGCCTCCTGCCTGCATTCTTCCAAATATGCCTCAGCTTTTGGGGTTAACATGACCGCTCCTCCTTTCCCATAAATACCGCAATGGTTCTTCCTTCAATCATCTGCTTCTTCTGGTCCTCCAATATAGGCTCCTCTCCCTCCGGCAGAAACACCTCCTCCATATCCCGGAAGGTATCTGCCGCCAGATGCCATTTCAACCCCTTGGGTAAATGCGGGAGGCCGAATTCCCTGGGTTCCCAGTGCATGTTGTAAGCTACGTAAAAATACTGGTCCGGGCTCCCATCCGCTTTTTTCCCGTAAAGTCCGCAGTAAAATACTCCCAGCTGCCGGCAGCAGGACTCAAACTCCGGGCACCAGGCTTTTAAACCATGAAAGGACATGTCAGGAACTCCCAATGACTTATAATCCATCAGCACCGGTTCTTTTTCCATATGGAAAACCGGGTGAGCCTTGCGGAAAGCAATGGCCTTCTTCACAAACTGGTACAGATTCTGATTCGTCTTCAGCAGATTCCAGTTCAGCCAGGAAATTTCATTGTCCTGACAGTAGGAATTATTGTTTCCCTTCTTGGTCCGCCCGAACTCGTCCCCTCCTAAAATCAAGGGAGTTCCCTGGCTGAGAAACAGCAAGAGAAAGGCGTTGCACAGTTGGCGCCGTCGAAGTTTCACCACCTGCTTTTTCCGGGTCGGCCCCTCGGCACCGCAGTTCCAGGACTGATTTTTATCTGTGCCGTCCCGGTTGTTCTCCCCGTTGTCCTCATTGTGCTTTTCGTTGTAGCTGACCATATCCATCATGGTGAATCCGTTGTTATTGGCCATATAGTTGATAACCGCCGTTTTCTCCGGATTCCTGCGGATGTGGAAAGCCGCCCCATCCAGCTGGCCCTCGTCCCCTTTAAGGAAGCGGCGCATATCCATCATAAAGCCATCGTTGTACTCCGCCAGATGGCGGCAGCTCCCATGCGGCATACCTTCCCAGCTGTCCGCGAAAAGCTTTACCCCGCTGAGATACGGATCCGCTGCAATCAGCTGCAGAGGCGGATACCCGCTGAGGCGAATACCGTCAGCACGAAAATCCAGCGCCCACCGGCGGACGGCTTCCAATGCATAGCCGGGATTCTCTTCTCCCGTAAAGAACAGCTCCGCCACCAGCTCCATCTTCTCCTGGTGCAGCGCTTTAATCAGCTCCTTAAGCTCCCGTACCGGAGCCTCCTTCCCGGCACAGTAAGATTCCTTGGGCGCCATCAGCTGGGCTTTTGCATAACCCCAGTAATTCAGCCGCCCGTCCGGCTTCTGGGGCTCATAAACCCCGGCCGCCATGGCCGGCGGAACCATCACTTCGTCAAATTCGGCCGCCGGCAGGATCTCCACCGTGGTAATTCCAAGCTCCTTCAAATAGGGAATCTTCTCCTGTATTCCCCGGAAGGTTCCTCTCAGCATCGGCTCTGTGCCGGAGGAGGCGTGCTTCGTAAATCCCCGCACATGGATGCGGTAAATCACCATTTGTGAAAAGGGAATCTCCGGCTTTTTATCCTCTCCCCAGTCAAAATCCTCCCCCTCTGGCAGGGCCACCCCTCTGGCCGGATGTTCCGCCGCTGTCAGATCTCCCCAGCGCTCCTTCCCGCTGCAAGCTCTGGCGCATGGATCCGGAACCTCTTTCCCATCTGCCTCAAAGAGATAACCAATTCCCTGAAAGTCGCCCTTTATCGTTACATTCCACACATCTCCGGTCTTGTTTTCCAGGGGAAACGGGATTCTCGCAGCAGGCCGTCTGCGGCCCTGTTCATAGAGAATCACCCTGCACTCCTTTCCCGGATGAACAAAGGAAAAATGCATCCCATCCGCCGTGGGCGTCGCCCCCAAAGGGTAACGTCTGGTATCGTTTTCCACAATCGTGTATTTATGTTTCATCTGCGGCCTCTGCCTTTCCGCCCCTAATACCGGGGCCTCGATTTGTCCTCGTATCATTTATCATTATAAAAGATATTTCTGAATTTTTCCATCATTTTTCATCTATATTGTGATAATAGTTAAAATACACATAAGGAGCCGTGAAAATGCAGAGGTTAACTCCTATTTTCACAGCTCCCTATGTGTGCCGAATCAGTCATTTTTTACTCCATCTGCCGCCTGATCCATTCCATGATCACATCTACTACGTATTCCTGCTCATCTTCCGATAATTCCCGCCCTGCCGGTATGTTATGCCACTTCTCCAGACAGCCTCTGCAGCAGGTGGCTGTGGCGTGCTGGGCAACAAATACGGGATGGCCCCGCATGGGTGTCTGTCTGCCATCGTTTGGGATTTTTGCCGGAGCCAGCCTTTTTTTCACAAAATCCCTGGCATGGCTTCGCACCAGCTCCATTCCCTTGTCCGCTACATAATAGCGGTCATTGGCTTTCAGGGAAAAGCCGCTGCGAAATTTCGACTGGGACAGCCGCGCCCACAAGTCTCCTCCATAAATAGCCGGCGTTTCCTTTACCATCGCCGGCTGGATTCCGCTTTTATAGACGATCTTTTTCTCTTTCCGCCTTTGATCCGGGCTATGTAAAAGCTCCGTTTCGGAGGCATGCAAACCCTCCTCCTGCAATGCTTCTTCCATCAGCTGCCTCTCCACGTCCCGTCTTTCCCTGCTGCCCGGTCTCAGGCGCTGAGCCAGAGCGGTATTTCTCCCGGCAGTTGTTTCATGTTGAATCGCGTAATAGACCGCTCTCTTATCTCCTACCAGCACCAGAATCTTTTTCGCCCTGGTCACTCCGGTATAGAGAAGATTGCGCTGAAGCATGATAAAGTGACTCATGGTAAGGGGGATAACCACAATGGGATACTCGCTGCCCTGAGATTTATGGATCGTAACCGCGTAAGCCAACGTCAGCTCATCCAGCTCCGTCACATCGTATACCACGTCCCGGTCGTCAAACCGGACCGTCAGTTCCCGTTCTTCCATATCCACATTGGTAATCGTCCCGATATCGCCGTTAAATACTTCCTTATCGTAGTCGTTGCGTATCTGCATGACCTTGTCTCTCAGCCGGTACTGCGTGCCTCCCCGCAGCAAAAACGTTTTGGAAGGATTCATCGCCTCCTGAAGCACCAGGTTCAAATTGACCGCCCCGCATTCTCCCCGCTGCATAGGCGTCAGCACCTGGATATCCTGCAGCGGATCCACCTGATAGTAGCGGGGCAGGTTCGTTTTGCAGAACTGTACAACCGTCTCCACTACTTCCTGGTTGGTCTCCCTGGAAGCAAAAAAGAAATCGGAATTCCTTCCGCCTCTCATATCGATGCGCTCTCCCTTGTTGATCCGGTGGGCATTCATAATAATGCGGCTTCCCTGTGCCTGACGGAATATCCTGGTCAGGCGGACTACGGGAACACTCCCGGAGTCAATGATATCCCGGAGCACATTGCCCGCGCCCACGCTGGGAAGCTGGTCAATATCGCCCACCAGAATCAGGGACATCTGCTCAGGAATCGCCTTTAAAAGGTTATACATCAGCATCACATCAACCATGGAGCATTCATCCAGAATCAGTACGTCTCCATCCAGGGGATTCTCTTCATTTTTCTGATATCCTTCCAGCGGTTTATACTCCAGAAGCCGGTGAATCGTCTTGGCCTCCATTCCCGTAGCTTCAGACATTCGTTTGGCGGCCCTTCCGGTAGGCGCCGCCAAAATGATCCTTCGTCCAGCCGCTTTGAAGGCGGAAATGATGCCGAGGGTCGTCGTTGTCTTTCCGGTTCCGGGGCCTCCGGTCAGCACCATAACCTTGGAAGAAACCGCCGTTCGGATGGCTTCCAGCTGAATGTCATCGTAAACAAAATCCGAGCCGGTCACGACCGTCTTTAACAGCTCCTCCGGGTCTGCATTTGCCCTGCCTGCGGACATCATCAGCCTCAGCAGCCGCCTGGCACAGCCGCTTTCGGAAAAATAATAGGGCGGAAGATAGATGGCAGCTTCACCTTCGGTCATCTCAGATTCGGCGGCACCGTTTTCAGAAGCCTTCCCTCTCTCCTGGCAAATGACGTCGCAATCCTTAATTACATCATTAGAGCGGAGCATTTCATCCAGGGTGATCTGAATTTCCGGCTCGTCCACCTCAAGGAGCTCACAGGCCTTTTGAATCAGCTGTTCTCTGACTGCGTAGCAATGGCCCTCCTCGGCCAGCTTATTTAATGTGTAAAATATACCGCTGCGCAGACGAACAAATCTGCCCTTCTCGATGCCCAGCTTCTGAGCAATGGAATCTGCCGTCTTAAACCCAATTCCCCAGATGTCTTCCGCCAGGCGATAGGGATTTTCCTTTACAATGGCAATGCTCTCACTACCGTAGGTTTTGAAAATCTTCGTAGCATGGGAAGTGCTGACCTCATGGCTCTGCAAAAAGAGCATGATGTTCTTAATCTCTTTCTGCTCCTGCCAGCTGGTCTTGATCCGGTCTACCCGGACTTTTCCTATCCCAGGCACCTTCAAAAGCTCCTCCGGCGTGTCCTCAATTACATCCAGCGTGTCCTTTCCGAATTTTTCCACAATACGTTTGGCGAACTTCGGACCCACGCCTTTGACCAGGCCGGAGCCCAGGTACTTCTCAATTCCATAAACGGTGGCCGGCAGAGTCTCCTCAAACCTCTCCGCCCAAAACTGGCGGCCATACTTTGCATCCACCTTCCACATTCCCTCCAGGGACAGGACAGAGCCCACATGGGTATCCGGCATAATCCCCACCACGGTCACCAGGTCGGCGTTGTTTTTCACCGCGCACTTTAGAACCGTGTATCCATTTTCAGCGTTCTGATATGTGATTCTTTCTACTACACAGCGCAAATGCTCCAAACCATCGCCTCCCTGCCGGAACTTCCTGTCACTGCGCCGCGATCTTTGCCGCCAGCTCTTCCAGGTACATCCACCGCTCCATCTTTTCCTCCAAAGCGGCTTCCGCTTCCTCCTTCTCGGCCATCAGCTGATTCAGCTTGACAAAGTCATGTGCCGAAGCTTCTATATCCTTCTCTAATGCTGCAATTTTTTCTTCCAAGTCCGCTATATCCGCTTCAATCGTCTCATAGTCTTTTTGTTCTTTATAAGTAAATTTCAGCTTCTGCGGCCCGCGAGTACGCTGCCCCTTTTTATCGGAAGAAGACGCCGTCTTGGCTCCGGTTTCTGTCTTTGCTTCCTGCTTTACCTCCTGTTTTGCTTCCTCCTCAGCCGCTTTACGATTTGCATAGTCCGTATATCCGCCTTCATATTGACGCAGCTTTCCCCCTTCTTCAAAGGCGAAAATACGCTTCACCGTGCGGTCCAAAAAATAACGATCATGGGATATAGCAACTACAATCCCTTCATAGCGGTCCAAATAGTCCTCCAGGATTGTTAAGGTCGCAATGTCCATGTCGTTAGAGATCTCATCAAAAAGTAAAAAATTAGGAGACGAAGCGAGCACTCTTAACAACCGCAGCCGTTTCTTCTCGCCTCCTGACAATTTTCCAATGGGACTGTATTGTTTTTCCGGTGGAAATAAAAACCGTTCCAACATAGCAGAAGCAGAAATTAGTCCATCTGCCGTTCGAATATACTCCGCCGTATCTTTCACATAATCAATCACTCTCTGATTCGGATCCATATAAGAGAAGTCAATATCATTTGCCCGGCTTTCATCCGCTGGCTTTTCGGAGGTAATTTCCTGGGCGTAATATCCCATATTCACCGTCTGCCCCACAATCACCTGACCGGAATCCGGCGAAATGATACCCGCAATTATTTTCATCAAAGTGGATTTTCCGCAGCCATTGGGGCCGATGATTCCTACTCTGTCTCCCTTTAAAAAGATATAGGTAAAATCATCAATCAGCTTCCGTTCCCCATAGCGTTTGCAAATGTGCTCCAATTCTACGGTGGTTTTTCCCAGCCTTGTGGAAATCGAGCTCAGCTCCACTTTGCTTTCCTGCACCGGAGCCTGCCGGTCCCTCAATTCCTCATATCTCTGAATGTGGGCCTTCTGCTTGGTGGAGCGAGCCCTGGCTCCCCGGCGAATCCATTCCAGCTCTACCCGCAGGATGGACTGGCGCTTGCGCTCGCTGGCCGCCTCCATCTCCTCCCGCTGGGTCTTTAACTCCAAAAAGCCGGAGTAGTTGGTCTGGTAGCTGTAAATGGAGCCCTTATCAATCTCCACAATCCGGTTGGTAACGCTGTCCAGAAAATACCGGTCATGAGTTACCATAATCAGTGCGCCCCGCCATTTTTTCAGATAATCCTCCAACCAATCTGCCATCTCGTTATCCAGATGGTTGGTAGGCTCGTCCAAAAGCAAAATATCAGCGGGCGAAAGAAGCACGGAAATGAGCGCCAAGCGCTTTCTCTCTCCGCCAGAGAGCTGGCCTGCCGGCTGGTTAAAATCTTTAATTCCCAAACGTGTCATCATTGCTTTTGCATCACTCTCAATGTTCCATCGATTCTCATCCGACACGTTCCCGGCCAACACACACTCCAGACTTGGCATCAGAGGGTCAAACTCCGGATGCTGGGGAAGATAGCGGATTACCACATGGTTGGCCATGGTGATTGTCCCCTCGTCCGGTTCTTCCTGCCCGGCCAGCATTCTTAAGAGGGTTGTCTTTCCTGTCCCATTGATTCCAATCACGCCAACCTTCTCGCCTTCCTGCAATGAAAAGGAGGCGTGTTCAAATAATTTGCGCTCCGTATATGCTTTTGTAATATTCTCCACATTAATCAAATTCATTATGTCTATGCCTCGCTCTTTGTCTTTCCACCCATTATACAACAAATTAAAAAAGCAGTCATCCACTTTGACTACTCTCCATCTCTACACTATGCACATTTTTCTTTGATTCTGTGTATGCAGTTCCCATTTCTTCCTCTAACCCTACACTATGCACAGAATACACTCCCATTTAGGGGGCTGTAGTTTACGTCCAGCAGAATCACATTTGGGGCCTCCATCAAAATCTTTAACAGATAAAGCCTGCGCCGCTCCCCGCCGGAAAGCCGGCTGATGGTGGTATACTGCATGGAGAACGGAAACAAAAAACGCTCCAGCATCTGGCTGGCGCTGACGGAGCCGTCCTTTGTGGGCAGGTACTCCGCCACATTCCGGATATAGTCGATGACCTTTAAGCTTCCGTCCATATCCTCATTCTCCTGGGAAAAATACCCCATGCGCACCGTCTGCCCCACCGTCACCTGCCCGGCATCCGGCTTCACCCATCCGGCAATGATCTTCATCAAGGTGGACTTGCCGCTGCCGTTTGGGCCTACGATGCCCACCCGGTCGCTTTTCAGGAAAATATAGGTAAAATCCCGGATCAGTTCCTTCTCCCCGTAGGATTTGCAGATTCCTTCCAGCTCCACCGTGGTGCGCCCCAAGCGGCTGGCAATGGACTCCAGCTGTACATTGCGGTCAAATTCCGGCCCCTTCTGATCCCTTAATGCCTCATAGCGCTGGATATGGGCCTTCTGCTTGGTGGACCTGGCCCTGGCTCCCCTCTGAATCCAGGCCAGCTCCGTGCGCAGGATGGACTGGCGCTTGCGCTCGCTGGCCACAGCCATGTCCATGCGCTCCGCCTTCAGCTTCACAAAGCCCTGGTAATTGGTCTGGTAGCTGTAAAATTTCCCCTTATCCAGCTCCACAATCCGTTTTACCACGCTGTCCAGGAAATACCGGTCATGGGTAATCATCAGCAGCGCGCCCTTAAAACCCTTCAGATAGCTTTCCAGCCAGTCCGCCATCTGGCTGTCCAGATGGTTAGTGGGCTCGTCTAAAACAAGCAGGTCCGCTTTGCTTAAAAGTACGCTGGCCAGGGCCGCCCGCTTTCTCTGGCCCCCGGACAAGGTTTCGATCTTCGCTTCGTGGTCTGTGAGCCCCAGGCGGTTTAACATGGCCTGGGCGCTTGCCTTCAGCTCATCTGGGGAGGCGTAGTGAGCCTCCTTTTCATTGTCCCCCACACAACGCTTTCCAATACCGTCTCCCCGGCCCGAAACTCCGGAATCTGGGGCAGGTAGCGGATGTAAAGGTTCCTGCCCCTGGTGACGCTTCCCCCGTCCGGTTCCTTAAGCCCTGCCACAATTTTCAGCAGGGTGGACTTTCCCGTGCCGTTGATGCCAATCAGCCCTACCTTCTCGCCCTCGTTCATGGAAAAAGACGTATCGTCAAACAGCAGGCGCTCTGTGTAGGATTTTGTCAAATGCTCGATGGTTACAAGATTCATGATGGTCTTCCTTTATCCGTGATATCCCAGCTGCTCCCTGGTGTAGCGGGGAACCGTTTTCTCAAATTCAGCCCTGATTTTCTCCTGAAGCTCTTTTGACTCCAGGATATCGCAGGCCGTAAGTGCCAGGGCCTTGGCCCCCTTTACCGCCTGGTTCAGGGCGTGGTCTGATTTCGCCGCCTCTAAAAAGCCGTGGGTGTGGGTATCCGCATCGCCGATCTTTAAATATGGCTGGATGGTGGGAACCTCCAGGCTCACGTTTCCGATATCTGAGGAACCGTACTTCATGGTGGGCGCGGGGTACTCCACCGTCTCTCCCATTTCCTCCAGATGGCCCTTAAAGGTTTCATCCATCATCCGGTTGGAGTAGCGCTCCGTATACATCAGGCTGTCCTGGGTCTTGGCGGTGGTTCCGAAAAGGGTGTTGACCGTCTGGATGGCCCGCTTTAAGGCGGCCTCCACCACCAGCAGATCCTTTACCTTGTCGCCCCGGATGCAAAATTCGCAGGAGGCGTACTCAGGAATCACGTTGCTGGCCGTGCCGCCCTCAATGATATAGCCGTTGACGCTGGATTTTAAGGGCAGAAGGGCCCTCTGGGCATCCATCAGGTTGAAGGTCTGAATCACGGCGCTTAAAGCGTTGATCCCCTCCTCAGGCCTGGTGCCATGGGCCGGTTTTCCGAAATACTCGATCTTCACCTGCTTCACCGCCAGGCCGCCTCTCTGAACCATGTTGCGCTTGGCCGGGTGAATCATCATGGCGAAATCCACGTCCTGGAACACGCCGTGGTCGCAGAGGATCACCTTTCCGCCGCCGCCTTCCTCCGCCGGGGTGCCGATCACCAGAACGCGCCCGCAAAGCTCCTTTAACACTTCCCCGATCCCGATGGCCGCCCCCATAGACATGGTGGCAATCAGGTTGTGGCCGCAGGCGTGGCCCATGGGCAGGGCGTCATACTCCGCCAGAAGCGCCACCGTGGGGCCCCCTTCCTTTCCCTTCATCTCCCCAATAAAGGATGTTTCCATACCGGCCGCGCCCTTTTGCACCTGGTAGCCGTACTTCTCCAGGATCCCGCACAGCTGGTCGCAGGCGAAAAACTCATGGAAGGCCAGCTCCGGATGGGAATGGAGCGCCAGGGCCAGCTCCTTTAATTCGCCGCTTACCTGATCGATTTTAGCTGTAATGCTTTCATAATGTTCCTTTGTCATAATCGCTTATCCTCCTCCGACTCATCTCTATATCCCCCATTATACCTTTTCTTTTCCTCTGATTCAATGCAGAATGATCGGTATTGTTTCTTTTTTCCCAATGGAATATAATCCCGTCTTTGACAGTTAACAGAAGAAAAAATCGCCGTATCCCTTGTAT
>ERZ1643247.817-NODE-817-length-33962-cov-31.618161_pt1 | contig 33962 bp, 23 predicted proteins | sample MGYA00579264_ERZ1643247 | MGnify/ENA primary metagenome ERZ1643247 (study PRJEB29033, sample SAMEA4952262) | chicken gut metagenome | biome: Broiler Chicken; feature: Gastrointestinal Tract; material: Caecum | place: Ireland | collected 2018 | study: Broiler... | reverse complement strand
GCAGCTCCTCGCTGTAGGGTGAAAAAGGCAAAAGCGTGGTTTTGCCTTTTTCGAGAATTGTTTTAATGTATCCTCAATTCTACATTCTACATTTTACATTTTACATTCAAAAAGAGATCCTTCGTCGCTTCGCTCCTCAGGATGACAGACGGGGAAGCAACACGAACGCCCGCCTATGTCACCCTGAGCTCGTCGTCGCTCGCTTATGCTGTCAGCATTTTGCCGATGGCAAAATGCTCGACCTGCAAGGCGGCTCCTCCTCTTTCCCAAAAATCTCGCTTCGCTGCGATTTTCGGGAGCCCTGTTTTTCTGCGCAGTCGAACGGGTCTCTTAAGATAATACCATCCTTATTTTGTCTAAAGGCAAAATGCTCGACTTGCAAGGCGGCTCCTCCTCTTCCCAAAAATCTCGCTTCGCTGCGATTTTCGGGAGCCCTGTTAAATTGCCGAGTAAAGAAATCTTGCGCGGTGCATATCGGGAGACAAACGCCTCCCCTTCATGCCTTCACCCTTTTTAAGGGGGAAGGTGGCACGCGCTGCTTGCTGCGCGTGACGAATGAGGGTTGACTCATCCTTATTTCGTCTACTTTGCCTATAACAAGGACAGTATCCCCTCATCTCGTCGCTGGCAAGGCGCCATGCAGACGGTTCGCTGCGCTTGCCGCCTTGCCCGTTGCGCCTGCCGCTCCTCTTCCCAAAAAGTTCTTCGATACTTTTTGGGAGCCCTGTATGCGCGCGCCAGGTCCCTCAGGGGGAAGCCATGTATAGTAGATCCGTTTTCGGAACAGCTCACCGTTCTATACAAGATCCCTCTACTCGGTCGCTCGCTGCTCTCGCTCCCTCGATCGGGATGACAGAGAGGAAAGGCAACCGTGTGGACGCATCGCGTATGCGGCGCACAAACGGGTATACACAGAGCAATGTATGTTCACGCTTCCCCGACGGGCTGCCGTTTGCGATTTTCAATGCATCCAAAATTTTACATTCTACATTTTACATTTATCATTCAAAAAGAGAGCCTTCGATGCGTACGGCTGCGCCGTGCTCTCTCAGGATAACAGGGAGGGGCTTTTTTGACGCCGTCTAAAATTTTACATTTTACATTCTACATTTACCATTCATAATGAGATCCTTCATCGCTTCGCTCCTCAGGATGACAGGAGAAACGAGCTCCGTCGCTTCGCTCCTCAGGATAACAGAGAGGGAGAGCCCCCTCTTCCGTCACTTCGTGACACCTTCCTCCCAAGGGGAAGGCAAGAAAAAAGAGACGGGGCGTCCTACAGCCCCGCGCCCCTCAGCCCATCGCCCCGCATACTGCGGCGCTACCGTCTACGAACGAGCGGATGACGCCTTCCGCGCCGGGGCTTGCAAACGCCGCAGCCAGGTCTTGCGGAGAAGCGATCTTGCCCGCGTTTTCGGCATAATAGCGGCGGAGCCCTGCAAAAAAGCGGTCGTCGCCCAAAGCGCTCCGCAGCGTATCGAACAGCAGCATCCCCTTGCAATAGGCGATGGTCACATACGCATACCCGCCCGCGTAGTCGCTCAGCGGCCGCGCCATCGACGTATCCGCCCGCCCGAAGATCTGCTCGTGCACGCCGCAATACGCCCGCAGCGCCTCCCGCGCCCGCTCCAACAGCTGCGCCGCGCGTATGCCGTATTCTTCATTCTCCTCAAAAAACAACAGGGCGGAATACTCCGCCAGGCCTTCATCCTGCCAGGCATTGCCGATGGCGTCGCTCCCCACGGCGGCATACCACCACTGGTGCGCCGCCTCGTGCACGATGGTGTACAGGTAGTCGCGCCCTTCGAGCGCGTCGGAGAGCATCACCAGCCCCGGGTACTCCATGCCGCCGTAGCAAAAGCCCGTCTGCACGGCGCAAAAACTGCCGTACGGGTACCTTCCGAATTTTTTTGTAAAGAATGAAAAACAATCGGCGAGCAGCTCCGTCTTCGCCTGCGGGTCGTCGTCCTGCGTATAATAATAGCGGAAAGAAACGCCGCCCGCCTCCGCCTGCGCCAGTGAAAACTCCCCTAAGACCAGGGCAAAATCGCGCGCGTTCTCCAGGCGGTATCGATACACTTTTTGCCCCGCCGCCGCACGGCAGGAAAGCGCCGCCGCCGAGGCCGCCACGGTAAGTTCGGCGGGGGCGGTGAAGGTGACGTCGTAATCGGCGCAGGCGCTGTAAAAGGGATCGCCCGCCGCGTAATACGGGCACTCGACAAAGGCGCCGTCTTCATATTCGCACAGCACGGGGTACCAGTTGCCGAGATTGACGCCCGCATGCGAGATGCCCGTGCGGTGGTCGATATGGGCGAGCACAAGCTCGTACTCGATCTCCACCGCTGCCCGCCCGCCCTTTGCCAGGCGCACGGCGAGCACGTTTTCGTCTTCCCCCGCGATCTCCCAGCTTTGGCAGGGCGAAACGGACAGCACCCGCATCCCGCCGTAGCTTTCGCCGGCGTAATACGCCGATTTCTGATAGGCCGCGGCGACGGGCGGATACGCCGCCCCTTCGCGGTAGGCGTTGCCGTAGAGGTTGAAGCGCAGCTCTCCTTCCTCGCTTTCCGCCTCTACCCGCATGCGCGCGCGCAGCACGCCCTCTTCGTACACCGCCTCGATGCAATATTGCGCGCGCTCCTCTTCCGCTTTGCCGCAGCCGGCAAAGGGCGCGCACAGGCATAGCAGCAGCGCCGTCGCCGCCACAAGCGCCGCCAGCCGCCTTCTATACATTGCCGCCCGCATTGTGCCCGCCGCCCGCGCAGGCATTGCATGCGCCGCCCGCGCCCCTTTTACGCCCGCATGATCCCTTTGTGCCCCTTTGCAAAGCTGCATTTTCCTCCTCCCCCACACGGCCCGACGCTCATCTTTATATTTTTGACCGTCACAGAGCCGATTTTTTATTTTCCACCGACTGACGTTGCGCCGATTTTTTTACTTTTTCTCCGACCGCCATTGCGGCCTTTTGTTTGGAAGGCGCCGCCTTTGCACAAAAGCCGCCCGCATGCTATCCTATGCCCCCGCACGGCGGGTTATGCCTCTCTGTATACCTCGGCTTCCTGCATTGGCGCTATGAAAGGCAGTTTGCCCTACCGTTTGCCTCGGCTTCCCCCTGTGGGGGAAGCTGGCGGCGAAGCCGACTGATGAGGGGCGTTTGCCTTCGCGTTTCCCCACTCCCCTCTTCCGTCACTTCGTGACACCTTCCCCCGAGGGGGAAGGCAAGAATAGAGCCGTGTTCGAAACAGCTTTTGCGTCCTATACAAGATCCCTCGACTACCGCTCGGGATGACAAGGAGAATATTAGTTTTCAGAGATCCTTCGACGCGCACGGGCTGTGCCCGCGCTTGCTCAGGATGACAGCGGGGCGTGCCGCGCGCGTCGCCCCTATCCCTGTCACCCTGAGCGGAGCGGCGGAGGCATAGCCAAAGCCGCGCAGTCGAACGGGTCTCTTAAGATAATACCCTCCTTGTCATTTCGACCGAGAGGAAGGAGCAGCCGCGACTGACCGAGTGGAGAAATCTTGCGCGGTGCGTATCAAAAAACACATGCCTTCCCTATCATGCCTTCACCCTTTTTAAGGGGGAAGGCATGAATAGAGCCATGTTCTACCCTGCTCTCCGCTCTGTACAAGATCCCTCCACTCGCTTCGCTCGGTCGGGATGACAAGGGCAAGTGGTGAAGGCGAGCGGAGACAAAAAGCGGGGCGGGTGGTGAGGAGAGAGAAGTGCGGCGGGCGGGCAAAGGAAGAGCGCGGAACTTTCGTTCCGCGCTCTTGCCTTTACCTTACGACCACCTTAGAATATTTACAACCCGTTACATTCAATGCAATCGTCTGGCGATCACCCTCTGTCCATTGCCCATTATTTATTTGCGTCGATTCAACGGAGTCGTTATTGCTATAATAATCAACATTGCGACCTTGGTCAACCAAATCGAATATTTGAATACTCCAGCCTAAGCCCTCATCATATTCTTCCGATTCTGCACCCATCGCTCCATCGGTATACCAAGTTTTCCAACCTACAAAAGCATAATACTCTGTATGTTCTTTGGGAATTCCTATGAACGTACCGCCACTGATTGAAACATTTCCATCGCTGTCAACCCACTGATTAACGTTAAAATACAAGCCGGATCTATTTGTTCCTATAAATTCACCGCCTGAAATGACCATACCATGAACCACATTGCCATTTGCTCCATAATACAGCCCATCATATCCACCGGTAAACGTGCCACCAGAAATTTGAATTGCATTTTTGACTGCTGGGCCGACATCCAAATACAGCCCCGAACGGCCGTAATTTACTTTATCCGAATCCGATTTCCCTACAAAATCACCGCCTGTAATCGTCAGTCTTGTTTGTCCGCTTCCGTTATAATAAATACCGTCACAACCGCCTTCATTTTTTTCATGATTTCCTCCGGAAAAAGTACCGCTATGAATCGTTACCGATGAAGCAGTTCCACCATCCAACTTTTCAACCGTTAAACCGGCAGATTCCCCTTTCAACAGTAATTCGTTATTTGCAGTATCGCCTTGCGTTCCAAAAGTTAATTCAGCATTTTGATAAACCGTAAAGGCAGCCGTACCGCCGACGTCAAATGTCCCTGCAAGAATCGTTGCCTTTGCAAGGCTACCGCTGCCCGTCACAAATGCACCACCACCTAAACTATTGGGATCACCAAAAGTCCCTCCGTTGATTGTCACACTGCCGCCGTACATTTTGAACGCATACGAAGCACCCGGACCCGCAAGCGCAGCGCTACCTGTCGTTCCCGGTGTATACGCATCTGCTCCTAAAAAAGTACCGCCGTTAATAATCACGCTATCCGACTCTTGATTATTGACTTGTATACCGTTGCCCATTGAAGCAGAATATTTACCACCATGAATCGTTAAATTTCCGCCAACAACTTCTACAGCATGACCGCCTGTCGTATTTTTATGGAAATGCCAAGCATCATTACCAGTCGCCGAATTGCCATTCTGATCATACCAATTATTTTCATGTCCAGTCCCCGTCGTTGTCACGGTGAGGCCGGTGTTACTTTCTTCAGAATAACCAGTTGTGTCACCACTTGTTCCCAACGTCACCGTGCCGCCGCCGACGTAAACGCCGCCGCCGACATTGTTTGTAATATCCCCATTAAGAATCGTAACGGTTTCAGCATTCAACACGCGAACGGCGAAGCTGTTGATCACTAAATCGTCATACATATTTGAAGTATAGCTATTCTGCTTTCCGTTTCTCATCGTGACATTCAACGTGCCCTTCGACACCAGCGAGCCGCCGTCGATCAAAACGCCATCCGGGCTGTGATAGATTCCGGTACTTGATTCTGTAATTTTTGCCTTGACATCCAACGTAGCGGTGCTTGCGACTTCCAAGTTGCCGCCATCAATATATATGCCGGTAGAATTATCCGCTTCAACTGTTGCCGTACCGGAAGAAACCACAATATCGCCACCTTCTACCTGAACTGTTTCGTTATTTACAGAGGAAAACTGCGGCGTGCCCGAAATATTCAGCTGCGGCACATAGGTGACACCATCGACTATGGTCGTTTCACAGCGCACGCAGACGCCGTCTTCAATGGCGGAAAAAGAGGTGCCGCCGCCCGATATGGCGAGGTCGCCGCCGCGGGCGTAAATGCCGTACGACTGCGCTGTGCCGAATTGATTTGTATATGTGCCGCCGCGAATGAATGCTTCGCCCTCCGTCATGCGGACGGCCGCATACGGCCAAATGACGGCTTCTGCGGAGTTGTTATTGATACTTCCGGACGTATTGAAGCCCGTCTTGGTGATCTGCTGCTCGGCGCCCTTCATCACGTCGTGATAGCCATAGATGACGGCGTAGGTCGTCGTTTTATCTTCACCGCTGCCCTCGGTGCTTTTTTCATAATAGTAATAGAAATCGCAGGAAGCGACGTCGCACAAGGGCGAAAAATCGACGTTGACGGTTGCATCCTCCGGCGTTTCTACCGTCTCTTCTTCCGGCGTTTCTACCGTCTCTTCGGTATAGATGAGGAAGGTGTCTTCTTTGATATAAGCGTTGGCGCCGCTTGCAGGAGCGCTTTCAAAATACATATCTTTATACATATCTTTGCCGCCTGCGGGCATCGATACATTTTCCGTTTTTTTATCATATGCTGAAGCGCCACGGCTGCTGCGAGAATAAACTGTCACATCTTTCGTCGTTCCGACATCTGTTACATAGTCCCCTTCCTTCGGCCCGCTGGTGAAGTTGCCGGTGGCGATGGTCAGCGTGCCGCCGCTCGCCTGCAGCAGGCTGCCGACGGGATTATAGAACGAGCCTGACCCTTTGGAATCGTACACGATGACGACGGAGACGTCTTTCTGCACATTGATGAGGGGGTTGCGGCTGTTGCGCACAAGGGAATGGCCGTTGATGTCGAGCACTAAATTGGCGGAAACGTTGGTCACGCCGTCGGTGATAACGAACGGATCTTCGGCACCATCTGCAATTTCGATATACGAATAGCCGTTTTCGATGGCGGCGACCAACTCTTCGGGCGTATAGACGAGGTATTTGTTTGCGCCGACGAATTCGATGGTGTCGTCGTACTTGCCGCCGGTGACGCCCGTCTCTTTATAATAGCGCGCATAGGTAAACGACGCCGCAAAAAGCGCCGCGATGAGCAGCGATAAGAGCGCTATCAACCATATCTTTTTTGTTTTATGCTGCATATTTTTCCTCCCCTGCCGTTACGGCTGCTGCGCCGCGGGCGCTTCCGACGCCTGCTCTAACACCACGCGGAAATCGGTCGTGTAACCGATCTCGGTGGCGACGGTGTAATCTAAAGAGGTACCGTCGTCGCTCATGGCCATGGCAATTGTAGACGGATCGATGGTGCTTTTAATTTTGCTTATATCCACATAGGCGGGGTCTGCGTTAGAACATTTATAAATTGTTCCGCTGTGTTGCTTCATCGAGTGCGCAAAGGGGCTGTCTTCGCCCGCCAATGTAGCGATGTGTTCGTATGTAGCAGTGACGGCGGTGCCTTCTGTGCCGGGGCTGGCGAACGTATTGGTAACGCACACGGTGGTCGTCTCGCCTGTTTCCTCCCATGCGTCCTCCTCGTTTTGCTGCACCACGGGCACACCCGAGGTATTGAAGTGATAGCCGAGCACCTCTATGCTTTCGCTGTTATCTAAATAGCCGCCTGTCTTCAGCAACCCTTCCATTTTTTCATCATAGACTTTAACATCATCTGTCAGTTCTGCCGGCGCGACGGAGTTCGTCCACGTCATAAACAGGATGACGGTCTTCGTTTCTCCGGGTTTGAGCACCAAACGGTCTGCCTTAATCTCGATGGTGTAATAGGGCATACTTTTTTGGCAATCGAGATACAGCGCCGGCAGGCCGCCGCTGCTGTCGCGCCGCGCATAGCCGACGGAATACTGCTCCGCCTTTTTTGTTGTTCCTGTAATAGTCATCGTCAGCGCGGCAACGTCGCTTATTGGTCCGTTTTCATCGTACTTTGACGCCCTTTTTGCCGTTACGGAGCCGCCGCTCGCCTGCATACTGCCGCTCATTTGCAGCGTTTCGCCCAGCAGCTGTTCATCCTGCCCGGCACCCGCATAGCCGAGCTGCCCGAACTGGTCGGAAAATTTTGTATCGAACACGCCCCCTGTCGCTCCGTTTGCGGACAACTGGGCGGCCCAGTCGATATAACTGCCGTAAGTATAATTATGTGTTTCATCCCCCATAGTGGTGCCGCCCCCGCGCACGCGAAGAAGATCGGCGATCACATACTGCGTGGAAAGGCTTGCACTTGCAAAAGTGCCGCCCACGTCATCGCCCAAGGCGAGCTGCAAGGCGATATTTTCCCAAAATGCGGCGGGACCGGAAAGGCGCAGCGTGGGCTGTACGGCGACGCCGCCGTTGTTTTTGAATTGGATGCGTACGGTGCGCGCGCTGCCGGCGCCCTGCGCTAACCAGGTACCGCCGCTCGACTGCCAGTAATCCATATTGCCGAATGTAGTCGAGTTGATGCCTTCGATGGTGTAGTCCACGTCGAACGCGGCGATGCCGACGCTGGCGGCGATGCCGCTATTGGTGGCATAGCGCGCAAAAGTCACCCCCGTGAACAGGAGCGCCACGGCGAGCAGCAAACCCAGATACCGCACCAGCGGATATTGCCGCTTATGGAATTGTTTCTGCATTTGTTCGTTCATATTTTTTCCTTTGCCCGCCCGCTGCGTTGCGCCGAGCAAATTTAGTTTTTGCAATGTGAGCCGCGCAGTCGATCCCTTTTGCACGCAAGCGTTCTTGTCACGAACGCTTTTTGCGCGGAGAGGAGAAGAGGTCGATCAGCAGCCATAGGACGACCGCCGCCGCCACGACTACAAATATGCCTAGGGGCGTCTGCAAAAATGCCGCCACATTGCCGAACCCCGGCAGCACCAGCACCACTTTGCCGACGATGTTTTCCGCCGAAGGGCGGAAGGTATCGGGCGCGTTGTTGGCGTCGCCCTGCACTACATATTGCTGCCCGAATTTAGCTACGATACGATGGGTAGTAGAAACGCCGTCGGGTCCGATATAGGTGACGATGTCGCCTACCTCGTATTCGCTCCGCGATGCGGTGACGATAAAATCGCCCACGCCGATCTCCGGCTCCATGCTGCCCGAAACGACCACCGCCGACGCCACCCCCAAAAAGCGGGGCATGGGCTTGCCCGAAAGGCGCGCAGCGATCATGTACGCGTCGTACAAGAGCAGCAATCCCGCCAGCACCGCCAGCACAATTTTACATACCAGCCCTGCGGTGCGCAGCCACTGCGGCCTCTGCGCCGCCCCTTGCGCAGCGGCGCTTTTCTTTTCCAAACCGCCCGTCATTCCGCCTCCGCCACGACTTCGGCGTTGAACTCGATGTTCAGGCGGTAGATCGCTTCGTTTTCGCCGGCGTTCGTATCGACGGGGTCGTTGTCTTTCCAATACCAGGAAAGCTCGAACAGCGACTCCGACTCCCCCTCGATGGTGAACTCAGCAAAGCTCATTGCGGGCGCGGTGACGTACTCTTCCCCGCTGCCGGCGATGTACACGCCGTCGCGCTGCAAGGTATACACCATCTCGATGCCGTATTCGTTCTCTTCACTGAATGTAAACGAAAAGCGCAGGGCGTGCTCGTTGTTGTTGACAAAGCGGAAGCGGTACGAAGACTTCGTGCCCGGCAGCGCCAGGCGGTCGCCGAACTGCGCGTTGTAAAAGATGGGGATGTCTTCATAGTCCGTCCAGCTGGTGCGCTCTTCGGTGTCTTCCACGATAAAGAAGATGGGCTCCTGCGCCAGGGCGCTCATGCCCGAACGGCCGATGCCGAAGGCGCCGAAGATCGCCGCGACCATGGTCACGAGCGTCAGGGCGATCGCCAGTATCGCCAAAATGCCCCAGCGGAAATAGCGGAGCGAGGCGACGTACTCGCCGTTTAAGGCGCGGATGTCGTCGTTGACGTCTACATACCCCGCATGCGCCGAAGCGCTATCGTACACATGTACGTTGTTTTCATGTTTTTGGAAGGAAGCGAGGGCGTTTTTGTCGTTATCATACCACACGCCGCCGCGCACGGTGCCGATCTTTTCCTCTTTATGGTTGACGACGCGCGCGCGCCTTGGCAGACGCGCCCCCTCCGCCGCGCTCTTGCCGGCAGAGTCCGTTTGCCCCTGCGCGTTTTGCGGCTGCGTTTGCGGCTCGCCCGCCTGTGCGTTTTGCGGCTGCATGCCGCCCGGCTGCATGTCCTCGCCCGGCTGTGCCGCGTTATTCCATTGAGAATTTTTGTCAAAATTGTCTGCCATCGTATTTTTCCCTTATGTTATGCCGTTTTCCCCTATAAAAGAGAAGTTTCCGCGCCCCGTGTATAAGATCCTTCGGTGCGCGCGGCTGCGCCGCGCTTACTCAGGATGACAGGGGGATCCCCTTTTGTCATTTCGACCGAGCAACGCGAGTGGAGAAATCTTGCGCGATGCGTTGCGGTTACGAACGCTTTTTGCCGTGCTCTTCCCTGCTTTTGCGTCCTATTCAAGATCCTTCGACTCGCTTCGCTCGCTCAGGATGACAGGGAGAGCGATTTTCGCTGCGCTGCGATTTTCGGGAGCCCTGTTTTACCGCGCAGTCGATCCGTCTCATTCAAAGGCGCGATACTTTCAAAAAAGTTTCCACCACTACCTCGGCGGCGGGGTTAGCCGCCGTCGCCACACCGGCGGCGGTTGACCCCCTGCACTCTCCGCAAAGGGCACAAAGGCCCTTTGCGGCGTGCATTGCCATACCATTTGTTTTAGGTGTGTTTTAGAAAATTAGGCGTTAGGTTGCTCAGAGCCCTGAACGGCGGTGTAGGAAAGCGTAGCGCCAACCGTTGCAACATTTACCCCAACCCAGGTGTCCAGCTGATCAGCAAGAATTCCTTCAGCTTCACCATTGCTGTTATCGGCACCGTTATCATCGTCCGAAGTCCAAGTCAGCTGAGCATAAATATATAACATTCCACCCTTTGCGGCTACCGTAAACTCGGCGCCAGATGTAAAAGCAGTATCCTGCACAACATTAAACGTACCGGTCGTGTTGCTATACAGAGTAATTTTAAACAAACCGTCAAGCTGCGTCTTGCTAGGAGTACCAATAACGCCGCCACCAGAATACGACATACCGGTCTCGCTGACGTTTTCACCATTGTTAAATGTATAAGCAAGATTGCCAAGAGTGATGGTCACTTTTGCATCAACATCGCCTTTATTGGTTATCGTTGCAACCTTCAACACCTCTGTCGATTTAATACGAGTTCCGCCATCGACAAACACCTTGTCGCTCGGCGAAAGCTTCCCAAAATCTACAGCGGTGCTATTTTCTGCAGCAATGCTAACATCCCACTTCGCGATGCCGACGGAAGCAGAACCCGAACCGCTGCTGACGTACCTTGCAAAGGTACTGCCCAGCAGGCAGCAGCTGATCAGCGTCAGCACGAACAAGACGAGCACCAGCTTGGAAGCGATGTTCTTCTTTTTAGTCATAATATCCTCCCTGCAAAATTTATTTTATGTAATGCAGCCCCCGTGTGTGGAACAAAGGCCGGTTACAACGTATTGATCTCCCCTCTTCCGTCACTTCGTGACACACCCAAGGGGAAGGCAAGGATGGGGTAAGAGCGCCTCGCCCTCTGTTTTGTCAAGGGCGGGGTAAGGGCGGCTCGCCCTCTGTTTTGCCTCGGCTTCCCCCTCGGGGGAAGCTGGCGGCGTTAGCCGACTGATGAGGGGTGCCGGGTTTTGCGTTTGCCTTCTCCCCTCATCCGTCACTCGCCGCAAGCGGCTCGTGCCACCTTCCCCCCGGGGGGAAGGCAAGGGTGGAGTGAAGGAGGCGCTTCACCTTTTCCTCCCATCCTGCGGAAGGCAAGGGTGGGGTGCGGGCAAGGCCGGCTACTTTACATAAGTCACCGAAAGCCCCTTCCCTGATAACTGATTTGCTATATCATTACATACTTCTTGGAATTGCTCATTGACTTCACGATTTGAATACCGCAAAACGGCGATACCTCGCTTTGCCAAAAAAGCATCTCTTTGCACATCCATTGAAGATCCTTGCTCTTCATAATGCTGCGAGCCATCGACCTCGACGGCTATCTGTGCCTGTGCGCAATAAAAATCTACAATATACTGGCCGATCACTTTTTGCCGATTGAACGGCACCGACAGCCGGCATAAAAAGCAATACCATAATTTTCGCTCTTCTGCCGTCATCCCTTTGCGCAATCGCTGTGCGTTATCGGTAAGCGTATGCCTCATGACCGACGTACTCCTTGCAAGCCTCGGCTTTCTTCGTTGGGGAAAGGAAAGGCGGTTTGCTCTCCATTTTGCCTCGGCTTCCCCCTTGGGGTAAGCTGGCGCGCGCATACAGGGCTCCCAAAAAGTATCGAAGAACTTTTTGGGAAGAGGAGCGGCAGGCGCTGCGGGCAAGACGGCAAACGTAGTGCGCCGTCTGCCATGGCGCCTTGCCGCGACGAGATGAGGGGCTTTCGCCTTCATATTGCCTTACTCCCCTCTTCCGTCACTTCGTGACACCTTCCCCCCAAGGGGAAGGCAAGGGTGAAAGAAAGGCAAGGATAGACGCGTCGCGCAAGCAGCGCGTGACACACCCGGGGGAAGGCAAGGACGGAATGAGGGCGCCGCTCCGCTTTCGCCTTCCGTCCTGCGGAAGGCGAAGACTTTTCTGACGCATCGAAAAATGTTTTACTCCTCTTCCTCAAGAGGGGCATCTTCTCCGCCGGGCTTGTCCTCGCCGGACTGTTCTTGGGCGGGCATGTCCTCTGCGGGCGCTTCTTCTGCGCCGAGCTGCCCCGCGTCTTCCGCCCCTTCAAAGGCGGCGTATTCCTCGGCAGGGTCGCCGTATGCCGCCATCTCTTCCGCGGCCATTTCGTCCGCATACAAGGCGGCGTCTTCGGGGGCGTTTTTGGGCAAAGGCTCGGCGTCTGCGGGCATGCCCTCGGCAAGCGCCTGCCCTTCGGCGCCTTCGGCAAAGACTTGCGCCTCGGCAGGAGCGCTTTCACCGTATTCCATGGGGGCAAACGCCGCCTCGGCAGGGGCGCCGCCGCCGTTTTGCTGTTCTACCAGGGCACGCAGGCGGGCGATCTCGGCGTCTTTTTCGTCGATGACGGTATCCGCCTTGGCCTTGCGGTTATTCCAATAAATGCGCAGCACGTCGTACACGATATAGGCGAGCACGGGGATGCCCACGCATACGAGGATGCCCGCGGGCGTCTGCAAAAAGATGGCGAACCCGCCCAAACCGCCGATGCTCGAAGTGCACACGCCGATGACGTCTGCAATGTCGGTCGGGGCGTCGTTGCCGGTGTTGGCGTCGCCGCGGGTGGTGACGGCGGCGATGCGGCCGCCCTCTTTTCCGATCTCGACGATGCGGTGGGTGACGAAGAACACGTCGCCGTTTTCGTCGGTATCGCGGAAGGTGACGATCTGCCCCACGGTGAGGTCTTGCTTTTCTTCTTCATCCAACAGATCGACGAGGATGAGCGCACCGCCGGCAAAGCTGTCTTCTTCGTCGCCGTTCATCGAATCGGTCATGACGGCGAGGGGCGCCGTGCCGAAAATATCGGGCGGCATGTCCGGGTTTATGCTGCTTTTGATGATGAGCGTCAAGTTGACGATCAGGATGGGCAGCAGAATGACCGTGAGCACCGCCAACACGGCGATGCCGACGATCCTTTTTACCTTGTCTTTTTTCTCCATCGTATTTCCTCCTCTGAGGCGCGCCGTCGTGCATATGCCGAAAACGCCCCGCAAACCTCGGCGCGGGGTTGTTTTCCACAGCGAACGCAGCGCGCGCGTCCGCACGGGCGCGCATCCGCGTTCTCCCGCAGCGGTACGGCTGCCTCTTGTCTTTTATGCTTATTGAAAAATGAAATACCTCCCAACGTTAATATGTTTCAACATAAATTCCAAAACATACCAAAACGAGAGAGGTGTTCAGTCTGCTCACACATATAGAATTAGATATGAATACAGCCCCCCGCGGCGCCTTAAGCCGTGCAGCGGACCGAACAGATATTCACACTTTCCCCATCGTGCACAACAAAGTGAGCCCTGCGCGAGTAGACCTTGTCGGTACCATACCAGACAAAAACAGACCGTATCGGACTATTTTTGACGGATTTATTATAACACAGATATTCCGCCCCTGTCAATAAAAAATGCGATATTTTTTGTAAAAATGCTATTTATGTCAAATTTGGTACCGATTGTCCGCAACATGTGCCGTAAAAAGAAAAGGGAGCTGTTCCCGAAAATCTCGGCAGGCTGCTGCCTGCGATTTTCGAAAGCCCTGTTTTTCCGCGCAGCCGAACGGGTCTCTTACGTTCGCTCCTCTGTCATTTCGACCGAGGGAAGGAGCAGCCGCGACTGACCGAGTGGAGAAATCTTGCACGGTGCGTATCGGTGACAAACGCCTTCCTTTTCTTGCCTTCACCCTTTTTAAGGGGGAAGGTGGCACGAGCCGCTTTGCGGCGCGTGACGAATGAGGGTTGTTCCGTCTTCATTATTTGCCACTCCGCCTATCACAAGGGCGGTATCCCCTCATCTCGTCGCCGGCAAGGCGCCATGGCAGACGGCGCGCTGTGTTTGCCGTCTTGCCCGCTGCGCCTGCCGCTCCTCTTCCCAAAAAGTTCTTCGATACTTTTTGGGAGCCCTGTATGCGCGCGCCAGGTCCCTCAGGGGGAAGCCATGTAGAGAACCGTGTTCGGAACGGCTTTTGCGTCCTATACAAGATCCCTCGACTGACGCTCGGGATGACATTGCGAGCTTTTTTTGACGCCTTCCTCAATTCTACATTCTAAATTTACCATTCTAAGATGATGCCCTTCCTCCCGATGCGCGCTCTCCTCTTTCTACAAAAACGCCAGCGCGCCGCCGAACACGGCGCGGGCGAGGGTGCGGCGGTACGCCGCCGAGCACAGTTTTTTCCGCTCAGCCGCGTTAGACAAAAAGCCGCACTCCACGATGACGGAGGGAAAGGCGGAACAGTTGAGGATATAGTAATCGCCCACCAATGCCGCGCATCGCCCGCCGCAGGCGCGGGACAGGGGCGCGGCGATGCAGGACGCCAGGCGGCTCGCTGCGGCATCTCCCTTTTTATAGTACACCTGCGCGCCGCTGCGCGAGGGTTGGGCGGGAAAGCTGTTCTGATGGACGGAGATGACGAGGTCGGGCGCGGCCTCTCGGATGATGCGGCGGCGCTCCGTCATGTCTCTGCGCTTGAATCCGGGCGTGGGCAGCCCGTACAGCCCGCCCGCGTTTTTGCGCGTGAGCACCACGCGGAAGCCGGCATCGGCAAACAGCTGCCGCAGTTCTTTGACGAGCAGAAGGTTGATATCGCTCTCGCGCACGCCGCCCGCCGCCACGCCCGGGTCTACCCCGCCGTGCCCGGCATCCAGCACCACCGTAAACCCGCCCGCATCCGCCGCGCCGACGGCGGCACAGCCGAGGCACATCCCCAACAGCAGCGCCGCCAGCACCGCCCACGTCAACAAGGCGCGCCAAGGCAGCGCGCGCACGAAAACACTCGCCCGCGCCCTTTCATTTTGCAGCCGCGCCCCCTTTTGCAGCCGCACCCTCTCTTTTTTCAGCCGCGCCCCCTTTTGCAGCCGCGTCCCCTTTTGCAGCCGCGCGGCGCGCATCCGCACAGGCCGCCCCGCCGCGGCTGCCGCCCAAAAATATGCGCCGCCCCCGCGCCTTTGCCGCGCTTCCCCTTCCCGCCGCCGCAAGGCCCTTTCATTCCGCCGCAAAGCCCTTCCTCTCCGCAGCGCCTCACCGCTTTGCCGCAAAGATATCCGCCCCGCCGCACCGGCCGCAGCAACGGGCGCCTTCCCCTTCTCTTCCCGCAAAAAAATAAGACCACCCCCTTCTCTGCGGCGAGCGCCGCCAAAAAAGTTGTGGTCTATTGTATGCTTTTTAAGAATATTTCAGAATGCCACGCAAAGGCATCCCCTTTCCGCAAGGGCGCGGCAAGCCGTCTTTTGCCTGCCGCCGCGCGGGCATGCGAGGCAACATAAAAAACGCGCCCCCTTGCAAAGGCGCGGTAAGCCGCCGCCAAAAAGCGCACCCATATCGAAAGGCGCAAAAAAAGGAGCGGGGCGCTCCTTTACCGGGGGATATCTTTGGGCTGCACTTTTGTGCCGAAGATGCGTTCAAACTGCTCGAAGGTGCCCTTTTGCAGCAGGCAGCGCTCGCAGACGATGGCGCCGGCGATGTCGCCAAAGACGATATAATAGCAAAAGGGCGTCTTGTACACCCGCCGGACCGCCTCGACGCGGCGCGTCTTTTTGATTTCCTTCCCGCCGATGTATTGGGTGAAGGCTATTTTGCCCTCTTCGATGCGCACGCGCAACAGCAGGCTTCCCTCCACCTTCTTTTTCAGGGGAAGAAAGTACAGCAGCGCCGCCAGCCCCGCCAGCAATGCCGTGAAGACGAGCGCCACCCAAAAGTTGCCGCCCGTGCACGCCGCCGCGACCGTGACGCCCGCCAAAAGCAGCACCAGCGCCGCCAACCACTTGGCATAATACCTCTTTTTCAAGCGGTCGGTGCGCCGCCTGGTGTAATCGGAAACCTCTCCGTAAAATTCGACCATGCCTATACGATACCATGTTTTGCAGAAAATGTAAAGCGAAAATGCCGCCGCCCTGCCGCCGGAGATGTGCCATCACCCTTCTCGCCGCCCTCGAACGCCGCCCGCCTGCCCTGCCCCTGCCGCCGCATGCAAGGCGCGCCCCCGTGCGGAGGCGCGCCATCGCCCTTCCCGCCCCTTACACTCGCATCCTGCCGCTACCCCTTGCCCTGAGCGCCTCCGCCCGCTTTTGGGGCAGAGAAAAGGCCCCGCGACAGCGGGGCCATACCGTATTTTTCTCACACGGGGGTAAGCATGGTTTTGCGCGCGGGAACGATCCCCGCTCCTCTTCATGGGCGCAGGGAGCGCGGCCGGCACGGCAACCGCCTCTTAGTAGCGGAAGGAGACAAAGTTCCAGCTCATGGGGGCGAGCCGCAGAACGGCGGTGCCGTCTGCCCCCACAGGCACGGCTTCCCTTTCAACAGGTTTGACGGCTTCGGGCGAGGCGAAGGTGTTCACCGCGTCCAAATCGGCATTTTCCATGGACAGGAACTGTTCGCAGGTCAGCTGCCCGAAGGAGCGCAGCTCCAGTTCTACCTCGGCGGCGCTTTGGCCGTAGTTGCAGAGGAAGGCGCACACGCGGCGGGAAGCGGCGTCGTGCGTGACGGCGGTATTGAGCAGGCGCGCCTTGCCGTGCATGTTTTCAAACACAGGGCTGTCGGTGACGGTGCGCAGCGTCTCTCCCCTGCCGTAGCGGGAAGCGGCGGCGAAGGGATAGAAGGTGGACTGGCGGATGGCCTTGCCGCCGTTTTCGGTCATGATGGGGGCGATGACGTTGACCAGCTGCGCCAGGCAGGCGGCCTTGACGACGTCGCAGTTGTTGAGCAGGGCGTTCATCAGCCCGCCGAAGACGATGGCGTCGCGGAAGGTGTACACGTCTTCCAACAGGTGGGGCGCCTGCACCCAGTCGGGCGCGGTGCGTTCGGCGCTCTGCGCCCAGATGTTCCACTCGTCGAAGCTGATATATACGTTCCGCTTGGAGCGCTTTTTGGCCTTGACGTAGCGGATGGTGGAGCGCACGGTGTCGATAAACTCCGCCATGTTGTCGGCGCTGCCCAAAAAGTCGAGCAGCGGATCTTTGTTGCTCTTTTTATATTCGTAATAGCGGTGCATGGACAAAAAGTCCGCCTCGTCGTAGGTATTTTCCAGCACGATGCGGTCCCATTCGGGATAGGTGGGCATATCGCAGTGGCAGCTGCCGCACACCACCAGCTTGGCGGCGCCCGGCTCGTCCGCCTTTTTGTTTTCCGCCCAGCGCAGCATGCGCGCCGTCTGCAGCGCCTTTTTGCCGTAGCTCTCCGCGTCCAGCCCGCAGATCTGCCATTCGCCGTCCATCTCGTTGCCGATGCACCAGTATCTGACGCCGTACGGGGCGTCGGAGGCGTTTTTGCGGCGGAGGTCGGAATAATAGGTGCCCGCGGGGTGGTTGCAGTATTCAAACAGCTCCAGCGCGTCTTTCGGGGTGCCCGTGCCCATATTGACGGCGAGCATGGGCTCGATCTGCGCCTTTTTGCACCAGCGCATGAACTCGTCGGTGCCGAACTGATTGCTCTCTATGCTCACCCAGGCGAGGTCTAAGCGGGCGGGGCGGGAGGCCTTGTCGCCGATGCCGTCCTTCCAGTCGTACCCGGAAACGAAGTTGCCGCCGGGGTAGCGGACGATGGTGACGCCCAGCTCGCGGATGAGCTCCAGCACGTCCTGCCGAAAGCCGTCGGCATCCGCGGCGGGGTGCCCCGGCTCGTAGATGCCGCCGTACACGGCGCGGCCGAGGTGCTCGATGAACGAGCCGTAGATGTGCGGGTCTATCTGCCCGATGGCCATGTTCCTGTCTGCAAATACTTTGATCTTGTTCATGTTTTTCTCCCCTGAACGAAAAAGCTCTTTTGCCGCGCTTTGCGGCCCTGCGCCGCTCCCTTTTTGCAAAAGAAACGCTGCGCTTTTATTATAAACGGCAAACGCGCCGCTGTCAACGCTTCGCCGAAAATTCTCTGCAAAAACAATTATCCCCGCAGCGGAGGCTGCGGGGAGAGTTTTACGATCTTGCGCGGCGGCGCCTGTTATACAGGCGGACAAAGCACTTGGTGATCTCGACGGCGACCAGCGGGAACAGCGACAGGCCGATGCAGATCAGCCATTCCGTCCACTCGATGTACACGAGGTCGAACAGCGTCATCAGCGGCGGTACGAACACGACCAGCGCCACGATGGCGGCGGAGGCGAGCAGCGCCCACACCAGCAGCTTGTTGTGCCCCTGCCCGTGCTTGAAGATGGACTCGGTGTTCGAGCGCTGGTTGAGCGCGTGCGACAGCTGCGATATGGAGAGGACGATGAAGGTCATAGTCATCGACTGGTCGTGATTTTCGTACACGAGCATGCCGATCCAGTAAGCGGCCAACGCCGCGGCGGAGATGAACAGGCCGTGCAGCACGATGCGCGCCACCATGCCCTTTTCAAACAGGGTGCCGCTCTTGACGGGCGGGTGCTTCATGATATTGCCGCTGGCGGGGTCTACGCCCAAAGCGACGGCGGGCAGCGAGTCGGTGGCGAGGTTGATGAGGAGGATATGCACCGCTAAAATGGGCATTTCCCAGCCGAAAACGACTGCCAGAAGCAGGATGAGGATCTCGGCGATGTTGCCCGCCACGAGGAACTGGATGACCTTTTGGATATTGCGGTACACCCTTCTGCCCTCGCGGATGGCGTATTCGATGGTGGTGAAGTTGTCGTCTAAGAGGATCATGTCGGCGGCGTCTTTGGCGACGTCTGTGCCCGTGACGCCCATGGCGACGCCGATATCCGCCTCTTTGAGGGCGGGGGAATCGTTGACGCCGTCGCCCGTCATGGCGGCGACTTCGCCCGTGCGCTGCAGCGACTGGATGATGCGCAGCTTATCCGAAGGGGAAACGCGCGCGAACACGACGCAGGTCTTGACCGCCTCGTCCAGCTGCTCGTCGCTCATTTCGTCCAGCTCCTGCCCGGAGATGACGGTGTTGCCCTCGCGGAAGATGTGCAGCTGCTTGGCGATGGCCATGGCGGTGACTTTATGGTCGCCCGTGATCATGATGACGCGCACGCCCGCCTCGTGGCAGGTCTCGACGGCCTTGATGACCTCTTTGCGGGGCGGATCGATCATGCCCGTGACGCCGATAAAGGTCATGTCGTACTCTACGTCGGCAGCTTCGTCTTCGGGCACGGCGGGCCACTCGCGCACGGCAAAGCCGAGGACGCGCAGGGCGCTTTCGCTCATGCGGTTGCACAGCGCCAGTATCTTTTCGCGGTCGGCGTCGGTCATGTCGCGCACGCCTTCCGCCGTCCGGTATTTGGTGCACAGGGGCAGCATCTCGTCCACCGCGCCCTTGGTATAGGCGATGTACCTGCCGCCCATGTCGTTGATGACGGTCATGCGCTTGCGGTCGGAATCGAAGGGCTGCTCGAACAGGCGCTCGTGCGCTTCTTCGTACTCCTCGCTGTCGATGCCGAACTTTTCGGCAAAGTAGACGAGGGCGCCTTCGGTGGGGTCGCCGAGGATATGTTCGGGGTTATCGGGGTCCTTTTTGGCATTGCCGCACAGGGCGCAGCCGTCCAAGAGGTCGCGGTACACCCCTTCGCCGTACTTTTGCGCCAGCGCTTCGGCGGGCGTCGTTTCGCCGCGCTCGAAGTCGTCGCCGACGGCGACGGCGGTGACGGTCATTTTATTGAGGGTGAGGGTACCCGTCTTGTCGCAGCAGACAACGGTGGCGGAGCCGAGCGTTTCTACCGCGGGCAGCGTCTTGACCAGGGCGTTCTTCTTCGCCATCCGCTGTACGCCCAGCGCCATGATGATGGTGCTGGTGGCGGGCAGGCCCTCGGGGATGATGGAGATGGCGAGGGAAATGGCGATGAAGATATAGTTGACCCACGCTTCCCAGCCGTCGCGGATGAGCCCGATGGCGAAGATGGCCACGCAGACGATGAGGCCGACCAGGCTGAGCGTTTTGCCCACGGAATTGAGCTTGCGCTTCATGGGGGTGTCCGTCTCGTCCTGCTCGTCGAGCATGCCGGCGATCTTGCCCACTTCCGTGTGCATGCCCGTGCCGACGACGATGCCCGTCGCGTTGCCGTACATGACGATGGAAGAACTGTACGCCATGTTGACGCGGTCACCCAAAGGCGCGTCTTCGGGCAGCACGGTGGGGCCGTCCTTTTCGGAAGGGACGGACTCGCCCGTCAGGGCGGCTTCCTGCACCTTCATGTTGGCGTCTTCGATGATGCGGATATCGGCGGGGACGATGCAGCCGTCTTCCAGATAGACGATATCGCCCGGCACCAGTTCGGAAGCGGGCACCACGCTCTCTTCCCCCTGGCGCAGCACGCGCGCGGTGGGCGCCGTCATGTTGCGCAGCGCCTCTAAGGCGTTGGCGGCCTTCTTTTCCTGAATGACGCCGACAGTGGCGTTGAGGGCGATGACCACGACGATGACGATACACTCCGCCAGGCCTTCGCCGTCTTCAAAGAAAGACATGACCAGCGAAAATACCGCCGCGATGATGAGGATGATGACCATGACGTCCGTGAGCTGTTCCCAGATCATCCTCCACACGCTCTTTTGCTGTTTTTGCCGCAGGTCGTTCCTGCCGTACTCGGAAAGGCGCTTTGCCGCCTCTTCGTCGCTGAGGCCGTCTTCCGACGTGTGCAGCGCTTCATACGTCTGTTCAACGCTGAGCGCGTGCCATGGCCTCGGGGTGTCTTTGTTGCTGTCCATGATGGGTTAAAATAACTCCTCCTGATAGATTATTAGTATAACGCAAAAAGGCATAGCCGATGCGGTTATGCCTGCGAAATGGTCTGATTGCATATTCGGTATGGACTGCCGGCGCCGTCGCCGCTGTCGCTTGCCATAATATTTCCCCTGTAAAGTGATATAAATAGTATAGCATACCTCCGCCCGCCCGTCAAGCGTTTTGCAAAAGTCCGCCGCGGGAAAGTTTTCTCAGCCTCAATAGCGCCGCGCCCGTGCAGCGGAAGGGTATTTTGCGGAAGGAATTTTCTTTCCTTTCCAAACCGCCGCGCACGCCCTGCGCGCTGCTTTTCTATTGCGGAAGAAGTTTTTTCACAAAACCGCCTTCTTCTTGCAAAAATCTTCATCTTTCGCGGGGGCGGAATTTCCGGCAAGCGCTTGCAATGCGCCTTTGCATATGCTATACTGGATATATCATCGCAAGGGGGAAAAAGCTATGATCCATATCTGTTACAGCGGCAACAAGCGGGTGTTCCCGGGGCTGCTGCTTTCGGTGCTGTCGGTGGTGCAGCATACGCGGCGGCCGGTGCGGGTGCACGTGCTTTCCATGGACATGCACGAACAGGACGAGGCATTCGTGCCCTTCAGCGGGAGCCAGATGCAAATTTTAGACGCCGTGCTCAAAGAGGCAAACCCCGCCTCGGGCGCGGAGCTTTTAGACGTGACCGCGCACTACCGCGCCACCCTCGCCGCGGGCAAAAACGCCGACAACTACTATACTCCTTATACCCTTCTGCGGCTGTATCTGAACGAGCTGCCGGATCTCCCCGAAAAGCTCTTATACCTGGATATCGACACCATGTGCGCTGCCGACATCGGCCAGCTGTACGACATCGACCTCACGGGCTTTGAATACGCCGCCGCCCTCGACTACATGGGGCACTTTTGGATACACCGCCGCTACTGCAACGCGGGCGTCCTCTTATTGAATATGCAGGAAATACGAAGGACCCGCCTGTTCGAGCGGGCGCGCGACTATGTGTTCACGCACAAGATGATCATGCCCGACCAGACCGCCCTGCACAAGCTGGGCAAACGCCGCCTGTATCTGCCCCGCCGCTTCAACGAACAGCGCGGCCTGCGCGAGGATACGGTGGTCAAGCACTTCTGCCGCGGCATCCGCTGGCTGCCCTTTTTCCATATCTACAACATCAAGCAGTGGGAGCGGGAGGCGGTGCACAAAAAGCTGAAGATCCACTACTTTGACGACGTATACGTCCGCTACGACGCCCTCGCCGCCAAATACGACTTGACAAAGTAATACGATTGAAATAATAATACGACTTGGCAATATAAAAGCGGGGAGCCTTGTGCTCCCCGCCCTCTGTTATCCTGACCGATCGCGCTGTTCCCCTCCTGTCATCCCGAGCGAACAAAGCGAGTCGAAGGATCTCCTTTTGAATGGTAAATGTAAAATGTAGAATGTAAAATGTAAAATTTAGGATGAAATAGAAATATTTTATTCTAAAAAATTCTCGCGCAAGCAAAACCACGCTTTTGCGCCAGCGCACTCAATTTGCGCGGAAGCGCTCATGCAGGAAAGGTGAAGCCGCGGCATTTTGATAATGGTGTGCCCTGAAATATGCCGCGGCGAGGAAAACCCCGCGGCTAGCCGTACGGCGCCCCGCGGGGTTGTCTTCAAATCACGACGTTCCGCAGGCGTCAGCTCGCCGAGGAACGTGTGAACCGATTTTCCTCAGTGCCTCCATCACCCCGTGGGCGGAACAGGTGTCCGCCTCGATGAAGTGCTCCGCTTCGGAAATATCCCAAAGATAATGCGCATCGGAATCGCAGATGCGGGGCAGGGACACGACGCCCTCTTGGGCGCACTCGACGAGGGTAAAGCCGAGGCCGTAGTCGAACTCGCCCAACACGGCGATGACGGAATTGGCCTGCTTATCGATATGCGCGGGGACGGCGATGCCGTTAAAGCCTTTGACCAGCGCCGCCGCCTCCTGCACGGAAACGCCGGAGCTGACGATGAGCAGGTCCTCTTCCTCCCCCACGGGCTCGTCGTTTTCGTCCAAAATGCGCTGATGCCCAAAGATGTGCGGCTTGTTTTTCACCCGCAGGCGGGTGCGGGAGATATGCTCTTCCAGCTTCTGCAGATCTTCATACTTTTCAAACAGGCACAAGACGTGGATATCTTCGGACGTGGTCAGCTCCATGGCGGGCAGCACCACCAGTCCGTTTTTTTTGCCCACGGCAATGGCGGCGGGGCAGTTTTTGCCCGTGTTGTGGTCGGCAAGGGCGATGACGTTCAGCCCCTTGATGAGCGCCATGTTGACGATGTTGTTGGGGGTGCTGTCGTCGTCGCCGCAGGGGCTGAGGCAGGAATGGATGTGAAAGTCGTAAAAAAGCTTCATGCCCCCTCTACACCCCGCACAGGCGCGCCACCGTTTTGGCGGCCTCGAACACGTTTTCGCTGGCGCCCAAGATCCAGATGCCGAGGGCGCCTGCGCGCGCATACAGCGCCTCGTCCGGCTCGGTGCCCTCGCAGAGGATGATGCAGGCGCAGTCGATGAGGGTGGCGACGGCGGCAACGTTGACGTTGTTCATCACCGTCAGCCAGGCGCAGCTGTCGGTGGCGCGGGAGATGATGTTGCTCAAAAAATCGCCGCAGTACCCCGTTTGGATGGCGCGGTCTTCCCCTTTGGTGAATACGGCATAGCCGGATGCTTTGGCAAATTCGGAAACGTTCATATTGCCCCCTTTGCGCCCTTGGGCGCCGCTGTTCTCGCTTGTGCGGCGCTCCTCGGGCGCCGCTTGTATATCCGCCGCCGCATGCGCGGCGGCTTCTCGCTTTTACCGCCGCATGCGAGGGCGGCTTTTTCCTTTCCCGCCCGCGTTCATTGCCGCGGCCGTTTTATTTTTACAGGATCATTTCCCTTCCGAGTGCTCGCTGCAATATTTTTGTTCGTTGAGCTTGACGCAGTGCAGCTTTCCGCCCGAAAGGACCGTGTCTTCCGCGTGGCAGCGGCAGGTGGGCGCGCCGCAGGCGCCGCAGTCGATGCCGGGGAGCTGCTTCAGATACTCTTCCACCTGCATCAGCTTCTGCATGGCCACAAAGCGGTCGGCATCCAGCTGGAAGGAAGTGGAAGGTTCGGGCGCCTTGTCCCAGATGAAAAAGCTCTCGTCCAGCCCGTACTCTTCCATAGTGGCGGGCGGGATCTTCATGCGCTCTGCAAGCTGCCGCATCTTGTTGCGGGCGATGAACGGGTTTTCGACGTTGAGCACGCCGCCCACGCACCCGCCCGGGCACATGTTCAGCTCTACAAAGTCGACGCCGTCCAGCTTGCCGTCGCTCATCTCCTTCAACAGCCCCTGCACGTTGCGCGTGCCCGAGCAGTGGATGTAGTTGCCGAGGCCGAGCGAATTGCTCTCCCCGCCCGAAGAGCCCCAGCCGATGCCCGAATAGCCGCACTTGCCCAGCTTGCGCGGGTTGGCGATCTTGTTCATCTTTTCCACCAGGCGGAAATAGATGTCGCTCTGCGAGAGTACGCCTGAAACGTACTTTTCGTTGGCGACCTCCTCTTTATGCAGCGAATACACCTTGGCGGGGCAGGGCGAGATGAAAAAGATGCCGATGTCGTCTGCGGGGACGCCCCTGGCGATCGCCTGTTTTTTGGCGAGCTTGGCGGCGATCTTGGCGGGCGCGTACACGTTGAGCAGGTGGTCTGCCAGTTCGTGATAGCGCAGCATGATCAGCTCTGCCACCGCGGGGCAGGCGGTACTGATGACGGGGCGGGGGATCTCCGTCTTCTGCATCAGCTTTTTGGTGCAGTCTGTGACCAGCTCTGCCGCCAGGCCTACTTCGAACACCTCGTCGAAGCCCAGCGCCAACAGCCCTTCGATCACATAATTCGGGTCGTCTAAATTGTTGAACTGGCCGAAGAGGGAGGGCGAGGGCAGGGCGATCTTATAGGCGTAGCTTTTGACGAGGTCGAAACTGTCGTACACGGGGCGCTTGGCGCCCCCCTTGCAGCTGCGCACGCACTCGCCGCAGTTGATGCATTTATCGTAGAGTATCCTTGCTTTTCCGTTTTCGATGCGGATGGCCTCGGTGGGGCAGCGGCGCATGCAGGTGATGCAGCCGATGCACTTTTCTTCATCGAGGACGACGGTTTTGAGAGTTGGCATTGCGAACCCCTTTGCGCGCTCGCTCGCGCGCAGGCACGCCCGCAGGCGCTAAAAATTGACGCGCAGGTAGACGGTGGTGCCGACGCCGACCGCCGAATCGATGCGCATTTCGTCGCTGTATTTTTTCATATTCGGCAGCCCCATGCCCGCGCCGAAGCCGAGGCTGCGGATGTTTTCGGTGGCGGTGGAATAGCCCGCCTTCATGGCAAGATCGATGTCGGCGATGCCGGGGCCGTGGTCTTTGAGATAAATGTCGATATGGTCGGGGTACAGCTCTACCTCTGCCCTGCCGCCGTGCGCGTGGATGACCATGTTGATCTCGCCCTCGTACATAGCGATGGCGACGCGGCGGATGGATGCGGGGGCGACGCCCAGCTGCTTGAGGGTGCGCTTGACCCCCTCGCTGGCGTTGCCCGCCGAGGCGAAGTTTTCGCCGTCTACCTCGTATTCAAAGCGGACGCACTGCATATCAGCCGCCCAACCCGTGCGTATAGAGGATGCCGCAGGCGAGGAACAGGCGCTTTTCGGTAGAGAGCAGCACGATCCCCTTGGAGTCTGCCAGGTCGATGACCGCCTGTTCGGGCCGCTTGCCGCGCACGAACACGATGCAGAGCATATCCATCATCTCCGCCGTGCGCACGACCTGCGGGTTCAGCAGCCCCGTCAAGAGCACAGACTGATCTTTGACGTAGGCGAGCACGTCGCTCATCATGTCTGAGCCGCAGGCGGTGTGGATCTCGGTGTCGAGGTGCTCGGCGCCGCACAAGATCTCCGCGTCCAGCAATTTGACCACTTCTCTGATTGTCATACAAATATCTCCCGAAAGAAAATAGCGGCGGGGGCTTCCCCTCCGGCTACATCTATCATATCACAAACGTGAGCATATTTCAACATTTTTTTTGAATTTTGAACACTTTCGCGCCAAAAAACAATAAATGTATGGAAAAATACGGCAAAGCCGCCCCGCGAGGGCGCAGAATTTTCCTTTTCCGCACAAAAAACGCCGCCGTCGCCTTCTGCCCTTCCAAAAAAAGAAAAACGCCGCCGCATGCGCGACGGCGTACCGGGTATTTTGTTCAAAACAGCGGCTCCCGCCGCCGGCGCCCCTTCAAAACAGCAGCATCACGCCGCTGACGGCGTAGCCCACCGCCGCCCCCACGCAAAACATGGCCGCCAGCAGGGCGAGCGCGCGGCCGAGCTTTTTGGTGTTTTTGAACAGGATGACAAAGCCCAGCCCCGCATTGGCGCAGATGCCCGCCGCCAGCCCGCCGAAGGAGAGCCCGCCCAAAATGTACGCCTGGGTGATGAGCACGCCGGAAGCGCAGTTGGGGATGAGCCCCACCGCCGCGGCGATGAGAGGCTGCAGCCAGTAGCCGCCCTGCAAAAAGCGCTCCACCGCCCCCTCGGCGTAGTGCATGAGCGCCCCGAAGAGGATGTTGACGACGAGGATATAGGCGAAGATCTCCAGCGAGTGCAAAAGCGGGTGCACGAGGTAGCGCTTTACGGCGCCGTCGTGCTCGTGGTCGTGCCCGCAGCGGGTGCCGTGCACCTCTTCCCCTTCGGGAAGTTCGCACAGCGTTTCGCCGCGGAATAGGGCGTTGCAGGCGTAGCCCGCCGCCAGCGCCACGAGAAACAGGATGCCCACAAGGGGCATGACGGCGAACGCCTTTGCCCCCCGCCCGCCCGAAAGCAGCAGGACGATGGCCTCGTCTGAGGTGGCGAAGAACACGGAAAGCAGGGTGCCCGTGCGGATGAGGCGCTTATCGTACAGCTTTGCCGCCATCACCGAAAAGCCGCACTGGGGGACGATGCCCGCCGCCGCCCCCAACAGGGGCGCCAGGGGGCCGCGCAGAATGTTGCGCCCGCGGGTGACGGCGGTGCGGCGCTCTAAAATCTCGATGAGCACATACATCAAAAATAGGAAGGGGAAAACTTTCAGGCTGTCGAGCAATGCGTCTGAAAGGATGAGCCAAAATTCCTGCATATAAGCCTCCGAATGTTCCCCATTATAGCCCAAAACCGCCCGCCGCGCAAGCATTTTTTTGGCGTTTTACCGCCTTTTGCGGCAGTTTTCCCTGAACTCGCGAGCATTTTGGCGGCAGCTCTTCTCTTATATATAAGCATTTTGGCGGGTCCTGCGCCTTTGCGTCCGCCGCCCTGCCCCGCCGGGGCGCGTTGGCACGTTTTTGCGCAGGCTATAAGCGAAACGAATACTGCGTATATAAATTTGTGATATCGGCATTTTTTTGCATTTGATTGACAGGCGGCGGGGGAGAGATTATAATGGCACTATCAAACAAATGCGGGCAACAAAGGCGTTGCGCGGCTTTCGCAAACCACGGCGGAAACCCTCGGCGCTTTCAGGGCGCGGCAGGCTTCCGCCGAAGTGCGGAGCCTGCGGCGCCTTTTTTTATTTTTGCCCTTTTGGAGGTATAAGACATGAGTGTTCCTCAAATTTTCGCATCCGACGTATTCAACTGTCAGGTCATGCAGGAGCGGCTGCCCAAAGAGACGTATAAGTCGCTGGTCAAGACCATCCGCTTCGGCCATCCTTTGGACATGAGCGTTGCCAACGTGGTCGCCAACGCCATGAAGGACTGGGCGGTGGAGAAGGGCGCCACCCACTTCACCCACTGGTTCCAGCCCATGACGGGCATCACCGCCGAAAAGCACGACAGCTTCATTTCCCCCACCAAAGACGGCAAGGTCATCATGGAATTTTCGGGCAAAGAGCTGGTGATGGGCGAGCCGGACGCCTCGTCCTTCCCCTCGGGCGGGGTGCGCGCCACCTTTGAAGCGCGCGGCTACACGGCGTGGGACCCCACGTCCTTTGCCTTCGTCAAAGACGGCACCCTGTACATCCCCACGGCCTTCTTCTCGTACAGCGGCGAAGTGCTGGATAAAAAGACTCCGCTTTTGAAGAGCATGGAAGCGCTCAATAAAGAAGCGATGCGCATCCTGCGCCTGTTCGGCAATACCACGGCGCAGCGCGTCATCGCGCAGGTCGGGGCGGAGCAGGAATACTTCCTCATCGACCGCGCCGTGTACGAACAGAGAAAGGACCTCATCTTTACGGGCAGGACGCTGTTCGGCGCCAAGCCGCCCAAAGGGCAGGAGCTGGAGGACCACTATTTCTGCCCCATCAAGCCGCGCGTTTCCGCCTTTATGAAGGAGCTGGATGAAGAGCTGTGGCGGTACGGCATCCTCGCCAAGACCAAACACAACGAGGTGGCGCCCGCCCAGCACGAACTGGCGCCCATCTTCACTTCCATCAACATAGCCTCCGACCAGAACCAGCTGATGATGGAGATCATGAAGGAAGTGGCGGGCCGCCACGGCCTGGTGTGCCTGCTGCACGAAAAGCCCTTTGAGGGCATCAACGGTTCGGGCAAGCACAACAACTGGTCGATGGGCACGGATACGGGGCTCAACCTGCTCGACCCCGGCAAAACGCCCGCCGAAAACGGCCAGTTCATGCTGTTTTTGATGGCGGTCATCAAGGCGGTCAACGACCATCAGGATCTTCTGCGCCTTTCCGTGGCCAGCGCGGGCAACGACCACCGCCTGGGCGCCAACGAAGCGCCGCCCGCCATCGTCTCCGTGTTTGTTGGCGAAGAGCTGGAAGCCATCCTCGCCGCGCTCGAAAAGGAAGAGGCGTACACGGGCTCCGACCGCAAGGTGATGCAGCTGGGCGTCGATTCGCTGCCCGTCATCCCCAAGGACACGACGGACCGCAACCGCACCTCGCCCTTCGCCTTTACGGGCAACAAGTTCGAGTTCCGCATGGTCGGCTCTTCCTTCTCGCTGGCGGGGCCGAACATCGTCATCAACGCCGTCGTGGCGGATACCCTGCGGCAGTTCGCCGACGAGCTGGAAGCCGCCCCCGACTTTACGGCGGCGCTGCACGCGCTCGTGGTGCGCACCATCCGCGAGAACAAGCGCATCATCTTCAACGGCAACAACTATTCGCCCGAATGGACGGAAGAGGCAAAACGGCGCGGGCTGTGCAATTTGAAAAACGCCGCCGAGGCGCTGCCGCACTTTGCCGACGAGAAGAACATCGCCCTCTTCGAGCGCATGAAGGTGTTCACGGCGCGCGAAGTTATCACCCGCACCGAGATCATGCTGGAAAACTATTCCAAAGTGCTCACCATCGAGGGCCTGACCATGCTCGACATGGCGCGGAGAGACATCTTCCCCGCCGTCAGCGGCTATGTGCGCGCGCTGGCAAAGACGGCTGCCGAAGTCAAGGCGGCGCTCCCCGGGGCGGAAGCTGCCGCCGAGGAAGAGACGGCGAAAGAGCTGCTTGCCCTCAACGGCGAGATCGCGGCCGAGGCGAAGCGGCTGGAGGCGCTTTTATCCGAGGCGCAGGCGGTGACGGAGACGGCGGCGCAGGCTTCCTTCTTTGCCGAAAAAGTGCTGCCCGTCATGCAGCGGCTGCGCGCCGCGGCGGACAAGGCGGAGAGCCTGACCGACGAGAAGGCTTGGCCCTTCCCGACCTACGGAGATCTGCTCTTCAGTGTCAACTAAACGACCCCGGGAAGGCCGCGCCCTCCCCGCCTCCGCGGGCGGGGCGTGTGCACAGGGGCCGCGCCTTCCCTGTATATACATTTTTTGAGAATATGAAAGACTTTCGGAGGTAATTTTATGACCATTTTTGGATCGACGGGCGTCTGGTTTTTGATCGGCGCCATCCTCGTCTGGTTCATGCAGGCAGGGTTTGCCATGGTGGAAACGGGCTTTACGCGGGCAAAGCACGCGGGCAACATCATCATGAAAAACCTGCTCGATTTCTGCCTCGGCACCATCGTGTTCATCCTGCTCGGGGCGGGGCTTTTGATGGGCGAAGACGCCCTCTTCGGCCTTGTCGGCATCCCCAACTTGGACCTCATCGCCAACTTTGAGACGTATGACTGGTCTACCTTCTTTTTCAACCTCGTGTTCTGCGCCACCACGGCGACCATCGTTTCGGGCGCCATGGCAGAGCGCACCAAGTTCCTCTCCTACTGCATCTACTCCCTCGTCATCAGCGCTGTGGTCTACCCCATCGAGGCGCACTGGGTGTGGGGCGGCGGCTGGCTGACGAACGAGATCGCGGGCGTGTACTATGTAGACTTTGCAGGCTCTTCGCTCATCCACATGGTGGGCGGCATCTCTTCCTTCATCGGCGCCCTCATCCTGGGGCCGCGCTGGGGCAAATACCTCGATAAAGACGGCAAGCCCACCCTCATCCGCAGGGAGGCGAAGTTCGTCCGCGCCATCCCCGGGCACAACATCCCCATCGGCGCGCTGGGCGTGTTCATCCTCTGGTTCTGCTGGTACGGCTTCAACGGCGCGGCGACCTCGGATATGACCCAGCTGGCGCAGGTGCTGGTCACCACCACCGTGGCGGCGGCGACGGGCACCATCTCGACGATGGTCTTCACCTGGATCAAGAACAAAAAGCCGGACGTTTCCATGACCCTCAACGGCTCCCTTGCGGGGCTTGTGGCGGTGACGGCGGGCTGCGCCAACGTAGACGTGGTCGGCGCCTTCTTCATCGGTTTGGTGGCGGGCATCCTCGTAGACGTCGCCGTGGAATTCATCGATAAAAAACTGCACGTCGACGACCCCGTGGGCGCCATCGCCGTGCACGGCGTCAACGGCCTGTGGGGCACCCTCGCCGTGGGCCTGTTCTCTACCGGCATCAACCCCGTGGGCGATTCGGCCCAGAAGGGCCTGTTCTACGGCGGCGGCTTCAACATGCTGGGCGTACAGCTTTTGGGCGTCGTCTGCATCGCCGCCTGGACCATCCTCTGCATGATCGCGCTCTTCCAGCTCCTCAAACACACCTGCGGCATCCGCGCCTCCAAGCTCGAAGAGATCGAAGGGCTGGATAAGCACGAACACGGCCTGGTGAGCGCCTATGCGAACTTCGCCCCCGTGCCCCTGGCTGCGGAAATGCTGGATGCCGACATGGCCCCCGCGGCGCAGATCCCCAGGACGGCTGCCCCTGCCGAAAAGCCCGCGCCCGACGCCATGATCCCCGTCGTCCGCGTCAGCGATAAGGCGGTCAAACTTTCCAAGGTCGTCATCGTCGCCAAACAGTCGAAATTCGACGATTTGAAGGCCGCGCTCAACGCCCTGGGCGTGACGGGCATCACGGTGACGCAGGTGCTCGGCTGCGGCGTGGAAAAGGGCGCAAGCGAGTACTACCGCGGCGTCAAGGTGGATATGGACCTGCTGCCCAAAGTCAAGGTGGAAGTGGTCGTCAGCAAGGTGCCCGTGGAAAAGGTAGTAGAAGCGGCGCGCACCGCCCTGTATACCGGGCACATCGGCGACGGCAAGATCTTCGTCTACGACGTGGAAGACGTCGTCCGCGTGCGCACGGGCGAAAGCGGCTACGACGCCTTGCAGGAAGAAGACTGATCCCCTCCTGCTGCCCCTGCCCCCGCGCGGGGCGCGGCAAAAACCGTTCACACACAACTGCTTTCTCATAAGACGGAGAGCCGTCCGCATTTTTGCGGGCGGCTCTTCTATAATCTTCTATACTATAATCATAGATTATAGCGGGTATCAGTTGTACAAAATGATAATTTTTCTTATACTTCCCATAAAAAAAGGCGAAAACGCCAATTTGCCCCCTGCGCTTGACCTGCGCGGGGCGGGAGCATATAATGGATTGCGTTATTGAAATTTCCTATCGGACGGAGAAAGCACTATGCAGCAGCGAGAAGGACAATTCCGCGACCCTTCGGGGTGCGCCGTGGTGGGCGTGATCGACCGCAGCGGCAAAAAGATGACGGGCGAAGGCATGATCGAGGCCATCGCCGTCATGCACGACAGATCCAACGGCCTCGGCGGCGGCTTTGCGGGCTACGGCATCTACCCGCACTACAAGGACTTTTACGCCTTTCACCTCTTTTTCGACACCCAAAAGGCGCAGGAAGAGACGGAGGCGTTTATCAAGCGCCACTTCGAGATCGTGTACGCTTCCGAAATACAGACGCGCAAGACGCCCGCCGTCAAGGGCGAACCGCTCATCTACCGCTACTTTTTGGCGCCGCTGCCGCGCAAACTTGCCAACTCGCACCTGCCCGAACGCGAATATGTGGCGCGCTGCGTCATCCGCATCAACGGCGAAGTCGAGGGCGCGTACGTATTTTCCAGCGGCAAAAACATGGGCATCTTCAAGGGGGTCGGCTACCCCGAAGACATCGGCAGGTTCTACCGCCTGGAAGAGTACGAGGGCTATGCCTGGACCTGCCACGGCAGGTACCCCACCAACACCCCCGGCTGGTGGGGAGGGGCGCACCCCTTCGGGCTGCTGGACCTCTCCGTCGTGCACAACGGCGAGATCTCTTCGTACGACGCCAACCGCCGCTACATGGAGATGTTCGGCTACAGATGCACCCTGCAGACGGATACCGAGGTCATCACCTATATCATCGACTACCTCATGCGGCGGCAGGGGCTGACGCTCACGGAGGTGTCGCACGTCATCGCGGCGTCCTTCTGGTCCACCATCGACCGAAAAGAAGAGCCCGCGCGCAGCCAGCAGGCGCTGCTGCGGAGGATGTTCCCCTCTCTCCTCGTCACGGGGCCCTTTTCCATTATCGTGGGATTTGAAGGCGGCATCATGGGGCTTTGCGATCGCCTCAAGCTGCGCTCGATGGTGTGCGCGGAAAAGGGAGACAGGGCGTACATTTCCAGCGAGGAGAGCGCGGTGCGGCGCATCGAACCCTCGCTCGACAAGATCTACTCCCCCGCGGGCGGCGAGGCGGTCATCTACGAACTCAAAAAACAGGGAGGGCAGGCATGATGGATCTGTATATCAGGCCGGACTACGAAGTCGTCCGCAACCAATCGCGCTGCATCGCCTGCCGCGTGTGCGAACGGCAGTGCGCCAACGGGGTGCATTCTTTCGACCCCGAAACGGGGCTGATGGAGGCGGACGAGCTCAAATGCGTCAACTGCCACCGCTGCGTCAGCCTCTGCCCCACGCACGCTTTGAAGATCGTCAAGACGGACGATACCTACCGCGAAAACGCCAACTGGGAGGCGCAGACCATCCATGAAGTGTACCGCCAGGCCAACACGGGCGGGGTGCTGCTCTCTTCCATGGGCAACCCCAAGCCCTACCCCGTATTCTGGGACAAGCTGCTCATCAACGCCTCGCAGGTGACCAACCCGCCCATCGACCCCCTGCGCGAGCCGATGGAGACGCAGCTGTATTTGGGCAAGCGCACGGCGAAGGTCGAGCGCGGCAAAGACGGGCTGCTGAAAGATACCCTGCCGCCCCAATTAAAGCTCTCCGTGCCCGTCCTCTTTTCTGCCATGAGCTACGGCTCCATCTCGTACAACGCGCACGAGAGCCTGGCGCGGGCGGCGGAAGAGCTGGGCACCTACTACAACACGGGCGAGGGCGGGCTGCACAGAGATTTTTACAAATACGGAAAGAACACCATCGTGCAGGTGGCGAGCGGGCGCTTCGGCGTGCATAAGGAGTATCTGGAAGCGGCCGCCGCCATCGAGATCAAGATGGGCCAGGGCGCAAAGCCGGGCATCGGCGGGCACCTGCCGGGGGAAAAGATCAGCGAAGACGTTTCGGAAACGCGCATGATCCCGCAGGGGGTGGACGCCATCTCCCCTGCGCCCCACCACGACATCTATTCCATCGAAGACTTGAAGCAGCTGGTCGATTCCCTCAAAGAGGCGACGGAATACAAAAAGCCGATCATCGTCAAAATAGCGGCGGTGCACAACGCGGCGGCGATCGCCAGCGGCATCGCCAGGAGCGGGGCGGACATCATCGCCATCGACGGCTTCCGCGGCGGCACGGGCGCGGCGCCCACCCGCATCCGCGACAACGTGGGCATCCC
>ERZ1643247.815-NODE-815-length-34074-cov-40.965607_pt1 | contig 34074 bp, 28 predicted proteins | sample MGYA00579264_ERZ1643247 | MGnify/ENA primary metagenome ERZ1643247 (study PRJEB29033, sample SAMEA4952262) | chicken gut metagenome | biome: Broiler Chicken; feature: Gastrointestinal Tract; material: Caecum | place: Ireland | collected 2018 | study: Broiler... | reverse complement strand
TGCGTCCATTTAGCCTCCACACTAAACAATGTTTTAATCATTGTTTAGTATATAGGAAATTGATAGACTTGTCAACTGATTTATGTTAAAATAGGATTAGTTTATTTGCTTGTGCTTAACCGCCTTGTGGGATTGTTTCGCCGCTTTGTGTTCTGATCAACGGGCAAGCGGTTGTATTTTTCGCAAGCGAAAAATCTCCACCGACAACTTCTTTCCCGCAGGGAGCGGGAAAGTATGTCCCGTTGACATTCCACTGCGGCGGCGAGCTGGTCTGGTTAAGGCGGTTAAGCACAAAAGCACCGCAAAAATTAAATAAATATCCACCCGCCAAGCGGGTGGTATTTCATTTTCGGGTATGACCCTAATTGTTACTGGCGGCACATAAATGCGCCAGAGAATTGGCCTGCCAGCCATGCATTTGTTACTTGCCACCCTTAAAAGGGTCTCTCATATCGAATAAGCTTAATTGGTCGCTTTCCTTATCTTGCTTTAGCGGGGTTTTCGTTGACACAAAATAGCAAGCCAAACGTAATTGCTTGACTTGCTTGATAATAATGGGGAGTCGCCTTACAGCGATTGCCTTAGGGTACGCCGCAGGCGCAATCGCGTGTAGCCTGACGCAAGCACAGCTTGCTCAGGGCTGTCTCCCCTTATCTCCACCACAACAAGCAATAAAAAAGCAAGCCAAACGTAATTGCTTGACTTGCTTGATAATAATGGGGAGTCGCCTTACAGCGATTGCCTTAGGGTACGCCGCAGGCGCAATCGCGTGTAGCCTGACGCAAGCACAGCTTGCTCAGGGCTGTCTCTTCTTATCTTCACCAAAAAAATCGGACGCCCTTTTTTGGACGTCCATTTTTGGTGGAGATAAGGGGAGTCGAACCCCTGACCTCTTGAATGCCATTCAAGCGCTCTACCAACTGAGCTATACCCCCGAATTGCCCTCTTAGTATAGCACATAAGAGGGTGTGTGTCAAAAGTTTGGAAGGGGTTTACAGCATTTTTGCTATTTCCTTCATCTTCTTTCTGCCTTCTTCGCTGATGGGACGGAAAGGTCTTCTGCAACCGCCCATGGGAATGCCGAGCTCGTCGAGCAGCGCTTTTTCCGCGGCGAATGTCCCGTAAGGGACGACCTGGGAGATGATGGCGTTTGCTTCAAGCTGTTTTGCCTGAGCCGCGCGGATGTCGCCCTTTTGGAAGAGGTTGTATATGTCGATAAACTTTTCCGCCATGAAGTTGTAGGTGCTGCCTATGCCGCCGTCGGCGCCCATGGAAAGACCTGCGACGAACATTTCGTCCCAGCCGTTGTACACGACGGGATTTGCCGACATCGTCTTGAACTGTTGGAGCAGATAGAGGTCGGAAGTGGTGTGCTTGATACCGATAAATCTGTCGGAAGCGGCGAACATCTCCTCGGCGATGGCTTTGGTAAAGTTGAAGCCGTTTGCGTTGGGGAAGTTGTATATTATCATGGGCATATCCACGCTGTTTACTATATCGAGATAGTAGTTCTTTATGGCGTCGTAACCGAAACCGTAGTAGTAGGGAGCAACCGCGGAGATAGCGTCGAAGCCCACTTCCTTGGCGTATTTTGCCATTTCGATGGCGTGGTCGGTGCAGATGGTGCCTACGTGCGCGATAAGGGTCGTCCTGCCCTCATTGGCTTCCGCCGCCGCCTTGAACAACTGCTTGCGCTCTTCAACCGTAAGCAAAAGTCCTTCACCGGAAGAACCTCCGACATAGAAGCCGTTAACGCCCTTCTTCACGTTGAATTCGACTAACTTTTTGATGGAATCGGTGTTGATTGCGCCGTTCTTGTCGAACGGTGTAAGCAATGCGGGAAATACTCCCTTGAACTTTTCTTTCATAAAGACCTCCCGGGGATCAGTCCCCCAAAAATTTATTTTTCAGATTGTATTGTACGACATCTGTTTGCCGTAATCGCCGTTGAGTGCGGCGTACGCGCTGCCCAGAAGCGCCGCCCTGTTGCCGAGAGCCGCCTTTTGCAGTCTGTCCGCCACGGAAGGCGGGCACATGTTTTTCAGCTTGTCCCACCATTGTTCCGCCATTTCCACAACTCCGCCGCCTATTAAAATTTCGTCGGGGTTGTACTTTTCGCAGGCGTGTACGAGCACCGCCCTGAAGTCGGCGCAGAACGCGTCCACCGCTCCTGCGTATTTGGGATTGTATAAAATTTCCTCGACCTTGTCTTCTTCCCCGTTCAGTTTAAGACCGGTGGCGGAAACGTACATTTCGGCGCAGCCTTTATTGCCGCAACGGCAGTCCCTGCCGCCTTCGTGCAGTATGTAATGTCCCAAACGGATATTGTTCACGCTGCCGCTGCCCAGCTTTGATTTATCCTCTATCATGGCGCAGCCGAGACCCGTACCGAGCGTGAGCATCATGGGACGTTCGCCCTTGCAACCGCCCACGTATACTTCGCCGATAAGCGCCGCCGCGGCGTCGTTGACCACGACTACCCTGCCGCCGAATTTGCCCTTTATTTCGCCGCGCAGGTTAAGCCCCGTAAAACCGGGAAGCGCGGACGTGGCATAGGTTACAACGCCCGTTTCGTCGTCTATATCGCCGGCGGAACCTATCCCGATTACCGAACAGTCGGTGCGTAAGCGGTAGTTGTCTATCGCCTTGCAGATATTTTCCACTATATGCTCCCTGCCGAAACGAGCTTCCGTAGGTACGGAAGAACGGTGCATTATTTTGAACGTACTCCCGTCGGAAGGCTTTTTGCAGTATATGAGCGCGGATTTAATACCCGTACCGCCTATGTCTACTCCTATAAGTTTCATTTGATCACCTTTACAAAGTGCCTGGTTATATCCATGGGGCGGGTTATCGCGCTGCCGATTACCACGGCGTATACGCCCAGCGACCATACCTTTTCAAGCTGGCCGGCTTCCCAAATTCCGCCTTCGGCGATTATGTTCACGCCGGGGAACTTTTTGACGAGGGCGGCTATAAAGTCGTAATCGGGAATGGTCATGCCCTTGGTGGCGGCGGTATAGCCGCGCATGGTGGTGCCGATATAGTCAAACCCTAAGCGGGCGGCTTCTTCCGCGCTTTCCATGCAGTCGCAGTCGGCCATTATCTCCTTTTCCGGCGCGTTTTTGCGGATATACGCCACAAGCTCGTCAAGCGTTTCCTTGGGACGGGCGCGGCGGGTGCAGTCGAGCGCTATCACGTCGCAGGAAGAAGCGATAAGCTCCTTTACTTCCTTTAACGTAGGCGTGATATATACGTCGCTGCCCTCGTATTCCTGCTTGATGATGCCTATAACGGGTACGCTTACTTCCTGCTTTATCTCTTCTATTTCGTTGACGTAGCCCGTCCTTATGCCCACGGCGCCGCCGAGCACGGCGCAACGTGCAAAGTGGCGCATTATGCCAAGACCGTAAAGCGGTTCGCCCTTTACCGCCTGGCAGGATACTATTAAACCTCTATTCAGTTTTGCCATTTTTATAATTCTCCAAAGCCGATACGGGGAACACTATGCTCTCTATGGTTTCGTGCATGGTGCTTCCTTCGTAAAGCAATACTATATCTCCGTTTTTCGCCTGCGTCATGCAGCTGTAAACAAAGCCGTTATCCTCTTCCGGCTGTTTTACGGGCATGGACGAAACAAAGGTTTCTCCGTAATCGTAAGAAAGCCTGACAATGCCGTTAATGCGCTTTTGCTTGTCGGCGGCGTTGCACACGAGAGTGACTTCCCTGCCGTTATAGTCGGCGTTGAGCACGCTTACCTGGCAGATTGGCTGTGGCAGATATTCGTTGTGGCGGTAGTTATGCCACGTTTCGCCGCCGTCCGTACTCTCCGCCATCGCCACGAGGCGTTTGAGACTGTGGTTGCGCATAAACATACGCAGCGTGCCGTCGGGAAGCTCTATCACCTGGCTTTCCGTTATATTGTTCCAGTCCGCGACAAAGCGGCTGGAAAGTCTGATTCCGTGCTTTTTACGTCCGTCGTTGGGGGATTTGCCGCGCTTCCACGTCCTGCCGCCGTCATCGGAATAAATGACGCACGCGGAAAGGGAAAGTATGGGAACGATGAACATTCCCTGCGAATTGAAGTAGACGGGAAAAACAAGTCTGCCCGCATATTTGCCGCGCTTTATCTTGATTCCTATTCCGGGGCACGTTCCCAAAAAGCTCATCCACTTTTCTTTGACCTGTTCGTTCAGGCAGACGGGTTTGGACCAAGTTCTGCCGTCGTCGGTCGATTCGCAGATATAGAGGAAAAAGGTTTCAAACTCGCACACGGGGCAGTTTTTTATGTACATATTGCCTATTTCCCTGCCGTCTTCAAACACGTCACCGCGTTCGTTTACCGTGTATGCCGTGGGCTTTTTGCCGGCGAAAACCTTGCCGTTTCCGTCGATATACCCCGCTTTACCGTTCACGGATACTATTTTATTCCCCGCCGCGGTGAAACCGGTGCCGCGCTTTGCGGTGAGTATACCTATATTCGTGGGGGTATGCGAATAGAGCATAAAAATTTTATCCTGCTCTTCGTCATACAAAAGAGCCGGATCTATAGCCAGCGAGCCGTGGTTTTTGCTTTCGCCGACCTCTTCGACCGCGGCAATCTGCTTCTGCCAGGTCCTGCCGCCGTCTTCCGAACGGCGCACGACTTTATCTATTCTGTTGGGAAAGTCCGCCGCCGAAAAAAAGCGTTCGTCCGCGCACGCCACAATCGTGCCGTGCTTTGTGGTGATGACGGAAGGTATGCGGTAATTGTTCGCCCTGCCCGTAGCTTTGCCGAATACTTGAGTTCTGTATATAGTTTCCATATACCTTATTATAACATACGCGCACGCCCGTGTCCATAATAAATTACAAATTTTTTACCGCGCCGTATCAAAGACGCCTCCGCTTTCGGACAATACTTCTTTTAATGGAACGAATGTCGAAAAACGGTATTGACATAAAATTTACGATATGCGATAATATTTGTATGAATATTGCGATTTACATACTCTCGGCACTTACCATGGTTGCAGGTACGGCTACGGCGGTACTGTACCAGACGCGCCGCAACGTGGGTGCGCTGATAGCAAAAATGCTGGCGGCGGTACTTTTCGTCATAGCGGGAATTTTAGCTTTTTCCGTCCGTTCCGCAAGCGAAACCATGTGCGCGCTGATACTTGCGGGACTCTTTCCCGCTCTTGGCGGCGACTGGTTTTTGGCGGTTAAGGAGATAGCCCCCGACGAAAAACGCGACTACCGCAATTTCGCCCTGGGCGTGATATGCTTCGGCGTTGCGCAGATACTCTACCTGTTGGCGTTTCTGGCGGACGCGGAATTCAGATTCGTACCCGCGTTTATTCCGCTCATCGTGCTTCCTCTGCTCTGCACGCTGATTTCCCTGCTGACGAAACAAATTCACATAGAGAAAAAGCGGCTTCCTTTCGTGGTATGCTACGGACTGCTTCTTGGCACGACCTTGGCGATGGCGGCAAGCAGATATTATCTGAACCCGACCACGGGCGGACTTATAGCGATGATAGGCGCGGCGGCATTCGTACTTTCCGATATGTCGCTGGCGTGCTTTTTCTTCGCCGACAAGATAAAAGACAGAAGATTTTTCAACTTCCCCGTAATGATACTCTACTTCGGCGCGCAGGTGCTGTATGTGCTGGCAATGATATTTTGATAGCCGCCGAATAAAAGTGTTTTGCGATAAGGCTATGCGGTAAGCATAGCTTTTATTCACGCAAAACACTTTGCGCTTACGTGTGATGCCATAACAAAGCAATGGTCATCTGCCGAGAGAGCGCCTTTCCGCCGCTTTCGCACAAGTGTTCCTTGATAATACCAACAGGTATTACCTTCGTCGCCCTCGTGTGAAATCGAACGAAAAATCATCTCTCTCAATCATACGCCCATCACTTTGCTATGGCATAAGGGAGAACCCACCCATTCGGGAGCGTTGGACGCTCCACCCCTTAACCGCCTTGGCAACGTGGGATGTTGCATCCCTTAACCGCCTTGCAATATCAAACTATAAAATAAAGTTCCATCTTCGCTATGGCTTTAATCGCTCCTGCTTGAGGGTCGGTTTTCCCTTTTTTTTCGCGCAACGGCTATCCATTGCGCGTGCAAGGAAGCCAAGTATATACAAATAGCAGTTACAGCAAGGCGGTTAAGACAGCGTGGTCACCACGCCAACCCTTTCCGCCCTTACGGGAAAACTTGCACGGCAAGTTTTAGAGGTGCGCTCGTCGAAAAGTGTGATTTTCGGCGGCGGATTATCCGCTTTTTATAACATATAGCCGTGCGGAGAAATCGACAGCACACTTTCACGCAGTTGCTTCACGGCTTAATCAGCCAGCGGTGGCTCACCGCCGCTCGCAAAAACGCGGTTTTGCTTCGCTTTATTAACACTTTGTAAGCATTGGGAAGATAATAGCGTAGAAATTCCGTTTTGTTACTTTGAAATTAATCAGCCCGCGGCGGCTCGCCGCCAAGGCGGTTAAGGGGTGGAGCGTCTCACGCTCCTGCCGATGATAAGCAAAAAATACCGCTTATATGGCGGTATTCTTTATTTTTGGTATATATTTTAATGTGTAAAGATTCAGCGGCGAATCTGTCGATCCGTCATTGAATGCGCGTATGGTGCAAGGGAAAGGATTACGCTTTTTCGATTCCCTTGTCTTCCATCATACCGGCGATGACAGCCTGCGCCTTTCTTACCGCAACGTCCGATTTCAATATCAGCATCAGCGGTACTTCCTTGTACGCCGCCACGTCGCCCTTCTCCATTTTGCTCACCTTCATTCCCTCGGGAACGGCGGCGTCGAGATAGAGTTTGAGCGTATGCCCGCCGATGGCGATTTTCGCAATCAGCTTACCTTTGTAACGGTAGCTGTCGCATCTGATGCTGGAGCGGCTTTTGACGCCTTTGTAGCTGAGAAGACAATTCCTTATCCTCTCGTAGTAGGCGAAATGCTGCGCATCCTGTTGTACCCTCTCACTGAACGCTACTACTGTGCCCATTCTTTTCCTCCTCATATGCTGTCCGAACCGCTTTGGCTAGCTGGTCGGCACACGACGTGTTCTTGAAACCGCATCTTATGCCGGATAAAAGTCCCTCTATCTCCTCCACGGTCTTGCCTTGTACAAGTATGGGAATAGCCTGCAAGTTGCCCGGACAGCCTCCCTTGAATTTTACGTTGTACACTTTGTCGCCTTCAAGCTCCAAATCTATCTGCACGGCACAAGTGCCGCGAGTTTTATACGTATGTTTCATCACTTATAAAAACGCCTTATATAGTCTTCTATATCCGCGCGCGTACCCTTGTACGGTCCGGGTTTTTCCATTTTCGCAGATACGGTAGCCGTCGCCCAGAGCAACGCTTCCGCAACGGACGCGCCCGTTACCCTTTCGGATATGTATGCGGCGAACGTGGTGTCGCCCCTGCCGCTCCTTCCAGAAAGATTACGCGCTTTTATGGGGCAGGTGTATATCTCGTTTCCGTCGAACGCGAGCACTTCCGTGTTATGTGTTATCACGACTTCTTTCGCGCCCCAATTGTGAAGCAGTCTTGCCGCCTTCGACCTGTCCGACGTACCCGTCATTATCTCCGCTTCCGCCGCGTCCGTCTTCAAAAAGTCGATACAGGGCAGATACTCCAGCTTGTCCTTCCAATCTTCGAAATACATGAGATTGGTCTTAGGGTCTACGTGGCGCAAAAGCGCCTGCACGTCGACGGCGGTTTTTCCGCGCCCGGAAACTTTTTTGATAAGTTCCCCGTCGAAGTCGCCGTATATAAGTCCGGCAAAATGATATACGCCGCATTCGGCTTCGGGAATATCGCTCTCCGTAAAGGGGTCGCCCTGCGAGATACACGTGCAGGTGCGCCTTTCCTTGTCCGGCGTGTGGTACTTGTTCCTTATGGACGTGGACTTTGCCGAAGGCAGACAGTACACGTCGCCGCGGGGAATGGTGAAAACTTCCAGCCTGTCCGTATCTTTTGCCGCAAGTTTGGTGACCACCCCTGCCTTATGACCCAAAGCGTATGCCGCCGCGGACGAATAGATAACCGCTCCGCCCACTTCGATTATTTCATTGTCGAGATAATCAATGTTATAATCTAAAGATATATGGCCTATAGATAGTATATCATAATTTTTTGCCATATTAAACCCCTTTTTTCAATTTTTTTCTATTATTTTTTATTATTTTCATTATAATTCCGCCCTTTTTCTCCGCTGACCGGGCGTTTGCGCCCTTTCCGTGCGCCGTCAGGTTATCGTCGGAATGAGCGCGCCCAGATCAATTCCGCAGGCCAGAGCGAACTCGGACACGTTTATTGCAAGTTTGCCCAGACCGGTCCTTGCCGCGGTATCGTACACGGGCGGTTCTCCGTCCACGGTTTCGTCCGCTGTCACGGAAGGCTGTTCCGCAGTCTGCGCGGGAAGCACCTCGCTGCACGCAAGCACCTTGTACATACCTATATCGGGCAGAGGATCGTTTACTCCTTCCGTTTCGTCGTGCTCGTGCAGGGCGAAGGAGAGCAGGAAGCGTCTGACTTTGTTATTCAGGTCGGTTCCGAACACGGTCTGCGCCAGATTCGCCGTATCGGGATTGGACGCGAGAACGCCCGCCAGCGCGCCGATGTCGCTCGAATCCATATCGTTTATAAACACCGCTACGGAGAACACTCCTTCAAACTCCTCTTTCGGCAAAGTCGAACCGTCCTCACTTCCGACCACGTCAACGATATAGGCGTCTTTCAATGCCTCTCTCTGTTCGTCGGTAAGCGAAAGATCCATTATTACGGTTACGGTAAAGTAGTCGGGGAGCAGCTTGAACGCGGCGTTGTTGTCCGCGAGCGCAGACGACGCCAGAGTGGCGGTTATCACCATCAGTTCGTCCGGCGAGGTCTTTTCATCCATGCCGTTTGCCGTCCTCCAGGCGTTATACTTATCCTTGAAACTGTCGAAAACTTTCTGCTCTTCCGAAAGTTCTTCCGCGGTGGAGCCGCTGCCTGCGCCCAGCATGATTATCTGGTCTATCCAATAATGCTCGCCGTATTCGACGTCCGCCGAAAGTCCCAGACTTTCCGCAAAACTGTTGCGGGTTTGCTCTTCTCCCGTATCCGAACCGCCTTCGGGAGGCTGTTCTTCACCGCCGGCAAGACTGTGTTCGCGCGAGATTATTACGTCTGCAAGTGTTACGTCGTTTATATCCATCGTAAGAGAGGGATCGGATATATCGCCCGCAAGCACGGTTTCCCTCAGCAGCGTCTGCAAATCGAACGCGTTGCTCTCGTCCGGCCGGTAATTTTTGCCCAGATATCCGCTTTCGCTTATCACCGCGTTGTTTGCGGAGATATTGCCGTCCGCCGCGGCGTTTTCAAACAAATAGATATGCTTGATTGCATTTGCGAAAGCTTCGGGCTGAACGGTGGCCTCGGCGCCCTCTTCCAGTTTGTCGGCGTAAGCCACCTGATAAAGAAGCGAGTACACGCTTGCAAGCTGCAGTCCTTCTTCGTCGAAGCCCTCGACGTATTTGCCTATGCCGGCAGGCTCGCCGTTTTCATCCTTGGCGGCAAACACGGAAGATATGGCTTCGGACAGCGTGTTGCACACCGAATCGTAACTGAGGTCGTTTGCTATACTCTCTCCCGCGCCCAGACCGGAAAGCAGCCTGCACATACTGTTGAGCAGTTCGGGAGTGTTGTACTCCGCGTCGTTGAACACGATTGCCGTGTCCATATCTCCGCTTATCGCTTTCGATATTTCTATATCCGCGGTAAGATAAACTCCGGAGGGAATAAGCTGGTTTATAATGTTGTAGAACAATCCGTTTTCGTCAAACAGGTCGGGATTTGAGTTTGCAAGGCTCGCCCTGATGTCGAATTTGAATTTTGCGGTGATGTACACCGAGCCGTTCAGGTCGGTGAGTTCTTCATTGAATCCCAGACTCAGCAGCTTGAAGCCGTAATCCGCGATGACGCCGGAGGCTTCACCTGAAGAAAGATAACTGCGCATGAGCGCGGCAATGGAATCGTAATCCACCGCCGACGTGCCGGTTGCGGTGACGTCGTCGTTCTTCGCCACGTTGACAAAAGCGATATTGTCTATAATTTCATCCGTGCCCGAAAACAGGTTGAGCATGGACGTATAGAGATTGGAATCGTCTATGTAAACGCCGGGAACGTCGGGATTGTCCTTGTCAGCTTCGTCCTTTATGATAAGTCCGTATTCGTTCTGCAAAGTTTCTTTAAGCTCCGCGGAAGTGTATTCCACGTACTCGAAACCGTCAAGCTGTCCGTCGCCGTCCGTATCCGTCATATAGTGGTCGGGCGCCGCCACGTAACGCACTATTTCGAAAAATTCCTGCGGCGTGAGGTCGAGTCCCATGGCGGTTATCACCGCGCCGATGGGCTTTGTATTCACAAGGTCGGAAACGAAGTTCACGGGGATAAGCCCGCTTACCGACTGTAAGGCGTTGTACACCGTGGCGTTTATCTGCGTCAGGAAGTCGCCGCTTGCGGACTGCGAGCCGGTGAGCGCAAGCACGCCGTCCACTATGCGGAGCATCTTATCCATATCCTCCGCCGACGAGGAATTGACCACTACGCCCGCCTTGCCGTCCTGCGCGCAGGGATATACGGACGCGGTGAAGTAAATTTCTTCGGGCAGAATCGCCGCCGCCGCTTTTATGCCGAACGCGGCTATTCCGCTGAACTTTTCCGCAACCGCCTTCACCGCGCTGCGCAGGGAAACTTTAATGGTCGCGCTTACGCAGGTATCCGTCCCGTTTACGGTATCGCCCGCCGTCACCGTCACCTGCGAAAGGCTGACGACGTCGGCAAAATTGACCTTCCATTCCTTCTGCATCTGCGTAAGGGAATCCACGCCCGTGAACGCCTCCTGCAAAACTTCATCCAGGAACGCCGCTATCTGCGGTCCGCTCAAATCCACCTCGCCCGTTTTCGCGGTGACTTCTTTAAGCGAATCCCAGTCGAATTTCAGATTGTTCAAAAGGCCGTCGAGCGCCTCGCTTCCCGTGGTCTGCTCTTCCCCGGCGGTGGCGCTTTCTTCCGCCGTGGCGTACGGGGATACACCGCCGTTGAGCGCGGAAAGCGCCGCTTCCACGCTTTGTTCACCGTCGTCTCCGCCGCCGTTGAGCAAATCTATGACTATCTGCGGCAAATCGAGGTTATACCCGTCGTTCGTGGTCATACACAGGGCGTCCATCACCCTGTCGTAAAAATCGTCGAGGTCTTCGTCGTCGTAAGGCTGGGTAACTACGGAATCATCCGCCTTGTAAATGTTGGACAGCACGTCCAACCCCTGGAATAAATTCATCTGCGTGCTTTCGCCCAAAAACTTATCCCATGCAAAGTATGCCCCACCCAGAATACCGCCGCACAGCACCAGAACGAGCACGAGCGCGGTTATGAACGCGGAAAGGCAGCAGCGATGCTTCTTCCTCTTAGGCGCCTCCGGAACGGAAGACGCTTTGTCGCTGTCGCCGTCATACGGGACAGACTCGTCCGAATCGCCGCCGTGCACGGAGACTTCTTCGTCGCTGTCGCCGCCGGAGACCGCGCTTTCGTCGTCATCGCCTTCCGATACGTCGTATAAGTACGGATAACGCGTAAGTTCAGACATACTTTTACCCCTTGCAAATTTTGCTTTATTACAGTATAATTATAGCAAAGGCACGCGGAAAATTACAACAAAATACGCCATATATTTTTCGCGCGTTATAAGCGTATGGAAAAAAGCAGGAAGTTGAACGACAGGGGCGTAAAAGCCCTGATAAGCGTCGCCGTGATACTCATTCTCGCAATATCCGCTTTCGGGGTCGTCTACGGGGTATACGGGTGGGCGTTTATCACCACCCGGCCCGTAAAAGAGTACAAGGCGCAGGTATACGCGCGGCTGAGCGAGGACGCCGAGGGCGGCGGCGTGGTATTTCTCGGCGATTCGCTGACGGAGATGTACGACCTTGCGGAGCATTATCCCGAATTCGACGTATATAACCGCGGCATTTCGGGCGATACCACCGACCATATGCTCGAACGGCTGGAAAGCAATGTAATAGCGTTGAATCCCGACGTCGTAGTATTTTTGGGAGGCTGCAACGACATACGCCACGGCGTTGAAGTAAGTACTGTCATCGAAAATATTTCCAACATAATAGGCACGCTTAAAACGCGCCTGCCCGACACTCCAATAATAGTGCAGTCGCTCTACCCCATCAATACGGAAAGTTCGGGAATTTTCAAAAATACGCCCGGACAAGCCACCGTGGAAAAATTGCGGGAAGCGAACGTCCTGCTGGAAGCGCTCTGCGCGGACTCGGGCGTGACTTTCGTCGATATGTATTCCATGTTTGCCGACGAATCGGGCAACATCCGCTCCGAATACGTACTCCCCGACGGACTGCACTTAAGACCTTTCGCCTACTACAAGGTGACCGCGCGGCTTAAACCGATAATAGCCGCATTTATGTACGAATAAAGTACAAAAATATAAAGCTAGGGCGGACGGGAATCAATCCCCGTCCGCCTTTTTCATCGGTCTGCGCAGATATACCATATCCCTGAGTCTGACGCCGCATTCGTAAATGGGGTGGTCGTAATTATCGGTAAAAAAGTCCGCGAGCGTATGCGAATACTCAAATCCGCACTTTTCGTAAAAAGGTATCGTCAAAGGGCTGTCGCCCGTCCCCGCCTGCAATATCCGGTGGCTGTCCGCGTATTTTTCCGCGACGTATTCTATCATCGCCTTCGCATATCCCTTATTCCGGCTCTCCGGCAGGGTGGCTATATTTTTTATTTCGAGAACGCCGCCGCCCTCGTCCGTAACCACGCATTCGCACACGGCTTTCCCGTCGAAAAGAACGTACATATCGCCCCTGTCGAGATACTTTTCCACCATGTTCTCCTGCTCGTCCGCCATAAGCAGCAGGTGGAGAAACCTTCTTTTATCCCGTAATATCCGTACTATTTCCATACTGTCTCACCCCCTTCCGCCGAACATATCTTTCAGCTCTTCCGAAGTGAAGTCGCGGACGTAAAGCGCCGCCGTACGCCTTGCCGCGCCCTCGTCGGCGGCGGAGGAATCGTCATATACGCCCACCACCGTAAATCCCGCGCTTTTTGCTGAAGTTATCCCTTTCAGAATATCTTCGAACACGGCGCATTCGTCCGCTTCAAGTCCCATCGCGTGCGCCGCGCGCAGGTATACGTCGGGAAAGCCCTTCCCTCTGCCCACGTCGCGCACGCTTACTTTTGCGGAAAACATATCCTCTATCCCCAGCCTCTCCAGCGCGGGAAGATACGTCTCTTCCGTAAGAGTGGTGGCTATTCCCAGCTTGACGCCCCTGCCGTGCAGAAAACGCAGAAATTCAACCGCGCCGCGCTTTGCCCCGACCTCGAAGGCGTACTTCTCCCCGACCATCTCCCTCCATTGCGCGCATATGTCCTCCGCGGAGGTATGGATGCCCGCCACGGTTTTGGTATACTCCGCCGCCTGCAACATGGTGAGATCGCGTATTGCAAGCGCATACCCCTGCGGCACAGGCATGCCCAGCGAGGCAAAATATTCTTCGTCCACCCTCTCCCACACCTGCATGGAATCGAGCAGCGTTCCGTCAAGATCGAAAATAGCGCCTTTGAGTTTCATATCTATAATTATAGCGAAAGCATGACGGTTTTTCAACAAGGTATTGCAAATTTTTTACCGCCGTGCTATAATAAAATTACAAAATATCTCTTTATACGAGGAGGAAACTATGAAAAAGAAGTTGATGGCAGTAATCTGCATCGCAATGGCGGCGCTGATGTGCGTAACGCTGTTCGCCTGCAACGACGGTATGTTCGACGGAGATTTCACCGAACCCGCGCCCGCAGACAAGGCGCGCGAAGTGTGGAATGCCGCAAGCGAGGCGATAAACGGCGGCGTTGCCGAAGCGGCTCTTGCCGACGAAGACGAAAACGTGCGCGTCAAAGGCTGGACGGGCGTATCGTTCGAAGTAAACGCGGAAAAATATCTGGGCGCGGGCTATGATGACGCGAGCGTCGTCGGCACGGGCAAAGTCAACGCTTCCGGCAGTATGCTGTTCGATATGAGCGGTTTTGCGTTAAACGGTACCGTTACGGGCAGCGTGAACGATACTGCGCTTGACATCAAGCTGGGCGCTTATATGCAGAATAACGTCTACTATGCCGATATGGTCATGGCGGACACCAAACTCCAGGCGAAAGCCGACGCTAGCGATTCTTCCATTATTCCCGACGCAAACAGCATTCTCGGTTCCATGCTCACCGGTATATCCGGCGGACTTGCCGCGATAAGCATAGATTACACGGGCGAGATTCTCTCCGCCTTCCCCTATGACGAGTTGGAAGAGATGGGCATGAAGACGTACATAGACGAATCGGGCGACTACACCCGCATCAAATTCCAGCTGCCCGTCGAGCTTATCGCAAGATTGCAGGACGACGAAAGCGAAGACTCCTTCGCCCAGGCAATTCTGAGCGCGGATATTTCGCTTATCATCGCCGTCAATAAAGACAACGGCAATTTCGCCGGTGCAAAGATAGATATGGGCTACGAATTCAAAGGCGATATAGGCGGCGCCAACGCGGGCACCGGTACGCGCATGAGCCTGTCTTTCAACGACTGCACCGCCGTTGAAGGCTACCCCGCGAACATGACGGAATTCAAGGATATTTCCGAATTTACTTCCGCCGACATAATCGACTTCTTCACCGAGTTGAGCAAGAACATGGGCGCGCTTCTGGGAATAAGTTAAGCGGAAACGCGCACTTCCCCGCCGCCGTTTACGGCGGGGACTTTGACGACAAAAAGATTCCGTTCCTGCCGGGGCGGAATTTTTTTACAAAACTTTAACGTTTTGCTTGCCGAACGGCAACACTGTACAAGTATAATATACTTGTTACGGAATATTCCGGCGCGCCCGGCGCCGGCGTTCGATTAAAGAAGCCGCGCCAATCGTTTTATTCGCGGCGCGGCGGATAACGGAGGTGCGCTATGATCAGAATTATAATTGCCGAAGACGATTACGCCCTTTGCTCCCTGGTGCGGACGTACCTTGAAGCAAGCGGCTACGAAGTCACCGCATGCCGCAACGGAGCGGAAGCTTCGGAAAAACTGTCCGCCGAAAAATTCGATATGCTGATAACGGACGTCATGATGCCCGAAAAGGACGGCTTCGAACTCGCGCGCGAAGTGCGCTCTTTCGATGAAAACATCCCGATAATTTTCATGACGGCGCGCGACGACAAGATTTCCAAGCAGCTGGGCTACAAGACGGGAATCGACGATTATATCACCAAGCCGTTCGACATAGACGAACTCGTCATGCGCGTGCAGGCAATTCTGCGCCGCGTGAACATAAACGCGCAAAAAACGCTCACCGCCGGCAACCTGACCATGGATACGGAAGAACACACCGCTTACGCGGACGGCAAAGAACTGCCCCTTACGGTGCGCGAATTCGACATTCTGTTCAAGCTGCTCTCCTCTCCCAAAAAGACGTTTACCCGCTCCCAACTGATGAACGATTTATGGGATTACGACAGTTCCGCGACCTCGCGCACGGTAGACGTGACCATGGCGAAACTGCGTGAAAAAACCGCCGTCTGCGACGGATTCGAGATAGTCACAATGCGCGGTCTGGGATATAAGGCGGTGTTGAAATGAATAAAAAACGTCAGACTGTGATAACCGTAACCGGATACGTCGACTTTTTTCTGCTTACGGCGGCAATAATAATGGCGGGCGTGCTCATCTACACTCCCGTAGCGGAAGCAAGCGGCGGCAACAACGCGGTCATAGCAGGAGTAATGCTTGCCGTTATAGTGGTACTTGCGCTTATCTGCACGCTTGTGGACTATCTGCGCCGCAAATATACGGTGGACAAGCCGGTAAACGAGATTCTTGACGGAGTTCAGCGCATGGCGCGCGGCGATTTTTCCGCAAAACTCACCCCTTCCCACCCCTACGAAAATTACAACGCGTTCGATATTATAAAGGACAATATCAACACCCTTGCGGGCGAGCTTTCCAAAACGGAGATATTCCGCAACGACTTTATAGCCAACGTGTCGCACGAGATAAAAACGCCTCTTGCGGTCATACGCAACTATGCCTCCGCCATAAAACGCGAAGATCTGCCCGAAGCCGCGCGCCGCGAATACGCCGCCGTGCTCGAAGGAGCGGCAATGCGGCTTTCCGACCTCGTTACCAACATTCTGAGCCTTAACAAGCTGGAAAACAGGGAAATTATGCCCCGGTTCGAAAATCTGGACGTAAGCGAATTACTGCGCGAACGCATTCTTCAGCTGGAAGACGCGTTTACGAAGAAAAATCTTAATTTCGACTGCGACATCGACGACGTCGTTACCCCCGCCGACGCGGGACTTATGGAGATAGTGTGGAACAACCTGCTCTCCAACGCGATAAAATTCACGCCCGAAGGCGGCGACGTCTTTATATCTCTGAAAGATTCGCCCAAATTCGTAACCCTTACCGTAAAGGACACCGGCTGCGGCATGAACGCGGAGACGGGCGCGCATATCTTCGATAAATTCTACCAGGGCGACACCTCGCACTCTTCCGAGGGCAACGGTCTGGGACTTGCGCTTGTCAAAAAGGTCGTGGATATACTCGGCGGCGAAATAAACGTGGAAAGCGCGCCGGGCGAAGGCAGCACCTTCACCGTCAGATTGCGCAAAGTGGAGCAAAATGCGTAAGCCCGAGGGCAGATTCTGGCACGATTACGCGTTGCGCACGCATATTTTCGCTCTTATCGCCGTCATAATCAATCTGGCGAACGTGGGCGCGAATATAGCCGCCGCCGTGGCGTACTCGTCCATGTGGTATTGCTCTATGGCGGTTTATTATTTCGCCCTGGGCGCGTTGCGCGGCGGAATGCTGATTGCAAACAAACAGATAGGCAAGCGCTTTGAAGGCGGGCGGCTTGCCCTTGCCAAAACGAGAATGTATCTTGCATGCGGCATTTCGCTCATGGTGTTCGAGGCGGCGCTCATATATGCCGTTTCGGAAATGGTGACGGAAAAAGTAACCTCTACGGGCGAAATCATGGCAATAGCCACCGCCGCATACACCTTCTATAAGGTGATAATATCTATTGTAAACGTGAAAAAAACGGGCAGACTGCACAACCCCGCCCTGCAATGCCTTAGGAACATCAACCTGACGGATGCGCTTGTCTCACTGCTTTCACTGCAGATAACCATGATATCCGTATTCGACGGCGGAGACGGACTTGCGCGGATGAACGGCATTACGGGCATTGCCGTGACGGTGATAACTCTGATAATAGCCGTAGTGATGATTACGCAGGCGGCAAGACGCCTGAAGGAGAAAGAACATGAACAAGGACGATAAATTCAGATTCAATTATTCCGCCCCCACCGCTTCCGAGCGCAAGCAGGTGGAGAGTATCCGCAGTATTTACGCGCCCGAAAAGACAAGTTCGGACAGGGAAAGGCTTGTGCGCTTAAACAATAAAGTGCACGCAATCCCCATGGCGGTTTCGCTTTCCGTAGGCGTGACAGGACTGCTTATATTCGGTTTGGGTATGACCTTTGCATTAAATTGGGAAAACCTTGTTGCAGGTATTATTTTGGGCGTTGCCGGCGCGGCGGTGATGGCAATTGCCTACCCCGTCCACAGGCTCATATTCAAAAAATTAAAGGCAAAATATTCAAGCGAAATAATAGCGCTTTGCGACAGCATTCTCAACGAAGAGGTGGATAAATAACCCCCCTCTTCTTCTTTTACACTCTTTTAACAAAACTCTTACTCCTTTTCAATATTTACGCAATAAATCCGAAACATTCCGGCTCCATAATATAGATGTAAAAAACAAGGGGACGTCCCCGAAAGGAGTATATTATGGAAAACATCGATCAAGTAAAGCAAATCAGGGAAACCTATTCCGAGCACGGCGAATCCGACTATGAAAAACTGCGCAAGCTGGACGCGAAAGCCAAGCGCCCCGCGGAAGCCTTCGCCTACACCTTCGGCGTGATAGCCGCCCTAGTTCTGGGCGTCGGTATGTGCCTTGCAATGCACGTCGTCGGACCCGCTACCGTCGCCATGACCGCCGTCGGCGTCGTCGTAGGCGTCGTAGGCATTATCATGGCAAGCATAAACTATCCTATCTACAAAGCCATTCTCAAAAAGAGCAAGGCAAAGTATTCTTTCCAAATCCTTACCCTCTCGGATAAGATTTTGAACGAAGACGACAATAAATAACTCTCATTTGTTCCTACCTGAAATATCAAACGGAAAAAGGCGGCGCGTGCCGTCTTTTTCAATTATCAAAGTAAATACACGAAAAAGGTTACCCTTTATACTAGACTTTTCTGTTTTCCGAAGAAAGTACGCTAAATACCTGCGCTCATTATATATAAGCAATACCTAACAATATTTGTTTTTTATTGCCGAACATATACTTGGTAAATCGGGCATTAGGCGAAATGTATTAAAGCCCAAAACATTTAGGTAGTTCAGCAATGCCTGCCTTAACGATTTATGAATAAGTATACGGTGTGTATTCGTTTCTATTATTGTTTTATGTTTTTCCTTTTCTAATTCTACAGGAACAACAAATAAACCCTGCTGCATAGTTATTCTTGTATTCGTAAAATTCGGCTTTACCACACATAGTTTATTAAACTTTCCAAATTTTTTAAATCTAACTTTTAATCCTTCTGCATGAGATAATTTTTTTGTGTATGTTGATTCTAAAAAATGCGTATCTTTAGATTGTGCTTTTTTAATTTCGTACCTTGTAGGGTTCATTTCATTATTGAATAGATTACATTTAGTGATGTCACAGTACATGATTTTATAAAACTCATCGCTATCCGTATCCTCCTTTGAATTATATATAGCAAAAAAGAGAGCAATGAATGGGTTTAATGTAAAATCAAGCAACCTTGTAGGTAAGCCATAGTGTTGCGCCGTCGATAAAAACTCAATATCATTACTTGCGGAAAAGTATGTCAACCCATATTTTTCAAACTCACTCAAAAGCTCAAATTCCTGTCCCGATAAATCATTATTTCGTATTAACTGAGGATATATCTCATTATCTTTATTATATCCTCTGTAAATATTATTGGGATTTTTTGCCAATTCACGAATATGGATTAACAAGCTTTCTTCATCGTTAAAGATTTTGTCTTCCATTTTTACTTCTCCTTTGTCAATTCCTTATACATTTTCATAAGCTCGGAAACACACTCACTTTCGGTCATTTTTATGTAATCGAAGCCGTATGCCTGCATAACTGCCTTGTCATTCTGTTGGTGGGCGCGACGAAGCTCCACAGGCATAGTCAGCTCGTCATACAAGTCGGCGAACGAGCTATCGGGGTAAAGAGCCCGAGCGTCTAAAATAGCCTGTGCCGTCTGTTCAATCTTTGCCTTCTGCTCTTCCGTGGGCGCAGGCCAAGGAAAATTATTGTAAACTATATCTTTTGAATACCTATAATCGCTTTTTAATCTTCCAGAGACCGCTCTCATCCATGCCATATGAACATTGGAAGTTAATACACCAAAATGATATAGTGTTGCATTGGAAACAATTTTTACAAGATTACTACATAAAATTTCAGGTGAAAGAAAGCCCATCGGAACATATTTTCTTTTTTCCGAAGAAACTTCCGGAATTACAATATAATTACTCTTCGGCATGTTTTCAACATGAAAACGTGTAGGCGTATCTGCAAGTTTAACCGTTCCCGCACTTGGACTTGAAAGCCGATATTCTCTAACAGCCTGTACTCGTTTCATACATTCAGGCATTTTTCTCAATTCGTTTGGCGGACAATCGCCGAGCCAAAGGCAATAGCGATAATACCTGTTTATAAACTCATCTGAACCTATCCAAGGTCTGAACCATTTTTCAGAAAGAGGCTCTTTTTTGACGAATTCATCTTTTTGTTCTTCGGTGAATAAATAGTTCCCACCGTCGATAGGTTTATTTCCGATGCCTATTGGTGGTATATCACACAACGGTTTATTTCTGCTTTCGACAAATATATTCTCCGCATTCAATAAATATCCGTTTATATTGCGCACAATTTGAGGTCGTTCAGAAGAATAAATTACTTTTGGCTTGCTGTTAGGTGCCGTTGAAAAACCTATTATAACGCAATGAACGTGAGCTTTAATGCTTGCTTCGCTGTCCCAACGGAAAGTTCGGTGAGCAAAGTCGAAATGCACGCCGTCTGCAAATAAAGGTTTCCAAAGATTAGCAACGCTTTCACCCTGCGACACCGAATTTGTTGAAACGAGTGCAACGCGCACCGAAGTCCCCTTAATAAAATCGGCACATTTTTTATACCAGCAGGCAACATAATCGAGATTTCCTGCATTTTTCCATTTTGAACCAAATACAAAAAATAAGTCACTTTTTTGCGAAGGACTCATCAATCTTGCCCCCACAAACGGAGGGTTGCCCATTATGTAGTTCAGCTTATCCTTGGGGACAACGCTCTCCCAGTCGAGACGAAGGGCGTTGCCTTCTACAATGTTGGCATAAGATTTGAGAGGAAGAAAGTCTAGGTTCATATTGACTATTTCTTCCGTTTCCTTCATCATCTGGCTTTCGGCAATCCAAAGCGCGGTTTTTGCCACCGTAACAGCAAAATCGTTTATCTCTATCCCGTAAAACTGCCCGATAGATACCTTTATCAAATCGTCAAAACCAAGTACGATTTGTCCGCCGTGTATGATTTTAAGGGCTTCATTTTCAAGTCGGCGTAATGAAATATATGTTTCCGTAAGAAAGTTACCGGAGCCGCAGGCGGGGTCAAGGAATGTAAGGGAAGAGAGCTTTTTACGGTACTCTTCCAACTTTCTGGCACGGGTTTTATCGACTTGAATCGTTTTGATCTGTGCAAGCTCATCACGCAGGTCGTCCAAAAACAGTGGATCTATTACCTTATGGATATTTTCAATAGAGGTATAGTGCATACCGCCCGAACGTCTTGTTTCGGGGTTTAACGTGCTTTCAAAGACCGCACCAAAGATTGTGGGGCTGATTTCACTCCAATCAAAATTTTCGCTCGCATTGCGCAAAAGCAGTTGAACGATTTGTTCGTTGAACTGCGGAATTTCAATGTTTTCATCGGCAAACAATCCGCCGTTTACATACGGAAACGAAGCAAGCGTTTCGTCCATATATGGGTCGCGTTCTTCGGGCTTTGTATCTAAAACTTTAAACAAATCGATAATCGCGCGACGAACGTCCTTTACCGCAAATCCCTTAATATAGTTATGGAACTTTAAATGTTCGCCAAAAAGCCCACTATCTTCGGCATAAAGACAAAAAACAATACGAACGCACAACATATTCAAACTTTTAAGCGTACTTTCCGATGTCGGATCTTTATATTGTTTCAAAATTTCATCATACAATACCCCTACTAGCTCGCCCGCTTTTATGGATATTTCCATTTCCTTACGAACAGACTCATTTCCCGTGTCGATAAGGAATTGAAGTCTGTAATACTCTTTTGGCAAATCATTCAGAAGGATGCTTTCGGGTTCGCCCGTAGGCTTTTCCATATCGTAAATTAAAAACTCGCGGAAATTACAAGTAACAATCCAGCGCGGACGCTCGGAATAAGGCAACTCGGCAGAATAGCGCTTTGCTTGTTGAAAAGGTGTAAGATAGGAACCGTCAGACTGCTTTATTGCTTTTCTTAGATTTTTGTCGGCGCTTTTCTGCTCAATAAGCACGTGTGTGGATGAAATTATGCCGTCGATAAAACTTGTATGGTCAAGCATAACCTTATCTTCAAATCTTATTATTGTTTCCGGTTTTTCAACGCCTAGTATGTCACGCAGTAACGATAGCCAAAACGATTGGCTTTCGCCCTTTTCATACCCCTTACTACTCCAATAATTTACAAAATTTTTTGCCGCCACTTTCCGTTCTTTTTCCGTCATAATAGTTCCTTTGTAATTTGTCCTTACTTCAATTAGCCCCGCCGCTGTTACTTAAACGACCAACATAATATAACGCCTGTACTTTCTCGGCTTTAATAAAAGCTATTTTTATTATAACGCATTTTTCCCTTTGCGTAAAGGAATAAACTGAAAATATTATTGCAAAATATACTACATATTGAAAGTATAAAAAGTGAGCGCCACTCTCCGTCACCAAAGAAAAAAGGAAGCAACAATACACTGTCATCTATTACAGCTGTATTATTATGCGCACTTTTAATGCGGTGTTAAAAACTGTCCACCGGACAGTTTTTCTCCAAGGGGTTCCCCTCTCCGTCACCAAAGAAAAAGAGGAAACAATGTGTGTTTCCTCTTTTTCTTTGGTGACTCCAAGGGGAATCGAACCCCTGTTACCACCGTGAAAGGGTGGTGTCTTAACCGCTTGACCATGGAGCCGTATATTTAGTTGTACTGCCCTGCGTTTTCCTTCCCGAAAACCGCTAGCCATAATAATATATAATAAATGAGCGGCTATGTCAACTGATTGAAGAAGATTTTTTAAAAATAAAATGGAAAAATTCCCTCAAAACTATTGACAAACCGCCCTCATATCTAATATTATAATATAGCATTTAATTGACGCGGAGTGGAGCAGTGGCAGCTCGTCGGGCTCATAACCCGAAGGTCGGAGGTTCGAATCCTTCCTCCGCAACCACTTTTTGTGGCGGTGTAGCTTAGTTGGTTAGAGCGTCCGGTTCATACCCGGAAGGTCATAGGTTCGAATCCCATCACCGCTACCAAAACTTGTAATCTTTGGCATGAGGAGAAATACCCAAGAGGCCGAAGGGGCTCCCCTGCTAAGGGAGTAGTACGGGAAACCGTAGCGAGGGTTCAAATCCCTCTTTCTCCGCCAAGATAAGGACTAGGCAATAAGCTTGGTCCTTTTTTGGTATAATTTTTATGCGGAGAAAGAAGGTAAGAACCCTCGCTAATGCCGCAGAGCGGCATACGCGAGCTGCACGCGATTGTGCCTACGGCATTCCCTATCGGCAATCGCTGTAAGGCAAATCCCTCTTTCTCCGCCACATCTTAGGACAGCAACGCTGTCCTATTTTGTTGGCGGAGAATAAGGGCAAGAACCCTCGCTAATGCCGCAATGCGGCATACGCGAGCTGCACGCGATTGTGCCCTTGGCATTCCCTATCGGCAATCGCTGTAAGGCAAATCGGTTTCTCCGCCAAGATAAGGACTAGGCAATATGTTTGGTCCTTTTTTGGTGTAATTTTTACTGCGTTGCTTAAACAATATGCACTATATTCTTATATTTATAATGCTGTAAACTTTCGTAACACTCTTTGGCTCGGGCAAAGTCGTCGAAAATGGCAAAGCAGGCGCTTCCGCTGCCCGTCATACAGGCGGCGGAGGAGAAATTTTTCAAATCGAACATGGTTGCCACTATGCTCGGGCAATGGTAGGTAGCGGAAAGAAACAGGGCGTTATACAATCCGTCTTCATATCTGCCGGTTTTTAATGAAGAAACGGTTTTATCAAACGAATTTTTAGGTTGCATACCCAAAGTATCGAAGTGGGAAAATACTTTGGCGGTGGTGGCGCCCATACACTTTTGTGCCACTACGAAAAACTTACTGCGCAGGCTTTCCAAACCTTCGACGGGAGTGAGAATCTCGCCTCTGCCGCGGGCGCGCATAATGCCGCCGCGCATCATGTAAACCACGTCGCTCCCAACCTGCAAGGCTATTTCGTTTGCGGCGGAATCGGATATTCCAAGCAGCTTTTTCGCCGCGTTCAGCACCCCTGCGCTGTCCGCAGAAGAACCGCCCATTCCCGCACCGATAGGAATTTTTTTGGCAATGGTAATATCAAGTCCACTGCCCGTCAAGTCGCAAACAAGCCGTGCTGTGCGGTAGGCGGTGTTTTCTTCGCCTGTCTCCGCGCCGTCCATTTTTACGCTTAAAAAGCCGCTTTCCGCCTTTCTTACGGTGATAACGTCGCCGCAGTTTACGGTGACCATAAGCATATCCAGGTCGTGATACCCGTCGGCGCGCCCTCCCGCCACGTCGAGATATAAATTCAGTTTCGCATTTGCAAGTACGGTTACTTTTTCCATATCTCTATTATACAGCCCACGCCACGGTAAGTCAATGGCACCTGGGACGTTGTATCCCTGAACTGCCCTAACAGACCGACTTCAATTGCAAAAATTTCACTTCGTAAAGGCTTTTTGCGGAATTATAAAAATTATCGGCGCCCCGCTCAATGAGGCGCCGATTCGGCTGTTGCAAAATAACCGTATTAAGCCATGCACCTGAACACGATTATCTTATCCCCTTCCTTTATGCCTTTTTCGACAAAGGGATTTTGCGCGGCAATGTCGCGTTCGGACACGTTGAGCGCCTTTGCCACATCCCACAGAGTTTCGCCCCTTGCCACGGTAAGCACGCTTATTCCGCCCATATCCAACTCGCGTTCCTGCCCCACTTCTATGTGGCTTACGCCCTGCAATACGCATTTTTCCATACATGCAAGCTGCAGGGATACGTTGGCGCACACCTCTATTTCCCCTTCGCGGCGCACGCGGGATACCACGTCGGTCACCGCCGCGCCCATGCACGCAACATCCCTTTCTCCGTCGTCTTTCAAGTCGGAGGTAAAGGAGAAAGGAATTTCCACGGCGCAGGAGTCTACCGCTCCGCCGTCCGTTTCGTATATCTCGCACACGTTAATCACGCCCTCGCAGGTCAGCTTTCCGCCCTCACGGTACATATTGCTTACGCTTGCAAACGAAGGAACGCCGGCAAGAACGCGCCTTATACCCTCTACTTCCACGTCGGCACTTCCGCATACGCGCTTGGATAAAAATTTCATACCCTCGGGAGCGGTAAAACTCTTTTCGATATACGTCACTTCCAGCTCGGCGGCGGGCGAAAACACGTCCGCGACGGTTTCTATCCTTTCTTCTTCAAAAAGTCTGACGTCCACGCCCACGGTGACGTCCATCTGAACCACGTTTTCTTCTTCGCTGCCCGTTATAAGTATGGAAACGCCTTTTACACACGCCCTAGCAGTAACAATATCGTCCGCTTTGGAATCTCCTATCATCAATTCTTCGGCAAACGGGTGGGAAAACTGTTTACTGCAAACACCGCCGTCGTCATATACGAGCTGTATCCACACTTCGCCTTCGGCATATACGCTGCCTTCTTCCGCACGCACGGAAGTGAGGAATACTTCCGCACCGTAACTGAGAATTTTGCCTATCGCCGCGCCCGTTTCGTATTCTTCGGAAACGGTGAAAGAGTCGCTTCCGCCGCCCTTCAGATTGGTTATGTCGTTTTCCTGCGTGCGGCTAACCGCGCCTTCCACTTCATCCACCAGCGTGGCGGTATATTCGCACTCTCCTTCAAAGTCGAGGTCCACCACCGTCTGCAACTTGATGGACGAACCGACAACTTCGCTCTGCACGTCGGATATACTTGCCGCGGCGGATACCGGCATACCGGCAACGGCCCCTTCGGCAGATACCGATTCCGTGATTTCCGTCACATAGTCCGCGCTCGAATAGGCGCCCGCCCCGTCGGCGTAGATGACGCGGCTGGTCACCTCGCACACCACTCTTACCGCGCCGTCCTGCGCTTCCGCGCTTTTCACGCAGACTCCGCCGCTTACGCAATATATCTTGCTTACTCCGCCTGCGGACGCGTCGATACTGCACTCCGCCGCCAGTTGGCCTTTGCCGATTTTATCGACATATTTTACGGTTACATCGTTTTCCCTTATCTGAATTGCCATAGTTACCTCCGCTTGAAGTTCATTAAATTATATTGCGCCCCAAAGCCGATTATGACGGAATAAAATTTTTATGTCCGGGAATAATTTTCATATGAGAAAAGCGAAATTGCAACTTGAAGCAGTCAAAGCCGCGCTTGAAAAGATGCGCGGCGAATACGTGGTTATGAACATTAACCGCGGCAGAAACAAATTCGAACGCGCGGAAGGCGTACTCACCGACCTTTACCCTTCCATATTCACCGTGGTTTCCGACGGCAAGGTGACGTCTTATTCGTATAACGATATACTTTCGCGCAACATAAGATTTTGCGCAAAAAAATAGCCGCCGCATTTATTCCAGATACAAAATAGCCGCTTTTGTTTGTATATCGGTTATATATTTGCTATAATGAAAGCATGAAAGTTGCTATAGTCACGGGCGCGTCGGGCGGTATAGGCTCGCAAATCGCCCAGGAATTGTGTGAAAAAGATTACGCCGTTATCGGCTGTTACCGCAACGGCGCGGACGTGTGCGAAGCCATGGCGGACGACATCAACAAGTTCGGAGTGTTCGAGCCTTACTGCCTGAATCTGCGCAGCGAAAACGAAGCGGTCAGACTTGCGGAATACGCGGTACAGACTTACGGCAGGATAGACCTTCTGGTAAATTGCGCGGGCATAGGCGAAATTGCGCCGCTTACCGAATGCAACCGCTGGGAAGAGATTATCAACGTCAATCTGAACGGCACTATAAGAATGTGCCGCGCCGTACTGCCTTATATGCTGAGAATGGGAAGCGGCAACATAGTAAATATATCTTCCGTATGGGGAGAATGCGGCTCTGCTTGCGAGGCAGCCTACTCCGCCAGCAAGGGCGGCGTAAACGCTTTTACGAAGGCTCTTGCAAAGGAAGTGGGCATTATGGGCGTGCGCGTAAACGCGGTTGCGCCCGGCTTTATAGATACCGAAATGAACGCATCTCTCACCAACCGCGACGTGGAAGACATACGCGACGATATTCCTCTGAGGCGCACAGGCACGCCGAAAGACGTGGCTGACGCAGTTTTGTTCGTGCTTTCCAATACCTATGTCACAGGTCAGATAATTACGGTTGACGGAGGGTGGACGATATAGCGCTTCGCTTTAAGCGAAAGAGAAAAGGATAAAGGTCTGAAGGTTTTTCACTCTTCGGACCTTTTCCTCTTCCGCTTATTATTTAAGGAGAAAACCCTGTACGTTCCACTGTGGTTTTCCCCTCATTTTGCGGCGAGTAATAAAATAGCTTACTTTTGCGTTTGCCGCAAAACTTCACCCCTTTCCGCCCTGCGGGAAAATGCGCACAACGCATTTTATAGGTAACGCTCGCAAAAGCGCGGTTTTGCTTCGCTTATATTTATAATAAAAAGCATTGCGGAGATGTATCTATTAAATTATACTTTTGTATCTTCAAAGAGTAATCAGCCTGCGGCGGCTCGCCGCCGTCCCTCGCTCCCGCTCGCAAAAGCGCGATTTTGCTTCGCTTTGTTTTTAATAATTTTACCGCTTTGTAGCCGCGCAATAAAGTACTGCGTAGAAGTGCCCTAATGCTAGGAAAGACAACCTTTTTACGAGCGAGCGTACTAGGGCGTACGTGACTGAGGAAAAAGTTGGCTTGACACCGCAGGAGGGTGCTTATACGCAGTACCCTCGTGAGCGAAAAAAGTGTATGAAAAAATATACGGACGGCAAAAGTTGCCGTCCGCTTATTTTTGAATTTACTGTTTTCGCTTATTACCTAACTGTAACGGTTATGGTGGTGCAACTTACAACATTACTACTGCTATCGGTGACCACATATTTTACAAGCGCGGTGCCGCTACGTACAAAGCGGCCGGGTCCGTCGGTGACGTATACGGTTACGGTATAGCCGTCCGCGGTGGCGGTGGAGTTGTAGCCGATATTATATTCACTACCGTCAACCGTCATTACGCCTGTAATTGCGGGCCTGCCGTCTATGGAAACCGTTTCGCTGTAGCTTTCCACATACAAAAGTCCGTCGAGCAGCGGAGTCTGATAACCGGAAGCAACGCTGAATCCGTTCGACGTGAGAGCGGAGTTATTCAACCCTGCAAGGCTGCCGCCCTGCTCTCCGCCGTTATAGTCGTACATAAAGCAGTTTTCGGGCGTTGCCGCGCCATATACAAATGAAGGAACGGTCGTATTTATTCTGGTCGTGCCGGCGCTGTACGCGTAGCTTATCGTGCCGCTGTTTGCCGCCGCGAAACCGCCCGCGGTAGCTCCTCCGTTCACCCTTGCAACCGCGTAAGCATAGCTTATCGTGCCCGCATTGCTGCCCACGAAACCGCCGACGTGTTCGGCGCGCACTTCACCGATATTGCCGTATGCGCCCGCGGTAAACTTACTGCCGTAGTAGCTGTTTGTTATGGTTGCGCCTGCCGCGTTACTGCCGGCAAAACCGCCCGTATACAGCATTACGGTGGTGCCGCCGTCGCTTATATTGCCGGTGGCAAAGCTGTTTTCTATAGTCCCTTCGTTCAAGCCGACAAAGCCGCCGAGAGCGGTATTGCCCAAAACCGTATTTGTCAGCGTCACGTCGCCGCGGTGCGAACTTGCGACAATCGTGCCCGAAGCGGTGTTGCGTCCGACAAGTCCGCCCACATATGCGGTGTTATCTTCACCTTCCGCGCCCTCTTCAAGTTTGGAGTATGCCGTTGCGGAGAAGGAAACGTCGCTTTCGCAGGCGGTAATAGTGCCGTTATTGACCGCCGCTATCACGCCGGAAGTGTTGATTGCTTCAAAAGTGCCGCCCACGTAGACGTATTCGATAGTGCCGTTATTTTCTCCCGCTATAACGCCCGTGATATTCGCGCGCTGATACTTTTCCTCGTCCTCGGTCGCTTCGGTATCCTCGGTGGCCTCCTGCCCGGGAACGGTGTAAGAATATTCGGCGTCGGTAGCGGTAACGTCCGTAAAGTTCACGTGGCTGAGCGTACCTCCGAATACGGGGAACATCGCGTAGTTTTCGGTAAACGAGCCGAGCGCGCTTTCATGTTCTTCGGTACGCGCATATTCGAGCGCCGCGCGGTTGAGAATATGCATATTGCTTATCGTATATTCTCCCGAACGGGTGACGCCTTCGGAATATCCTATATCCGCGCTCTTTATCGTGCCCTTGAAAGATATATCGTCAAGCGCAAGCCAGGCGTTGTTGTTGAAGTCGACGTCCTCCGCGATGATAAACGTCATGCCTTCGCAGTCTTCGCCCGAAAGCATAAGTTTCTGAATATACATGAGCTGGGCGCGCGCCGTGGCGTAAACGCCCGTATTGCCGCCTTTGTCATTCGTAAGATGCGTGGTTTTTATCGTGTAGGTATTCGTTTCCGCGTTGAATTCGGGTTCGCAGGCGGACAGACAGGAAGTTTCAAGCGTAACGCTTCCGCTCGGAAGATGCGCCGTGACGTTGCCGGTAAGCCCTTCGTCGGAAACGCCGATATTCTCGCTTTGATAGTAGCATGCCTGAACGCTTACGTTGAAATATCTGCCGTACATATTGGAAGACGACTGGTTGTGCGTGGGTTGGGAGCCTTCTTCCGCCGCGCTGTGGAATATCCTTTCCAGCGAGTAAGTGAGCAGATAGCCGTCGCCTTCCTGCGTCAGAGTCGCCGCTTCGTATTCGTCGGAGCCGGAACGGATTATGATTTTTCCTTCATTTTCGCCCGTGCCGAGTTCAAGTCTTACCGAAGCGGTAACGTCGGAAAGCGAATTGGACGAAGACGTGTTCACGGAAGAGAGGATTATTTTGAACATATTGGCGTTGTCCAGAATATCCTGCGTAAAGCGGATATACAAAGTGTCGCTTATCCCGGAAGTACCCGTGGTTTTTATGTCGTTGAACGAAACGTTTACCGTATTGCCGTCCGCAGGCATATCCGCAGAGACATTCACGGGTGATATAACCGTCGCCGTATAAAGGTGGCTTTCCGCAGTCGCCTGCGAGGAAGTGACCGTATTTACCCTGGGCGAAGAGAAGTATATGGTATCGTTGCCGTTGGCTTTTACCGTAATGAGGTATTCTCCCGCTTCAGTCATGTTAAGACTGCTGAGCAGGGTATTTTGCGCCGTGCCGGACGACGTGGTATAGGTGTAGTCCGCGTCGTGGTTTTTTGCATATTCTTCTATGTGTTGGAAGAGAGTAAGCGCGCTGTCGTTGAGAGGCTCTTTGTCGGTCGTATCTATTTTCCACGCTTCGACGGTTATGGAAGAAGCGTTGGGAACCTGCGTCCACCTCAGTCTCTGGCCGGTTTCGCTGGTGAACGCATATTGCGTGATGAGCGGATTTGAAAGCTGTGCGGTGACGTTTACGCTCGTCCTCGACCATGCGGAAGGAATGTCGTTGCTCTCGCTTGCCGCGTTGGCGCGCACCTGGACGGTGTACGTTCCGGGGTTGTCGGAAAACCTTTCCGTGGTTTCATTGCCGTCGGAATCTTTTTCGATATAAGTTTCGAACCAGTTTGAAGTAATATCCGTAGTCGTATTTACCAGGACATTGCTGCCTTTCAGAATCTGCACGGTGTAATTATACGCGCCCTCGACCGCGTCGAAAGTAACGCGCAAGCCCCTCGCGCCCGTGCCCGTATCTCCGTCAACGTGGGTGTATTTCGCAACTACATTCTGCGGATTACCGTACCTGTTGCCGCGCACGTAGGTGTATTCGGCAACGTCGCTGTCCTGGTGTACGGGATTGCCGCTCACGTCGAGTTCGTCGGGATTTGCAAGCGCCTGTACGTGAATGGTGTACGTGCCGGAAGCGGTGATTCCCGCAAGCGACTGGGAAGGATTTATGACGTTGCCTTCATCGTCCTCCTGCACGCGGATATTGTTCACGTTGCTGCGGTTGCCCTGCTCGTCCGTGACGTAAAAGTCGTAGGCGTAGGCGTTATCCACGGACGTCCAGGAGAGCGTCTGCGTCTCCTTGTTCAAAGTGAAGCCCGAGGGCGTATCCAGCTTTCCGGTGTTGTCGCAGGCGGCGAAAGCCGCAAGCGCGCCCAGCGCCAGACACAAAATTATAATCAATGCCAAAACTTTCTTTCTCATTATTCTTCCCGGATTTACCGCTTACGTTGCGCAAGCGTACTTTTCTAATATGATACCAAAATACTTGATATTTTTCAACCTTATTATCGTTTATTTTATAACTTTTTATGTAAAATAAAGCGCGCGAATATACGCGCGGTTTATTTTATGCCGTATAGCCCCGAAACGTCAGCCGCCGAAGCTGTCGGAAAATCTGATTTCAAAAGGCGCGAGAGTGCCGCTCACCCTGCCCGCTCCCGGAAGGTCGAAAGAGTATTTTGCCGCCTTGCCGCCGCTGTTGCGCAGCATGAGCGCGTAATCCCTGCCGTTGCAGGCGATATAGCCGTAAACTTCGCCCTTAGCGGGATCGCCGCCGAAAAATTCCGAATGAGAAAGTACGTCGTAATGCTTTTCCGCCCATTCCAGCGTACGCGCGGCTATATTCCACTTGTCCCCGTCCATCATAGACGGCGAAAAATACACCTCCGCAAGTCCGCTTCCGCGCATCATGCAGCATTTGAGATAGAGCGCGAACTGTTCGTCGGTATATACTACCGTCTTATGCGAGGGATTGGGAAGAGGCGGATTGTAATTGCGCTCGGCGTAGCACGGCTCGTGGTTGTAAAGGTGCGCCGCGGGGAACTGCACCTGCCTTACTTCGAACAAATCGCGGTAGCGCGAGTCGCGGTAATTGAGGCATTGCGAAAGGTTGTCGCCCTTACCTATGTAGTACATATCCGAAGCGTTGTTCATCCACACGTAGTCCGCCCATTTCAAAAAGAACGGCGAGCAATGGGAATACGAAGTGATATTCAGGCACACGTCCGGGCATACGCTGCGTATATGTTCGAAGCCCTTGCACCAGCACTCCCAAAGATACGTATAAAAAGCCTTGCCGGTCAGACCGCGGGCGGGCGGATGATTGTGGTCCTTTGCGTAGCAGGGAGTTATGGCAAAGCCGTCAATCTTGAAATACCGCACGTTGTATTTTTCGCAAAACTCCGCCATGCGCGCGCACAGATCCGCCGCGTATTTGCCGTCTGCCGTGCAAATATCGCGCGAGAGTTTGTTTTTGTGGTAGCCTATCTTTTCAAGATGCGAAGCGTATACGGGCGTTTGCGAAGTATAGCCGCCGCGCGGACCGAACCATACGCCGAATGCCGAACCGAAAGAACGTGTAAGCGCGGCTTCGTTTGAAAAACCTTGCTTGAACTTGTCGTTGAACTGCCAGAACTCAGGTTTGTCGTACTCCGTCCAGCCGTCGTCCACCACAAAGCAGTCAAGCGGTCTCAGCCCCGCCTTTCTGAACCCCTCGTATACCGCGGTAAAAGATGATTTTATATTATTAGGGTCTATATCAAGCATATTGTCGTACCAGCTGTTAAACTGGATACGGAAGCGCTCGGGGCGCGAGAACGTGCGCACGTAACGGAAAAAGTCGCGGCGCATGGAAGTGAATTCCGCCTTTCCGCCTCCGCCGAACACTATGGAAGGAGGAATGTACGCCCCTTCGCCGCGCACCTCGCCGAACATTCTGCCCGTATAATAGGACATGCGCACCCTTCCGCCCGCTATCGTATTTTCACCCATGGGACTTTCTATCGCCGTGAATACGTCGCCGTTATACACGGGCTGACCCATTGCCGCTATTTTTGCAGGCTGAAATACGCGCTTTCCCACGGGAGCGCACCACGAAAAGGCGGAATTTCTCTCACCGCAGCCGAACCGGATATATTCGATAAATACGTCTTTGTCAAACCTGAAAGCAAAGGTCTGGCGCAGCGCTTCGCCCGCTTCTTCGAACTTGGCTTCGGCGGAAAATCCGTCCGCGGAAGCGGTGTACCCGCACTCCGTTTCCTTAAAACGGCATGAGCGGGACGATATGATTTTTTTCGCGGAAAAACGGCTTGCGGACGCCCTGTAACACACCGTAAATTCGTCGGACGGCGCGAGGGCGTATTCCGCTCCGGTAACGAGGTTTACGATACTGCCGTCCGTCAGTCTGCCGTCTGATACGGAAAGTATTTTTTTAACGCTTTTTGCTGTAAATTCCATAATTTTCCTCATATTCAAGGCTGTTTTTGCGGCTTTTTCAAGAAAAAACCGCTTATATGCCGTTTATTATATGATATTATAACGTTAAAATATTGTCAATGGGAAATTGCAAAAAATTATTGAATTTTACCGCTTCTTATGCTATAATATTTTGCGTAACAATTTAGCGATTAAGGGAGATAAATATGACGGATTTCGCAAAGAATCTAAGACTGCTCCGCAAGCAAAGCAGAATGTCACAGTTTATGCTCGCCGATAAACTCGGCGTATCTCAGCGCACCATCTCACACTACGAAAACGGCTCTTCCGAGCCTTCTTTGCAGATATTGTGCAGAATAGCGCGCATTTTCCGCGTGACGATAGACGAACTGCTCGGCTTCGCGCTGAAAGACGAAGATTAAACTACAAAAAACCCGCCGCTCCGCTCCTTACGGGGCGGAGTTTTTTTGCGCCGTTTTGAAGTAAACGGCGGAATATAACTTTTTATCCACGAAAAAGCATAAGGCAAGCAGCATACTCCCCCGGCGGCGGAATCGCGCGCAGGCGGGTTTGGCGGAATCGTATCGAAAATAACCTTTCCGCAATACCGGCTTAAAATGAAAAGGGGCGCAGACGCGCCCCTCCCCTTTCGGGGTGTAGGGAAAATAGATGGGTGGTGATTATCGTCTTATCGCGCTTTCCCTGCAATCCTGGAGCAGAGTGTTTATTGCGTAAAGTCCGCCGAGGGCTTCAGAAGGGATAAGCCCCGGATATCTGTCCGCAATCAGAAAAAGATCCTTCATGGCAAGTTCCTGCCGCCTTACCACGCTGTCCAGAAACATTTTATCCGCACAGCTCATTCCGCTTTGTCCGTAAAAAGGATAACCGCCCCTGTCCGTACGGCAGTTTCTGTTGTCGATAGCGTCGTTCATAATATACCTTGTTTCCATAACGTCACCTCATTTGTAGTTATAATATACCGCCTTTAATATGACTATATATGTCAAATTAAAAAAGTTTTTGAAGAATTTTTCCGAAAAAAGTAATTTGCTTTCTTATTAGGCGGAAAGGCGGAGATATTTTATGAAAGCGGACGGTTAGGGATATAAAATAAAATATTACTTTTATATAATGGCTATGTCACAACAAACAGTTGATAAATAGCCATTTTTATAGGGGAGTA
>ERZ1643247.814-NODE-814-length-34133-cov-7.169376_pt1 | contig 34133 bp, 29 predicted proteins | sample MGYA00579264_ERZ1643247 | MGnify/ENA primary metagenome ERZ1643247 (study PRJEB29033, sample SAMEA4952262) | chicken gut metagenome | biome: Broiler Chicken; feature: Gastrointestinal Tract; material: Caecum | place: Ireland | collected 2018 | study: Broiler... | reverse complement strand
TGACGGAAAAAGGCGCTACCTATCTGGTTGAGGAAGGAAATACGAGGAAATATGTGCCGGTACCTGTAGAAGAATTCTGCAAAAACCGGATCCGGCGTATGGAGGAGGCAAGGCAGTGGCTTAAGATCCATGTTCCCAGTGAAAAGCCGCATGTGGAAGGCTACATTACGATTGAAGGCGCCAGGAATATCCTGGATAAAATGCGCAATTTGCTGGATAAAGTGGAACAGAGGGTATATATCAGCTGTACCAGAAATTATCTGCTGCTGCTGGTCCGGGAGTTGGAGGATCTAAAAAGAGCCGGTAAAAAGGTCGTGATCGTCACGGATCAGCCGGTGACCTTCAGCGGCGCCAAAGTTTATGTGGGCAAAAGCAGAGGCATGCAGATCGGCGTGATCGCGGATTCCAGGTATGTATTGACCGGAGAATATGGAGAGGGCAGTATGAATACCTGTCTCTATTCCGGACAGAAAAATTTTGTTGAGCTGTATAAAACAGCGCTTGGAAATGAAATCAAACTACTAACAATACAAGAGGAGAAAAATAAGGCATGAAAAAAGAAACATTTGTGACAAAAGAGCAGTTAGAGAGGATTGTACAGGATTATCCGACTCCTTTCCATCTCTATGACGAGAAAGGGATCCGAAGGAACATGAAGGCTTTAAGAGACGCATTTTCCTGGAATCCCGGATTCAGAGAGTATTTTGCGGTAAAGGCAACGCCTAACCCGTTTCTGATCAATATTTTAAGAGAATATGGCTGTGGCTGCGACTGCTCATCCATGACCGAACTGATGCTTTCTGATGCGATTGGAGCCAGGGGAGAAGAAATTATGTTTTCTTCTAATGACACACCGGCAGAAGAATTTGTATATGCAGACAAATTGGATGCGGTCATCAATCTGGACGATTTTACTCATATTGATTATCTGGAAAAGGCTATTGGACATATTCCGGAGACTATCAGCTGCCGCTACAATCCGGGCGGGCTTTTCAAGATCAGCAATGACATTATGGACAATCCGGGGGATGCAAAATATGGCATGACCACGGAGCAGCTTTTTGAGGCATTCAGGATCCTGAAAGGAAAGGGTGCTAAGGAATTTGGAATCCATGCATTTCTGGCCAGCAATACGGTGACAAATGAATATTATCCCATGCTGGCGAAGATCCTCTTTGAAGTGGCGGTAAAGCTTCAGAAGGAAACCGGTGTACATATTAAATTTATTAATCTTTCCGGCGGAATCGGAATCCCGTATACACCGGACCAGGAGCCCAATGATATCCGGGCGATCGGGGACGGCGTGCGCAGGGTCTATGAAGAAGTGCTGGTTCCTGCAGGAATGGGAGATGTGGCAATCTACACGGAGCTTGGTCGTTTTATGATGGGGCCGTATGGATGTCTGGTGACAAAAGCGATCCATGAAAAACATACATATAAGGAATATATCGGCGTAGATGCCTGTGCGGTTAATCTGATGCGTCCGGCTATGTACGGCGCTTATCATCATATTACCGTTCTGGGAAAAGAGGATGCTCCCTGCGACCACAAATATGATGTATCCGGTTCTCTGTGCGAGAATAATGACAAGTTTGCAATCGACAGGATGCTTCCAAAGATTGATATAGGTGATTATCTGTTTATCCATGATGCGGGAGCCCACGGTTTCTCCATGGGATATAACTATAATGGAAAGCTCAGATCTGCGGAGCTTCTTCTTAAGGAAGACGGAAGTGTTCAGATGATCCGCCGGGCAGAGACACCTTCGGATTATTTCGCTACTTTCGACTGTTTTCCGATTGGCGAGAAACTGATAAAAAAGTGAAAAATAGTTGAAAAACTGATATGAATATGATAAGATTTTAGTCGGCCAGAGAGAGCGGTATAAAGGCTCTCTCTGCTTTATTGGCCGCTGTGGCGGAATTGGCAGACGCACTTGACTCAAAATCAAGCGGAGCAATCCGTGCCGGTTCGAGTCCGGCCAGCGGCATTGAACTTATTCCCGGATGTGCCTGAAATGCAGTGTTTTCAGGGCCTCCGGGAATTCTTATTTAAAAAATGGGGCAGGAAAGGGGCAAATCATATCAGCTTCATTTCTTTTATACGCTGTCTTTCCTTCTCCTGCAGCTTCTTTGTTACGTGCAGATAGATCTCTTTTGTAATCCGACTATCAGCATGCCCGAGTCTTCGGGATATAGTATCTACATCAATTCCCTGTTCCATCATAAGACTGGCGTGCGTGTGACGCAGTGTATGCGGCGTAATTCTTCGTCCAATTATTTTTTCTGATGTTTCCCGTAAGTATTTTGCATAGCAATCGAACTCTATGTGCTGCCGGCGCGTCCCAGGAAAGAATATCTTGCTCATTATGATTAAATTGTCCCCGATCCGTTCGGCCTTAAGCTGCCGGCAGAGCTTATAAAGCTGATCCTGCATATACACATCCCTGTTTGACTGCTGTGTTTTGGTGGATGTTACAAGATCATGGTCCTGATCGTATGTCTTATTAACATGAATGAGTCTTTCCTTCAGATCGACATCTGACAGTTCCAGGGCGGCAGCTTCTCCGAATCTTAGTCCTGACAGGGCAAGAAATTCAGTGAGCTTTCTCCATTTCGTGACCTTCATTCCGGATAACAGATCTGAGAGTTCAGATGCCTCCAGGAATTTGTCCTGTATTTTCAGACGGTGCGGATCAGTCCGGAATCGCTCTATCTTATCAAGATAGGAAATATCAGCAATATAATCATTTCTGTATGCCCAGCGTAGTAACGCTTTCAACCGGATCAGGTATTCGTTAAGCGTAACGGCGTCTTTCCCGGATCCCATAAAGCATTTTCGGATATACCCGGAGTTCAGACTTCCGACAAGGACATCATTTCCAAGTAGCTTCGCAATATTAATACATGTAGAAGAGGAGCTGAGACTCATTAAAGAACAAAAGCAGGCTGCAGGACCGGCCTGGGACACCGTCCCGCCTGTAAAGGATGGTGAGGGAGATGACGGCGAAGAATAGCGCATACTGGGAAAAACGAATTGCTGCCGGCACGTGGAAAACCTATAATTCACTGGAAGAAAAGAACCGGGATCTCCTGGAATTTTACATAGATGCCAGTGAGCAGATTAAAAAAGAACTCTATCTGATTGCTGAGAAGTACAGCAAAGATGGGGTTCTTTCTCTTTCCGATATGCATAAGAAAAACCGTCTGACAGATCTGAATCAAAAGTTTCAGGACATTATTGAGGATCTGGGGCATAAGACGGAGAAATCCGCAAAGAAGAATATGCAGAACGGTTTCAAGGCGGTATATGAGAATACTGCAGTCGGCATGGGGGATGAGGACTTCTCCATGCCGAACAAGAAGCTGATGGAAAAGCTTCTGAATGAATTCTGGCGCGGGGACAGCTTCTCCGTCCGGTTGTGGAAGAATCAGAAGAAACTGGCAGTCGGACTGAATGATCTTCTCCTGACTGGATTACAGCAGGGAAAGACTGTAACTGAGATTGCGGTCAGCCTGCATAACTTCATGGGACAGGGATTTAATGAATGCCACAGGCTTGTCCGGACTGAGACAATGCATTATCTGAACGGCGCCACTCAATTAAGATACAAAGATGCCGGTGTCGAATATGTGCAGGTTTGGGCAGCCGAAGATGAGCGGACCTGCAAAGACTGTGGAGATGAGCATGAGAACATTTATCCGATTGATAAGTGCCCTCATGTTCCGTTCCATCCGAATTGCCGGTGCACGATCATTCCTTGCTTTGATGAAAAGCTGATTGCAGAGTATGAGCGGAAGCATGGAAAGACAAAAGACAAAAAGGCAGCAAGCGGATCTGGTAGAGTCCCGAAAAAGCCTGTGAATAAATTCGGAGAAGAGATGATTTTTGATGATAGCATGTCTGATGCGAGATGGGATAAAAACAAGGACATGATCAGGAGGCTTGCCGCGGAGTATGACACGAGATTGACAACTGTTTCTTCCGGAACCGGAAAGCGTAGGAATGCTGGCACAGTAGATCTTGCCGGAAACATGGCCCTAAGCTCCAGGCAGATAAGTACAACAATACATGAATTTGCGCATAGCATATCCATGAGCAAACTGGAAAAATACGGCCTGGCAGACGACGGAGAATTCTGGAAAGAAATTAAGAAAATCCGAACGAAATACAGGAAGGCATATGCAAAAGGAGAAGCAAAAAGCATAAGTGGTTATGCAGACTCAGAGCTTGATGAATTTTTTGCGGAATCATTTGCTCTTGCAAAAATGCATGAACTCGGCATGGAAATCCCATATGGATTCGGTTCAGATGTGACTTATTCACAGCAGATACTTGATACTGTTGACAAATACTTCAAAAAATCCGTTGTAAAGGACGGAGATTCTGATATAATAAAAAGAAAAGAAAACAGATTAAAGATAAATTTGCAGTTCTTCGCAGAAAGTGATATTAAAAAACAGGAATCAAACTCATTAAAACGTGCAATTCGAAAATATGAAAAGCGGATTAAGGAGCATGAAGATTATCTGGAACATCCGGAAACCCACTGCTCTGACTGGAATGAGAAAAGCAGATGGGAGCAGGAAGGACTGAAAAAACATTGGAAAAAAGAGATCCGGAACTTTAACCAGTCTATCCAGGACAGAATAGATGAACTGAAAGCAAGGGGTGATTATGATGACTGATGCATTGACAGAAGAAGGAATTAAATATATGGTTTCAAGGCTGCTGGAAAATGCAAACGAGGCAGCAGAGGAAAGCAAGAAGAATAAAGATGATCCATATTGCGCAGGCCGAAAGGTTGCGTATTATGAAATGTTAGACATCTTAAGAACGGAACTCGATATCAGGGATCAGGATTTAAAAGAATTCGGACTTGATATTGATCTCGAAAATAGAATAGCATGAGTAGTTACCACCAGTCAGAAATGGCCGGTGGTTTTCTTTTACCCAGAAAACAGGAAAGGAGGAAGTGCCATGAAAGCAGTCTGCATCAAAAGTTATTATGATAAGCAGCTGAAAAGAAAGGTTACAGTTGGAGATGAGCTGGAATTGTCTGAAAAGCGGTTCAAGGAGCTGTCAACAACACAGAACGCTGCAAAGACAGCGCTGGTTAAAGCGAAACCTGAGAAAAAGGCAGCTGCAAAGAAAGGATAAGGTGATCCTCATATCTCCCGGCTCCGGGTTACAGAGCACATGAAGCATCCGCAAGGGTGCTATTTTTCTACCCTTTTTTATGGGTTGCAGGGTATAAAGAACAACGGTACAGCCCAGCACCGGGAGAGCCGGTATAAAAATCTATGGAGGTAAAGAAGAATGGAATGGTTACAGAAAATTTTATCAAACGCGGTTTACACACAGGATGGGAAACTGGATGTAGAGGCGACAATGAAAAAAATCAATGAAGAAGCTTCGAAGCATATCGTCTCAAAAGAACAGTATAACGCAAAGATCAAAGAACTTGATGCGGCGAACGGGACAATTAAACAGCTGAAAAAAGATGCTGAGGACAATCCGGATCTGCAGAAAGCAATTAAGGATCACGAGGCTGCAGTGAAAAAGCTACAGGCTGAACATGCGGAAGAAGTTAAAGGAATGAAAATTGATTCCGCAATCGACAAGCTTTTAGCTAATAAAAAAGCGAAATATCCTGAGCTTCTTTCAGGAAAATTTGACCGGGCAAAGATCCAGGTCACAGATGACGGGAAAGTGATTGGACTGGATGAACAGATGAAAGAGATTGAAAAGAATTACAAAGACATGTTCGGTCAGACCATCACTGGAAAACCGCCGGTAAACCCGGATGGAGGCGCAGGCGGCAAAGTAAACACGTTTGAATCACTTGTCAATAATGCAGATAACATGACGGCCGAAGAAGTGGCTGCGCAGTTTGAAGCTATGGCAAAACAGCAGTAAGAAAGAGAGGATGAAAAATTATGTCAGTTGATAATTTTAAACCGACACTGTGGGAGGGAGCACTGATTGCAAACTTCCATTCCGTGTCAATCGCGGATGTGCTGGCAACTCCGCCGTCAGAGATCAAAGGCGACAAGGTAATTTTTAACCGTATTGGGGCGGGAACTCTGAAAGATTATACGGGAACAGTAGACTGGGATGATATCGAAACCACACCCGTAGAGATGACGTTCGATAAGAAAAAGTATTTTGCATTTGCGCTGGATGATGTGGATAAGGTTCAGTTGAAAGCAGATGTGATGACATCTACAACTCAGGAACACTCTGCATTTATTGCAGAACAGTACGACAAAGGTGAGAATATGGGCATCAGAGACAGACCGTGAACCGGTCTTATTTTTATGCATATCTTTTATAGAAGGGAGACAAAAATGCCGGACACAGTTACAGTTGCTGTTCTTTCTCTGATCGGCACACTGATCGGGAGCTTCGGCGGTACCCAGCTTATAAAGTACCGGATAGAACAGCTTGAGAAGAAAGTCGAAAAGCATAATTCTGTGGTGGAAAGGACGTATCTTCTTGAAAAAAAAGTAAAAGTGGCCAATCACAGGATTGAAGATCTGGAAAGAAAGGTGGAAGAATAATATGTTTAAAAATTGCGTATTTAAAGTATCTGTAAATACGAAGAAGTGGTTGAAAGCTGCGGGCGTCAGGGCAGTAAAGACAGTGGCTCAGGCTGCCATTGCAGGGATCGGCACGGCGTCAGTGCTTGGCCAGGTGGACTGGAAGTATGTAGTATCTACGTCGGTGCTGGCCGGAGCAATCAGCATACTGACGTCGATTGCCGGTATTCCGGAAGCAGGTATAGAAGATTCGAAAGAAGCTTAACAGTTGGATGTGTTGCGACGTCGCAACGGAAAGGAGTAGAAGAATATGGCACATATTTTTATTATTGCAGGACATGGAGACGGAGACCCGGGAGCATCCGGAAACGGATATAAAGAATATGAAAGAGTTCGTGCGCTGGCAAAGAAGATAAAAGCGTACGGCGGCGACAATGTTACAGTCGGAGATACAAGCCGGGACTGGTATAAGGATAACCTGATCAGTTCTCTGAACATCTCAAAAGACTGGCAGATTGTAGAGCTGCATATGGACGGAGCATCTGCATCCTCTGCCCGCGGCGGCCATGTTATCATTAATTCCGGATATGATCCGGATAAATATGACAAGGCCCTGGCAGAATTTATTTCTGGTATTCTTCCGGGCAGAGCCAGTACAATTGTAAAACGCAGCGATCTGGCAAATCCAAAACGGGCGGCCGCGAAAGGATATCCCTACCGCCTGCTTGAATGCGGGTTTATTACCAATGCACAGGATGTTAAAATTTTCAATGGGCAGATGGATGACATTGCAAAGGGGATCCTGAGTGTGTTTGGCATTAAAGTGTCCGGATCAGCGGCAGCTACGTCAAAGCCGGCGGAATCCAAACCGGCGGCAAGTACATCCAAGCCGTCAGCTTCGGTATCAAAACCGACACAGATCAAAGAAGATGGATGGTGGGGAAAAGATACCACAAAGAGGCTTCAGCGGATATTTAAAACTCCGGTTGACGGGATTGTATCAAACCAGGATCCTGCTCAGAAGAAATATTTGCTCAGAGCTGCTTCTGGTTCATGGGATTTCAAAGGTACGGGGAACGGCTCGGATCTGATCGGCGCCATGCAGAGGTACGTCGGAGAAAAGAACGACGGATTCATGGGCAAGAAGACGATCATGACATGGCAGAAAAAGCTTTGTGTTACCGTTGACGGTTACATGGGTGAAGATACTGTCTGTGCGCTGCAGAGATGGGCAAATAAACAGGCCGCAGAATAACTTACCCCGGGGCTATTGCTCCGGGGTGGAATATTGTATACGTGTATTCGATGCTTTGAAAATATAACTTGCATTGCAATTGGAAACATGTTAGGCTGAAACTGTATCAGTATCAATCATAATTAATAAGGAGTTAAGGAGGGAAAGTATACGAACGATGAGAAAAAAGAGAAAGTTACTGGTATGCTCGCTTCTGACGTGTATGGTACTGTCTGTACTGCCCGTCACAAAAAGCAGCGCGGAGGAGAAACAAGGGGAGACGTCATCCGAAGCAGCAGAGATTCAGGACGAAAACAGCCAGCGTCTTGAAGAAACAACGGTAATGGATGAAAACGCGAATATTTACTCTGTGGAGGAGGAAGATGGCTCGGTAGAAAATGAAGCAGGCGGAATTGCATTGTATTCCCGGGCGGTATCGGGAACAATGGTTGTGAACTTTAATACCGGAGGCAACAAAGTGACTTATTATACAGATGAGTCAACCGGTGAGACCGGGTATACAAACGGCGCATACGGCGCTGATGCGGCGTGCCTTGGTATTTCCGGCGGAAAGATCCGGTTTATGCTTGCCGGCATGACAGGTACGGTGGATGCAGAGGATGTCGAGGTGGTTAATTATTCCACTTACAAAAATTCTGTCAGCTATTATACTGTATCTTCCGGAAAAATGATTCATTACATTTCCCAGAATCTGAAAACAGCTGAGTATTCTCAGATCAATAACGGAACGGCTCCGTCCTGTTTAAGGGAAGGCGTCAGATATTTCAGTTATGACGGACATTATTTTTATGAAGATTATGAAAAGATGCTTTCAGATTACCGGGATGGATCCAGAGCGAATTCCGTAAATGCGTCTGAGCCGTTCTATAATTATTACCAGTTCCTGCCCCTTAGAAGTCAGACGGGGTACAGCGCGGACGAACTGGATTTTTTGACCGGCAGCAGGACAGACAGCTCTTCAAAGCTGAGAAATACAGGAAAATCATTTATTACATATCAGAATGCCTATGGGGTCAATGCACTTCTGGCACTGAGTATTGCAGCCAATGAGAGCGGATGGGGAATGAGCAGTATCTGTCAGCAGAAAAATAATCTGTTCGGCCTGAATGCTGTGGATTCTTCGCCGGGAGAAAGTGCAGACCGCTTTTCTTCTGTGGAGGAATGTATCCGGCAGTTTATGGGCAGTCATATGTCAAAAGCGTATCTGTATCCGGAAAACTGGTCTTATAACGGCGGGTACCTTGGAAATAAAGGCGGCGGTATTAACGTAAGATATGCTTCCGATCCCTACTGGGGAGAGAAGGCAGCAGCAATCGCATGGATTCTTGACGGCCTTGGAGGCGGTAAAGATGCAGGAATCTGTACCCTTGGAATTTTAAAAGGAGGCTCTGGTGTGAATATCCGGAGTCAGGCTTCCACAGAGTCTTCCGTTTTATATACGACAGGATCTCTGCCGGTGTATCCTGTATCAGTGCTTGGCTCCCGGACGGAGAATGGATTTTATAAGATTCAGAGCGAGGGAGTCCTTAACAGCAGCCGCACAGGTCTTACGAAAAGCGCGGAGTATGATTTTAATGAGATGTATGCCTATATTTCCGCAGATTACGTCCGTATTGTGAATAACGGAAGTAAGCCGGATCAGGAAGAGCCGGAGCCGGAGGCAAAACCGGAAGATACAGAGGAAGTGACTGGAAATGATCAGGAATCCTCAGATACCGGTATGAATTCTCCGGAAACGGAACAGAAGCCGGAGAAAACGGATGAACCTTCAGGAACGCAGCAGAAACCGTCAGATGCTGTCACGGATACGGAGGATAAGGATGAGAAACCAGATGATACAGTTCCGGAGCCGGAAGAGGGCGTAACAGGACAGAACGGATCGCAGCCGGAAGAAGAGGTTCAGCCGGACAAGGAACTTCCGGAAAATGAGAACATCCTTCCTTCGGACGGGGCCGGCGGTGGCATTGAGACGGACAGTATAGAAACTGAATCAGAGAAAGAAGAAAATCAGATGGAAGAATCTGTACTGTCAGCCGGCCTGGAGAAAGAATCCGATCCTGCAGATGAGAATTCAGGAAAAGAATCCGGTGCTGCAGAGGAGAATCCAGGAAAAGAATCCGGTGCTGCAGAGGAGAATCCAGGAAAAGAATCCGGCGCTGCAGAGGAGAATCCGGAAAAAGAATCCGGTGCGCTACCTGCGGTTTCTGTGGAATATACTCAGCCGGCTGAGAAAACAGCACCCAGGACCGGAGATTTCAGCAATCTGACTTTGTGGGCTGTGCTGGCGGCAGGTTCTGTTCTGCTGGCAGGAGCAGTACTGATGCAGAGGAAAAATAGCGGATTTTAATAATTAAGAGTTTCGATGATAGAGGTGGGACAGAAGCAGATCGTTTTTATGGCTGCATTGTTCCATCTTTTTATTTAACTAAAGTTTTATGCCGGGAACCCTTACAGTAGTTAAGTACAAGGGAGAAGGGGATATGCATCCCGGTACAATTTATTACGGAAATATAAGAAAGGTTCAGAGTGACAATTTTCTGCCATATTTTTGGGGTGACATACATACATATATGTGATAGAATGAGATCTTGTAATCAAAAAGAAAGGAAGATGATCTGTTGCCCCGGGGCTGCAGATCAAAGGATAGACAATGAAAAAATCAGAAAACAATTCGCCGGCAAAACTGATATTCCATGTGGTACAGGGGGCTCTGATCGGCCTGGGAGCTGTGCTCCCCGGTATTTCAGGAGGAGTTCTGAGTGTTATTTTTGGAATCTATAAACCGGTTATGGAACTGCTGGCCAATCCGATCCGGAATTTTAAGACGCATGTGCCCAGGCTGATTCCCTATATAATAGGATTGGTAGTTGGATTTCTGGGAGTTGCCAAACTTCTGGCATTTGTACTGGAAAAATATGAAAATCCTTCTGTCTGCCTGTTTGTCGGGCTGATCACAGGAATGCTTCCGTCTTTGTGGAGAGAAGCGGGAGAGCAGGGAAGGAAAATAGGGTCTTATATTTCCATGATAGTCGCATTTGTCGTGGTTCTTGCCCTGCTGCTTGCCCTGGGAGTTTCTTCTATCGTAATAATGCCGGGATTCGGATGGTATCTGTTCTGCGGATTCTGTCTTGCGCTTAGTATAATTGCACCTGGTATGAGTTTTTCGACTCTCCTGATGCCGCTGGGACTTTATACACCTTTTGTGGATGGAATCGGCAGCCTTAATATGAATATTCTTGTTCCTGGCGGAATCGGTGCTCTTGCTACTGTAATCTGCCTGGCGAAACTGATTAATCTGCTTTTTGATCGGTATTATACCTATGCATTCCATGCCATTGTTGGTATTGTTGTGGCGGCTACAATTGTAATTATCCCGTTTAAGAGTTTTGCTGTTTCTGTACAGTCCTGCGTTATAAATATTATATGCCTTGTCGTGGGAATTGTGGCGGCCCTTATTCTGGACCGGTTTAACAGCAGTGTAGAGGTGGGATGACAGAAATGTTATCCGGAAGAAATTGTCCTCAGATCCGGTATGGAATGGAAAATTTCAGACAGAAAGAGAGATGGGCTGCTTCATCGGGAATGTACCGGATGAAGCAGCCCGTTGCTGTATGATTTTATATTCATAATTGAGAGACAAGTTCTGTCAGATCTGTGAATCTGCAGATGCGCATTCTGGCATCCGGCACATCGCCGAAGCCGTATCCGGCGAAGATAAAAGGAATCCCTGCCTCGGCACAGGCGTCGGCATCGCCCTGGGTGTCGCCCACATAAACGGGATCTTTCAGATTGTTCCTTTTCATAAGTGTGCGGATGGTCTGACCTTTGGAAGTCTGTGTTTCACCAAAACACAGATGATCTTTAATAAAAGGCTCCAGAGAACAGGTGCGCAGCAGTACTTCAATATAACCCTGCTGGCAGTTGCTGACAATGAAAAGCGGATACTCTCTGGAAAGTGCTGCCAGTGTATCGGCAACACCGTCAAACAGTTTCCCGGGATGAGTTTCAAGATAGCGGTTCTCATACTCAAAACAAGTATCCAGTAAATCCATACGTTCTTTTTCCGGAAGACAGGGGAAAAGTGTGTCGGCGATTTCTGTCATGGTTTTCCCGAAAACTTTTTCCAGTGCTTCCTCTGTAATTGTAAGATTCAAAGATGATTTTTCCTGTATCGCCAGGTTCCATGACCGGGCCACGCTTTCTGTGGAATTCCACAGTGTTCCGTCTACATCAAAGATAATACTGTCCATAAAACGGCTCCTTTTCCTGATTCTGATTCTGAACTGTTACTCATAATACCATAAAATCAGCCTTTAAAAAAGAGGGAGTTTAGTGTATACTTTACTATTGAGTGAAAATCGGATTATCCGGAAGGGAGAAGTATGGCAGATGAGAGAAAAGATCGTACTGATAGACGGACACAGTATTTTAAACCGGGCCTTTTACGGGGTGCCGGATCTGACGAATTCCGAAGGACTCCACACAAATGCCGTGTATGGATTCCTGAATATCATGTTTAAAATACTGGACGAAGAACAGCCGGAATATCTGACCGTAACCTTTGATGTACATGCACCTACATTCAGGCATGAGATGTATGCGGACTACAAGGGAACGAGAAAGCCCATGGCAGAAGAACTGCGCCAGCAGGTACCGGTAATCAAGGAAGTCCTGCAGGCTATGGATATTGAAATTATTGAACAGGCCGGACTGGAGGCGGATGACCTGCTCGGAACTATTTCACGGATATGTGAAGAAAAAGGTATGGATGTGGCAGTTATTTCCGGGGACAGAGATACGCTGCAGCTTGCTACGGAACATGTAAAAATCAGGATTCCGAAGACAAAGCAGGGCAGAACAGAAGTGGAGGATTATAACGCTGCGGAGGTAAAAGAAAAATATGGGGTCACTCCGGCAGAGTTTATTGATGTAAAGGCTCTTATGGGTGATGCTTCCGACAATATTCCCGGCGTACCCGGAATCGGGGAAAAGACGGCTACAAAAATCATACAGGAATACAAAACCATCGAAAATGCCCATGATCATGCAGAAGAGATAAAGCCGCCCAGGGCAAGTAAAAATCTGCAGGAATACTGGGAACAGGCAAAAATGAGCAAGGCACTTGCCACAATAGATACCCATGCGGACATCTGCTTTGATCTGGAAAAAGCAAGGTATGAAAATCCCTACACAAAAGAGGCTCATGAATTATTTCAACGCCTTCAGTTTAAGAATATGCTGAGCCGCTTTGATGTCGAAACGGAAGGAAATGCCATAGAAGCCTGTTTCCGGGAGGTGTCAGACAGGGAAGAAATACAGCAGATCTTTGCAGAGGCAAGGCAGGCAGAGCGGGCAGGCGCTGCGTTTTCCAAGGATCCGGGAAATGTTCTGCCCCTGTTTGCCCATCCTTCCGGATTTGGCAGGATTGCGCTTGCTTTCGGAACAGATCGGATTTATACGATTCCCTGTACAATGGAGACGGATATGGACTTCCTTTTTTCAGAGCTTTCGGAGCTTGCGGGAACTGTCCCGTGCTTTGCGGTGTGCGGGCTGAAAGAATACCTTTCCTATCTGCCGGAAGCGCAGCCGGAGAACAGCTTTGATGTGATTCTGGCGGCTTATCTGCTGAATCCGCTGAAAAGCGACTATGATTATACGGATGTGGCAAGGGAGCAGCTGGGGATTCTGATCGATGAAAAACTGGACGCTGCAGCCAGATCCTGTTATGCGGCATATACTGCTTTTGCGGCGGCGCCGCTTCTGGAAAAGAAACTGGAAGAAGAGGGAATGGACCGGCTTTTCAGAGAAATCGAGATGCCTCTTGTATTTACACTGTATGAGATGGAACAGGCAGGAATAAAAGTAGAGGGAGAGGCACTGAAAATATACGGGGATCAGCTTGGCGCAAGAATTTCTGAACTGGAGCAGGAAATATATAAGATGGCCGGTGAAGTGTTTAATATCAATTCTCCGAAACAGCTGGGAGTTATTCTTTTTGAAAAACTTCAGATGCCCCATGCAAAAAAGACAAAGACAGGCTATTCTACGGCGGCGGATGTTCTGGAAAAACTGGCTGTGGATTACCCGATCGTGGCAAAGATTCTGGAATACAGACAGCTGGCAAAGCTGAAGTCGACTTATGCCGATGGCCTTGCGGCCTATATAGAAAGCGACGGGCGGATTCACGGGAAATTTAATCAGACAGTGACAGCAACCGGCCGTCTGAGCAGTACGGAACCTAATCTGCAGAATATTCCGGTAAGAATGGAACTTGGCCGTCTGATCCGCAAGGTTTTCGTGCCGGAAGATGGATTCGTGTTTGTGGATGCCGATTATTCCCAGATTGAACTGCGCATTCTGGCTCACTGTTCCGGGGATGAGCAGCTGATTCAGGCCTACCGGGAAGCGCGGGATATTCACAGGATGACGGCTTCCCAGGTATTTCATACTCCTTTTGATGAAGTGACAGATCTGCAGAGACGCAATGCGAAAGCGGTAAATTTCGGAATTGTATACGGGATCAGTTCCTTCGGGCTGAGCCAGGACCTGAGTATAACCAGAAAAGAGGCGGCTCAGTATATCGAGCACTATTTTGAAACGTATCCGGGAATCAAAAAGTTTCTGGATGACTGTGTGGCAAACGCAAAGGAAAAAGGGTATGCGGTGACTCTGTACGGCAGACGCAGGCCGGTGCCGGAGCTCAGATCCAGCAATTTTATGCAGAGAAATTTCGGGGAACGGGTGGCAATGAACGCGCCGATCCAGGGAACGGCGGCAGATATTATTAAAATTGCCATGATCGGCGTGCATAATGAATTGAAAAAGCGGAAACTGAAATCCCGCCTGATCCTTCAGGTGCATGATGAACTGCTGATTGAGGCGGAAGAATCAGAGCTGGATGAAGTGAAGAAAATTTTAAAGGATCAGATGGAAAATGCGGCCAGTCTTTCTGTGCCCCTGCTGGTGGATATGCATACAGGAAAGAACTGGTATGAAGCAAAATAGAAACGGAGAAAAGGGAAAATTCCGTCAGGAGGAAATAAATTGAAAGTACTGGGAATTACAGGCGGTGTGGGCTCGGGAAAGAGCCAGGTGCTTGCGTATCTGGAAACCAGGTATCATGCGTCTGTCTGCCAGATGGATGAAGTTGCAAAACAGCTTCAGAAGAAGGGAACGTCCTGCTACAGGGAAATTGTGCGGGAATTTGGTACAGAGATAACGGGGCCGGACGGAGAACTTGACCGCACCCGTCTGGGAGCTGTTGTGTTTTCTGATTCGGGGAAGCGTAAGGCTCTTAACGGAATTGTTCATCCGGCGGTGCTGGAACAGGTCCGCCGGGATATTAAGGAAAAAGCAGAACAGGGAGTGAACCTGTATGTGGTGGAAGCAGCGCTTCTTCCGGATACGGGCCGGGAACTCTGCGATGAACTCTGGTATGTGTACGCTGCGGAAGAAGTCCGCCGCAGAAGACTGAAAGCTTCCAGAGGATATTCTGATGAGAAAATCACCCGGATGATGGAAAGCCAGCCTGCGGAGGAACGGTTCAGGCAGGTGTGCACTGCTGTGATTGACAACAGCGGAACATTTGAAGAGACAAAGAAACAGATAGGAGATAGATTGACATTATGAGAATGTGCAGCATTGCCAGCGGAAGCAGCGGCAACTGTATCTATGTGGGCAGCGATCACACCCACCTTCTTGTGGATACAGGGATCAGCAGAAAAAGAATAGAAGAAGGTTTAAAGCAACTGGAAATAAAAGGAGAAGAAATAGACGGAGTCCTTATCACGCATGAACATTCGGACCATATTCAGGGACTGGGCGTTTTAAGCAGAAAATATGAGCTTCCGATTTATGCCACGAAGGGAACCATTGAGGGAATCTCAGCCAGTACTTCTCTGGGGAAAATGCCGGAGGGCCTGTTTCATACCATTCATGCGGACGAGCCCTTCCAGCTGGGCGATATAGAGGTGAAGCCCTTTTCCATTTCCCACGATGCCTGTGAACCTACAGGCTACCGTTTTGAATGCGGCGGAAAGTCTGCGGCGGTTGCTACAGATCTGGGCAAGTATGATGAATATACGGTATCTAATCTTACAGGTCTGGATGCGGTCCTTCTGGAGGCGAATCATGATATTCATATGCTGGAAGTCGGAGGATATCCCTACTATCTGAAACAGAGAATTCTTGGAGATAAAGGGCATCTGTCAAATGAATTGTCAGGCAGACTCCTTTGTGATATACTACATGATAATCTGAAGCACATTATACTGGGGCACTTAAGTAAAGAAAATAATTATGCCCGGCTGGCCTACGAGACAGTGAAGCTGGAGGTTACTCTGGGGGACAATGACTATAAAGGTGAAGATCTGGATATGTTTGTTGCCCGGCGGGACAGTGTTTCAGATATTATAACGGTATAGAAAACAAAAAGTATGCGGTTTAGGAGGAAAAAACCATGAAGAAATGTATAGTGACAGTACTGGGAAAAGATACCGTCGGAATTATTGCAAAAGTGTGTACATACCTTGCGGAAAACGAGATCAATATCCTCGATATCTCTCAGACAATTATTCAGGGATATTTCAATATGATGATGATTGTGGATGTTACAGATCTGAAGAAGGATTTTACGACTGTGTGTGATGAGATGGAAGAACTTGGACGCGGGATCGGTGTAAATATCCGCTGTCAGAGAGAAGAGATTTTTGAAAAAATGCACAGATTATAATCAGGAGTTCAGCCTATGCTGCAGCGGATCTGCAGATCAGGATTAGAAAAGAGGATTGCGAGGAGAAGACTATGATAAACATGTATGAAGTGTCAGAGACAAATAAGATGATCGAGCACGAAAATCTTGATGTGCGGACGATTACTCTGGGCATCAGTCTGCTGGACTGTATTGACTCTGACCTGGAAGAACTGAACCGCAGAATATATGAAAAGATTACAACAACAGCCAGAGATCTTGTGGCGACAGGCCAGGAGATTGAAAAGGAATTTGGAATTCCGATTGTCAATAAAAGAATTTCTGTAACACCGATCGCGATTGTCGGAGCATCTGCCTGCAAAAGTCCGGAAGATTTTGTTGAGATTGCAAAGACGCTGGACCGGGCGGCAAAGGAAGTGGGTGTGAACTTTATCGGAGGATATTCCGCACTTGTATCAAAAGCTATGACCAGAAGCGATGAGAACCTGATCCGTTCGATCCCGCAGGCGCTTTCCCGGACGGAGCGGATCTGCAGTTCTGTAAATGTAGGATCCACAAAGACCGGGATCAATATGGACGCGGTCCGGCTCTGCGGGGAAATGGTAAAAGCTACGGCAGAGGCTACAAAAGAGGAGGATTCTCTTGGCTGCGCCAAACTGGTTGTATTCTGTAATGCACCGGACGATAATCCTTTTATGGCAGGCGCCTTCCTGGGAGTTACAGAGGCTGACGCGGTTATAAATGTGGGTGTCAGCGGCCCCGGCGTTGTGAAGAAAGCTCTGGAAAAGGTCCGTGGAAAAGGGTTCGAAGAGCTTTGCGAAACGATTAAGAAGACAGCGTTTAAAGTGACCAGGGTGGGACAGCTTGTAGCCGGAGAAGCATCCCGCCGTCTGGGAGTTCCTTTTGGAATCGTGGATCTTTCCCTTGCGCCGACTCCGTCCGTAGGAGACAGTGTGGCGGAGATCCTGGAAGAAATCGGCCTGGAAAGAGTGGGTGCACCGGGGACAACCGCAGCGCTGGCTCTGCTCAATGACCAGGTGAAAAAGGGCGGCGTTATGGCGTCCTCCTATGTGGGCGGATTAAGCGGCGCTTTTATCCCGGTAAGCGAGGACCAGGGAATGATTGACGCGGTTAATGCAGGATCGCTGACTCTGGAGAAACTGGAGGCTATGACCTGTGTCTGCTCAGTCGGTCTTGATATGATTGCAGTGCCGGGAAAAACATCTGCCAGTACTCTGGCGGGCATTATTGCTGACGAGATGGCTATCGGCATGGTCAATCAGAAGACAACGGCAGTCCGTCTGATTCCGGTGATCGGAAAAGATGTGGGAGAGACGGCAGAGTTTGGCGGCCTTCTGGGCTATGCGCCGATTATGCCGGTCAATGAATTCGGATGTGAGACATTTATCAGCAGAAAGGGCAGAATACCTGCACCCATTCATAGTTTCAAGAACTGACAGGAGAAAATGATTATGGCAAAAGTGGCGATTGTAACAGACAGCAACAGCGGAATTACACAAAAGCAGGGAAAAGAGCTGGGAATCTATGTTCTCCCCATGCCGTTCTTTATAGACGGGAAGATGTTTCTGGAGGATATTACACTGACGCAGGAACAGTTTTACGAAAAACTGGGAGCGGATTCGGATATTTCCACATCGCAGCCTTCGCCGGGAGATGTGATGGAGCTGTGGGAAACTCTTCTGAAAGAATATGACGAGATTGTCTGCATTCCCATGTCCAGCGGACTGAGCACTACCTGTTTTACTGCGATATCGATTGCAAAGGAGTATAAAGGACGGGTGCAGGTTGTGGACAATCAACGCATATCTGTTACGCAGGCACAGTCTGTATATGACGCGATGAAGCTGAGAGACCAGGGGATGTCCGCCGCACAGATCAGAGAAATTCTTGAGCGGGAGAAGCTGCAGGCCAGCATTTATATTACTGTTGATACGCTGAAGTATCTGAAAAAGGGAGGAAGAATTACTCCTGCCGCCGCTGCCATCGGTACGGTTCTGAATCTGAAACCTGTTCTGCAGATCCAGGGGGAAAAACTGGACGCCTTTGCAAAAGCAAGAGGATGGAAATCAGCGAAGAAAATCATGCTGAACGCAATTGAAAAGGACCTGAATACCCGGTTCGCCGCGGTAAAAGATGAAATGGTGCTGGGAATGGCCTATACCTGCGGGAAAGAAGAGGCACAGGAATGGAAAAAGGAGATCGAGGAACGGTTTCCGGGATACGATATTGTCGAAGGCCCTCTGTCTCTGAGCGTGGCCTGCCATATCGGCCCCGGCTCTATGGCGGTAACATGTATGAAACGGGTATAAACAGAACCGATAAAAGATAGAATAAGAGAAAAACAGCCATCCTGCCTGCATTTGTGTTTCTGCAGGCAGGATGGCTGTCAGACTTTTATGACCGGCTGACTGTATTCGTTGCGGAAGGCAGTTTTGAACTTATCGGTTACAACGGAAGTATAGAGGTTTGATGCAAGAATATCGTGACGGAGCATTCTCTGTCCCAGAGGGGAGAGTGCCTGTGTCTGAGAGAGTTGTGCCAGGAGCGGCAGCTCTCCTTTTTTTGCCACAGCAGACAGAAGCTTCTCGCTGTCTTTGCGGACTCCCAGAAGCCGGGCGTAAAAATGGAATCCATTTTCAATATATTCCTGTACATTTTTTTTCTTAATCCCCAGCATAATATGAAGAAGAGCCCGGTTGATCCGGGTCTGTGTTATCTCCCTTGTTTTGAGAAGCTCACAGAATTGCCTGTAGTTGAAGAAATTGTTGAGCTGTCCGCAGATCCGGTTTGCCAGTTCAAATGAGACATCCATATATTTTAAGAGCATTTCCGGCGTCTTGTTCAGCAGTTTGTATTTCAGAATGAGGGAAAAGTCGTTCTGATAGACCGGATACTGAACCCGGTGAAAATCCTTCAGAAGTTCCAGGCAGCAGGAGGGCACCTGGTCTTCCAGCTCTCCGAGTATACTGGAAAAAGGCGTATTTTCGAATGTCTCTCCGCTTCGGTCTGTCCGGAGAGCGGAGCCGGAATAAGCCAGCAAAGACCGGATGGCTGAGGCGGAACTGTACTCATGGCTTATCTGGCGGTCATGATAGTGGGCACCGCGTCTTTGAATCGTAAAAGGTGTAATGGAACAGTTCAGTTTTTTCAGGGCTTTCAGATACTCAATGCCGAGAATATTGTTTGGATCATTGAGGAGGAAAGAGATCCCTTCATTTTCTGTGTACTCGCAGAGAGCTTCCTGGCGTGCAGACGGAAATGATTTTCCCTCCCGGAGATGGCGTTTCAGGATTGCCTGGTATTCTGCCGGTTCTTCCAGAAGAATATCCGCTGCCCGCTGGAGTGCCTGCAGATCGTTACATTCACTTCCGAAGCAGAGAAAATCTGTGATTCCCAGCTTCTGCAGGAGAGAGACGGCTCCCAGTGCGAAGTATTCCGCGCTTCCGGCAGAATAGCAGACGGGCAGTTCGAAGACAGCGGCAGCTCCGCATTTCAGAGCCATTTCGGCGCGGAGACGTTTGGGCATAATGGCGGGAGTCCCGCGCTGGACATAGTCCCCGCTCATGACAACAATAGCCATATCCGCTCCCGTGCGTTTTTTTGACTCTTCGATATGATAAAGATGACCATTGTGAAATGGATTATATTCTGTGATCAGTCCGACAATTTTCATAAGAATCTCCTTGTATATCATTTTCTACCATATTATACTATAAAAAGACGAATTCTAACAGTTGAACGAAAAAAAGACCGGATAAAGAGGGGGCAGCCCATGGAACAGAACAGAAAACCAGATGTAGATCAGATGACAGAACTGCTGGAGGCGCACGAATTCAAACAGCTAAAGGATGAACTGGAAACGATGCATCCTGTTGATATCGTGGATGCCCTGGAAGAGCTGGATAAAAAGCAGAGAACCCTTGTATTCCGTCTTCTTGCCAAAGAGGAAGCAGCCGAGGTGTTCACAGATATGAACAGCGATATGAGGGAGGATCTGATTAATGCCCTGACGGATTCGGAACTGGAAGAAGTCATGGATGAGATGTATGTGGATGACACGGTGGATGTTCTGGAGGAGATGCCTGCCAATGTAGTGGACCGTCTGCTGATGGCAACGGACGAGGAAACAAGACAGAAGATCAATGCCCTTCTGCAGTATCCGGAGGACAGTGCGGGCAGCATTATGAATGTGGAGTACATCAGCCTGCGCAAGGAAATGACTGTGGCGGATGCAATCCTGAAAATCCGTCAGGTAGGTATCAATAAGGAAACCATTTATACCTGCTATGTGACAGAAAAGAAAAAACTGATCGGCATTGTGGACGTGAAAGACCTCCTTACAGCAGGAGAATCCAGACTGATTGAGGAAATTATGGATGAGAATGTGCTTTATGCACGGACGCTGGATGATCAGGAGTATGTGGCGAATATGATCAACAAATATGGACTGGTAGCGATTCCTATTATTGATCATGAGGACTGCCTGGTAGGAATTGTAACAGTAGACGATGCTATGCTTGTCCTGCAGGATGAGACAACGGAAGATATCAGTATTATGGCCGGCGTCAGTCCCAGTGAGGATTCCTATTTCGGGACCTCCGTATTCCAGCATGCAAAGAGCAGAACGCCCTGGCTGCTGCTTATGATGCTTTCCGCGGCAGTGACAGGGGAAATTCTGGGATATTATGAGAATGCGATGGCTGCCATGCCGGTACTGATTACGTTTATCCCTATGCTGATGGGTACCGGAGGAAACTGCGGATCCCAGAGCTCTACGCTGATTATCCGCGGTCTGGCTGTAGGGGAGATCGAGTTCAGGGATATATTAAAAGTAATATTTAAAGAAGCCAGGATTGCGGTTATTGTCGGACTGCTCCTTTCTGTTGTAAACGGGATCCGGATATATATCATGTACGGACACGACATCAAACTTGCCCTGGCGCTTGGCCTGACTATGATCGGAGTTGTTCTTATGGCGAAATGCATCGGGTGCATCCTTCCGCTGACAGCCAAAAAACTGGGCCTGGATCCGGCGATTATGGCGGCTCCGCTGATCACGACAATTCTGGATACATGTACAATTCTTGTGTATTTTAATATTGTTACGGCGTTTTATCCGGCACTGTAAACAGCGCTGATTGTTTTTAAAAATGCACATGAAATTCTCTTGTATACAAAAAACCTTTGCGTTATAATAAAACACAGGTGAGAAAATAGGAAAGGTGGCATTTACAATCATGGGATTTATTGATGAAATCAAGGCAAGAGCAAAAGCAGATAAAAAAACCATTGTTCTTCCTGAGACAGAGGACGAAAGAACCTATAAGGCTGCAGAGACAGTACTGAAAGAGGGAATTGCAGATCTGATCCTTGTGGGCAGCAAAGAACAGATCGAGAAAAACAAAGGATCATACGACATTTCCGGTGCTTCTTTTATTGATCCGGCGACAAGTGACAAGACAGAGGGCTATATTGCAAAACTTGTTGAGCTGAGACAGAAAAAAGGAATGACAGAGGAACAGGCAAGAGAACTGCTTCTGAACAACTACCTGTATTACGGTGTAATGATGGTGAAGATGGGGGACGCTGACGGTATGGTGTCCGGTGCATGCCATTCAACAGCGGATACACTTCGCCCGTGTCTGCAGATTCTGAAGACAAAGCCGGGTACAAAACTTGTATCCGCGTTCTTCCTGATGGTTGTTCCGGACTGCGATATGGGAGCAAACGGAACATTTATTTTCGGTGACGCAGGACTTGAGCAGAATCCGGATCCGGAGAAACTGGCATACATAGCGATTTCTTCTGCAGAGTCATTCCGTACACTGACAGGAAAAGAGCCAATTGTAGCAATGCTTTCCCACTCTACAAAGGGAAGTGCAAAACATCCGGATGTAGACAAAGTTGTAGAAGCAACAAAACTTGCACATGAATTTGCACCGGATCTGAAGCTGGATGGAGAACTTCAGCTTGACGCGGCAATCGTTCCGGAAGTCGGCGCATCCAAGGCACCGGGAAGTACAGTGGCCGGACATGCCAATGTGCTGATCTTCCCTGATCTTGATGCCGGAAATATCGGATACAAGCTGGTACAGCGCCTTGGAAAGGCAGAGGCGTACGGCCCGCTTACACAGGGAATTGCAGCGCCGGTCAACGACCTGTCCCGCGGATGCAGTGCAGAAGATATTGTGGGCGTTGTGGCAATTACATGTGTACAGGCACAGGCTCAGTAAAAGTCGGCAGATAAAATCCGGCAGGCCGGACACAGGACGGCTGCCGGACCGGTAAAATCAAGAAAGAGGAATAGGTTTCAGGAGGAAAGAAAATGAATGTATTAGTAATTAATTGTGGAAGCTCTTCACTTAAGTTCCAGCTGATCAACGCGCAGTCCGAGGAAGTTCTTGCTAAGGGAATCTGCGAGAGAATCGGTATTGACGGACGTCTTACCTATCAGCCGGAGGGCGGAGAAAAAGAAAAATCAGACAAGCCCATGCCGACCCATACAGAGGCGATCCAGTTTGTAATTGAGGCGCTGACAAATCCGGAGACAGGTGTTGTGAACAGCCTGGACGAGATCGGCGCAGTGGGACACAGAGTTGTCCACGGCGGAGAGAAATTTGCTTCCTCTGTTGTGATTGACGAAGAAGTTAAAAAAGCGATCGAAGAGTGCAACGAGCTTGCGCCCCTTCACAATCCGGCAAACCTGATCGGAATCAATGCCTGCGAGAAGCTGATGCCGGGAACCCCTATGGTTGCAGTGTTTGATACAGCTTTCCATCAGACAATGCCGGAGAAGGCATATATGTACGGCCTTCCCTACGAATATTATGAGAAATACAAAGTAAGACGCTATGGATTCCACGGAACAAGCCACAGCTTTGTATCCAAAAAAGCTGCCGAGGTAATGGGAAAACCGCTTGAGGAGCTGAAAACTATCGTATGCCACCTTGGAAACGGCTCCAGTGTATCTGCTGTTCTGGGCGGAAAGTCCGTTGATACATCCATGGGTCTGACTCCTCTGGAAGGTCTTGTTATGGGAACCCGTTCCGGAGACATTGATCCGGCTATCATGGAGTTCATCGCAGAGAAGGAAGGTCTGGATATTGCAGGTGTTATGAATATCCTTAATAAGAAATCAGGTGTATTCGGACTGTCCGGCGAACTGTCCAGTGATTTCCGCGACCTGACAGATGCTATGAATGCAGGGGATAAAAAAGCAAAAATCGCAATGGATGTGTTCTCATACCGGGTGGCAAAATATGTAGGATCCTACGCGGCTGCCATGAATGGTGTAGACGATATTGTGTTTACTGCAGGTATCGGAGAGAACGATGATTATGTAAGAGAGCAGGTATGCAGCTACCTTGGATATCTTGGCGTTGACTTCGATAAAGAGAAGAATACCGGCCTCAGAGGAAGACAGGAAGAACTTACAAAACCGGGATCAAAGGTAAGAGTATTTGTAATTCCTACAAACGAAGAGCTGGCAATTGCAAGAGAGACACTGGCCCTTGTAAAATAGCGAAACGGCGCCTGTAATATGAAAATCACGATCAAAGATATTGCGAAAGAGTGTGGAGTATCTGCGGCAACTGTGTCTTTGGCCATGTCGGGAAAACCCAGCCGTATTTCTGAAAAGACAAAACAGCTTGTGCTGGAAACTGCAAAGAAATATAATTACAGTCCGAACAATGCAGCTGTAACCCTTGTAAAACAGAAGAGCAGATTTGTGGGAATCGTGTTTAATGATCTGAGAAATACACATATTTCGTCTGTTTTTATGGCGATCAGCAGGGTTGTTCAGATGAAGGGATATGGCCTGATCAGTCATATTCTGGATGATGACTATGAGCGGGATTACGACCTGGTTCATCAGATCGCATCAGAAAATATCGGAGCTCTGATCTGGGCCAAATCTCTTGAGAATGTCCCGGAGGAGGAATCTGAAGAACTGAACCGCGTGATAACAGGACTTGGAATTCCGGTTATAACGATGGATTCCTACGGATTCGACTGTCCGGGAGCAGACGTCTGCTTCGATTACAGAGAGGGCGGCTATCTGGCAACAAAACATCTTCTGGAGCTTGGACATAAAAGAATCGGGTGTGTTGCCGGAAACAGGAGTTATCGTGTTACTGAGGAACGGCTGGCGGGTTACAGACAGGCTCTTGCCGAGTATGATCTTCCTTTTGATCCGCATCTGGTTCATTATGGGAAATATACGATGGACAGTGGATATGAAGCATTTCCATACATTATGGGGCAAAATGTTACGGCGATTTTTTCTATGAATGATGAAATCGCATTCGGGCTGTACAGGGCAGCGAGAAATTACGGGATTAATATTCCGGAGGATATTTCGGTTATTGGATTTGATAATGTCCCGTTTGCTGATGTGATGGAGGTGCCGCTGACAACAATTCGTGTTCCGGTTGAGGAGATGGGAGAGTATATCGGTGAAAAGACAGTCGAACTGATCGAAAAGAATGAAACAGAACGGAGCGTGAAAATGTATAAGCCTCAGCTTATGCTTCGCGCAAGCACAAAAAAGTATACTGCCGATAAAGGCAGCTGAAAATAAAATATAAGGCAATAGTATAAAGCCGTGGGAATGGAGAGAAAACATTCCCACGGCTTTATTTATGTAAAAATAGTTAAAATACAATAATTGTTAAAACGTTTGAACTAAATAAAACAAGGAATACCATTGTAAAATATGCTAAATATGCACAATATAACGAAAATATATTGAAAAAGTATTAACTATAATGTACAATAAACGTGTCGACAGAAAAGAATAAATGTTAAAACGTTTAAACAAAGGAGAGCGAAATATTTTGGAAAAGGAAGTATTAGTGGAACTGAAAAATATCCGCAAAGAATTTCCGGGAGTTGTGGCGCTTGATAATGTGAATATGAAAATCAGAGCCGGCTCAATACATGCTCTTGTGGGTGAGAATGGTGCGGGCAAGTCTACACTGATGAAAATCCTGTCCGGGACATACACAAGCTATGGAGGCGAAGTTCTGTGCGGAGGAAGAAAAATTCATATCAGAAATGAAAAAGATGCATTCCGATATGGCATTTCTATCGTGGCGCAGGAACTGAACTACGTCCCGGAAATGACAATTGCAGAAAACCTCTTTCTTGGACGGGAGCCAGTGGGAAGAAGCCGGATCTTCGTAGATTCCGGAAAAAGAATAAAAGAAACGGAAAAACTCCTTGCCATGATCGGGCTTGACTATGATCCGGAAGCAAAGATGGGGACTTTAAGCGTTGCACAGAGACAGATGATTGAAATCCTGAAAGCTTTATCAAGAAACAGCCGCATTATTATTATGGATGAACCGACATCTGCTTTGACCAATGTTGAGGCAAATCTTTTCTTTGAACGGGTAAAGGAGCTTCGAAACAGTGGAATTGCATTTATCTTTATTTCCCACAGACTTGAAGAGGTGTTCCGGCTTTGTGATGAATATACGGTTCTACGGGATGGAAAATGGATTGCATCCGGAAATATTAAAGATGTAAACACGGATCAACTGATCTCCATGATGGTAGGGCGGGATATTGGCGATATATATCCTTCTATTGCTCCATGCGGAAGTAAAGTTGTTCTGGAAGTAAAGAATCTGACAGGGGCAGGATTCAGAAATATTTCTTTTTCTGTGAAAGAAGGAGAAATACTTGGCCTTGCAGGAATGATGGGAGCTGGCAGGAGCGAGATTGTCAGAGCGATTTTCGGGCTTGATAAAACCTATGGAGGATCCGTTGTACTTAACGGGGAAGAGAAACATTTCCATTCTGTAAGAGATGCCATACAAAGCGGAGTTGCGATGGTAACGGAAGACAGGAGGACATATGGATTTGTGGGAGTCCAGTCAATCCGGGATAACATAAAACTTCCAAACAGTGATATTTTTGCAAAATGGGGATTCTGGAAAAACCGGATGACGTCAGAACGTGTAAAACAAATATGCAGTCAGATTTCGGTAAAAGCTCCGGACATCAGCACTCCGGTAGAAAACTTAAGCGGAGGCAATCAGCAGAAAGTGGTTCTGGCAAAGTGGCTCGTAAGAGATGTGAAAGTCCTGATCCTGGATGAACCGACCAGGGGGATAGACGTAGGTGCAAAGGAGGAAATTTATTCTTTGATTGTGGAACTTGCTAAAGCGGGTATGTCGCTGATTCTGATATCCTCAGACATGCCGGAGGTGCTGTCCATGAGCCACAGAGTTGCTGTTATATCCGGCGGGGAAATGCGGGGGATTCTGGATAAGGATGAGGCAACACAGAAAAAAGTAATGAGAATGATTGTGGAGGCGAAGAAATGAAAAAACAGAAATTGTCGGCATCAGAATTATATAGAAAATACGGTATTGTGCTCATTATGATTATCCTTTTTGTCATATCTGCGGTTATTAACCGGAATTTTCTGAAACCACAGAATCTGCTTAATATATTGAAACAGATTTCGGTTGTAACGATTATTGCATGCGGGGAAACAATGCTGATTGTTTCGGGTATGATAGATCTTTCGGCAGGGTTTCTGTGTACGACTGCAGCGTGCTTTTCGGCAGGGCTTCTGGCTGCGACGGGGAATATGCCGGCGGCTGTGCTGCTCGGCATCCTTATCGGAAGTGTATGCGGCTGGATTAACGGATTCCTTGTTACCTATTTTAAACTTCAGCCTTTTATTGCAACGCTTGCAATGACAAATGTTCTTCAGGGAATCGTTCAGATTTACACCAATGGTCAGACAATAGGAGGAGTGGAAAAAGCGAGATGGCTGGGCCAGGGAAGTGTTCTTGGTATACCTGTACCGGTAATTATTATGTTTGTTATGGTTGCCCTGATTGCAATTCTGATGAAAAAGACAAAATTCGGAACTTCGATCTATGCTATCGGAGGCAGTGAAAACGCGGCGATTGCATCCGGAATTAATACAGGACGTACGAAGAGGCTTATTTTTACTTTGAGCGGAGCTCTGGTAGGACTGTCCGGCGTTGTCCTGATGGCGAGGCTGATGGCGGGCATGCCTTCGGTGGGAGAAGGATATGAGTTCGATGCGATTACAGCGGTTGTTGTCGGAGGAACCAGTTTCCTTGGAGGAATCGGAACCGTTACAGGGGCACTGGTCGGATCGGTTATTGTGGGACTGATTAATAATATACTGAATCTTCTGCATGTATCTACACAGTATCAGCTGATCGTAAAGGGTGTTCTGATTGCAGTGGCAGTTATTATTGATATAAAAACAAAGGAACGGAAAAAATAGTCTGTAGAAAATATGGAAAAGGAGTAATGAATTATGAAGAAAAAAATGTTAAGTGTGTTGCTGGCAGCGGCAGTTATCTGCGGAATGGCAGGGTGTTCGACGGATGGAAGCTCATCCGGATCGGGAGCAGACGGCTCTGATTTTCTTGTGGGATTTGCGAATAACAGTGATACCTACAGTTATTGTGCGAAGTTCAGAGAGTATCTGACAGAGGAGACAGAAGCGAAAGGAATTTCCATTACTGTTACAGATGCGGGTGGAGATACAAATGTGCAGAATGGACAGATTGACGATTTTGTAGTTCAGAATGTAAACGTGATTTCGGCAATCAGCAATGACCTGGACGGGTCTGTGCCTGCGCTGGAGTCTGCAAGAGCGGCAGGTCTGCCTTATGTGTCGTTCCTGACTTCTGTATCAGGAGGGGAAGATTATGACGGCTATATCTATGTTGGCTCTACAAACTATGATGCCGGCACTCAGCAGGGGGAATACCTTTGCGAGACATTCCCGGAAGGTGCAAAAGTACTGTATTTTACCGGAGCGCCCAATGATCAGCAGTACATTGACCGGAAGGAAGGACTGGAGGACGCTCTGGCAGAGAATTCTGCTATTGAGATTCTGGATGAGTACAATGTGGAGAATTCAAAAGATCTGGGAATGAGTACGGCAGAGGATTGTCTGCTTTCATATGATGATATTGATGCAATTGTATGTCAGAGTGATGATGCTGCTCTTGGTGTTGTGGAAGCGCTGAAAGCGGCAGGCAGGCTGGACGAAATTAAAGTCCTGGGTGTGGACGGAAACGATGAAGCGCTTGCATCCATTAAAGCCGGCGAGATGGCGATGACTGCTCTGCAGGATGCGCGTGCCCAGGCTCAGGCCGGCGCGGACATCTTTGAACAGCTGAAAAACGGTACAGAGCCAAAAGATATTGAAGATGTTTATATTCCCTTTCAGAAGGTTACGGCAGATAACGTAGAAGAATATATGGAATAAGTGGAAAGAATGACGGCAGTGCCCGGGAGGGGCGCTGCTGTCAAATAAAATAGAAAGAATGAAGAAGAGAGAATTATGATGCGGTATAAAAATCCTAATCTGACAGTCGAGGAGAGGCTGGATGATTTAATGCGTAGAATGTCCTTTGAACAAAAAATTGATCAGATTACATGTCTGGTTACAATTACTTCAGAGATACCTGATTTTAAGGAATATGTGCCCGATGGAATCGGAAACGTGGGAGCCTTTACTGTTGCGGATAAGGTGGAGGATATTGTGGAGTATGCACATCGGCTGCAGAAATTCCTGGTTGAAGAAACGTCTCTTGGAATTCCGGCGCTGATTCATTGCGAGGCGAGTGCGGGGGCGCAGTTTACCGAGGCGGATGTTTTCCCCAGCCCTATTGCACAGGCCTCCACATTTGATCCGGATCTGGTCCGGGAAATGGCAGAGATTATCCGCCGGCAGATGTACTATGTCGGATTCAGGCAGGCTCTTTCTCCGGTCCTGGATATAACGCGAGATCCAAGATGGGGGCGGATCACAGAAACATATGGGGAAGATCCGTGCGTTGTTTCCTCTTTCGGCAGTGCGTTTGTAAAAGGCATTCAGTCAAAGGATCTGAAAAAAGGAGTGGCGGCTACGGCAAAGCATTTCGCCGGACATGGGGTGACAGAGGGCGGAATGAACATGGGGAGAAATCTCGTTTCAGAACGGGATCTGCTTGAAATACACTGCCGGCCATTTCAATGTGCAATTACTGAGGCTGATCTGAAAAGTGTTATGAACTCTTACTGTTCAATCAATGGAGAGCCGGTGGTAGGATCCCGCAGAATGCTGACGGAGATTCTGAGAGGAAAAATGGGATTTACAGGATTTGTTGTTTCAGATTATGTTTCCCTTGACAGGATGGTTGATCCGTTCTGCGTTGCTTCAAGTTTTGAAGAGGCCGGAATCCGTGCGATTTACGCGGGGCTGGATGTGGAATATCCCCGGAAAAAAGGATTTACATATGAGATGAAAAAGGCAGTGGAGGACGGAAGGCTTGAGATGGAGACGATTGATCAGGCTGTTCGCAGAGTCCTGCGTGTGAAGTTTGAAATGGGACTTTTTGAAAATCCTTATCCGGATTTGAAGAAGCTGAAGAACACCCTTCATCAGCAAAGTACTGCCGGGCTGAACAGGAAACTGGCGGAGGAAAGCTTTATCCTGCTGAAAAATGAGCACGCTGCGCTTCCTCTGGATAAAAAGATCAGGAAACTGGCGGTTGTTGGTCCTCACGCGGACAATATCAGAAGTCTTTTTGGCACGTTTTCCTATCCTGCAGTTCTTGACATGACGATATCCCGGGAAGAGGACGGCCAGGAATTCGAAGAGCCGGGGCTGATCGTGTATGATATTGATCAGAAATATGTGGGAGAAATACGGGAAGTGTCTCCCCGGGTGAATAAAAAGATACAGAAAGAATTCCCGAATGCCCGCACCCTTGCGGATGCACTCGGAGAATATCTTCCGGATACGGATGTAATCTGTGCCCGGGGAATCAATTGCGCAGGAAATGATGTCCGGGATATGGAGCAGGCGGTAAACGCGGCGGCGGATGCAGATGTTATTCTGCTAACACTGGGAGGAAAGAACGGATGGGGAAGTACATCTACCGTCGGGGAAGGGGTTGATTCAACCAGTATTGACCTTCCGGGAAGGCAGGAAGAGTTTGCCAGAAGGATTTATGAGCTGCACAAAAAGACGATTGTCCTGCACTTTGACGGAAGACCGCTGTCAAATGAATACGTGGCGTCGCATTTTGATGCGGTTATGGAAGTGTGGCAGCCCGGAGAGCAGGGCAGCCAGGCGCTGTGCAGGGTTCTTTTTGGAGAAGTGTCTCCTTCCGGCCATCTGCCTCTTACAGCTGCAAGAAATTCCGGGCAGCTTCCGGTATATTACGGCCTCCCCCGGGGCAGCGGTTATGTGGCGGCCGGGCACACAGGAATGATCCGGAATAAGAACGGTTACATTAATGATACAGCGTTTCCGCTTTATTATTTCGGGCATGGACTTTCATATACACAGTTCAGATACAGCGGCCTTAAGATAGAAAAAGATCGTCTGTCTGCAAAAGATGAGCTGAAAGCCACGGTTCAGATTGAAAATACCGGCAGCTGGGACGGAGCAGAGATTGTGCAGTTCTATATTGCGGACAAAACCGCGTCTATGGTCAGACCGGTGATGGAGCTTGCCGGCTTCCGGAGAGTTTCGCTGAAGCGTGGTGAAAAGAAGGAGGTTTCACTGAAGATGAAACTTTCACAATGCGCTTTTCTTGACAGAAATATGAAATGGATTGTGGAGGCCGGGGAAATGGAGCTGCTTTGCGGAAGTTCCTGTGCAGATATCAGGTGCAGGCAGTCTTTTGAGATTACGGATACGATGGAAGTGGATGAAAAAACACGAGGATTCTATGCGGAATGCAGAGTGGAAGACTGAACAGGAAAGGAGGCACGGATGAAATTTACAGAAGGATATTGGGAAAAAAATGAGAAAGCAAATGCCAGATATGCGGTGCAGGCGTTTTCTGTTGAACGGATTCCGAAGGGAATGCGGGTGGTAATGCCCTTTCATAAAGTTATGGACAGAGCGGCTGCGCTTGATGTGGGAACGATCACTGCGGAATTTACATTTGACAGAAAGGATATGATCAGTGTCAGGTGCTGGCATTTTGAAGGGTATAGGAAAAGGGAACCCCGGTTTGACCTGGAAGTGGACCGTCAGGAGACAGAATTTGAGGATTCGGACGAAAAAGCGGTTCTTACATCCGGAAGGATGCGGGTCGAAGTACTGAAAAAAGAATTCCGGATTGTGTTCGCTGCAGACGGAGAAGTACTGACGGAGATCGGTGCTAACAATCTGGGATATATGCAGTACGGAAGGACTGTATCTACAAAATATCCGGAAGAAAATTACCTTCATGCAGATTATCAGCCTTATATGATGACCGAGCTTTCTCTGGCACCGGGAGAGTGCGTGTATGGATTTGGAGAGCGTTTTACAGCATTTGTGAAAAACGGGCAGACGGTGGATATCTGGAATGAGGACGGAGGAACGGCATCACAGATTGCATACAAAAATATTCCTTTTTATATCACAAGCAGACATTACGGAGTGTTTGTGGATCATACAGATCTGGTTTCTTTTGAGGTGACCAGTGAAAAAGTGGAAAATGTGGGATTTTCTGTAAAGGGAGAAGAGCTTCGCTATCATATTATATATGGAGAGGACATAAAAGACGTTCTTACAAAATATACGGCATTTACCGGCAGGCCGGCTCTTCCTCCTGCCTGGTCATTCGGCCTGTGGCTCTCCACTTCTTTTACAACGGATTACGATGAAAAAACAACAGGTTCGTTTATTTCCGGAATGCGCAGCAGAAAGCTTCCGTTTAATGTATTCCACTTTGACTGTTTCTGGATGAAAGAATTTCACTGGTGTGATTTTGAGTGGGATGAGAGAATTTTCCCGGAAGTAGAGAAAATGCTCTCCGGATATAAGGAAAAAGGGCTCAGGATCTGCGTTTGGATTAATCCGTATGTGGCGCAGGGAACCGCTTTCTTCCGGGAAGGGGTGGAAAAGGGCTATTTTCTTATGCGGGCAGATGGAAAGGGGATCCGGCAGCTGGACAGCTGGCAGCCGGGAATGGGAATTGTAGATTTTACAAATCCGGCAGCTGTTAAATGGTATCAGGACAGACTGAGAAGGCTGCTGGATATGGGAGTAGACTGCTTTAAAACAGACTTTGGAGAGCGGATCCCGGCAGATGTTTTGTATTATGATGGCTCGGATCCATGGGCGATGCATAATTATTATACCTATCTGTACAACAAGGCTGTGTTTGAGGTGCTTGAAAATACGGAGGGGAAAAACAAGGCAGTAGTGTTTGCCAGAAGTGCTACGGCAGGAAGCCAGAAGTTTCCGATTCACTGGGGCGGAGATTCTTCCGGCACATATTCCTCAATGGCAGAGACTCTGAGGGGTGGCCTGTCTTTTGCGATGTCGGGATTTTCATTCTGGAGCCATGATATCGGAGGGTTTGAAATGACAGCAGATCCGGATGTTTATAAGCGCTGGCTGCAGTTCGGCCTTCTGTCATCTCACAGCAGGCTCCATGGTTCTAAAAGCTACCGTGTCCCCTGGGTTTTTGACGAGGAAGCAGTGGAAGTATGCAGAAAGTTTTCTGTGCTGAAGAACCGGCTGATGCCGTATCTGTATTCCATGTCGGTTACGGCCCATGAGACCGGCGTTCCGGTTCTGCGTCCGATGATTATGGAGTTTGAAGGAGATCCGGCAGTAAAATATCTGGATATGCAGTATATGCTGGGAGATGCGCTCCTGGTGGCGCCGGTTTTTGAAAAAAGCGGCAGGGTATCTTACTATCTTCCGGAAGGGATGTGGACCCATCTCCTTTCCGGCGAGAAACGGAAAGGGAATCGCTGGTATGAGGAAACCTATGACTTCATGTCTTTACCTCTGTTTGTCCGGGACAATACGATACTTCCGCTGGGAGCCTGCGATGATACGGCGGAATATAATTACTGTACGGACGTTTGCTTTGAAGTATTTGAACTGGCGGAAGGACAGACGGCGCAGTGCCGTGTGCCGGATGCGGAAGGAAATATTGTGCTTTGTGTGCGGATGAAAAGAGAGAAGAACAGAATATATATTGAAAGCGAAGGGGAAAATGACAGAGTGACATATCTTCTGCGCAATACAGAGAGGATCCGGAGCGCGGAAAATGTCAGCGCAGCTGAAGCAACGCAGAAGGGCATTCTGCTCTATCCCGCAAAGGAAAATGTTACTGTTGAATTGTAAAGTTTTCGGTCCGTTTTCCGCTTCTTTTCTTTGAAGCCGCGCGGATGACATAAGTTGCGCAAAAATGTAATTTTTTCTGGTTGACAAACCAAATTTACATGATATAATAGTCTAGGTGTGAATAGGAGTAATCTATTATGTTAATTAACCTATCAGACGTTATGTCAGACCAGCATAGGACGGTTGAAGAGACTGTGGAATGTACACTGGATGAGATCCGGATGAAATCCGGCAGTTATCCGGTTGTCCGCAAGGAACCGGTTCATGTGCGTGTGGAGTTCGTAAAAGGAAAGGAACTTATGATCTACACAGACACGGTACTTTCTGTTGCGATTCCCTGCGACAGGTGCCTGGAGGAAGTCAGGCATGAGTTTGTGATAAACAGTACAAAACATGTTGACTTAGGTCTCTCCGATGCAGAACTGACAGAGGAACTGGATGAATCAAACTTTATTGACGGATATCATCTTG
>ERZ1643247.813-NODE-813-length-34270-cov-9.591992_pt1 | contig 34270 bp, 26 predicted proteins | sample MGYA00579264_ERZ1643247 | MGnify/ENA primary metagenome ERZ1643247 (study PRJEB29033, sample SAMEA4952262) | chicken gut metagenome | biome: Broiler Chicken; feature: Gastrointestinal Tract; material: Caecum | place: Ireland | collected 2018 | study: Broiler... | reverse complement strand
GTAAACCGAAGGCTCTGTCCGGTGGTCAGAGACAGCGTGTTGCTATGGGACGTGCGATCGTGCGTGATCCGAAAGTATTCCTGATGGACGAGCCGCTGTCCAACCTGGATGCAAAACTTCGTGTACAGATGCGTACTGAGATCTCCAAACTGCATGAGAGACTGGGCGCTACGATCATCTACGTAACACATGACCAGACAGAGGCTATGACACTGGGTACCAGAATCGTAGTTATGAAAGACGGTGTTGTTCAGCAGGTAGATACACCTCAGAACCTGTACAATGCACCGGGCAACCTGTTCGTAGCTGGATTCATCGGATCTCCGCAGATGAACTTCCTGGATGCAAAAGTAAGCGTAAACGGAAACGACGCTACCTTAACGGTTGGAAAATACAGCATGAAACTGCCGGCATCCAAAGCAAAAGCTGTAATCGACGGCGGATATGACGGAAAGACTGTAGTTATGGGTATCCGTCCTGAAAACGTACATGATTCTCAGATGTTCATCGAGACATCCAAAGAGAGTGTTATCGAGTGCCAGATCAACGTATACGAGCTGTTAGGTGCAGAGGTTTATCTGTACTTTGACTGCGAGGGATTCCCGATGACGGCCCGCGTAGATCCGCGTACAACTGCAAGAAGCGGTGATACCGTTAAGTTTGCACTGGATATGGAAAAAGTTCATCTGTTCGACAAAGAGACAGAACTTACCATTACCAACTAATCAGATATCTTTTTGGAATTCGTTCCATAGGGAGGACCGCCTGCGGGCGGTCTTCTTTTTTTCACAGAAAATCATTGCCAATCCACTGAAAATACGATATGATTGAATATATATGTCAAAAGATTCCAACTATGCCAGACGTTGTGAAAATGCCTTTGGATATACGGAATCGAAGAGAAAGGAAGTGGCGGTTTTGGTTTCAAGTCAGGTTTTACAGAAGACTCTGGACGAACTCAGAAATATTACAAGAATTGATTTATGTGTGACAAATACGGATGGCGCTCTGCTCGTTACCACGTTTCCGGAAACAGCGATCGATGCAGACAGCATCCGTTCTTTTGTAGATTCTGCAGCGGACAGCCAGGTGATTCAGGATAATCATTTCTTTAAAGTATACGATAATCAGAATGTGGAATATGTCCTGCTGGCAAGGGGCAGCAGCGATGATGCTTATATGATCGGAAAGGTAGCGGTTTGCCAGATTCAGAATCTGATCATCGCCTACAAAGAACGTCTGGATAAGAACAATTTTATCCAGAACCTTCTGCTGGACAATCTGCTGATGGTGGACGTTTATAATCGTGCAAAGAAACTGCGCATCGATACGGATGTCCGTCGTGTTGTTTATATGGTGGAGACGAAAATGGAGAAGGACGCCAATGCGATGGAGACGGTCAAGAGTCTGTTCGTATCCCGTCCGAGAGATTTTATCACCGCCGTGGAAGAAAAGAGTATTATCATCGTAAAAGAGCTGAAGGAAGAGGACGGCTTTGAGGAGATGGACCAGATTGCCAAAATGCTGGTGGATATGCTGAATGCTGAGGCGATGTCCCAGGTTCGCGTTTCCTACGGCAATCCGGTCAATGAGATCAAGAACGTATCCCGTTCTTATAAGGAAGCGAAGATGGCTCTGGAAGTAGGAAAGATTTTCTATGCGGAGAAGAACGTGATTCCGTATAACAATCTCGGAATCGGACGTTTGATCTATCAGCTGCCGATCCCGCTTTGCGAGATGTTTATGAAAGAAGTGTTCGGCGAGCATTTGCCGGATACCTTCGATGAGGAGACTCTGACAACGATCAATAAGTTCTTTGAGAACAACCTGAATGTGTCTGAGACTTCCCGTCAGCTGTACGTACACAGAAACACGCTGGTTTACCGTCTTGAAAAGCTGGAAAAGAGTACGGGCCTGGATATCCGCAGGTTTGATGATGCTCTGACCTTCAAGATCGCGATGATGGTAGTCAGCTACATGAACTATATGAACAATAACGAGAATGCTTAATGGGTCAAGCAGTCGTTGAGGGAAGAGAGGAGAGAACCAATGATTGAATTACTGAAAACAGGAGCATATCTGGTAAACGGTACACAGGTAATTCCGGATACAGAAGATGGAAGAGCAGAACTGAAAGCCGTTACAGGCGCTGTTCAGGATCCGAAAGAAGCGGCAAAGGAAACCATCGCCTACGGAATCCTGAAGGAACACAATACCTCCGGAAATATGGAAAATCTGGAGATCCGCTTTGACAAGCTGACCTCTCATGATATCACATTTGTTGGTATTATCCAGACTGCGAGAGCGTCAGGGCTTGAGAAATTCCCGATGCCGTACGTTCTGACCAACTGCCACAATTCTCTTTGCGCGGTTGGCGGTACGATCAATGAAGATGACCATATGTTTGGATTGACCTGCGCGAAAAAATACGGCGGAGTGTATGTACCGCCACATCAGGCAGTCATCCATCAGTATGCCCGTGAGATGCTGGCAGGCGGAGGAAAGATGATCCTCGGCTCCGATTCCCATACCCGCTACGGAGCGCTGGGAACCATGGCGGTCGGCGAGGGCGGACCGGAGCTGGTAAAACAGCTTCTGAACAAAACGTATGATATTGCGATGCCGGGAGTGATCGGTATTTACATGACCGGAGCGCCGCAGCCGGGTGTCGGTCCGCAGGATATCGCTCTGGCAATTATCGGTGCAGTCTTTGCCAATGGCTATGTGAAGAACAAAGTTATGGAATTCGTGGGACCGGGCGTTGCGTCTCTGAGCGCAGACTATCGGATCGGCGTGGATGTTATGACCACGGAGACCACCTGTCTGTCATCCATCTGGAGAACCGACGATGAGATCCGCAATTTCTACGAGATTCACGGAAGAAGCGGCGATTATAAAGAGCTGAATCCTGGAAATGTCGCTTATTACGACGGCATGGTGATGGTAGAGCTGGATAAGATCAAACCGATGATCGCGATGCCGTTCCACCCGAGCAATGTTTACACCATCGACGAATTGAATGAAAATCTTATGGACATTCTGAACGATGTGGAAGAAAAAGCAAAAGTCAGCCTGGACGGAAAGGTTCCGTTCACACTGAAAAATAAAGTACACAACGGCAGACTGCTGGTGGATCAGGGTATCATTGCCGGATGTGCGGGCGGCGGATTTGAAAATATCTGTGACGCAGCGGACATCCTGCGCGGACACAGTATCGGATATGACGCATTTACTCTGAGTGTATATCCGGCCAGCACACCGATTTACATGGAACTGGCGAGAAACGGAAGACTGGCAGATCTGATGGAGACAGGAGCCGTGGTCAAGACTGCGTTTTGTGGACCGTGCTTCGGCGCAGGAGACACTCCGGCGAACAATGCGTTCTCCATCCGTCATTCCACCAGAAACTTCCCGAACCGTGAAGGTTCCAAGATCCAGAATGGTCAGATTTCTTCCGTAGCGCTGATGGATGCCCGTTCCATCGCGGCGACAGCAGCGAATAAGGGATATCTGACTTCCGCGACGGAGTTTACCGGAACGTATACGAAACCGACCTATCATTTCGATAAGACCATTTATGAGAACCGTGTGTTTGACAGCAAGGGTGTCGCGGATCCGTCCGTTGAGATCCAGTTCGGTCCGAATATCAAAGACTGGCCGTCCATGCCGGCGCTGACAGAGCATCTCGTTCTGAAGGTAGTTTCTGAGATCCATGATCCGGTTACCACGACGGATGAGCTGATTCCATCGGGAGAGACTTCTTCCTTCCGTTCCAATCCGCTGGGGCTGGCAGAATTTGCCCTTTCCAGAAAGGATCCGGCGTATGTTGGACGTGCAAAGGAAGTCCAGAAAGCACAGAAAGCCATAGAGGCAGGTGAGTGTCCGGAGAAAGCGCTTCCGGAGCTTGCTCCCGTGATCGAGACGATCCGCGCGAATTATCCGGCGCTGGACAAAAATTTCGGTGTCGGTTCTACAATCTTTGCGGTGAAACCAGGCGATGGTTCTGCCCGTGAGCAGGCTGCTTCCTGTCAGAAGGTACTGGGCGGATGGGCAAATATTGCCAATGAGTACGCAACGAAACGGTATCGTTCCAACCTGATCAACTGGGGAATGCTCCCATTCCTGATCCCGGAAGGCGAGCTGCCGTTCAAAAACGGAGATTACCTGTTTGTACCGGAGATCAGAAAAGCAGTTGAGGAGAAAGCAGAGAGCATTCAGGCGTATGTAGTTGCAGGAAAAGAACTGAAACCGTTTGAACTGAAGCTTGGCGCGCTGACGGATGATGAGAGGGAGATTATCCTGAAAGGCTGCCTGATCAATTACTACCGCGGATAATGGCAAAAAGAAAAAAGACAAAGGGGCATACATCACCATTTGGGACGTATGCCCCTTTTTGATAGAAAGAATCGTCTGCGTATTTTTGGATCGTACACAGGCAAAGTTACTCTGTATTCTGATTACCATTTGATTTACAATCGATGTCACAGCTGTAATTATCTGAAAATAAATAAAAATAAAAACAATTATACAACTAAAATATTCAGAAGATTTAGAAATTAAAAAAATAATAAAAATATAGAAAAAATGTGTTGACAAATAAGAGGCTGTCTGTTATTATAAAATCACAAACAAACAAGAGATAAAAACAAAGAAAAACCTGTAAAAACTCTTTCTGAAAGGTAAATAAATCACTTGAATTTTTCAGAGAATCAGGTATCCGGGTTAATGGTGTAAGTTCTCACGGAACAACGATCAGAAAAAGAAAGGGAAAATAAAATACCGACGCACCATTTTCAGGGAATGAGACGAGAAATCATCCTTAGAAGAATGGGAAAAGAAAGAGAAGATTCTTTATTAGAAAGAATCGGAGACAGGAAATACGGACAAGGAGGTAAGGTCCAATGGGAAATGAAGCATCTGCCAATCAATATGAGAGTGGTATTGCATAGCAGTTCCCCGCAAGAAATACCTTTTATCAGGATTGTAAAGAAATGAAAAGTCATAAATGAATGATTCAGAAGGGAGAAAGGCATCTGATTAATTATCGGGAGATAATCGAAGATGAGGAATAACCGGAAGAAAAGTTCCAGAAAAATATGACAAACAAGAAAGGATAGAAGGTTATTACGATAGCTGGCACTCATATTGAACAGATACCACAAATAATATCAGGATTCTGGAGATTATGTAAAGAAATAATCGAAAGAAAAATAACTTATTTATATCAGTTGGAAATTTCTAAAGAGAAGTATAAAGGTAAATGGTTCAAGAAAGAAACCAGGAATGGAAGAAATCTGAGAATCAGCAAACCGGAATCAATGCTTTGATGACAGAGAAATGAAAAGGACGTATAAATAAAATATTTTAAACATATACAGAATGTGGATTGTATATGATGAAACCGATATTATAAAGAAAAAAGATTCGTAGAAATTTCTAAGTGAGAGAGGAACCGGAATGGAGAATCTTACGAGGCTGGGAATAAAAAATAAAATAAAAAAGCGGAAGGCGCTTTTTCATAGAATCGATGTCAACCGATAGAAACCAAGAAAGTTGAGAAGAAAAAATTGAATAAAGAAGAGAATTAGAACGACCGTTGTATCAGATGAAGATGTTGGTATGACGGTCGTTCCTTTTTGTCTGTTCGGAAGAGGAAAAATATGATATACTGCTGAAAGTATGTTTGGAATAGAATGGAGACAGAATACAGGAGGTTGTTGTGAAAAGGGGATTTTCAAAGGAAGATATCCTGATGGAGGATGAGGATATTCTGGTTGTTCATAAGCATGCCGGGACAGCGGTGCAGAGCGCCAGGTTTGGGCAGATGGATCTGGAACATGAACTTTTGAATTATCTGGCGGCCAGTCAGGGACAGAGGGGAAGGCAGATGCCGTATCTGGCGGTGATCCACCGGCTGGATCAGCCGGTAGAAGGAATTCTGGTGTTTGGAAAAAAGCCTCAGGCTGCCAGAAAACTCAATGAAGCCATGCAGAAAGACCGGATGGAAAAAATTTATCTGGCAGTGACGGATGGGAAGCCGGAACGTATGGAAGGAAAACTGGTGGATTATCTGAAAAAAGACGGAAAGACAAACCGTTCAGAAGTGGTGAGTAAAGATACGCCGGGAGCGAAGAGAGCGGAGCTGTTTTTTCGGGTGCTGGAAACTTCCCAAGGTCCGGAAGGGACACGTTCTCTGGTTCAGATCCGGCTGAAAACGGGACGGCATCATCAGATCCGGGTGCAAATGGCGCATGCAGGGATGCCTTTGTGCGGAGACAGCAAGTATCATCCTGCGGCAGGGAGCGAAAGAGGAGACGATGGGTTGGCTTTGTGTGCCTGCAGCCTCTCCTTTGCACACCCGAGGAATGGAAAACAGCTTCAGTTTCAGGTCACGCCTGAGGGAAGAGCTTTTTCGGGATTTTCCTGCGGACGTGAAAAGTAAAGCTCAAAAGTAAGAAAAAAATCATAAATTTTTCACAGAAATCCTAACAAAGGGGTATAGACTAATTCTTCTGTTTGTGTATAATAAAAGGGATGTAACATTTTTGTAAAAAATGGGTAGAAACAAAGAAAAGGTGGAAGGGATGAAACGTAAGATAGCAGGAATTTTACTGGCAGGTCTTTTGGCTTTTTCTGGTACCGGATGTGCACAGAACGGGGAAGCAGCAGAGAATTCATCATCCGTTTCAAACAGCCAAAGCGTCAGTGAAAGTACATCAAACAGTCAGAGTGTCAGTGAAAGTATATCGAATAGTCAAAGCGTTGAGAGTACGTCAGGTGTATCGGGAGAGAGCGCCACAACACCAACGCCGACGGCGACCGAGACGAAGGAACGGATTCAGGTCAGCATTCCACAGAAAGAAGGAATGCAGGCTGACTATACTTCTGTAGAAGGAATCCAGCTTGCGCCGGGCAGTTATCTGGCCGTGGTCGCGAAAGATATGGATACCGATTATTGGAAAGCGGTGAAAGTGGGGGCTCAGCAGGCAATCGATGAGCTGAATGCCGCATTGAATTATACCGGTGAGGATAAGATCACCATGACATTTGAAGGAACTGCGGATTCTTCCGATGCGGAAGAGCAGAGCAATACCATTGATCTGGTAATTTCGGAAAATCCGGGAGCCTTGTGTCTGGGAATCATTGATATGCAGACCTGTAAGACACAGCTGGAGATGGCAGCGGAGAATGGAATTCCGGTGATTATTGTGGATTCCGGCGTGGACAGTGATCTGATCAATTCGTTTTGCGGAATCGACAACCGCGCCGCCGGAGCGGAAGCGGCAAGAAAGCTTTGTGAAGCGATCGGTGACGCAGGGGAAATCGCCATTGTGGCGCATGAAAGTACGACGCAGACCAGCATCGAACGCGTGGAAGGATTTTCTGAAGAAATCGCTCAGAATCATCCGAATGTGACAATCGTTCAGACGGGATACAGTGACGGGGAGCAGGAAATTTCAGCGATGGTTGAAGGAATGATGCAGCAGTATCCGCAGTTAAAAGGCGTTTTCTGTACCAATCAGCAGGTTTCCAATGAGACGCTGGCAGTTCTGGAAACAAAGGAAACTGCGATCAAGATGGTAGGATTTGATTACAGTGAACAACAGGCAGAGGCGATTGCCAGTGGACTGCAGTATGGAACGGTCAGTCAGAATCCTTACAGTCTCGGCTACGCAATGATCGTGGCTGCAGCGAGAGCAGCGGCGGGAATGACGAACGATGCTTTTGTCGATGCAGGATATCAGTGGATGGATCAGACCAATATCTCATCGGAGGAGCTGGCAATCTACAGATATTAGTACTGCCGTGAGTCTGCAGTCAGCTGCAGGGTTATGCATAACAGATATTTATAATAGTAAATACATAACAGGAAAACAGAAAGTTCCGAATATCCCGGATATGGGGTGTGGAATCAGAACAGTGAAAAAAGGCACAAAAAGGCTGAAGCAAAATGTCAAACTTCATTTTGCTTCAGCCTTTTCCGTGTCTTTTGCTATTTGTCAAAAGTCGTCGGTGTGTTCCTGTGAATCGCGATAGATTTCCTGTACTTCTGCGGAAATCTGCTGGCGGATCTCGGACAGATCAGGTTCTGCGGAAACAGAACGGGGATCCGGGATCGGGCGGGTATCGCCGGCAGCAGGAGAAGGATTCTCTGAAGGTTCCGGAACAGGAGTCTTCTCCGGTCTGGGTGATCGGCGCGCCGGACGTTCCAGGAGTTCTTCGTCATCCTCTTCCTCTGCGTCATCCGGTTCTTCCGGGACAAAACGGAAATCGTACATGGTATTCTGAGATACCTTTGTACGGCGGCTGGAAGAACCGCCCCTGGAGGAACTGTGACCGGAAGAACTGCGGGAAGCTTTTTTCTTTTTCCGCTTTCCGGAAGTGCGGGAAACTGTGCTGCGGGAAGGCGTTCTGGATCTGCTGTGCTGTTTTCGGCTCCGGCGGTAGTTTTCCTCCTCTTCGTCCTCTTCCTCATAGCCGCGGTCTTTCCAGGGTTTGAACTGGAAGATCATACCAAGGGCGGCGAGGACCAGTACGATGATCCACATGACGAGATCGTATTCTGTCTGCTGGAGATCATAAGCGAGGGTGACTGCCGTGAGCGCTCCGCATACGCTGGTGATCAATGTCACCGTGATCCGTTCAAAGGGAACGCCGATCAGTGCGACCACAAACGCGATCGCGCCGAGAAACAGCAGCATGATCAGATCCTGTGGATTCAGCAGTTTGAAAAGCGAAAAGCCCAGAAATCCGATGATCAGGAAAAAGGTTCCGATCCGATAGAGCAGCAGCGCCAGCAGTCCGAAAATAAAACCAAGCCCCAGCGTCACGCCAAGAGTCATGTTCCGGCTCTGCTCGGTATAGGAAGCCAGAAGCATTCCGCCGGAAGCGCCGATGGCAAAGCCCAGCAGGACACTCCAGACTTTTCGGAGTGCATATCCGAAGAAACAGTTCAGCAGGGCGAAGATAGCGGCTGCGATGATGAGAAAGGTTCCGTATTTTGCCAGAAGGTTTTTCAGGGTATCGAATCTATCCAGAAGGGCATACAAGGTATCAATAGAAATGTTTTGCATAGGGATATCATCCTTCCTTTTTCTAAAAATCCATGTAAAGTACAGGTAGATTTTAGTACGGGACGTGCAATTTTGCAAGTACGTTCACGTTTTTTTAAGATTTTATTTTTGCTTTATGGGTCGTTAAGAATCGTTTTTTGTCACAGATTTGGATGAATAGTTACGGTTTCGGAGTTTTACTGGAGCATGTGTGAAAATTGCTTTCTGCAAGATGCGCGTCACAGTTTGCGTGAAAGGGGCATATGGTATAGGAAAGACGAAAGGGGAGCAGTCTATGTTTAATGAGAAGCCGATGCCATTTTATATGTCCGGTTCCATGTCTCTTGAAAAAGAGAGAGATGAGGCGATGGAGCGGGAGTGGAGAATCCTGAAATCCTGGTATTCCGGGGAAATCCTGCAGGTGCAGGAAGCGGTGGAACAGGCCTGCGATGAGCTGGATTATGAGGGGAGCTGGCTTTATGACGAGTATCCGGACCGCGGAAGAATGGAAGAGATGCAGGAGAAAATACAGAGGGAGCTGGAACGGGACGGGGAAGCCGCCGTGGAAGCGGAAGAGAGGAGAAGAAGGAGGCGGGGAGACAATCTGCTGAAAGTCCTCCTTTCCAATGAAATTTTCCGCAGACGGTGCAGAAACAGGAACTGCCGCCGGCATTTCTGGTAAATGACTGTGCCGGAAGCGCCGGATTGCGGGAAATTATGCTTTACGCAATAGATTTTTAATAATTTTGTGGTTGAGGTTTTTTGCCAAAACTATTACAATAACAATGTAATTGAAAATATTATGTAAATTTTCGCTGTGCTTCACGGATGATGGAACCGTTCCGTTGTCGGAAAGGCTGTCGTGAAGTGCTTTGTAACTGTTCAGATGGGTGAACGGTTACTGTATTTTCGTGCAGAAAAATGATTTGACTTGGTTTGGGGCGGAAATTGCATTTTTATACAGTCTGCTTTTCATGAAAAGGCAGAGGATGAAATAGAAACAGAATGGACAGATAAAAAAGAATGGACCTGGTACATCGAATCTCGGTGTTCGGTGTACCAGTGGATCGGAGTGGTCTGAGGGTTGACGGAAGGAAGGTTCAGACGCATTCCGGGGGAAATATGGAGAGTATAAATGGATTTAAATACATTATTAGAACGGGAAGTGGGACTTTCCCTGCACCGGATTTTGATCAGTGGAAAGAAATCGCAGGAAGGACCGTCAAAAATCAGGATCCGCCCGGTGCAGTTGAAAGGGGAATTGTATTTTCAGTGCCAAGAGACGAGAGGCACGAAGGAGTTTCATAAGAATCTGAAGAAAGAAGAACTGATCGTACAGATCATGGGTTGGATGGCACAGGATTTCAAGCAGCTTCAGCTGGAATCCGCCAACGGCATGGGAACGGTTCTTGTGAGCAAGAAGGGTAAAGTGACCGTGAAATGGAAAGCATGCATGAATGGTACAGGGCAGACGCTGGAAGCGCTGTCCCATAACCGGAAAAAGAAGTATATCCTGGAAGAGGGAAAGCCGGTGGCGTTCCTGTGCGATCTGGGCGTTATGACACAGGAAGGCAGGATCGTGCATGCAAAATATGATAAATTCCGGCAGATCAACCGGTTCCTTGAGTTTATTGAGGATATTCTGCCGAAGCTGCCAAAGGACAGGGAGATTACGATCCTGGATTTCGGATGCGGGAAATCCTATCTGACCTTTGCGATGTATTATTATTTTCGTGAGCTGAAGAGTCTGGATGTGCGGATTATCGGTCTGGATCTGAAAGAGGACGTGATCGAAACATGCAACGGACTGGCGGTTCGTTATGGGTTTGAAAAGCTGAAGTTTTATCAGGGAGATATCGCGTCATTTACCGGGGAATCGAAGGTGGACATGGTTGTGACGCTTCATGCCTGCGATACGGCTACCGATTTTGCCCTGGCAAAGGCAGTGGCCTGGGGTGCGGAAGTAATCCTTTCGGTACCGTGCTACCAGCATGAACTGAACCGGCAGATCCAGTGTGAGGAGCTGGAGCCGGTGCTCAAGTATGGGATTTTGAAGGAACGTATGGCGGCGCTTGTGACAGATGGACTGCGTGCAGAGCTTCTGGAGCATGCGGGATATGAGACGCAGATCCTGGAATTTATCGATATGGAACATACGCCGAAGAATCTGCTGATCCGGGCTGTGAAAAAGCGTGAGGCGGGCAAAGATCTGCCGGACGAGCTGAAGAAATGTATGGAATTTCTGCATGTACAGCCGACGCTGGCATCCCTTCTTACAGATAAGGAGGGGGACGGATGCTGAAAAAGATTCTGACCAGGGTAATTGTACTCCTGCTGGTGTTCGCAGCGGGAGTCGTGGTGTTTTCGCATATTCGCAACCAGGAAGACACGGTGGAAGCGGTTGAGATGGAGGCGGCGGTCCTGCCGGTGCTTTATATGCAGGAGGGGGACATTCTGATCAATCCGATGTTTGGAAATAAAGCGCAGATGGACGGCACCACGGTGAGGGATCACCTGACGCTGCTGCCTACGGACAGAAATCTGAAAGTGGCGGTGGACACCAAAGGGCAGGAGATCAGCAGTGTGATTTACACTGTGAAAAACACAGACGGCACGGAAATTGTGGAAAATTCCGCGATCAGAAATTTTTCTGAGGATAATGGTTATCAGAGAGCGGATGTCCGTCTGGATACGCCGATTCTGCTGAATCAGGAATATATTCTGGAGTTTCAGATCGAATTGGAGAGCGGAGAGTCCGCGTATTATTATACCCGTCTGGTGCAGCGCTCCGGTGTGACCATGACCGATTATCTGGAGTTTGCAAATATGTTTTATCAGACTTGTCTGGACAAGAGCGCGGCGGAGAGTCTGAGCGACTACATGGAATCCAACAGCTCCAACGCCAATGACTCTTTCCAGAATGTGGACATTCATTCCAGCGTGGATCAGATCAGCTGGGGCAATCTGGCGCCGCAGCTGGTGAAGACGGGAGTGCCAAGGGTCAATGAGATCAATGAGACAACGGCAAGTATTTCCGTGGATTATATGATCAGTTCCACAGACGACGACGGAAATGTGGAATATTACACGGTAACGGACTTCTATCGGATGAGAAGAGCTTCCGACCGTGTGGCGCTGCTGGATTTTGAGCGGAGCGCGACGCAGGTTTTTGATGCGGATCTTCCGGTTCTGACCAGCAAGGGGATCAATCTCGGTGTGGTGCCGCAGGACACGCAGTATGTGGCAAGCACCGCGGGAGATATCGTCGCCTTTGTGGTGAATGGTGATCTGTGGTCCTACAATCGCAGCGCCAACAAATGTACCAGAGTGTTCAGTTTCCGGGAGGACGGAGAATCCGGACTGGATGAACGGTATCAAAATGATGCCCATGATATCCGGATTGTTCGTGTATCTGAGTCAGGGGATCTTACCTTTGTGGTTTATGGATATATGAACCGTGGAAAACATGAGGGAGAAACAGGTGTGGCGGTGTATAACTTCCACGCGGAGCGCCAGGTGGCACAGGAAGAACTGTTTATCCCGTCGACGGTTTCTTATCAGGTTCTGCGCCAGAATCTGGATGTCCTGTCTTATGTAAGCACCGATGACAAGACGTACCTGTATCTGAACGGCGCGCTGTACCAGATGGAACTCAGCGACGGAAGCTGCCAGGTGATCCAGGACGGAATCGCGAAGGACTGTTTCGTGGTTTCTCAAAGTCAGGCGAACGTAGCGTGGATGACCGCGGAAAGCGCCAATCAGGCTTCTGAGATTATGGTGATGAGTCTGGAAACGCAGGAAACCATGCAGCTGACGGCGTCGGAAGGACAGAAGATCAAAGCCCTTGGATTTATCAACGATGATTTCGTCTACGGAATCGCCAATGATGCAGATATTGTCACAGATGTGTCCGGAAACCAGACCTTTGCGATGAATACCATCCGGATCCAGGGAATGGACGGAACGGTCAAAAAAGAGTACCACCAGGACGGCGTGTATGTGACAGGAATCGCGGTTTCCAATGGCCTGTTGGAGATGGATCGGGTGGTCCGCCAGGGTGACGGCTATGTGGAGACCTCGCAGGATCATATCATGAACGGAGAGCAGCAGGCAGAGACGGTCGTGACCAGTCGCATGGCGACCATCGGCGAGCGCAGGGAGCAGCAGATGGTGCTGGAGTTCCCGGAAGAAGGAAAGACGACGAATCTGCTGAAGGTGGAAACGAGATATTATCAGAAAGATTCCACGGCTTCGCTGACAATCAATTATGAGCAGGGAGATGATCCCGCATACTTTGTCTATGCAAAGGGAGAACTGCAGAGCATCCTGAGCAGTCCGGCACAGGCAATCCAGGCGGCGGACAGCCAGGTGGGCGTGGTTCTGAATCAGGATCAGGCTTATGTATGGGAGCGTGGAAATCGTCCCACATCGGCACAGATTGACCCGGCATCTCTTCCGGAGGCATTCCGGAACGCTTCGCTGGATGAGGCGGCGCTGCAGGCATCGCTCGGTGAAGGAGAAACCTTGATGAACCTGACCGGATGCAGTCTGGACAGCGTCCTGTATCTGGTGGCACAGGGACATCCGGTGGTTGCGCGTCTCAACGCGGACGGCAAACAGAATGTGGTGATCGTGGGATATGACCAGTTCAACAATACGCTGCTCTATGATCCGGCGACGCAGCAGACGACGCCGATGGGGCAGCAGGACAGCACCAATGCGTTTGCTGCCCAGGGAAATATCTTTATGAGTTATATGTAATAACGATAATTCTGAATCTATACGATATAACAACAGAACCCGCTCCGGGTGCGACGGAGCGGGTTCTGTTGTTTTTGAAACTTATAGATTCAGGATCCGGCTGCTCAGCTCTTCCAGCCGCTGAGCACGGCTGCCCAGAATGCGGACGGCCAGATCTCCTTTGGATAGTATGGTAGCTGCGCCTTCTGCGTCTTCCTGCTCTTCCAGGAAGGCTCTGATCTGGCGGAGTGTCTGAACGGGATCTTCCGGCCGGGTCAGGAAGAGACTTGCCAGATGGGTGCGGGATTCGTACATGCCCATTCCTCCCATATCGAACAAAGCCGGATCGTACCGGGTGTTGTCCCGGTAGATTATCGTGCCCTGACGGTAAATTTCTGTCAGACTGTGGTAGAAACGGTAGGCGAAGTATTCCTGGCGGGCGCTGCGGCCGCAGGAAAAAATTTCGCACATGCAGAACCGGGAGGTTTCGTCATCCAGGTCGATTCTCATCCGGTTTTCGAAGGCGGAGCCGGCGAAAGGAATTGTCGGCTGCGGATGAAAACAGAAGGATGCGTGGGAGGCTACATGGACGTGCACCTGCCTTTTGGCATGTCCTTCTTTCATCTGGTGGATTTTTTCGTAGGACTGGGAGATAAACTCCACAGAGGCGCCTTCCCGGATATTCAGGTCAAATTCCTGACGGTCGCCGTCCATAATTCCTGCGGACGCTGAGAGCAGCATGACCTGGATACTGCCGTCCGTTTTCCGGAACGGGTGCATGATTTTGTAGGGGGCAGTAAAGCGGACATCCTGCAGAATCGTCCTGTCTTCGCTGACCGCTGCGGTCAGGGAGAGACGGGAGACTTTTCCGAAGGAGTTGCCGCCGGTGTCCTGTACCAGTACAGAAGTTTTTTCCATAGATTTACATTCCTTCCAGGAGTACGTTCTTTTTCAGCCATTGGATCACATCGTCCACATGCTCTCCACTGCGGATGTTGGTGAAGAGAAAAGGCCTGCCCTGGCGCATTTTTTCTGAGTCACGTTCCATGACCTCCAGACTTGCACCCACATAGGGAGCCAGGTCGATTTTATTGATCACAAGAAGATCGGAGCGGGTGATTCCGGGGCCGCCTTTCCGGGGAATCTTATCGCCCTCGGACACATCGATGACGAAGATGGTTGCGTCCACCAGCTCCGGGGAGAAGGTGGCGGAAAGATTGTCGCCGCCGCTCTCGATAAACAGAAGTTCAATGTCGGGAAAGCGCTCCAGCATTTCATCCACGGCCTCCAGATTCATGGACGCGTCCTCGCGGATTGCCGTGTGGGGGCATCCGCCGGTCTCGACACCGATGATCCGTTCGATGGAAAGGACACTGTTTTTGGCGAGAAATTCCGCGTCTTCTTTCGTGTAGATGTCGTTGGTGATGACTCCGATACTGTAATCCTTTGCCATGCGCCGGGTCAGTGCTTCGATCAGTGCGGTTTTTCCGGAGCCGACAGGTCCGGCAACGCCGATTTTTACATATGACATAAAAGAATTCCTCCTGATTCATTTTTTATCTTGTTTTTTTGTAATGCTTCAGACAGACTGTATTTTTATTGTATCTTTAAGACATATAAAGTCTGGAATAGAGGGTTTCGTGTTCCATGCTGCGCAGATCGAAGGCGGGAGTAGATGCGCAGAGCATTTCCGCGCCGATCTGTTCCACAAGCTGAATCATGTTTTCCATCAGCGGTTCCAGGGAAAACAGAATTTTTTGTCCGTCCGACTGGCTCAAAGGGATTGTTTTCACGCAGTTGGTGACCATCGCGGAGGTCTGGGCATAGAGAAAGGCGGACAGAACCTCCGTCCGATCCATCCCCATGCAGGCGCACAGAACACCGTAAGCACAGGGATGGCAGGTGGTTTTTCCGCGGCGTACCTGCAGGTAGCGGGAGAAAAAACCAGATGGGGGAGTGATCTGCATATGGAGCAGAGTCTTGATAAAACGGCTCCCCAGCTTTCTGGAAGCCTCCCGAAGTTCCGAGGGGATTCTTGAAGCCTCCATCTGATCCTCCAACTCGTCGATGGCGGTCTCGTCCTCCTGCAGAGCGGCGTCGTAGGCGAGGCGAACGGCGAGAAAATCCGTGTAAAGAAAATTATAGAGCAGACGTTTTCGGATGTACTCGGCGGCAAGCTCCGAGTTGTGTACGATTCCTTTCTGGATATAGGTTTCCAGACCATAGGAATGTGAGTAGCCGCCGATGGGAAACAGAGAGTCATTGATCTGCAGCAGTAAAAAATGATTCTTCAGATCTTTCATTTTCATATTTTTCCCTTCCGTAGAATGTTCAGTGATGGTGACCATGGCCACCGGAGCTGATCCGCTTCTCAAAATCAGGTGTCAGGACAGCTTTCTGTGGGCTGACTCCGTGAATGTGGCTGAGCATATGCAGCATTGGCTCGTTGTAGGGCGTGAGAAAGGTCAGGTCGTTCTCTCCTGCGAATAGCGGAGCGTGACGGTTTCCGATTTCGTAGCAGGCCTTCGCGATCTGATTCCGGTGATCGGGAGCGATCGTGAGACGGATCATTTCGCAGGGCGGCGTGTGAACAGCGATGATCAACTGGTCGTCCGCGTAGAGAACATCGCCCTCGGTCAGTCCGTGTGTAAGCACTGAGTCGTCCATACGAATGCCGATTTCGCGTCCCTGAGCGGTGATTTTCCGGTGGATTTTTTTGAAAGCGTCGTCCCAGTCGATATCTACGTAGTCTACCGTTTTCCCGTTGACATTGAAAGTGCTCAGCTTTCCAAGAACTTTTTCACATACCATTTTCTGAAGTCTCCTTTTCGGTTTTCTGTATTTTGGCTGATTACCACAGGCCAATCAGCATCAGTACGCCGGGAATCCATGCGGTGACGATGCCTTCAAAGATCTGAAGCACGGGAACAAATTTCCCCAGTTTTTTGTGACAGATATCTTCCACAAAGGAGGTTCCCCAGAGAATTGCCCACAGATACCAGATGACTGCCCAGCGCCAGTCGGCGGTAATTCCAAGGGCAGTGCTTCCGGTGATGCCCTCGATGGTTCCGAAGATCACAGCGTTGACTGCCACGAAGGTGGAGAACCAGGCAAAAGGGATGGGGTCCAGCTTCTGAAGTTTGACGAAGGCCACGAACAGATAAGTGAACCCGAAAAGCAGGCCGGTTCCCGCGGCGTAATAGTTTCCAAGCACAAGATTGACTGCATTGATAAAGATGGACAGGCCGCCGGTGAGAATGTTCATGACGGCAGCGGATTTTCCATCCACCTGATAAAAGGTACACATACCGTTGTTGATCAGGACAATTCCTACAAACAATAAGCAGACACCTAACATGTTGTTTCCTCCTTCTTAGAACAGGCTGTAAAGCTGAGTCAATGGAAGCTTTTTCGCCGGAGAGGAAGTGATGGCCTTTCCGTCCACACGCACCTCGTAGGTTTCCGGATTTACGGTGATTTCCGGCGTCTTGTCGTTGAACTTCATGTCTTTTTTGGTCACGGTACGGCAGCCGGATACCGGAACGACGGTTTTTTCCAGGCCGTATGCTTCTGCGACATTGGCTTCCATTGCGGCTTTGGAGACGAAAGTCAGGCATGCGGCATGTTTGGCTTTTCCGTGTGCCGCAAACATTGGACGGTAGATGACCGGTTCACAGGTTGGGATGGAAGCATTGGCATCACCCATTTTTGACGCGACGATCATTCCGCCTTTGATGACCATATCAGGTTTGATGCCGAAGAATGCCGGATTCCAAAGAACAAGATCCGCATACTTGCCTTCTTCCACGGAACCTACATAGGAAGCAACGCCGTGGGTCAGCGCCGGGTTGATGGTATATTTGGAAATGTAACGTTTTACACGGAAGTTATCGTTGCCGTGTCCTTCGTCTTCCGGGAGAGCGCCGCGCTCATCTTTCATCTTGCTGGCTGTCTGCCAGGTGCGGGTGATGACCTCGCCGACACGGCCCATTGCCTGAGAGTCGGAGCTCATCATGCTGAATACGCCCATATCGTGGAGAACGTCTTCAGCTGCAATGGTCTCCGGGCGGATTCTGGAATCCGCGAAGGCAACGTCCTCGGGAATACGTTTGTCCAGATGATGGCATACCATCAGCATATCCAGATGCTCATCGATGGTGTTGACGGTGAAAGGCATTGTCGGGTTTGTGGAAGACGGGAGAACGTTGGGGAACGCGGCTGCCCGGATGATGTCCGGAGCGTGTCCGCCGCCGGCGCCCTCTGTGTGGTAGGTATGGATCGTGCGGCCGGCAATGGCGTCCAGTGTGTCCTCTACGCATCCTCCTTCGTTCAGGGTATCTGTATGGATTGCCACCTGTACGTCATAGTCGTCGGCTACATTCAGGCAGTGGTCGATGACCGCAGGCGTGCTGCCCCAGTCCTCGTGGATTTTCAGCCCCATGGCACCGGCTTTTACCTGTTCAATCAGGGCTTTTTCGTCGGAGCAGTTGCCTTTTCCGAGAAATCCCAGGTTTATCGGGTATTCTTCGGCGGCTTTCAGCATCATTTTCATGTTCCAGGGACCGGGAGTACAGGTGGTGGCATTGGTGCCGTCGGCCGGACCGGTTCCTCCGCCGATCATTGTAGTGATACCGCTGTACAGTGCGGTTTCAACCTGCTGCGGGGCAATAAAGTGAATATGTGTATCCAGGCCGCCGGCGGTGACGATCAGTCCTTCCGCGGCAAGCGCTTCGGTGGAAGCCCCCACAGTCATGCCCGGGGTTACGCCGTCCATGACGGAGGGATTTCCGGCTTTTCCGATGCCGGCGATTTTTCCGTCCTTGATGCCGATATCTGCTTTATAGATTCCGGTATAGTCGACGATCAGGGCGTTGGTGATGACAAGATCCAGATCCCCGTCGGCGCTGCAGGTTTTTACTGACTGCCCCATGCCGTCGCGCAGGGTTTTCCCTCCGCCAAACTTGCTCTCATCGCCGTAGGTGGTACAGTCTTTTTCTACTTCAATGATCAGGCTGGTATCGGCGAGGCGTACTTTGTCGCCGGTGGTTGGTCCGTACATCATTGCATAGTTTTCTCCGGATATTTTCGTACTCATAGATTGCGTTCCTTCCTTTCTCAGTCCATAAAGCCTTTTTGTTTCGCGTGTTCGATCGCGGCGGGAAGCGTCCGGTCGCTGACCTTTGCACAGGTCAGGTCATTGAAGCCGAAGACCCTGCCGGTACCTCCGATGGCGGTCAGCTGCACCTCCTTTTCCTCGCCGGGCTCAAAACGGACAGAGGTTCCGGACGGAATGTCCAGATGAAATCCGTATGCTTTTTCGCGGTCAAAGGACAGACAGCGGTTTACTTCAAAAAAATGATAATGGGAGCCGACCTGTACCGGACGGTCTCCGGTATTTGCAACCATCAGTGTGACGCAGGGTTTTCCCTCGTTCAGTGTGATCTCCCTGTCCATTGGGATGATTTCTCCTATTTTCATGCTGCTACCTCCTACTGAATCGGGTTATGTACGGTGACAAGTTTTGTTCCATCCGGGAAAGTTGCCTCAACCTGGACTTCGGATACCATATCTGCGACGCCTTCCATGACATCGTCTTTTGTCAGCATTTGTGTACCCAGCTGCATCAGCTCAGTAACCTCATGACCGTCCCGGGCAAGCTCCAGAAGTTCTGAGCTGATGTAGGCTACGGCTTCCGGATAATTCAGCTTTAACCCTCTGCCGCGGCGCTCTTTCGCGAGCAGGCCGGCAAAATGGAGCATGAGTTTTTCCTGTTCCTTTGGTGATAAACGCATGTTGCAAACCTCCTTTGATCCTTGAGATGTGGCGGTGTTCCGCGTATTTTGAAATAAAAAAACAGGCAAAGATGTCGTTCTGACATCTTTGCCTGTTTCATGCTAATTACCTTATCACAGGAATTTTTATTTGTCAACAGGAAAAGTATTTTACTTTTTTTGCTGAAGTTTCGGACAAACAAAAAAATTACAGTTCACAGTTATTTACTGTTCTCGGGAACGGGATGACGTCACGGATATTGCCCATACCGGTCAGATACATGACGCAGCGCTCAAAGCCCAGACCGAAGCCGGCATGGCGTGTGGAACCGTATTTTCTCAGATCCAGATAGAAGTCGTAGTCTTCTTCGTTGAGTCCCAGCTCTTTCATTCTCTGAACCAGTTTGTCGTAATCGTCCTCACGCTGGCTGCCGCCGATGATCTCGCCGATGCCCGGAACCAGACAGTCCATAGCGGCAACAGTTTTGTTGTCGTCATTCATCTTCATATAGAAGGCTTTGATTTCCTTCGGATAGTCGGTTACGAATACCGGACGTTTGAAGATCTGTTCGGTCAGGTAACGCTCGTGCTCGGTCTGCAGGTCGCAGCCCCAGGATACCTTGTATTCGAATTTGTCGTTGTTCTTTTCCAGAAGTTCAATGGCCTCTGTATAAGTTACATGTGCAAAATCGGAATTTGCCACATGGTTCAGGCGTTCCAGCAGTCCCTTGTCTACGAAGGAGTTGAAGAAATTCATTTCTTCCGGAGCGTGCTCCAGAACGTAATTGATCACGTATTTCAGCATCGCCTCGGCAAGATCCATATCGTCCTGCAGGTCTGCGAAAGCCATCTCCGGCTCGATCATCCAGAATTCAGCCGCATGGCGGGTGGTGTTGGAGTTTTCCGCGCGGAAGGTCGGACCAAAGGTGTAAATGTTGCGGAATGCCTGGGCGAAGGTTTCGCCGTTGAGCTGGCCGCTGACGGTCAGGCTTGTTTTTTTGTTGAAGAAATCCTGTGTGAAATCCACGGAACCATCCTGGTTTTTCGGAACATTCTCAAGATCCAGAGTGGTTACCTGGAACATTTCGCCGGCGCCTTCGCAGTCACTTCCGGTGATCAGAGGAGTATTGACATATACGAATCCTCTCTCCTGGAAAAACTGATGAATCGCATAAGCGCACAGGGAACGTACACGGAATACCGCCTGGAAGGTATTGGTGCGCGGACGCAGATGAGAGATTGTGCGCAGGAATTCCATGGAGTGGCGTTTTTTCTGCAGTGGGTAATCCGGAGCGGAAGCGCCTTCCAGGGTGACTTCCTCTGCCTGGATCTCAAACGGCTGCTTTGCGTTCGGTGTCGCTACCAGCGTACCTTTGACAACGATGGCGGCGCCTACGTTCAGCTTGGAGACTTCGTCAAAGTTTGCCATTTTATCATGGTATACGATCTGAAGCGTTTCAAAGTAACTTCCGTCGTGGAGGACGATAAAACCAAAGGTTTTTGAATCACGCACGCTGCGCACCCATCCGCCGACGGTCACTTCCTTGTCCAGGAAGGCTTCACGGTTTTTGTAAATTTCTCTTACGGTCGTAAGTTTCATAATGATTTTCTCCGTTCCATATGAATTTTCGTAGTAAGATTCATGTGTGGGTGCCTTCCGGCTTCCGGATGTTCGGACACTTGAATCATGGTAACTATTGTACCACCAATTTTGGGGTTCGAAAAGCCCCTAAATGAAAATGGGGGACGAAAGCCGTCGTTGGGTTTGGTGTTGGTCTGCAGCGGGTGTTCGAACCGGCAGGAAAATACAGGGGAACCGGAGGTTTCTGAACAGAACGTTCCTTCGGAAGGAGAGCGGCGGGAGGATTCGGAAACGGATCGGGAAGCGGATACAGATGTGGGAGAGTCGAGTGAAGGTGCTGCTCGTTCAATTCCGGAAACGTTGGAGCAGATTCCGGAAGGTTATGATGCTCCGGCGGATCAGCAGGAAGGAACCCTGAAGCATGTGATCGATCATGCCATTCAGGATGGACGGATGCAGCCGATGATCATTGTCTGCCCTACTTACAACAACACGAGCCCGGAGGACAGTTCCAGTTACAGTCTGGCGTTTCGGCTGACGGATAATTATCATAATGAGCTGGTCAATGATCTGATTCCGGCGGTGGAGGGACGGTACAGTTCTTATGCGGAGGATACGTCGCCGGAGGGGGTTGCGGCCTCGCGGATGCATCGGGGATTTGGTGGATTCTCCATGGGATCGGTGGCAACCTGGCATACTTTTCAGTATTGTCTGGATGATTTTTATTATTTTATGCCCATGAGTGGAAGTTTTACCACGGACGGAGATTTTATGAGTCAGATTGTCACGGAATCCGGGTATGGTCCGGAAGACTTCTTTATTTATGCAATGTCCGGAACGGATGATTTTGCCTATTCTGCGTTTGCGCGGCAGATCGAGGCGATGCTGGAGACTTCCGATGGAAACTTTGTCGAAGCGGACAATGAGAAGGAGGGGAATCTGGCGTTCCGCGTACAGGAAGGCGGGACACATAACGGGGAATATGCGGAACAGTACATTTATAATGGGCTGTGCTGGTTCTGGAATTGAAAATTGTGGAAGAATTATAAGAAATCCGGAGGCATCTGAAAAATGTCTCCGGATTGTTTGGAATGATCTATTTTCCGACGGTATCTTTTGGTCCAATTTCCCGCAGTTCTGTAGAAATGAAAATTCAAAGATATTTTCCGGTATAGCTTTGTGCCGTGTTTTTTATTGTCTCCGGTGTTCCTGCGGCAACGATCGTGCCGCCGTCGGAGCCGCCGCCGGGGCCCATATCAATGATATAGTCCGCATTGCGTATCACATCAAGATCATGTTCAATGACGATCACGGTTGCTCCATGTTCGATCAATGTCTGGAAGACGCCGAGCAGAGTCTGTACATCCAGCGGATGCAGGCCGATGGTCGGTTCGTCGAAAATGAAGACGGAATCGGACTGTGCCTTTCCCATCTCGCTGGCAAGCTTCAGCCGCTGGGCTTCGCCGCCGGAAAGACCGGGCGTTTCTTCGCCAAGAGTCAGATATCCGAGACCGAGTTCCTGAAGGACCTTCAGCCGCTGAACAACCGTTTTCATTCCTGCGCAGGCTTTCAGTGCGGTATTTACATCCATAGCCATGTAATCCGGCAGGGAGTATGTCTGCCCGTTCTGTGCCGTGTACCGGATATGCTCCGCGGCTTTTCCGTACCGGGAACCTCTGCATTCCGGACAGGGAATGTCCACGTCAGGCAGAAACTGTACATCGAGACTGATCACTCCGGTTCCGTCACAGACCGGGCAGCGCAGCCGTCCGGTGTTATAGGAGAAATCGCCCGCTTTGTATCCTGCCTGCTTTGCATCCGGAGTTTTTGCATATATTTTCCGGAGCTCGTCGTGTACATTGGCATAGGTGGCGACGGTGGAACGGACGTTGATGCCGATCGGCGTGGCGTCGATCAGCTTTACCTGTTGGATGCCGTCGGCTTCAACGGAACGGATGTGGTCCGGAAGTGTTCTTTTCTGGAGAACGGCCTCCAGCGCGGGAATAAGACTTTCCAGGATCAGAGTCGTTTTTCCGGAACCTGAGACGCCGGTGACAACGGTCAGCTTTCCCTTTGGAATCCTGACATCCAGCGGCTTTACCGTATGGATCTGGGAGGTGGAAAGGCAGATGGTTCCTTCTTTGAACGGTTCCTCTGTCGTTGACCGATTTCTCATATGAATTTCCGCTGCGCCGGACAGGAAAGGACCAATACTGGAAGCTGGATTTTCTGAAAGATCTGAGACGGTTCCTTCTGCAATGACCCTGCCGCCGTCGGCGCCGGCGCCAGGTCCCATTTCAACGATCCAGTCGGCTGCGGCAAGGATCTGTGTGTCATGGTCTACAAGCACAACAGAATTACCATCGGCGATCAGATCCTTCATAATGCCGGTCAGTCCATCGAGATTGGACGGATGCAGGCCGATGGACGGTTCGTCCAGAACATAGAGGACCCCTGTCGTACGGTTGCGGACCGCGCGCGCAAGCTGCATGCGCTGACGTTCGCCGGTAGAGAGCGTGGAGGATGCCCGGTCAAGGGTGAGATATCCAAGACCCAGCTCCATCAGACGCCTGGCGGCTGTCTGGAAGGACTCACAGATACTGTCCGCCATCGGACGCATTTCTTCAGGGAGGGATGCGGGAACGTCCGCTACCCAACGGGAAAGGTCAGACAGAGTCATCCGGCAGGCTTCATCAAGGCTGATTCCGCGGAGCTTCGGCGTTCTTGCCTCTTCTGACAGTCGTGTTCCATTGCAGTCCGGGCAGACTTCCTGTTTCAGGAATTTTTCCACCCGTTTCATCCCTTTTTCATCTTTGACTTTCGCCAGAGCATTTTCCACGGTGTAGACTGCGTTATAATAGGTGAAATCAAGTTCGCTTGCCTGATTGGAGTTTTTTGCTTTGTAGAGAATATGCTTTTTCTCGGCAGGCCCGTGATAAACGATGTCCTTTTCTTTTTCTGAAAGATCACGGAAAGGAATGTCTGTGCGGACGCCCATCGCCCGGCAGACATCTGTCATCAATGACCACATCAGAGAATTCCATGGAGCGACAGCGCCTTCGTCGATGGAAAGGGAATCGTCCGGCACAAGGGTGGAAAGGTCGACGGTTCGCACGATGCCGGTTCCGCTGCAGGTGCGGCAGGCGCCCTGGCTGTTGAAGGCGAGTTCTTCCGCCGACGGAGCGTAAAATCTGGCGCCGCATTCCGGACAGACCAGTTCCTGACCGGCTGCAACTGCAAGCGTGGGAGGAAGAAAATGACCGTTGGGGCATCTGTGGCTTGCCAGACGCGAGAACATCAGGCGAAGGCTGTTCAAAAGTTCCGTACCGGTGCCGAAGGTACTGCGGATGCCCGGCACTCCGGGGCGCTGGTGGAGCGCAAGTGCCGCCGGCACGTAGAGGACTTCGTCCACAGGCGCTTTTGCCGCCTGGGTCATGCGCCGGCGGGTATAGGTGGACAGCGCGTCCAGATACCGCCGGGAACCTTCCGCGTACAGGACGCCAAGGGCAAGGGAGGATTTCCCGGATCCGGAGACGCCGGCGATTCCGACGATTTTGTTGAGAGGGATGTCGACGTTGATGTTTTTCAGGTTGTGGACGCGGGCGCCGCGGATTTTTATGTGGGTGATCATGGGGTGGGCCTCCTTGTAGTGTGAGTATTTTTGGGGATGACGACGGATGGTTTGAGGTGGTTGGGTAGGGGTGACGATGGTGGGTTGGTAGGTTGGATGATAAAAAGTCCAGTTTAAGTTATAGCTTTGCTTAGGAGGGTGACCATTTCTATTGCAACACTTGCCTGCTGTCACTGGTAGTTTAATTTCCACACTTTACATAGAAGATGACAAGTCCCACTGATACCTTCTCCTTTTCTAGGTTTATTTAGTTCGTCGACCTCAATGCAACGGATGACGCCATAATCATCTGCGTCTTTATCTATTCGATCAATTTAAATCCACATCCCCAATGCAGCGGATGACACTGAAAGCGTCGGTGCACTCATAGAAAATAAAGTATTTAAATCCACATCCTCAATGTAGAGGATGACACGGCGCTGATCTTCTGCCTGCCGTTGCAGTTTTATTTAAATCCACATCCTCAATGTAGAGGATGACATACTTTTGTGGAGGCATTGGCGCTGAATCTTCCATTTAAATCCACATCCTCAATGTAGAGGATGACACCAATTCCATCAAATATTGATGGGTATATTCCAAATTTAAATCCACATCCTCAATGTAGAGGATGACAGCAAAACTGCACAAAAAGTCTTGTGCTTTTTTATATTTTATAGTTTTTTTGGTGAAAAAACAATAGAATAAATTCTTTCATTGACTTTTTTGTGCTGTCGACACCGATTGATAAAAGAAATAATAACAATATATAAGGTGCGAATCGCTCAGAAAAAAGATGTTTACTTCACATTCGCACTTGCAGAAATGATGAATAGAATTTGAAATTGCTGAATTGTATGAACTCAATAAAAATATTAAGTTTAGGATATAGGTAAAAATCATTGACAAGATATGTATAGCGGAGTATCATTATTGTAAGTTCAAAACATAGATGTCTTCATGCAGTAAAAATGAAGTGGATTGAAAAAGGATTTAGGTGAAGGTAGGGCTGAAAGGTATGGCAACAGAAAGGTTTGTCATACCTTTTGTGCTATAAAGAATGAGGTGAAGTATGCGGGAATATGTTTCGCATTATCGGGAAGAAGACGATACTTATCAAAACAATAGCGAACATCAGAAGAATGTCGCGGATCTTTGTATGCAGTATTGTTCGGTTGTCCCTCTGAAAAAAATGGCATATATCATTGGGGTGAACCATGACGATGGAAAAAACACCATGGAAGCATGGCAGCCATATTTTATCGATAAGGTTCAAAAGAAGATACATGAAAAAGGGGAAAAATTGGATCACTCGACGCTGGGCGGTTTGGTAATTGCGTCTTATGAGCCAAAAAGTATGTTTGCGGAAATGGCTGCGCTTGTTGTATTTATGCATCATGGGATGGCGGATTGTGTGTCTGTTTCTGATGGCAGTTCACTGCTTCTTAAAAGAGAACAAAAATATAAGCCTAAGGAGATTTATGAAAACAGAGCAATCTGTGAGCTGGAAATGCAAAAAGAGTATGAGAAGCGTGCATTATCCGGAGTGGATTTTTCTTTGCTTTGTCGGGAGGCCAGGAGGGACTTTGGGGAGGTCGTAAAAAAGATCCAGGCTTTGCCCAAGAGCGCGGATGGAAAGAAATTATATGGAAACCGTGATTTTTATCTGGGGCTGTGTGAACGTCTTTTATTGTCTGTTTTGGCGGACGGTGATGTGAGAGATACTGTGGATTTTACAGAAAATAGAGTTACAGATACTGGTATGTCAGAGGAAGAAATAAAGAAAATCTGGGAACGTGGATTGCGCAATCTGGAAGAAAAGCTGCAGAGAATGCAGAGCAGTAATGAGAACAAATCGGTATTGAATACAGCACGTGAAGAGATTTCGGAAAGATGCAAAGAAGCAGCTTATTTCACCGGAAAAAGATTTCGTTTGGCAGTTCCAACTGGAGCGGGAAAAACGTTAAGTGCACTGCGCTTCGCGTTGAAACGGGCGTTGCTGACCGGTAAGCGACACATTTTTTATATCGCTCCTTTTCGAAGTGTTTTGGAACAAAACGCTGACGAAATTCGTAGGGCGGTGGGAAATGCGGAATGGGTATTGGAGCATCACAGTGATGTTGTTATTGAAGATGAAATAAAAAACGCTGAATATGAGCGATATATTGAGAACTGGGATGAAATTCCAATCATAGCTACCACGGCAGTGCAGTTTTTTGATTCGATCTTCAAAGCAAAGAAACAGAACCTTCGGCGTTTTCACAGCTTATGCAACAGTATCATAATTTTTGATGAAGTACAGGCATTGCCAATAAAAGTAATGGGACTGTTTCATCTGGCAGTGAATTTTTTGACTGAGATTGGGGAGTCGGATGTGGTTTTGTGTACGGCAACACAGCCGCCCTTTGAAGAAATTGCTGAAAATCGCATGCTTCCGACAGAATGGATGACAGAACAATTGTCTGTGTATGAACCCAGGTTTCGCCGTGTGGAGTACCATGATTGTACGGATGTTGGCAAAAGAAGTTTCAATATAGAAGAGGCAGCAGAATTTGCAGCTGAAATTGCAGAAAAATGTGCACAGGTGTTGGTTGTATTCAATACCAAAGGAGCGGCGAGACAGGTGTTTGATGCTTTACAGGACAGAACAGAAGCAAGGCTGTACTATCTGAGCACAGATATGTGTGCGGAGCATCGTCGTGATAAACTGGCGGAAATAGAACGTGCCCTGGAAAACAGGGAAAGAGTGATCTGTGTCAGTACACAGCTGGTAGAAGCAGGCGTTGATTTTTCCTTTCAGTCGGTGATTCGTTCCATGGCGGGATTGGATAACCTGATTCAGTGTGCAGGAAGATGTAATCGCCATGGAAGTGAAGACGGGACAATTGGAAATGTGTATTTGATTCGAATGAATTCCGACGTGGAAAAGTTAAATTCTCTGCCCGAAATTCGTCAGGCGCAGGATGCTATGGAGAAAATATTGAGAGTTTACCATGACACGCCGGAACTTTTCGATGGACGTCTGGATTCGGAAAAAGCGATCGCCAGCTATTATCGCGAATATTATTATGGGAAGGATGCAGAAGAGAGGTATCCTGTAAATGTTGAGAGTGTTCGCACAGATATCGTGGAGCTTCTTTCGGACAATAGAAAATTTGCATCGAAAACGAAGAATGTTTTTTTAAAACAGGCGTTTCAGACAGCGGGAGAGAACTTTTCATTGATTGAAAGTAAGCCGGGGATCGATGTGATCGTAACATATAAGAATGCGCTGAAGTTCACAGATGACTATGTGAAAATGACAGACAGTATGTCAAAACGAAGAATACTTCGAATGCTGCAGAGATTTACCGTAAATATATCAGAAAGTACATTAAAAAAGATGGGGAATGATGCGGTCTACAGGAAAGGAGAGGAACTGCTTCTTTTGGACAGCAGATATTATAACGAGGTTACAGGCGTTCAGACTGAGGCTGGGGAAATGATGTTTTTGGATTATTAGAGGAGGAAAAAAGTGGAGCATAAAAATTTCAGAAATACGGTAGAATTTCAAGTGAGCGGAGACTACGCATTGTTTTCTGATCCTGTTACGCGTGTGGGAGGAGAGAAATTTTCTTATCCGATTCCGACTTACGAAGCACTCAAAGGAATTCTTCACAGCATCCTGTGGAAGCCGACAATTATATGGATTGTTGATGAAGTGCGTGTAATGAAGCCGATACAGACGGAGACAAAAGCAGTGCGTCCGGTTATTTACAGTGGGGGAAACGACTTGTCTTATTATACTTATCTGAAAGACGTCTCTTATCAAGTTCGTGCTCATTTTGTCTGGAATCTGAATCGTCCGGAATTTGAGCATGATCGAAATGAAAATAAGTACCATAATATGGCAAAAAGAATGATTGCCCGCGGTGGTCGAAGAGATATTTTTCTGGGTACCAGGGAATGTCAGGGATACGTGGAGCCATGTGTATTCGGGGAAGGAAAGGGGGCGTATGATGAGGCTCCCGGAGAGTTGGATTTCGGATTTATGTACCATGGAATCACCTATGCGGATGAAGCGGAGCTTGCAGAGGATAAAGGGCAGATGACGGTGCGGTTCTGGAGACCTAAGATGGAAAAAGGTTATATCAGATTCTGTCCGCCGGCAGAGTGCCCGGAAAAAAGGCATATTCACGCAATGGAAATAAAAAAATTTCCTGCCGGGCGTTTTAGCGGAAGTGAAGAATTTCAGGAAGGAGGAGAGAAATGAGCTGGGTTACAGAATTATATAATCTGTATGATAGAAATGCAGAACAGGCAGGAATTATTAACGAAAACAATCCTGTTCTGCTGCCCGTTTATCATACGACAGTAACGGCGCAGATCGAGGTGACATTGGATTACCAGGGAAATTTTCTGAAAGCGGTACGGATTCCGGAAGAAGAAAAAAGTACGGTGATTCCCGTAACAGATAAATCATCCAGCAGAACGAACACTCCGGCCCCTAATCCGCTGTGCGATAATGTGAAGTATCTTGCAGGAGATTATATGCGGTATGTTCCGGGAAAAGATTACAGCAAAAATCACACAATGTATCTCGAAGAATTGGAGAAATGGGTACAGTCTCCTTATAGTCATGAAAAAGTAGAGGCAATTTATCGGTATCTTTGCCAAAAAACACTTATGAAAGACTTGATTGATGCAGGAGTTATGGAAACGGATGATAATGGAAAAGTCGATTTGAAAAAGAAAATTCAGAATGTTTTCCAGGCAGATGCATTTGTAAGATTTCGTGTGGAAACGAATGGCTTGATGGAGGAAAGCGCGCTGGAGGATCATTCTGGAAAATTTTTTGCAGAGTGTTGGAAGGATCGTACGCTTCAAGAACAATACATCCGTTACTGTCGTTCCAGTCAGGAGATGAAAGGGTTGTCGTACTTATCGGGGCAGTATACGGGGATTTCGTATCTGCACCCGAAAAAGATCAGAAACGAAAGCGACGGAGCGAAGTTGATTTCTTCCAATGATAATGATGGTTTTACCTTTCGAGGTCGGTTCCGGAACAAAGAAGAAGCATTTGCCATAGGCTACGAGGATTCGCAGAAAGTACACAATGCACTGAAATGGATCATCCGAAAGCAGGGAGTCTATTATGACGGAATGTATCTGGTAACGTGGGAATCGAATTTACAGCCCTTGCCGGACTGGCAGGCTGATTCAGACACTATTTCCGTTTTCGGCAGAGAAGATGACTGGGAAGAGGGCAGTGTGGAAGACGAGTGGGAAAAAGAAGAGGCAGAGGAAGAGCAGGAAAACGAAGGGAAGGACACAGGAGAGGCGGATGCCGCACGATTTTACCGTGCCATCCAGGGGTATGAAAAAAATCTTGATCTTTCGTCGCGGACGATGATCATGGCTCTGGATGCCGCCACAACAGGAAGACTGGCATTGATGGAGTTTAAGGAATACAGTTCTTCCAGATATCTGGAAAGTCTGAAAAACTGGTATCATAGCTGTGAGTGGATTCATCCTAAAAAGGGAAAAAAGGGACGGTATTTTTTTAAAGGGATGGTTGGCATCCGGGATGCAGCTGAGCTTCTGTATGGGACAGAACAGACAGAATATTTTTCTTTGAAAGGCCGGGAAAACATGTATAAGGAAGTGGCAAAACGGTGGATGCCTTGTATTCTGGAAAACCGGGAAGTTCCCCAGGATATGGTTAATCTGGCGGTAAGACGGGCTTCCTCACCGGTGTCCTTTGAAAGTACTTTTTTGTGGAAGAGAGTTTTGGCATTGGCGTGTTCTCTTGTAAGGCAGCAGTATTTAAGAAGATATAAGGAGGAGTGGAGTATGGCATTGAATGAAAACAGGCAGGAAAGAGAGTATCTGTACGGACGCTTACTGGCACTTGCGGACAGAATTGAATATCGGACTTATGACAAGGAAGAGGAACGTGAGACAAATGCGAGACGTTATATGAATGCTTTTTCGCAGCATCCGTATCGTACCTGGAAGATTATCGAGGAAAAACTGTCACCATATTTCAGTCAGTTAAGGATTACAGAAAGATTAAAATATAAAGGAATGATGGACAGTATCTTCGAGCGGTTCCGGGAGGGAGAGTTTGAAAACGACGAGCCGCTGACAGGTTTGTATCTGCTCGGATTTCATAATCAGTCTTATGCATTGAAAAATAGTAATGAAACGAATAAGGAGGAAAAAGCATGAGCGAATTAAGAGGGAAAATTGATTTTTTGTTATTGGTAACAGCAGAAAATGCTAATCCGAATGGAGATCCTTTGAATGGAAACCGACCAAGAGAAGATTTTGAGGGGCGGGGAGAAATTTCAGATGTGTGTATCAAACGAAAGATCAGAAATCGTTGGCAGGATATGGGAAAGAAGATTTTTGTACAGTCAGATGAGCGAAGTGATGATGGATTCAGAAGTTTAAAAGCACGTGCAGATGGCTGTGAGGAACTTCAGGCTGAGATAAAAAAAGGGAAGAAAGCGGACCGTGATCTGTGCGCGCAGATTGCCTGCAGGGAATGGATGGATGTGCGCAGTTTTGGACAGGTATTTGCGTTCAAGGGAACGGAAGTTTCTCTGGGTATCCGAGGCCCGGTTTCTATCCATCAGGCTGTCAGTGTATCTCCGGTAGATATTATTTCTATGCAGATTACAAAAAGTGTTAACAGTGAAGATAAAGATGGAGGAAAAGCATCGGACACAATGGGAACAAAACACAGAATTGGTTTTGGGCTTTATGTGATAAAGGGAAGTGTCAGTGTCCAGCTGGCAGAAAAAACAGGATTTTCCCAGGAAGACGCAGAAGCATTGAAGGAAGCATTGAAAACTCTGTTTGAAAATGATTCGTCTTCTGCAAGGCCGGAAGGAAGTATGGAGGTCTGCAAGTTATATTGGTGGCAGCATGAAGAAAAAACTCCGTCGATTTCTACTGCAAAGATTCACAGAAGTGTAAAAATTGTGCCGAACAAAGAACAACCGAAAGCATTCGAGGATTATACGATTAGCTATGAAGATCCTGGATGTGTAAAACCGGAGGTATTTGATTTTGTATGACGAAGAAGATTTCCTGCAGCTGTCAGGGATTCAGCACTTTGCATTCTGCAGAAGACAGTGGGCATTGGCTTATATAGAATTACAGTGGGCGGAAAATGTGAGAACGGTAGAAGGAAAACTGCTGCATACGAAGGCTCATGATTCTACAAGTCGGGAAAAGCGGGGAGATATTCTGATTTCAAGAGCAATGCCGGTTCGTTCCAGAAGCATGGGAGTAAGTGGGGAATGTGATATTGTGGAATTCCACAGGTGTAAAGGGGGAATTTCTCTTTATGGACAGGAAGGAACTTATCGTGTGGTTCCGGTAGAATACAAGCGCGGTGCTCCCAAGACAGATCATACAGATATCTTGCAGCTGACAGCACAGGCGATGTGCCTGGAAGAGATGCTTTGTTGTGAAATTTCCAGCGGTTATCTGTATTATGGGGAAACAAGGCATCGTGAGAAGGTAGAGTTTACGGAGGCTGTGCGAAAGGAAGTAAAAGAGATGTTTCAAGAGATGCACAGCTATTTTTCCAGGAAGTATACGCCTAAGGTTCGATGGAGCAAAAGCTGTAATGCATGTTCATTGAAAGATATTTGTCTGCCGGCGCTTGGAAGAAACAAATCGGTGAAAGATTATATCGAACAACATTTATTGGATGAGGATGAAAATTGAAACGTTTACTGAATACACTGTACATAACTTCTGCAAACCGTTATCTCTCCCTGGACGGAGAAAATGTGGTTATTTCAGAAAAGAATCAGGAAATCGGTCGTGTGCCGCTTCATAATCTGGAAATGATAGTAACCTTCAGTTACACAGGGGCCAGTCCGGCTTTGATGGGTGCCTGTGCTGCGAGAGGGATTGGATTAGTATTTTTGAGCGCACATGGAAGGTTTCTTGCGCGCGTGACAGGTGAGGTCTATGGAAATGTAACGCTGCGAAAAGAACAGTTTCGCAGAAGTGAAGATGAACAGAAAAGTTTGATGATTGCCAAAAATATGATAGCGGGGAAAATTTATAATTCCAGGTGGGTTCTTGAGCGGGCAGTCAGAGATTATTCGATGAGACTGGATACGGAGAAAATTAAAAAGAAGTCGCGTTTTCTGGCAAATTCTCTTTTAAAAGTTCGTTCCAGCAGTGATGCTTCTGCTCTTCTTGGAATAGAAGGAGAAGCTGCATCGGTTTACTTTTCTGTGTTTGATGACTTGATTTTGCAACAGAAGGATAGTTTTAAATTTACCGGAAGAAATCGAAGACCACCGACGGACGAAGTAAATGCGATGCTTTCCTTTGCGTATACACTGCTGACTTCTATGTGTGCAAGTGCGTTGGAAACTGTTGGATTGGATCCTTATGTTGGATTTTTCCATAGAGATAAACCGGGAAGAAAATCTCTTGCGTTGGATTTGGTAGAGGAGTTGCGTGCAGTTTTGGCGGACCGTTTTGTGCTGACGTTGATTAACAAGAAAATTGTTAATGGTGAGGACTTTTTAAGAAAAGAAAATGGGGCCGTTATCTTGACTGATGAGGCAAGGAAAAGCTTTTTGGTTCATTGGCAGAAGAAAAAGCAGGAGCAGATTACCCATCCGTACTTAAATGAAAAGATAGAATGGGGAATGATTCCTTATGTACAGGCAATGCTTCTTGTAAGATATTTGCGGGGTGATCTTGATGAATATCCGCCTTTTTTCTGGAAATAATTGCGTTATGTCTGCGTATAGGAGAGAAAAATGTTAGTATTAATTACGTATGATGTAAATACGGAGACGGCCGCAGGACGGAACAGGCTCCGAAAAATTGCAAAACAATGTACGAATTATGGGCAGAGAGTCCAGAATTCCGTATTTGAATGTAATTTGGATGCTGCAAAATGCAGGCAGGTCAAAGCTATTTTGGAAGAGATTATCGATAAAGATAAGGACAGTCTCAGGTTTTATTATCTGGGAGAACGCTATAAAGGTAAAGTAGAACACATCGGAGCCAAACCAGGATTCGATGTGACGGAACCGTTACTTTTCTGAAAAGCGGTGTCCTGAGTTAAGATTACCAATTGGTGCGAATGTCAAGCGAACATGAAAATCCAGGGAGATTCGCACCTAATATTTCATGGTTTTATTGCGGAATTTCTTGATTTTTTTTGAGAATTAGAGAGATAGAAGATGAAATTGTATAAATGTACTAAAAATATATTTGGATTTGAGAAAAGAATCAGGAAGTTTTGCTGTCTTCCCTCGGATGAGGGAAGTGGATTGAAGTGACGACGTGAGTTCCGTCTGCGCGCGCTCCGAACCGTCTTCCCTCGGATGAGGGAAGTGGATTGAAGTAGCTAGCATACTGTGGAAAATAAAAAGCGTCCAAGGGTCTTCCCTCGGATGAGGGAAGTGGATTGAAGTATTCTACAATTACAGTTGGTGCTAGAATATAAATAGTGCAAGTCAAAATGAGAAAATTCCAAATAGACAAT
>ERZ1643247.812-NODE-812-length-34271-cov-8.078297_pt1 | contig 34271 bp, 40 predicted proteins | sample MGYA00579264_ERZ1643247 | MGnify/ENA primary metagenome ERZ1643247 (study PRJEB29033, sample SAMEA4952262) | chicken gut metagenome | biome: Broiler Chicken; feature: Gastrointestinal Tract; material: Caecum | place: Ireland | collected 2018 | study: Broiler... | reverse complement strand
TACCAAAAAGGAGCCATTTTTTACCAAAGCCACAAAGTTTTTTACACTACCATTCCTTCCATTATGGCGTCAACAAATTCTGCCTTTGAATCCTTAGTCTGAAACCAGCACTTTGCCTTATAAACATTTTCAATGACATCCACAATCTCTGAAACCACATCTAAATCTTTATTTGAAAAACTAATAAAAAAGTCATATTCATTATTCAGGGCATTTTTCATTTTTATCACTCACTCCTTGATAACGATTCGTTATTCTTTCCCGTACAGCCTGAACTTTTAAGCACCTTCCTTGTTTTATTATACGTTATCCGATTTCTTTCATCAATCAACAATTTTTCTTTGGTCAGCGTAAATTTTCTGTAGGAATTATGGGGCAGAAACTTCCAGATGTATATCAGATATGTCAGTTCAATATCTTTTCATCCCGTACAAATGCTATTGCTTATTTCCCAAGATCAATTTCTGGGGTCAGACTCATCCTAAGATACACCATATCAACAAGCTGACGCCCACCTTCATAGATCGGATGATCATAATACTTCGTGAAAAATCCTTTCACTACATGGGATCTTTGAAATCCACAGCTTTCATAAAAAGGCAGCGTCTCAGGGCTGTCGCCCGTGCCGACCTGCAGAATATCATAACGTTCCCGGTAAGTATCTGCAAGAAACCGGATCATTTCCCGCCCATATCCCTGTCTCTGACACCCGGGCGATACAGCAAGATTCTTGATCTCCAGTATTCCGTCACCCTCGTCTGTTACTACACATTCTGCCTTCACACCGTTATCATCAAGGACATACATAATTCCCCTCTCAAGATACCGGTCGATCATATTCTCCTGCTCGTCCGCAAGCAGAAGCAGCTCCAGATACTGCTTTTTATTTTCCTGGACCTCTCTGATCTCATGCTGATTATCCGTAAAATACTGACTCATTGTTTTCTTCTTTCTGCTCCGTTTCCCCGCATCCATAACTTATGTTATCTCTCTACCTGATGCGCTTCTATAGATCTTATAGTATCTTAAGGTTTTCACCGTCAACCTGTATAATCTGCCTGTCCGTGATTATCTTTAAATCCAGCCTGGAATTATATTCTTCAACAGCTTTCTCCGCCGCCTCTCCCATTTCCTTATTTCCGATATGAGGCACGATATAAAAATCCACCAGTCCCAGACCGGTGTAATCTGTCAGCTCCGGTGCTTTTTCCGGACTGTCCATGCCAGAGCAGTAACCAATGTCCGGGCAGGCTATGACTGCTCCCGCAGATTCTCCTATATACAATTTTCCTTTATTGACTTCCCGAACCAATATCTTATCCGCACCGGAACGTCTCAGTTCCTGTAACAGGAAAAACGTATTTCCGCCGCCGATAAATATAATGTCATTCTTCGTCAGGCTGTTTACAATCGACTCATAAGACGCAGCAGAAACGTCCAGCACGTCAACTGCGAGCCCAAGACTTTCCAGGATAGTTGTCTCCTCCTCGACCATTCCCTCTGTTTCTTCCACAATGCCTGCCGTGGGGATATAAGTCACTGTTTTCCCCGCCAGTTCCGGTTCAATTGTCTTTACCAGATCTGTAACCTGATAAAGCATAGATACCAGTATCAGTTTCTTCATAAATCCAGCGTCCTCCTTATTAATGTCTTATTTTCTGCATCTACTGCAAATCTTTCATTGTCAGTATGGACCCCATAATGTATCCGCAGTCCCAGTCAGCAAACTTCTGCGGATCTCTGAAATACGGATGCTTAAATATAACACCGAATTCTCCCAGATCGTAAATCGGCATTTTATCTTCATCAGTCTGTGTCGTCTCAAGAGCTTCCGGCAGGGTATCCCCGAACACCTCTTCGTCACTGTACAGTTCCCTGTAAAAATCCGGCAGGGCCATAAATTTTCCGCACATCAGGAAATCAAATGTCCTCACATAAACTTTTCCTGTCTGCACTTCTCCGTCTTCCGGTATATCATGCACTTTCTCTTCTGCGCGCACACGCATAGGATCAACTCCCACAGAATCGAAAAATGCTTTCTGTTCTTTCGTAAAAGCATTCACAAATTTCTCATTTACCATCCTGTCCTCTGCGAAATTATTCTGTATATACAGTTTCTTTGTCGCGTCTACATCAATATCCAGTGTCCACGGATAAAAATCAAATATCATGTTCACCCTTTTCCTTTCACTCTTCTCCATGCTGCTGAAAAGAACTCTTAGTCCTGCTGAAATTCTTTTCTCAGAACCTCTTTCGGAGGCTCGATCTCATTTGCGATCGTATGTTCCGTAAGTTCAGACAGGAGTTTTATCTTCTTATTAAGCAGCGGCCTCATACAGTTCGGCACGTGCTCCTGATGCGCTCTGTGGATCGCCACACACTCCTTGCAGTTGCCGTGATAGCGACAGGCCTTTTTACAGGGGCAGTGATCCTTGTCTTTATATTCCTCTCTAAATTCCGCTGCGAACTCCTCCTGCAGCCTGAGTCCCTCTTTGCGGTTCCCCTTGTGGAATTCTTTCATAGCATCAAGTTCTTTCTGATTTCCCTCAATAATCATTTCTTTTTCTTCCTTTCGTGAACAGATACTTACCGGACAGCAAACATCCGCCTTATTTTTTCAGTCAAATAATGTTTTCCAGTTTTCGGCGGCATACGCTTCAAAACACATCTCAATCTGTTCTTTATTATTCTTTTCCTCTGCCAGTTCCGGAAGTTCATCAACGCTGAAATAGCGGCTTTCTGTCGTCTCTATATTCTCCGCAAACCTGCCGCCTTTCACGGAACACAGAAAAAATATCTTGCACACTTTATAGGCGTAAACCGGCCGGTTGTGTTTTTCTCTGTCCTGCACGGCAATTATCAGTTCAGGCGATACGTCCAGTCCTGCTTCTTCTTTTACTTCTTTTATTACATTTTCCGTAACGGATATATCCACATCCGCCCAGCCGCCGGGAAGCGACCATCTGCCGTCCTTTTCCTTAACCAGAAGTATTTTTTTATCCTTAAAAACTGCGGCTCTGGTATCAATCTTCGGGGTCTGATATCCGATTTCACTGCAGAACAGATCTCTGACTTTTTCAATCGGAATCTTTGATTTATAAGCGATCATTTCCGCCGCAATCGACCGGATCCTTTCATACCGTTCCTTATCAAATTCATCTTTGCAGTAGTAGAGTCCCGCCTGTGCGATACTCTGCAGTTCCACAGCCCATTCAAGCCACTTTTCATTCTTATTCATATACATTCTCCTGTATAATTAACTAATATCCGACACAATAAAATCTCTTCCTTCAATAAGGATGCAATCCAGTTTTTCTTAATATATAGTGTCTATTTCAGTTTTCTGCGGTCAGCTATATTCATCTATCCCCCGTTTATAAACAGCTCCATAGATAAATTCCATGAATAAACGCCATAATAAACGGCCCCACCGTTCTCATTCGCTTTTTTATATATATGCCGACAATTCCATCTGCCAGCTGAACGATCAGCATTGCCAATTAATCCAATTTTTACGCTCCTTAAATATTGCAAAATAACTCTTCTCTATTTTTCTCGGACTCACTCATCCGGCTGCTGTCCGTCATGGGACTTCCACTGGCACTCTGTCAGCTGCATATGAGAAAACACTGCCCTGAAGGAGGAGTCCTCCGGCGAACAGGCATAGATGCCGAACCGGATCTTTTCCTTGCCTTTGTGCATATGGCAGATGCGCATCTGCTGAAAATGGACCCCGTCCTCAGAGCACTCTATACAGTAATCATCTTCTCTGCGGCTGAAACGATACCACATGGACTTCACATCAGCGCCTATGACTGTAGTTGCCCAGTCAGAATATCCTCCGTTTGTAACCACGCTTCCCAGATGCTGATACTTTTCATTTTCATACTCAATAGAACCTTTCAGCCAGTTCTCACTGTCCAGATACATCACGATACCGCACTGGTCAAACCGATGATGGCTCTCCGCGAAATCAGTTTTTACTATAAAGCTGAAATATTTTTCAGCTGTCTCCATCTGAAAGGCAGGCGCGTTGTCGTTCCTGAAATGATAATAAGTTCTCTGCCACAGATCTGTATGCGGCTTTGTGATTATCTCCACTGTATCGTCTGTTACCGTGTAACTCTCCGGTTCTCTTGTCCATCTGAACTTACTGAAGTCCATATGCTTCCTCCTTTATCCATACACCCGGTTCACTTTCCGTATTATTCTTATGCCTGACAGATCAGCCTGGCGTATTTTCTTTCTGAATCCTCAACTGCCCTTATTGTACCAAAAACAGATCTGAAAAGCTATATTCTTTCCCCTGCTCTGGCAATACGTATCTTACATGAAAAAGCGGAAACCGTCTCCGGTCCCCGTCTTTTCATAAACAGCTTATTCTGTTTTTGCGCTCCGTGCAGTCAGTTTGATGTAATACTTGTAAGAAAAACATATGTTGCCATATCTTCCATATAAGTAATATAACCGATCATTTCCGCGAGTTTCTCATTCCGAGGGTTCTGCTTTAACTCCTTCATCTGCTTTTTCAATTTGCGTTTCTCGTCTTTCGAAAAGAACGGATTCAGATTCCTGGACTCCTGTAAAATACACAGGAGCGCCATATCCTGAGAAGTCATCTCTTCTTCCTCTGTAATTACGGCTTTCAGAGTCCCGATCAGTTCCTCTTTATATTTCTTTTCCGGGATATATACCTGCTTCGGTCGGAACAGTCCTCCCTCTTCCGCTTTCGCAAGCCCGGCTTCCTGCAGGGATCTGCCTATCAGTTCCATAAGCTGTCTGCATCTGCTGCCCGAATGCCAGTCTGTCATTATTCTGTTTGCGTAGCGATGCTTTTCTCTCAGATATATGTACAGCGGGCGAAGATACTCAAGTTCAGCGGGAAGGTCTTTCACCACCACAGTTTTCTTCTTTTCTTCCTCAATCACTCCTGCTGCAAGAAGCTCCATAAATGCCGCCGCTGCAAGCCCTGCCCCGGCTTCCTCTCTGTTCATCGCCGGCAGCATACCGTATTTATCCGTCACTAATATGTAGTATTCCTGTGCGATTGATTTTCTGTTCATAATCTATTCCTCCGAAATTTTTCCGCTTTTGCACTCGTATATTGTAAGTCCGGATATATATTCTCTAAGATGGCTTTACACCCAGAATCCAGAGAAAGAATAAAGATACTGCCAGAGCAATCACTCCTGCCCCGATTGCCAGAAATACTTTCTGATGCAGTCTTTTCCCTTTCTCTCTGTCTTTTTCAATCTCACTGAGGCTTTTCCCTTCCAGAAAGGCCTGAATTTCACGGAATGTCTGCGTGTCAAACTTCCGTTTTTCTTTTTCAACCCGGTAAGCCACGAAAATCCCCGCCTCCAGGATTATGATCCAGATCACCATTCCCACATAGGATAAAAAATGCACCAGCGGAACAGGGGTGATAAGGATCGCCAGAAACAGCACGGTAAATACGATACTCAGACGTTCAAACTCTTTCCTGCCGTCACTGCCGTTGATCTGCTCTGTCATCTTCTCCACATCTCCTTTGATTAATTGATCCAAGGAGACTTCAAAAACCTGACTGAGCAAAACAAGACTGTTGACGTCCGGATAACTTTTATCATTTTCCCAGTTTGAAATTGTCTGTCTTGAAACAAAAATCTTTTCCGCCCTGGTCAGAGATGATATCTACTCCATTATCACACCATCTGGCAAATCTGCATCCGTCAGGAATATACTTCTCAAATCCGGTTTCTTCCTGACGTGTCAGAAAAGCAGTTGCCTGATAAATCTTACCGTTTTCATATGTACTGATTTCCGGCACAGGGGTAGATATACTGCGCTGGGCCTTACGCACGGTATCATCCACATAATTAATATAAATCCTGTCTGCCTCAACCAGCGCCAGCGGATATCGTTTCTCGCGAAAGAAAACTGTTAAATTACGTGCCACACTCTCATTAAAAGGCGTTCCAAATATAACATCTCCCGAATTGTTCAGACATAATTGTCCATTTAAGGTAACGTACCCGTCGAATCGTATATCATGAACGGGAAGCCTGGACAGTTCAGTAGAATGTCTTCCTGTCGCCATAAAAATCCTGATTCCTTTGTCCCGCAATTTTCTGAGCGCCTGCACTGTATCCTGAGGAATGCACCTGGTGGTATGAGAGAGCAGCGTGCCGTCTAAATCAAAAAATATCGCTTTTATCATAAATGTTCTATTCCCTCCTGATATAAACCAGTTCTGTTATCCCGTTATATGTCCTCGTATATTTCAGCTGAAGCTGTATTTCTGTTTCTCTTTTCCCGAACAGCGGGATACCGTCTCCCAGAATCGCCGGTATGACAGAAATATAATATTCGTCAATCAGATTTTCCTTAATCAGCGGCTGAATGATGCCGGCTCCTCCACAGATCCAGATATTCTTTCCCTGCATTTTTCTCAGCCTCATAATCAGTTCACAGGGATCTTCCCTGACAAATCTGATCTTCTCTGCCGGCTTCTCGTTTCTATGGGTTATAATGTAGCTTGTCAGATTTTCATAAGGCCATTTCCCAGGCGAAAGTTCCGTTATGACCTGTGCATAGGTATTCCACCCCATTACAACAGTGTCGATGTCTTTTACGAATTCTGAATAGGTATCCACATTCTCTTCATCCGTGCCCTGGCCTGTCAGCCAGTCCACACTTCCGTTTTTGTCAGCGATATAGCCGTCAAGGCTCATGGCAATATATAAAATAGTTTTTCTCATGTTTTATTCTTTTCCTTTATGAATGTGCATGCAGCACTCTCCAAAGACTCTTCCATACTTTTCCTGTATTCATCTGCCGGAACCCGCCATTTATCCTGAAACCAGACCGCGGCATTTTCTATTAATTCTGGCCGATTCTTTATATTTATAATCTTATAATTTCCCATTTCAATGTTTTCCTGCCTGAAATCATAAGCCGGCGTAATTTTATTGTCCATCTTCTATTTCCTTTTCCACTCCTGTATTTTCGGGCAGTTCCATTTCATGCTCCATTTTTACAAAACCGTATTTTTCATATAACGGCCGCCCCATGGCTGTTGCCTCAAGCGAAATGGCTGTAATATTCCTCTCACGGTATTCTTTTACAAGCATATCAAGCACTTTGAAAGCGATCCCTTTTCTTCTGTAATCAGGATGTGTATACATATTCATAATATATGCCTTATTTCCGCTTGGATTATGCCACGTAGGCATAACCTGAAAAAAGCTCACTCCTCCAGCACCTACGACAGTATTCCTGTCATACACCAGATATGCAGTATGAGTATTACTGTTAAGAGCTCTTTCATAATATGTATATGATTTTTCTCTTACTTCGCTCATATCCTCGTCAGCCGTCAACTGGTTTGCAGCTCTTAACACGTCTATTCTTGTTTCCGTCAGTATATCTATATCTCTTAGCTCTGCCTTTTTATATATTAATTCCATTATTTTCCAGAACACCCTTTCTTTGGTTACATCCCTTTTCTCTGCAGATATATAATCTTGAATCTCTTCTCCGAATATGCTATATTCTTAATAGAAAAGGAGCAGCCGCCCACAAGGGGTTGACCTCTTAAGCAGAATAATAAGATTACCACCCGGCTACTTGGTCAAAGTTTTGAGGGTGGTTTTCTTATGCTTAATGGATTACTTCAAATTCGCAAATACGAATGTCAGCAATGCCAGTATGAACATACCAAAGGCCATCAGGTCTTTAAAATCAAATGGTTTCTTGTCCATCAGCATCACCTCCCATTCTATGTAAGAATAGAGGTCAGCCACCCTGCAACACGGTTGCTCCGTAATTCATTCTATCATAATACGCTTTGCGTATTCAAGTTCTTTTTCATGGCTATTCCGCACTCAAATGCCAGCGCCATATATTTTTCCGCCCCGTCCAGTCCATACTGCATCAGATCTCTGATCTCCCATGTGCTGTCACCAAGATTATCCGCGCCGTACAGAAACTGAATAAAAGGAACCTTCCTGTACTGCGAAACTGCCAGCATAGATGCGCATTCCATCTCGACTGCAAGGCATCCCTGTTCTTTCCTCTCCCGTATCATCGGCAGAGTTTCTCTGTAAATGCCGTCCGACGTCCATGTCTTTCCTTTTACATAAGGGTATTCTAAGTCCTGCAGGACACGCTCCAGCACATTCACGCAGCGCTCGTCTGCTTCTATCTCCGGTGACGGAGCAACGTAATGATAGCTTGTTCCCTCATCACGTACCGCCGAAACAGGGATAATGATCTTTCCCTTCACTTTTTCATCATCCAGCACACCGCAGGACCCGAACAGGACAAACTGCTCCGCTCCCATTGCCACAACTTCCTCAAAGCCGACGACACAGGCAGGCGCGCCTACTCTCGACTGGAAAAAAGCGATCTCCGTATTCTTATAGCGGATCTTATAGACCGGCATTGCTCCATTTGCGGTATATAGTTCCGCGATCTGCTCTACATGTTCCATGGAAGCAAATTTCCGGATAATATTATCGGAAAATGTGGATACGCAGATCTTCGGAAAATCTTTTATCTTCTCTGTCGTATCCGTCGGATTGATCAGTGCCGGGGCAGACAGATCTGCCCTTTGAAATATAGTCTCCACAGCCATTGCTTACTCCTTTCTCCAGGTAGAGTCCACACCCTTTTTCATCACATAGTTTGTCAGCAATATCCCTTTTTTCTCCACCTGCTGCTCCTGCACAACCTGATAGCCTCTTTTTTCAAAAAACGGCTTCGCCGTAACAGACGCATGAGTTGTAAACATCTCCACATCCGCCGCCTGCTCCAGCCTGTCACAAAGTGCTGACGCAATTCTGCGCCGCTGAAAATCTTTGTGCACATACAGCCGGTCAAGGTACCCTGTACCGTCCATGTCCGCAAAGCCCACAATCTGTTCCGCTCCATTCCCCGGATCTGACGTCATCACCGCAACCAGTGTCCTGTGCTCCCGGAAGGATCGGTCCCACGCCGCAGTATCTATATTTCCGTCAGCCCACGCATCCAGCTGTTCTTCCGTATAATCCGCCGCATTGACAGTGTGTACTGTATTGTAGAAAAGTTCTGCTATCTCTTTTATGTCTTCCCTTCTGTATGCTCTGATCTCCATATCTGTACTCCGATTTTCCTCCGCTTTATTCCATCCCGGTGTTTTCAGCTTAAAGAGCCGCCGCCCCAGTCCTTTTTTATGATACTTTTCCAGAAGGTACAGAGCTTTCAGTTCACACCGGCCGCTGTCCAGCTTTTTCAGTGCTGCTGTCCCGATCATATCTTCTCCGTCAAAAAGGCACCAGAAATGCTCGAAATATCCCGTAACATTCCTATACATTTTATGACGGCCGTCCGGCTCAAATTTTCTGTCTGACTGCGGCAGACATATTTCCAGAAACTGAAGCAGTCTGTTCTGATATTGTGCCTCGTACTTTCGAATCGTAAACATATTACTCTCCGTCATTCGTTTTCTCATCCCCAACTTTACAACTGTCTCTGTTCAGCCGTTCCACTGCCTTCATTTCATTTTCTTTCTTCACAAGAAATATCACCGCATACATGCTTTCACAAATTTCACGGGCACATTCATCCGTTCTGCGGCCTGCTCCGGTGTCATTCCACTGTCCAGGAAACGTCTGCAGACAACTTTCATATTTTCTCCGACTTCGATAATATGCCTGTCCGGATCATAAAAGCGCACTACTCTCTGGCCCCAGGAATGTTCCTTCACCGGATGCACATATTCAACGTCACACTCTTTCAGTCTGTCTGCAAATTTGTCAAAATCATCTTCTTCAAAATATATCTCAAAATCATTGCCGCCATACTCCCTGCAGAATAAATGCGGATATTATCAGCACCGCAAGCACCCGAACGGCCATACTGATAATCTCGGTCAGATAAGAGGACTGTCTGGTTTTTTTCATTCCCCTGATAAAAGGGATATCATATCCCAGTGTAAATGCTGTGTTTATAATAATTTCAATAATAAAGAGCAGAATCAGATTATTTCTGCTCCCATAGGAGACTCCCAGGCCAATATGCGTAATAACAGATTCCGGAATATTATTCCAGTTTGCAAAAAAAAGAATGCCGGTCACTGCAATCATTGCCCATGTAATATAATTTATAATTTTTTTGATTCTATCCATCACTTTCCTCGCACAACAGCAACAACACAAATTCTCAATCTTCCAGTTTCTTCACTATATCTTCCAGGCATTCCGTATCTACAAAACTGACTTTTTGTCCGTACGTCTCAATCATCGCCCGGGTATCCGCATCCTGCTCACCAACCGGCTGTTTTTTCACCTGTTCATAGAGCAGTTTCATCATCATCCTGTGTCTGAAACTCAGCTTTTCATAATCAATCCCGCCCCTCAAATGATAAAATTCCGTTTTATCAGCAAGGGGCTTCGGAATCTGTCTGAGCGCGGACGTCCTGATATTCTGTACATTCTTTTCATCAGCCGGATCGGCAAGTCCTACGGTTATTACAACAAATTTTTTACACTGATCCGCCGGGATCTTCTTCGCTGTTCTGGCCATGCCCATAACACCGCCTGCGTAAAGTCCTCCCACATAGATAATCCTTTCATATCCGACCGGTTCTTTCACCTTATCGTACGGCAATACCTCAGATTTCAGTCTCTCTGCCAGCGCCTCTGCATATACTTTTGCCGTTCCATAGCAGCTTCCGTATATAATAATTGTTTCCATATGTTTTTCTCCCCGGATTTTATACTCAGCTCATTGTCTGTAATTGTTCTCTTTGCTGGGGCAGAATATTTATTCCGCCGGCACCCGGAATCCATAATCCACAGTACCGTTTTCCCATTGTCCCTGCACCAGATATACGCATCCCGGCTGTGCCGTGAATTCCGGATTTCCGTTCTCATTTTCCTGCACTTCCACAGGTGTGCCCTCCGGGATCTGCTCCGTGCTGTCCCGATATTGCCCCAGAAGGGAATCGTTCCATGAAAACAGCTGGACGCTCTCCGGTTTTTCATCGAACTGCAGTTCCATTTTCAGCGGTTCTGACAGCTTCGTGACCTCTGTCGGCTCAGTCTGCAGAATATGGGGTGCGTCTGTAGTAATCGTTCTGCTTTCTCCATTCTCCTCGTAAGTCCATGTACAGCTTAAAGCTTCCGGGATCATTACCGCCGCAGACACCAGTTCATCTGAATAGCATACATTCAGATAAGGGAGCCGGGAGGGATCTTTTTCTATAAAGAGCTCATCAAGATAATGCCCGTATTCCTGTATATACGTCTGGTTTGCCTGTTCTGTTCTTTCAATCTTTGTGATGCCGTGATACTGGGCGGGATACGACTCCGCCATGATCCCGTTTCCGTAGATATTCACTACATCTCCGCTGTTCAGATCCTGCTCTGTGATCTCTCCACCGGCTTCATCATACAGTTCTCCCTCTGGTATCGTTCCGGTAAACGGATACTCAGCTGTCAGATTGACGAAAATGCCGTCCCCGTCTTCTTTTTCTAAATAGACTGCTTTCAGAGGATACCCGTTCCGGATTGCGGCTGCCACTATCATAATAATCAGAATCAGCAGCACAGCACCGACAGCTGCCGCAATTTTTCTGTTTTTTCTCATCTTTCCTATTCCTGTTTTATATAATTAATCAGCGACTCCAGATACTTTCTGTCTGTCCAGTCGCATTTCTGTCCGACCGCGCACATGAGTGCCTTCATCCAGGGCTCATATGTGGACGGATCCTTTTTCCCGACTGCCTTCTGAAGCATCCGGCACATAGTACGGTCTGTAAATGTCATGCCCTCTTCATCCCAGGCTCCCCGCCCGTAAAACATGGGAATCTCTTTTAAGTCCTCTTTCAGATTGTGCTCTTTGATCTCTCCCAGCGCCTTTTCATCATACGGAGAAGCGCCTACGCAGAACACTGCCGTCCGTTTTCCGGCAAGCATGTTTTTATTCTTCCTGAGATAAGATACCCCGGCGATTCCCGACGCATAGACCGCGCCGCACAGCACCACTGTATCATAACCGTTTATTGTGTCTGCTTTTGCCTTTTTTACTTCCATTACTTCAAAACCAGTCGCCTCTTTGAGCCACTGCGCATATTTTTTTGTACTTCCGTATTTTGACTGATAAAGAATAATACCTTTGCTCATATTTTTAATCTCCAAACGGCTCCACTTCTCCTGCGTCCGCCGTGAATTCATACTCCAGTGACGTGTTCTCAGCTCCTACAAGCCGTATCCGGTTTTCTCCCTCTTCTGCTTTAATTGATTCGGATACGGACTGTTCATTTTCCTCTCCGGCAATACACTCCGCAAGAGTGGTTACTGTTCCATCCGGATCAACATAGACCAGTTTTGCCTTTCCGGATGTGACTGTCAGATTACAGGAAATATTAACTTCTACCGGCTCATCTGTATCGAATCTCCATATTGTGTCCATTCCCTCCAGTTTTTCTGCCGAACCGCTCACCGTATTATCTGACATGGAACTGCTGTAATTAATCAGATTATAACTGTTGGATTTTCCGGCCAGCGCCCTTTCGTTATCATATACTCTCGCCCCTGTATTCAGTGCACATCCTGAAATCAGTACGGCCGCTGCTCCTGCTGCCGCTGCCCGCATTTTCTTCATACCCTGTACCTCCCATCTCCGTCTCTGGGTCCATTATAATATAAAAGAGAGCATAAAAGTATATTTTCTTCCATGCTCTCTGCAATCTAACTTATTTTTTACAAAACGGTTTCCGCCCTTACGGCTTTTTCCTCCGCCAGCCGGTCATTCGGAGGGATTCATCTGCAGTTTTACCATATGGGGATAGATCTTTCCCGTACTCATCAGCTCCTCCGGCGCCCCCTGTTCCGCGACAGTGCCTTCCGAGAGAACCACCACCTTATCTGCTCCGCTTACCGTACGCATGCGATGGGCGATAACAAGCACGGTTTTATCCTTTATCAGCCTTGACAGCGCAGTCTGTATCAGTGTTTCATTTTCCACGTCAAGACTCGCAGTTGCTTCATCCAGCAGGATAATCGGCGCGTTTTTAAGGAAGGCGCGGGCAATGGAAATCCGCTGTCTCTCCCCGCCTGAAAGTTCGCATCCGTTTTCTCCGATCATGCTGTTATACCCTTCCGGCAGCTTTGCGGCGAACTCTTCGCAGTTTGCCAGTTTTGCGGCCGCGATCACTTCCTCATCTGTAGCGTCCTTTCTTCCGATCCGGATATTTTCCATAATTGTGTTATTAAACAATGTTACATCCTGAAAAACAATGGAGTACAGTGACAGCAGTGTCTCGGGATCAATTTTTGATATATCCATGCCGCCTACTGTGATTTTCCCTTTGCTGATATCCCAGAATCTTGCGGCAAGCCGTGATACCGTTGTTTTTCCGCCGCCGGACGGTCCTACCAGGGCGGTAACTTCTCCCTGCCGGGCTGTAAAGGACACATCTTTCAGAACGGTTTCTCCGGTATTGTAAGCGAATCCCACGTGATCGAATACAATGTCATACCCCTGATTAGTCAGCGTACTGCTGCCGGTCTGAACCGGATGATCCAGAATTTCATTCATACGGTTTATATTTGTCCGGGTGGAAATCACGGCCGCCAGATTCTGCAGGGCTCCCTCAAGAGGAGCGTACAGCCTTGACGCTGCCAGCAGAAACATGAAGAACAGCGGAACATCAATTTCTCCCCGGATCAGCAGCACAGAACCTGTAAGCGCCACTGTTGCTATCCCGAATTTTAAAATCAATGTAGATGAAACAACAAACAGCGCTGTCCCGAGTTCTGTTATAATATGTCTTTTTTCCACATTGTCTATTTTTTTATCCAGGCCTTTCAGATAGCCGGCTTCCGCATTATTTGCCTTCAGATCCTGCAGACTTTCAATGCACTCCTGTACGCCGTCCTCCAACGCTATATTTGCCGCCGAAGCTTTGCGGTTAAAATACTCCTGGATCCGCGCGGAAAACAGTGTGATCATAAACGCCACCGGCAGAACCCACACCGCCGCCAGAGCCATGCGCCAGTCATAGGCAAACAGGCACACCGCAATCAGCGTGGTGGAAATGATGGAACCGGCCAGAGCGGGCACATAATGGGAAAATGCCGTTTCAAGGGTAGCACAGTCGCCCATAATCGAACTGGTCAGATCCGCCAGATCTTTTTTCCCGAAAAAGGACAGGGGTATTTTCCGCAGCTGCTCGGCAAGAGAGATCCTTCTGACTCCGCTTTCCACATAAGTGGCCAGATACGTGGCGTTATACTGAAACCAGGTTACAATAAATATAAGGATAAGGCAGCCGGCTGCGCCTGCGCCATACAGTACAATCCTTTTCCCGTCCACTGCCCCGTTCATCATGTCAATAACAAAGAAATACAGAAGCCCTACGGGAATCATAAGGGAGATATCCTGCGCGACACATGCAATGCATCCCTTAATCAGATCGATGGCTCCCTGCCTTGATAACGCAAACCGTCTTTGCAGCATCCCGATCATGCTCTTACCTCCTTTTCAATCTTCCATTCCGCAGCTTCGGAATAATTCTTCCACATGCGTGTAAAGATACCGTTTTTCCGGATCAGTCCGTCGTAGTCTCCGCTTTCTGCAATCTCTCCATCCCGGAGCACATAGATGCAGTCCGCATCCGTAATCGATGACAGCCGGTGGGCAATCATAATGACTGTTTTTCCTTTGGAGAGCTCCGCCAGGGCCTTTCCTACCCGCGCCTCATTGTCCGGGTCGGCAAATGCCGTAGCCTCGTCAAGGATCAGAATGGGCGCGTTTTTCAGAACAGCACGGGCAATGGTAATCCGCTGCTGCTCTCCGCCGGACAGGTATACCCCTTTCGCGCCGATCACTGTATCGATTCCATCAGGCAGCTTTTCAATGATATCCGTACACTGGGCCGCCTTCAGCACGCGGACGACCTCCTCGCGCGTAGCTCCGGGCCTGGCCATGCGCACATTTTCCAGCACAGATGCTTTGATCAGACGGCTTTCCTGGAAAACAAACGACACCTTATCCATCAGTGTTTCTTTCGGAATATTCCGTATATCCGTATTTCCGATTAATATTCTTCCTTTCTGAGGATCAAAAAATCTTGTAATCATCTTCGCAAGGGTGGTTTTTCCTCCGCCGGACGGCCCCACCAGCGCTGCCTTCTGTCCCGGCGCAATGGACAGCGACACATCATTGAGGGCGTTTTTCCTGCCTTCGCCTCCCGCGCCACTCTTTCTGTCCTCCTCATAACTGTAGCTGACATGTTCAAATACAATGGAATTATCAGACGGGTCACACTTCTCTGTGCTCTGTGGCAGAGGCGTTTCATTCATCACTTCATCAATCCTGCTCAGAGCGTCATTTACAATCATTGCGTCCTCGCTCATAAACATGATTTTTGTAAGCGTGGTGCCGATTACCGGAGTGATCACGATATAGAAGATAAGGTTTAAAAGCAGTTCGTCCGTCACGCCGCCTCTGGAAAAAATAATTCCTCCGGCAATGAGAAACGCGAACGCGCCGTTAACCGCCGTTGTGTAGAACATCATGGGCAGCCGCAGGGCTTTCGTATATTCGATCACCCACTTTTCATAATTATCGATGGATGCTTTGAAACGTTTGAATGAAAAGATCGTCTGGCCGAATGTTTTTACAACCGGCACGCCCCTTACATATTCCACCGCTTCGTTTGACATATCCGCAAGAGCATTCTGGTACTCTTCCATTTTCTGTTCCATACTCTTTCCGGTCATTTTCATCATAATCAGAAAGCCCAGTACAACAGGGACCAGACTCAGAATCCCCAGACGCCAGTCAAAAACCAGCAGCAGCACGAGCAGTCCTATGGGCGTGGCAATGGCTCCCGCCTTATCAGGCAGCCTGTGGGCAAGATAATTTTCCGCCGCGCTGCCGGACGTATTTACTATCCTGCGCAGCCTGCCGCTTCCGTACTTTTCCGCCGTTCCAAGGGGCAGCTTTGTAATATGGCGCATCAGATCTTTGCGGATATTGGACGCAATCCGGAATGCGCTTAAATGAGAACACATCAGAGCCGCAATATAAACAACAACCGAGAGTACCGCAAACAATACCGCCATCCAGCCGTAGCCTGTGATGCTTTCCGCCTGTGAGAAATCCGGAGCCGCCTCCAGCACATCGTGAATAATCCGCCATATATACCAGAACGGCACCAGGGCAAGCAGGGCGCTCGCCACAGACAGAATCCAGGAAAGATAGGTGAGAATTTTATGCTTTCCTGCGTATCCCAGCAGACGGGATAAATTAGACTGTTTCTTCATGTAGTAAAACCTCCTTGAATTTTTTATGATATGAGGCTTGTATTCACCCTCTCATATCCCTTTCGATTAGTTTTTGCGATCTATAATTAGCTGTAACTAACTATAAGCCAAATATATATGGAAAGCTGATGCTTTCCACATATCTTGAAAATAAGTCTGTCTGATTTGGCCGAACCGTAATATGTGCCGGCCTGCTGAAAGTTCCCCCAGCCTACTGTCCCATAATCTTCATCCATCCGGCCGTGTAAAAAGCCCTCATTTCCTGCAGATAATACTCTGCCTCCGGAAGCGGCATCTCATGGATAATCAGTTCAAAAAATGTATTAAACATGCCGGTAATCAATATATGTTCCAGCCTTTCGTCAATATAAGGCGACGGTCTTCCAATTTTTTCGAGCACCGCCAGGTAATCATGGGTTGCCTGAGTCTCTATCTCCACCATTTCATCAATCATTCCTGAAAAGCGGGTTCCTTCTGAATGACAGAGAATAAGCTTGAATTCATTCAGATGTTCATAGGCGTACAGAAGCATTTCATGCATACATCCGCCGGAAACAGAACTCAGATTATCCGGCTGTTCCTCCGGCGGCAGAGCGGCAAAATCATACTGGGCCTTACGGAAACAATCCATAAAATAATCATACTGCTCCCCCGCCAGCGCCTCGAACAACTCCTCTTTGCTCTTATAGTATCCATAGAACGCGCCGGTCGTAACGCCTGCTTTTTTAACAATATTGCGCAGAGAAGCAGACTGAAATCCCTTTTCAAGAAATTCCTGCATAGCTGCTGAAAGAATCCGTTCCAGTGTTGTCTTTTCTGTTTCACTCATCCGGCCGCCTCCGTTTATAACAGCGTTATATATCACTGTTATATTTTATGATGCACTCAGAAAAATGTCAATAGGATTTCCCTGATATTCTTTCTCATTAACAAAGTAGAGCATAGAAGAAAACTTCCTTCCATGCTCTCCTTTATAAATCCACTCTTTTATTCCCCTGCACAACCGCCCTTACCGTACCGGGAATCTATCCTTCGTCTCAGAGCATGCACTCATGCATATCCTCCCGCTCGATGTTCCGTTCTTTCAGAACCTGCAGAATTCTGTCCCTGTCCTCCAGGGCCGTGCACCAGGCCATGCCGCAGCCGGCGGATATGCTCCTTGGCACCGGGATCAGTCTGCCGGGTGCATTGTGTTCCCGGCAGGCTTTTTCCATCGCCATTGCATCCGCAGTTGTGTGAAATGTTACAACCAGTTTTTTCTCTTTTTTTCTCATTGCTATTCAATTACCACCGCAAAACCGTCCGGGATCTCTGTCGATGTATACTTCTTTCCCCGGTCTTTTGCCAGTTTCTCCACGTTCATTTTCTGATGAGGCTCTGTCACAAGTACTCTGACCGGCCCCTTTGTATTTTTCAGCGCCTCGGCCGTCAGCATCAGAGGCTCCGGGCAGGACAGCCCTCTTGCATCTACTTCTTTCATAATCCAGTCCTTCTTTCCGGCATGACTTAACAGTGAAGTCATGCTCTGTCTGTTTTTCGGTCATCCGCCGGCAGCCGGCGGATCGTTTTCATTTTCCTTCTGATCTTTTATTTGCAAAGGCAATGATAAAGCACACCGCAATGCAGATAATCACCGCCACTTTTCCATAAAACGGCACTGCCCCTGCCACTACTTCCTGCGTCTCTGCATTCAGAGCGGTTCCGCTTGCAGCCAGACCGAAGTTGTGGGCCAGCGCCGCTCCGATCAGCATGCCGATCACTGTCATGGCTGAGTCCGAGGATCCCTGTCCGGCCAGAATCAGCTGGCGCAGAGGGCATCCGCCTGCAAGCACTGCCGCGAATCCTACCGCGTACATACCCAGGATATTCCACAGATGCTCGGAGTGTGCGATAATTCCCGGTGTATCAAACGCGAGCGTAAAGTTGCCTGTGGCAATATTGTAAATCAGCATTACTGCGAAAAATCCTCCGATAATGGTCAGCAGGTCAAAATTTTTCATCAGGATCACATCCCGGATACTTCCCGCCAGACACATTCTGGATTTCTGGGCAAACGCGCCGAAGATCAGTCCTCCTGCCAGCGCCATAAGAAGAGGCGCGTGCATGCTTCCCGGTCCGCTTGTGCTGCTCTTAAGAAGAGGAGTTGCCACAGCCAGCACCAGAATGCCAAGCATCAGCGCCGGAAGCACGCCGCCGCTGACACGGTTGGTCAGATGCGCCCGTCCCAGGCTGAACCCTTTCTTCAGTGCAAATACTCCGGTAGCCACACCCAGGATGAAACCGATCAGGGCAACCCAGGCATTCAGATCTCCTGCAGACATGCGGATCACCATGCGCAGCGGGCAACCCAGAAATACCAGAGAACCGATGGCAAGAATCATTCCCAGAATAAAACGTACTGCCGGGGATGAGCCCGCTGTGGAGCGGTATTCCTTTGTCGCCACTGAGATAAGAAAAGATCCCAGAACAAGCCCCATAATTTCCGGTCTTGCGTACTGAACCGTTTCTGTGGAATGCAGTCCCAGCGCTCCTGCAGTGTCACGGATAAAGCAGGCAATACAAAATGCCATGTTGGCCGGATTGCCGAACCAGGCCAGACATACGGCCACAAGGCCGCAGACGACGCCGGCAAAGGCCAGTTTCTTCTTTGAATCAGATAAGTTCATTGTTTTTCCCTCCGTCATTAGTCGTTTACTAATTCCTTTATCGCCTGTACGGCTGTTTCGACTTCTTCTTCTGTATTGTAGTGAGAAAAACTGAATCTTACCGCGCCCTGGCCGGTTGTCCCCAGCGCCCGGTGCATCAGCGGCGCGCAGTGGGCGCCGGGCCTTGTCACAATGCCGTATGTCACACTCAGCTCATCACTGACTTCCGAAGAGTCGTAATCCCCGATATTCAGCGACACAATAGGACACCGCCTGTCTGAAGAAAAGTCTCCGTATACCGTCACTTCGGGGATCCGGGAAACACCTTCATAAAACTGCCGCATTCTGCTGAGTTCAGTTTCACGCAGCACATCCGGGCCCTTCTCTTCCAGCCAGGAAACCGCCGCGCCCAGTCCGGCAATGCCGTGCCCGTTCAGGGTGCCTGCCTCGAGAGCCGTAGGCATAAGATCCGGATGCCGGGGATTGTATGTATCCACTCCGCTTCCTCCGGAAAGGAGGGGCCGGATCACAAGGCCCGGCCGCACATACATGCCGCCGGTGCCCTGGGGCCCCAGCATCCCTTTATGTCCCGTAAAGCAGAGCACATCAATTCCCATTTTCTGCACATCCACAGGATAAACCCCCGCCGTCTGGGACGCGTCCGCCACAAGCAGAATTCCCTTTCTGCGGGTAATCTCTCCCACCCGTTCCAGGTCGATCATATTTCCGGTCAGATTAGATGCATGGGTACAGACAACGGCTTTTGTATTATCTTTTACTGCAGCTTCCATTTCCTCATATGAGATATTTCCCTTTTCATCACAGTCAAGAATAGTAAGTTCCACGCCTCTTTCCCGGCACTCATACAACGGCCGGAGCACCGAATTATGTTCCAGCACTGTCGTTATCACATGATCTCCCGGAGAGAGAAGCCCTTTTATGGCAATATTCAGGCTTTCTGTGGAATTGGCTGTAAACACGATACGTGAGGCATCCGCCCCGTGGAAAAAGCGGGCAAGCTTTTCTCTCGTCTCATAAATCACACGGGAGGCATTCAGCGCCGGTTCCGACGCGCCCCGCCCCGCATTTCCGAAAGAATCCATTGCCGCAAGAACCGCCGCTTTTACCGGCTCCGGCTTATGGATCGTAGTTGCCGCGTTATCCATGTAAATCATGTTTTCCTGCCTTCCTTTCCGTGACGCCAAAGAAGCTGTTTCGCCTCTTTCTGTATCTAAGTATACGTGTTTCCTGCACAGTCAGTCTAATTGAAAAGCGCAATAACTGCAGATTGCTTATAGATAAAATCTATAAATCAATCATCCCGTCGGCTCTGTGCCGGACAGATAAATATCTTTTACTGTCCGAATGAATTTATCCGCTCCCGGCAGAGCCGGATAGTTCCTGTCAGACACCAGGAAGATCTCTCTCTTGCCCCCTGTTTTTCCCAGGGGAAACGCCAGAATCCTGCCTGCTCCCACCGCGTCTCTGACAGCCAGATCCGACAGAATGGAAATTCCCATCCCGTTTTCCACAGAGCGTTTGATCGTTTCCTGATTTTCCATAACAGCAGCTACGTTCATTTCATTCCTGTCGATTCCCATCTGCTCCAGAATCTTCTGTGCCTCCCGTCTTGTGCCGGAGCCTTCTTCCCGCAGAATAACCGGATCTTCTCTGAGCCATTCTATAACAGTATCCGGATCTTTTTCTCTGTATTTGGCAGACACGGGAGTGATCACCACAAGCTCATCCTGATAAATCGGAAGATAGGTGCAGCCGCCTTTATCAATCTTCGTACCTGCCAGTCCCACATCGGCCCTGTGGGAAGCAATCATCTCCGCCACCCCGGCGCTGTCCGTCTCAAATACCTTCAGCTTCTCACCGGGATAAGATTTCCGAAACCGGACCATAATATCCGGCAGAAGATACTGAGACGGGATAGTGGACGCCGCAATACGCAGAACTCCTCCGGCAAACCTTCCGTTCTGCCCGAACCGCTCCCGGATCTTTTTCTCCAGTTCCAGCATCTGTTCTGCATAGGCGTACAGTTCCTTTCCATCCTCTGAGAGAGCAACCCCCTTTGTACTGCGTACAAACAGGCAGGTGTTCAGTTCTTTTTCCAGCGACGCAATATGCGCGCTTACGGTAGGCTGGGTGAGGAAAAGCTGTTTCGCCGTAAGCGAAAAACTTTTCGTCTCAGCCACCCCTGCAAATGCTTCCAGCTGTTTCAGATTCATCTATGCTTTCACCCTCTCACTCTCTGCTTTTTCCTTCTTTGTAATCCCCGTCCGGTCTGTGTATTCCAGAATCAGCCGGGCATTTTTCCTGCTGGTATCCAGCAGGCCGCATATCCGGGAAATGGTGATTTTCCCTTCCAGGTCCAGTATCTCCTTTACCTGCTTTACAGCCTGCTCCATCAGACCCGGCAGGGTGTAATAATCTCCTGACAGATACAGGATTTTTCCCTGGAGTTCCAGAAGCCGCAGAATCTCCATAATATCCGCTCCCGTTTCCGGACTCTTCGGATCCCGGCTGTTCCTTTGTTCCTTTTCTCTTTCTGCAGAATTCAGTTCCCGCAGACTCAGGAAATGGTATCCTGCCTCCGCTGCTGCCCGGTCAAATCCTGTGTACACTTTCCGGTATGCCGGATCTTCCTGCGGTTCATATCCGGCAGGGGCGATCAGTCTGCCTCCCGGCTTCCAGGACAGCGTCTGTGCCGGACGGATCCTGCCGCAGTCGATCCTGTCCAGAATCCGCTGCTCCACAAGCCAGCCAATATAACTGTCCGCCGCTTTCTTCAGCCGTCCCGGCGCCCCGGACTGCAGCTGCGCCTCGGGCATTCCCAGACGGTAAGGATACTGTTGCAGATACCGGTGCAGTTCTTCCAGAATCTCTTCCCGGATTCCGGATTCTGCCTTCCGGTGCAGAAAGTATTCTGTTCCGTTTTCTTCAAAACAGTACACCTTTCCCTCTTCCGTCAGTTCCCGCATGATCCGGCCCGTCCTTTTCTCTGAAACTCCCAGTTCAGCAGAAAGTCCGGGCAGATCCGCCGGTTCCGCTCCCTGCTCTTCCGTCAGAAGCTCCGCCAGCTCTTTTATCCCTGCCGTTTCTTTTCTTCTCAGACGCTTAAGCGTTTCCTGCCGGAACCGCTTCTCTCCGGGCACATCCGTCTCCAGCACGACGCCTCCTCCAATGGTCTCCACCGGAGAGTAAAAACGCAGGACAAACCGGTCGCCCCGCCTGAGCGCCGCATCGGCATCCAGCTGCAGACGGGCATATCCTTCTTCGCCCGGCAGGAGCTGATCCGCATCCAGCAGCACAGCCTTACAGAGCGTCTGGAACGTACCGCTGTAAAAATGAAGACGGCTCTGGTTTTTCACGATTCTCTGTCCATGTTCCAGAAGCCGGATCCTGACATTGATTTTCCTGCCGGTTTTCAGACTTCCTGCCGGAGCCAGCACACAGCCCCTGCGGATTTCCTCCTTCTCAATCCCGGCCAGATTGAGGGCCGCCCGCTGCCCGGCCACGCAGACAGTTTCCTCTTTTCCATAGACCTGTATGCCCCGCACCCGGCATGGTTTCCCTTCCGGAAATACCGTCAGATCCTGTCCTTTCTCAATCTGCCCTTCCAGCATAGTTCCGGTGGCCACGGTTCCGAACCCCGGAACCGTAAACACCCGGTCCACCGGGAGCCGGGCCGGCGCCTCTGTTCTCCTCTGTACATCATCCTGATTTTCTGCTTCCCTTTTCCGTGCGTAGCCGTATATCAGACGTTTCAGTCTGTCAATTCCCTGACCTGTCCTGGCGGAAACCCGTACAACCGGCACATCATCCAGCCCCTTTTCCAGCTGCTCCTTCCGGATCTCTTCTTCCACCATCTCCAGCCATTCTTCCTCTGCCAGATCACATTTGTTCAGTACAATAATATAGTTCTTCACTCCCAGAATCTGCAAAATATCCATATGTTCCCGTGTCTGAGGCATAATCCCTTCGTCTGCGGCAATCACGAGAAGCACCAGATCCATTCCGGCCACTCCTGCCGTCATGTTGCGGATAAACTTTTCATGGCCGGGAACATCAATAATCCCGGCCCGGTTCCCGTCCCCCAGATCAAAGGAAGCAAACCCCAGATCTGTTGTAATCCCCCGCTGCTTCTCCTCCGGCAGCCGGTCCGTATCCTGACCGGTCAGAGCCCGGATCAGCGCGGTCTTTCCATGATCGATATGGCCCGCTGTTCCGATGACAAAATGTTTCATAGGCCGCTTCCTTTCTCCGGTTCCGTTTCTTGTCCCATTCCATCCGGCGCCCGGAATATTCCGGGCACAAACAATTCATCCCCGGAAAACAGTTCCGCCAGATATTCCCGGTCTGAATCACTTACTGTTCTCATATCCACCAGAAACCGGTCCCGGACAATTCTTCCCAGCACCGGAACCGGAAGGGTTCTCAGTCTTCTCTGGAGCTTTGCCGCACTGATTGTTCCGGGCACAATACATACGGCAAAGCTGCTGATCTCCTCCTCCGGCAGCGCTCCTCCGCCTGCTCTGGACGTACAGGGCTCCACCGTAATCTGCACCGGAATCTCCCTGCGGTTTTCCCCCTGCTTTGCTCTTCTCTTCTGACAGATCTCTTCTGCCAGCAGCTCCGCCTCCTGCCGTACTTCATCCGCCGGCCGGGTCAGCATCCGAAGCACGGGAATCCTCCGGACCGCCTGATCCGGATTCAGGTATTCCAGCAGAACCTGCTCCAGTGCCGCAGCCGTAAATTTATCGATCCGCAGCGCTCTGGCCAGGGGATGCCTTCTCATCCTGTCCAGGAAACATTTTTTTCCCACAATGATTCCGGCCTGAGGGCCTCCCAGCAGTTTATCCCCGCTGAAACAGACCACATCCGCTCCGGCAGATACAGACGCCTGCACGGTGGGCTCCCCCCGGAGGCCGTACCGGCTCAGATCCACCAGCACGCCGCTTCCCAGGTCCTGCACCACGCAGATCCCTCTCTGTCTGCCCAGAGTACACAGTTCTTCCAGAGGAACGGACTCCGTAAATCCCAGGATCCGGTAATTGCTTGTATGGACTTTCAGAAGGACCTTTGTGTCTTCATTAATGGCGCTTTCATAATCAGACAGACGGGTCCGGTTGGTTGTCCCGGCCTCTCTGAGTCTGGTTCCGCTTTGCTCCATTACATCAGGAATGCGGAATTTCCCGCCGATCTCCACCAGCTCTCCTCTGGACACCACCGCTTCGCCCCCGCTGGAAAGAGCGGTCAGAATCAGAAGCACGGCAGCGGCGTTATTATTCACCGCAAGAGCAGCTTCGGCACCGGTAATCCGGCAGAGCAGCCGCTCAAAATGGGAGCACCTTTCTCCCCGTTCCCCTGTGTTCAGATCCAGCTCCAGGTTGGTATAGGTTCCCGCGATCTGTCCGCCCCGCCGGCCGGCCTGTTCTCCCAGCGGCGCTCTTCCCAGCCCTGTGTGCAGAATGATCCCGGTGCCGTTGACTACAGGGATCATTTCCGGACGGAACAGCTGCTCCAGCCGTTCCCGGAGACAGGCGGTAATCTTTCCTGTCGCCTGCGCTATCACTTCCGCGCCTTCTTCTTCTCTGCCCCGGTCTGCCAGTTCCGCCGCCTTTTCCCGCAGTTCCTTAAGAATCTCCTGAAGCGTCCCTGCAACGGCCTGGCGCCCGTATCTGTCTGTCAGTTTCTGTATCTCTTCCTCTTTGAGCAGACTATCTGTTTTCGGTATCATGCGATACATCTCATTCTTATTCAATCTGTGTTTCTCCTGTTCTCACCTGTTATCCTCCGCTTAAAATGACGGCGGTTTTTCTTCTCCGTACGAAACCGGACGGAGACAGAAAACGGCAGAGAGATTTTCCCATATCTCTCTGCCGCTTTCACAGAATCACAGCTTTATCCGGCAGCATCTCTGCCTGCCGCATACAGCCTGCCTCCGTCCGGCTTACGCTTTCCGTAATACCGGGCGGAGCCCCATTCTTCTGCTAAATCAACCGGATAAACACATCCTGCTTTTCCAGAACACGGCCGATTACAGAAACTTCTGTTTCCAGCCCGGCCTGTTCAAGACTTCGGAGAAGATCTTCCGCTTCCTCTTCAGGTACACTGAAAAGAAGGCCTCCGGAAGTCTGAGGATCGCAGAGCAGGTCAATCCATACCTCCTCCACATTTCCCGTATCCAGACCCTCTCCTGCATACTCCCTGTTCCGGTACGCTCCCCCGGGCACAAGTCCCATACGGGCGTAATCCGGCGCTTCTTTCATATAAGCCACATCCTGTGTACGGATCTCAAAAGTCACACCGCTGGCCTTTGCCATTTCCATGCAGTGCCCCAGAAGTCCGAATCCCGTCACATCCGTACAGGCGTGTACGGTGATATTTTCCGCGGCCTGCTTTGCCTTTTTATTCAGAGAAGACATAACACGGACCGCCTCTTTTTCCGCCTCCGGAGAAGCCATCTGCGCTTTCACCGCAGTGTTTACCACTCCGCTTCCGATCTGCTTGGTCAGGATCAGCACATCACCGGGCCTGCATCCGTAATTCCGGTATATCCGGTCCGGATGGACAAAACCGGTTACTGACAGGCCGTACTTCGGCTCATCATCCTGGACAGAATGCCCTCCGGACAGAACCGCTCCCGCTTCCAGCACCTTGTCCGCCCCGCCCCGGAGAATCTCTGACAGGATCTCCGGATCCAGACAGTTCGGGAAGCACACAATATTAAGGGCAATCCTCGGCTCGCCGCCCATGGCATACACATCACTGAGGGCATTGGCCGCCGCGATCTGGCCAAAGGTGTACGGATCGTCTACCACCGGTGTGAAAAAATCCAGTGTCTGTATCATAGCAGTGTCATCCGATATTTTGTAAATCGCTGCATCATCTGATGTTTCGACTCCGACGAGCAGACGCTCGTCTGTGAATTTCGGCAGCTTGCCCAGAACCTGGGCAAGGGTCTCAGGACCTATTTTCGCCGCTCATCCGGCGGTCTTTGTCATCTGTGTCAGATGGATCTCTTTATACATGCCCGTACACCTCCCTTCTTCAGATTCAACGGTTCGTCCTGTCTTTAAGGACGGATAACCTTCCCGGCATTCTGTAATGTCTCTACAATACTGTACATATTTGTGACAGTGCCTACTGCCAGTTTATCCTTTATTCCATAAAAGTCAAGGCAGGTTCCGCAGGTCATAATCACCGTGCCCTGCTCCTCCATCTTCTTCAGATCCTCCAGGGATTCGGAGCCTTCCACTGTCAGTTTCGCGCCTCCGTTATAAAAGAGAATCGTCTCCGGAAGCTGATCCAGCTGTGTCACCGCAAACAGAAAACTCTTCATAAGGATCCGTCCCAGTTCATCGTCTCCGTCTCCCATCCGGTCGGAAGAAACCGCTACAACGGTTCCCTTTTCCTTCGCGCATTCCTCACAGCAGATCTCTGTTTCTTCTGCGCTTTCTCCGGCTTTTCCGGATCCGTCCTTTCCCGGCTGAATCAGAATCCGGTACTCGCCTTCCCTCTTCTTTTCCTGTGTGACAGACGCCCCCAGGCTCTCCGCCATCTTGGTTACATTTTTTACCGCAGTCTCATTGTCCACCAGCACTTCTACCATATCCTGCCCCTTATTCTCCTCCAGGGCTTTTTTTGTCTTAATAACCGGTATGGGGCATGCGTCACCCATTGCATTTACTGTAATCATTGCTGCTATTCTCCTCTTTTATGTCAGATACTTTCTTTATGATTCCCATTTATCCTCGGTGCCGCGCAGGCCGTAAAGGCCCACGCTGCACCAAGTTCAGATTCATTATAACACTTCTGAAGGACCGGGGACAACCGACTTCTGAAGTCAGAACATCCGCTCTTCGCCCCGCTGCTTTTTGACAATATATTTTTACAATATATACAGTGCCGAATTGTTATTCATCGCCACGCCATATCCCCGCATGCCAGGACAGACAATTTTGTGTACTTTCTGTGTACAGTCCCCGGAAAACGTGGTAAAATCGATTCGTTCGGGTTTTATTCCCATATATCAGAAAATCAGGAGAATGATCATGAATTCCATTCATACACAGAACAAACATATCAATCTGCATGCGCTGCAGGACGGGCTGCGGGACGGCATTCCCATTGCGCTGGGATATCTTGCTGTCTCCTTTTCGCTTGGCATTGCGGCCCAGGCGGCAGGTCTGACTCCTTTTCAGGGATTTCTGGCCAGTATCACGACCAATGCCTCGGCCGGCGAATATGCCTGCTTCATGGCCATATCCACCGAAGCTGCCATTACAGAGCTGCTGCTTATTATGCTGATTACAAACGGCCGTTACCTGCTGATGAGCTGTTCGCTCAGTCAGAAATTTTCTCCCGGGACGCCTCTGGGCCACCGGCTCCTGGCTGCGTTTGCCATTACAGACGAAATCTTCGGTATCTCCATTGCAAGAGGCGGGTATCTGAATCCGTTTTACATGTACGGCGCGATCCTGATCGCCTCCCCCTGCTGGGCGCTGGGGACAGTTCTGGGCATTGTGGCCGGAAATATCCTGCCCCTCAGAGCGGTAAGCGCGCTGAGTGTGGCTCTGTACGGCATGTTTCTGGCTGTAATCGTTCCCCCGGCCAGAAAAGAAAAGATTATCGGCGTACTTATTGTAGTCAGCTTTGTTTTAAGCTTTGCTTCCGAATACCTGCCGGTTGTCTCTTCCCTTTCCTCGGGAACAAGAACAATTATCCTGACCCTGGTGATCTCAGCTGCGGCCGCGGTCATCCGTCCGGTAAAACTTACAGAAGAGGAGAAGTCTGATGAGATACAGTAATTACATTTATATTTTTATCATGGCGGCTGTTACTTATGCCATCCGCGCCCTGCCGCTGACCCTGATCCGGAAACCGATTAAAAACCCTTTTCTCCAGTCTTTTCTTCACTATGTGCCTTATGTGACCCTTGCAGTTATGACATTTCCCGCCATTCTTACTGCCACCCAGTCACCTGCAGCCGGAGCGGCCGCGCTGGCGGCAGGAATTGCGGCAGCCTGGCTGGGAGCCGGCCTGCTGCCGGTGGCCGCAATCTGCTGCGGAGTGGTATTTGTACTGGAGCTTTTTCTCTGCTGAGGCTTCTCAGAAGGAGCTCCTCTTCTGGCACAGGGAAGTACCCGCCCCTGCTTCCTGCTTAAGCGCAGTATAATGCAGAGGCGGGTACTTCCCTGTGCCGGTTAAATTACAGAAGGATTGTAAATGTAGCGCCGCCCCCGGGGGTATCACTGACCTGAATTCTTCCCTTCAACATTTTTGCCAGTTCTTCTGCTATACTGAGTCCCAATCCGAAATTTGTCTTATTCGTATGCGACTTATCCCCGCTGTAGAAACGGCCAAAAATCCATTTCTTCTCTTCATCAGAAATCCCCTGCCCGTGATCTGCTATGGAAAAAGAAATCTGGTTTCCCCTGGAGGCAGCCTGTATTTCAATCAGCGGATTGTTTTCTGAATGCTGAATGGCATTATCCATAAAGATACATAAAATCTGAAACAGCCGGTCTTTGTCTGTCCTCAGCGGAGGATAGGAATCTTCTGAGAGTTCCAGTTTCAGTTCGATCCCGTTCTTCATACAGGTCTGCTCATAGGTCTCATAAAGCGTGATCAGAAGCGTATCCATATCAACGTCGCTCTCATGTAGGGACCAGGCTCTTGCATCTGAGGAAGAAAGAAGCAGCATGTCCTTTACCAGGCGGGACAATCTCATGCACTCCGCCTCTATAGTGCCCGCCGCCTGCCTTGCTGTTTCATCCAGCGATTTGTTCTCCAGAAGTACATCTGTATTTGCAATCATAACAGCCAGCGGAGATTTTAATTCGTGGGAAGCTGTGGCCACAAAATCTTTCTGGCTTTTCAGAACCCGTTCTGTAGGCGTAAATGCTTTTTTCAGCAGGAAACGCATTATAACGAGCACGCCTGCCAGAGCAAACACCCACGCGGCAGAATACCGCGGAAGCAGTCTGACCAGACTTGTTTTCAGATCTGAAACCGGATAAATAAAAACAGCCTGATATTCATACCGTCCCGCCGCGGCAATCGCCGCAGGAATTGCATAATACCATTTCCCATCCGTGCCGGTTATTTCATAAATTCCGCCCTGGGACGTAACTGTGCCTCCCGCCCCTTCCGGGGCAATCTGCTGCCGGCTGTTCTGCTCCGGAACATCTCCCATCAGTATATCGGCCTGTGCAGGAAAGGGGAAATCACTCCGGTAGATCTCCTGTCCTTCACTATTTTCAATCCATGCATACAGATGATACTTCTCCTCGTAGGAACAGATTGTATTGTTCATATCCGACGGGGTATTCTCAAGCTGATAGATTAACAGGGTAACCATTCTCTGAAACATGGTACTTTCATTTGTTCTGTCTGTATTAACGGCACTGGCCACCGCAAAGGAGATCACAAAAGTAATAATCAGCATCACCGAAACGGTAAAAAGAATATAAAGTTTTTTATACAGACTATTCAGCATGGTTTTTCTCCAGTTTATATCCCGCCCCGTAGACCGTTGTTATTTTACAGAAACTGTTCAGCTCCCTCAGTCTCTTCCGCAGAAAAGAAATATAGTTATCCACATTGCCTCCTTCGATTTCCGATGTAGTTCCCCAGATTTTCAGAACCAGCTGCTCTCTGTTAAAAAGCTTTTCCGGATTTCTGATAAGTACGGCAAACAGCTCCGTCTCTCTGGCGGTGAGCTGTACCGATTTCTCTCCGGAAGATAATCTTCTGTTCTCTTTATCAAAAGTAAGATCCCCGTACCGTAGAAGCCCGGACAGCCTCAGATCCGCCGGGCGTCTTGTCAGCGCCCGGATTCTTGCGGAAAGTTCCCGGATATGGAAGGGTTTCACCAGATAATCATCTGCACCCCCGTCCAGACCTTCTATCCTGTTATCCAGGGCATCCATAGCGGTAATAATGATAACCGGAATACGGATTCCCTTTCTCCTCATAGCTTTAATAATTGTCAATCCGTCTATAACCGGAAGCATGCGGTCAATAACCGCGATATCATAGGCATAGTCCGTGTTTAACGCATAAAACATGGCTGTTTCCCCGTCTCGGATACAGTCCACAATATACATTTCTTTTTCCAGAGCGCTCTGTATGGACCGGCAAAGTTCTTCGTCATCTTCTACAAGAAGTATTTTCATTGTTTTTCATCCCTCTTCCTGAATTTCTCCCTATTATATCAGAAAAAGTCTGTAAAAATCCTCTAAAAAAGGCTTAGGACTTTCTTAGAATTTACAGGATTTTTAGAAAGGTTCTGTTCTAGAATATAGCCGCATCAAAAATGAAAGGTGGAATACAAAATGAAACGAAAATTTTTCAGCAGAACCATTTTAACCGGATTATGTATCTTTGCACTGGCCGGCTGCGGACAGACCGGCTCTGACACGCCCCGGACGGCAGTACCCTCCGGTAATACCGGCGGCAGCGCAGACGCCGCAGACACTTCGGATAATAACAGTGCCGGCAGTATCAGTGACTCCGCAGCTCTGACCGGAAATGTCATTGACTTTTCAGACACCGGATGTTCGGTCAGTCAGGCAAAAGAAATTGAAGGCGGCGCCGCTTTAAAGTCAGAAGCGGAGGGGCAGGAAAATAAAGAAAACGCTGTTACCGTGAACTACAGCGCCGACTGTGAATTTTTCCTGGCCGAATTGAACACACAGGCGGAAGATCTCACGGACATAACCCGCGGCTCCGTTTCAGATGTAAAGAAACAGTCGTATGTTTATGTGTACGGCGATTTCACAGATACTCATAACGTAACCGCAGATAAAATTATTATTGCCCGTTTTGAACAGAGGTGAGTACCATGAAATTTTATCAGCTTGCTCTGAGATATCTTCGGAGGAAAAAATCAAAAACATTCCTGCTGTTTTTTGTACTATTGCTTGTAAACACAATGCTTCTGAGTATCTGTATGATCCTGCGTGCCACAGAGGATTCTATGCGATCCATGCAGGCAAAAACATCCTCGAAAATTATTGCTGAAGTATCGGACGTAAATGCCGGAATTACGGATACCGAAGCAGAACAGATCCGGAATCTGCCGGACGTCGGCTTCGTAAACCGAATCGGAAGATATGAAGCATTCCCGTCCGGCTTCACACCGGTTACTGCAAGTGCTTCTACAGAGGAAGATAACCGGAAAGCAGCCCTGCTGTCCTATGACGATCTGGAAAAGGACAGTCCCTTTTCTGAACTGCAGTATCATCTGACTTCCGGCAAATATATAAATGAACATACAAAAGGCGCCGTTATTCATGATTCCCTGGCAGCTCAGAACGGACTGCAGATCGGAGATAAACTGGAGCTCACCTCAGAAAACGGCACTGCCGTATCTGTTCCGATTACAGGCCTGTTCCGGTCCGCAGGGAGAATTGAGGAAAAGCAGCCTGCCTCAGCGGCAGCTGTCAATCGGATTGAAAACCAGATTTTTCTTGATAATGAGACCTGTAAAGAATTACAGAAGGACAGCAGTTTCTATCAGCTCTCCATCTATACAGAAAACCCGGAAAACATGGATGCTCTCCAGAATCAGGTGCAGGAAATCCTGGGCGGCAAAGCAGATATCCGTACTTCAGACGCTCTTTACCGGCAGATGTCTGCTCCCCTGGAACAGATCAGCCGTACTGCAAAACTTATGCTGATTCTGACGTTATCGGCAGGAACAATTATCGTCTCTCTGCTGCTCTGTATGTGGATGAGAACAAGGCGCAGAGAAATGGCCGTCTTTCTGAGCCTGGGAAAGAAGAAACGCCAGATCCTGCTGCAGGTATTCTGTGAATCCGGAATTGTTTTTCTACTATCCGTACTGGCTGCGTCCCTGGCAGGAAACGGGATTCGCAGCTTTTTACAGAATATGATTTCCGGCCCGGAAACCGCAGATACAGGACTGACGGTTCTGCTGGGAATAAGAGATATCGGCGCACTGGCGGGCCTGGGAAGTATCCTTGTTTTCATCGCTTTATGCGTCTCGCTTATTCCGGCCCTAAGAGCAAATCCAAAGGATATTTTAGCAAGAATGGAGGAATAACAGATGAATTTTTTCAAGCTGGCAGAGTGCTCTGTCTTAAGAAAACCGGTAAAAAGCATTCTGCTTTTACTGATTGTATCTGTAATCAGCACCCTACTTTTATCCGGTATGTCGTGCAGAAATGCAAGTATTGAAGTGCAGGATAAAACCCGGCAGGCAATCGGCGCCGGTTTCCTGCTGGAAAAGAACGACGAATACCGGACAAAACGCATTAACGAATTATCCGGAAAACTGGGGGAAAACGAAGGAGAACTGGACGGTTATTATCAGAAGAAAATTGTCGTAAACGGGAGTATAAACTGGAATACAGGCACGACCAATTCCTTTGAAACACTGAATCTGAAAGATATTGAAAAAATAGCAGAAACAGAGGGGATCAGCGACTATAATATCACCACAGCCATAACTGCTGTCAACCCTGTTAATTTCCGCAGAATTGAGGACAAGGACACAGACCAGAGCGCGGACGAAGGCGGCGTAAGCCTGATCGGGAACCGGGATATGAAAATGGATACCAACGTTCTCTCCGGAAATCTCCGGATCATAGAGGGCCGGATGGTACAGCCGGATGATACGGACGTGTGCGTAATCTCCCGGGAACTGGCTCAGGCAGATCATCTGAAAATCGGCGACAGGCTTTCGTTCAATGATTACCATGACAAAGAAAACCCGGCTGCTGCGGAAGCACAGATTATCGGGATCTACCAGGTCAGCCAGAAAATGAGTCCGCTCATGCAGGGGGACACTTACCGCTCTGAAAATGTAATCTTTACTGATTTATATTTTCCGCAGAAGGCAGAAGGCGAAACAAGTCCGCTGTTCCAGAGAGCCTATTTTAAAGTCGGAAATGTCAAGGATTACGACACAGTAAAGGAAAGAATTAAAAAAATCGATATAGACTGGCAGCAGTACGATTTAATCGACAATAACGGAAACTCTGAAATCATGTCCTCCAATTTCAATGACCTGGATAAAATCAGCGAAACAATGATTGCAGTAATTTCCGGAGCCGGATTCTTTATCCTTATTTTCGTTTTTCTCTTCTGGATGAAAAACCGCGTGCATGAAATCGGCGTATTTCTTTCACTGGGAATCTCCAGGCCGGCAATTATCGGACAGATCTGGACCGAGGCTGTAATAACCGCATTTCTTTCCATCCTGCTGTCCTTTGCCATCGCTCCCGCCGTATCCCGGACAACAGCAGATTATCTGGTTGCCCGCCAGGTACAGCAGGCCGAAGAGGATGCGGAAAATGACAGCGGAAAAACAGCTACCGAATATACTGCGCCGCAGCAGAATGTGCAGAAAGTAAACGTGACCATTACCCCCGCCCTGTATCTCGCCGACGGAGCCGGTGTACTGCTGCTTATTACTTCATCTGTCCTGATATCCGGAGCAGCTGTACTAAAGAAAAATCCAAAAGATATTTTATCGGAAATGTGTTAACTACAAGGAGGATATGACCATGCTGGAAATAAGAAATGTATATTACGCTTATAAATCCCAAAAAGGCAAAACCATTCTCAACGGTGTTTCCGCCGTTTTTGAGGAAGGCATTTTCTATTCGATTATCGGGGCAAGCGGGGCAGGAAAAACAACGCTTTTATCCTTGCTGGCGGGATTAGACATCCCCCTCAGAGGAGCCGTTCTCTGCAATGGAGAAAACATTCAGAAAAACAGTTTGAACTACCACAGGAAACATAATATCTCTCTGGTCTTTCAGAATTATAACCTGATTGATTATCTGACTGCCGTGGAAAATGTAAAGCTGGGCGGCAGGAAAAATCCGGAACAGCTGCTCAGAGAAGTAGGCATTGAAAAAGAAGACTGGAAAAGAAATGTGCTTCAATTATCCGGCGGCCAGCAGCAAAGAGTTGCCATTGCCAGAGCTCTGGCCAGCGACGCCCATATACTGCTGGCTGACGAGCCCACAGGCAATCTTGACGAAACCACTGCGGATGAAATTATCGCGCTCTTAAAAAAGACCGCCCACAAACTCGGCAAATGCGTGATCGTTGTCACACACAGCCGGCATCTGGCAGAAGAAGCCGATCAGGTGCTGGAAATAAAAAATGGATCTATCTTTGTCCGTTCCCGGAGCTGACATATCGATTCGGATTTGTCGAAGGGAATTTCCGGCAGCAGGAAAGGAAATCAGAAGGCAAAGAAGTTTTTGTAAGACGGATTCAGAAGACGGGGACAGGGAATTTGGATTCCGTTCCATGAGTTAAGAAAAATAACAGAACCTGA
>ERZ1643247.811-NODE-811-length-34287-cov-11.377045_pt1 | contig 34287 bp, 48 predicted proteins | sample MGYA00579264_ERZ1643247 | MGnify/ENA primary metagenome ERZ1643247 (study PRJEB29033, sample SAMEA4952262) | chicken gut metagenome | biome: Broiler Chicken; feature: Gastrointestinal Tract; material: Caecum | place: Ireland | collected 2018 | study: Broiler... | reverse complement strand
CAGTCAATGATAGCCATGTGGGAGCGTGGGGCGGCCCTCCCTAACGCGGGGAAATTGCCAATACTCGCCGACCTGCTCCATTGCTCTATCGACGAATTGTATGGCCGCACGCCGCCCGAGGCGGCCAGCTGAGAGGAGGGGAGGACATGATGCAGGGAGATACCCCGGAGCTGCGGCGGATTATCCGCTGGCTGGAGGGGCAGTTCGAGCCGGGCCAGCTGGCCCGGGTGGAGCGGGTGACCAAAAACGCCGTCCGGGTCACGGACCGCTGGGGCGACACGGCCCTGGTCATCTGCCGGCAGGACGGCGACGTGGAGATTATGCCTGTCCCGGAGGCTTGCTGAACTATCTGACTTAATTTTATCCCGAAAAGGAGGTGATTACCATGCAGGATGAAACCCGAAATATCTATAAGACCTGTCGCAAGGCTGCCGGGCTTACTCAGGAAGCGGCAGCGGAGCGGCTGGGCATCAGCGTGGAGAGCCTGCGGGCCTATGAGACCGGCCAGCGGGTACCGCCTGACGAAGTGGTTGAGGCGATGTCCGACCTGTATAACACGCTGCATCTGATTGTGCGGCATGTGCGCGAAAAGAACGCCATGTACAGCCGTGTGGTGCCCGACGTACCCCATGTGGGGGTGCTGAAGGCCAGCGCCCGGCTCACCAATCGGATTTTTGAGTTTGCTGAAAGCCATGCAGACAAGCGGCTTATGCGCATTGCTGAGGATGACGTCATTGACAGCACAGAGCGTGCTGAGTTTGATGCTATCCTGAAAGACCTTCAGGAGATCGTGGCTGCCGCGCTGGCTCTTCGGTGCGCCCAGAGCGAGTTGGGGGTGAGAAATCATGAGCTGGAAAGGAGAACCCGGTCCCTGGGGAGCACATACCGAGGCTGAGCTTGTAGACCACCTGATTACGCAGCTGGAGCAGGACGCAGACAGCGGTGTGCCCATTGACATAGGGGATGGGTATAACTACCGGATACCGGTGGATAGATACGCACTCCGTCAGGCACTGGGCGTACTGGAAAAATACAGGAGCATATTGGAATAAAAAAATCCGCCCCCAGGTGTGCGAGACCTGAGGACGGAAAAGGAGATTTAACCAATGAAAATATACCATAAGACGGGCGGAAATGCAAGAAGTTTCCGCTGGATTCGCGCACCCTTTTGCGCCCTGCTTGGCGTCCTGATGCTGGGCACCGTGGGCAATATCGAGAATGGATTCGTGAGCGTCCAGGCCGGGGCGCTGACCCTGGCGGCGCTTGTAGCCGGGCTGGCCGTGGCGCTGGCCTGGCCGGAGAGGAGGGGCTGAGATGAACAAAAACATGGAGCGCCGCTTACGGGAGCACTACGCAAGGGAGGCACGCCACCGGTGGGTGGCATCCCCCTGGGCCCTGGTTGGAACTCTGGAGGCCATCATGGATCTTCAGGGGCTCACCGCCGGGCAGAAGCTGAAGCAAATGCAGTGGGCCATGGACGCCTACAACGACGCGCTGATGGAGGCGAGAATCAATGCCAAGACGGTCTAACGCACCCCGTCCGTCGGACGAGGAGATCATGAAATACGATAACGTGCCCATCCCACTGGCGGCGTCCTACCTGGGGACAAGCTCCCCCACTATGATGCGGGCCCTCCAGCAGGGCCGCACGCCCTTCGGCTGGGCAGCTTTCAACGAGGAGACAGGTACATACACCTACAACGTGAGCCCCGGCGGCCTGGTGGAGTACAAGCATCGGGGCTATAAGACGGTGGACCTGACCCTGATGGAGCAGCTGATGCAGGAGGCTGTGGATCGCCTGGTGGCTGCCCGCATGGACAAGCTCAAGGCCGCCATGCGCCTGATGGAGCAGTGAGCAGTTTGAGCATAAGAAGGGGGTGACGGGGTGCAGGGCAGACAGATTGAGGTGCGGCGGCGGAAGCTGCCGTACACCAACGTAAAGAACGACCTGATATGGGACAGCCGCCTGAGACTGCAAACCCGTTTTGCGCTCATCGCCATGCTGAGCCTGCCGGAGGACTGGGATTACTCCATCCGGGGCATGGCGGCAAAACTGGAGGTGTCCAAGGATACCATGGCCAGGATGGTCAAGGAGCTGGAGGAGGCTGGGTATCTGAAGCGGAAGACCCAGGAGCACGCCGCCTCTGGCCAGTTCGGCAGGGCCAGGTATATCCTGACCGACGTGCCCAACGACTTCGGCGAGGATGAGGCCGATGGCATGGAGAGTCCGGAGGCTGAGCCGGACGGCCGCGACCAGCCGGAGGGGGAAAACGGCGCACCGTGTCCTGATTTACCGTACACGGTTTCACCGTACACGAAGAATTCGCCGCAACAAAATAATAAAGAACAAACTAATAAACAAGATCCCCCTATAGTCCCCCAAGGGGGACAGGGCGGAAAAAAGAAACGCTCACCCAAGAGTGTCCCCCAGTGGAAGCCGGAACGGTTCGAGAAGTTCTGGGCCTACTATCCCCGCCATGAGGACCGGGTGTCCGCTGTGCGGGAGTGGGACAGGCTCAAGCCCAGCGACGAGCTCATTGACGCCATCGCCAGGGCGCTGCTCTGGCAGACCAGGACAGAGGACTGGCCGGCGCCCTACGCCTGCCGGTACCTGCGCAACCAGCGCTGGCTGGACGAGCCCACGAAGAAGGCTCAAGCGAGAAAGGAGACACGACATGTCGAATAGCTATCTGCCGGAGGACGTGCTGCTGTACGACCCGGCATGGATTGATACCAAGCTGCCCACCGGCTTCTGGCTGATGGACAGCCCGGAGGATGTGCTGGCTGTCCAGATCAATGCCGGTCTTCTGCGGGAGACCTTTCCCCAGGAGGCGGCCAGGGCCTGCGAGGCGTTCTTGATGCAGTTCCCCTATGTGCTGCTGGTTTCGGCGGACCCGTCCCGCCGGGCGGCCATGGAGCGGGCGGCCCGGGCGCTGTTCCCCAACGTGGTGCTGCTCCGGGTGGAGGACAAGGGCTTCCGGGGCTGCGCCTCCGTGCGGGAGCTGCGGGACAGCTTCGGCGTCAAGGCGGTGGACCAGCTGCTGCTGGAGGCGGTGGAGCTGCCGTGCAGCGGCCTGCTGGACCTGGCCGACGTAAAACAGCCCGATTTCTCCGGCATGGACAAGGTGCTCTCCGGCATCTCCAACCTGGACCGGGCCCTGGGCGGCTTCTATCTGGGCGAGCTGTCCGTCTGGACCGGGAAGCGGGGCGAGGGCAAGAGCACCATCCTGAACCAGATGCTGCTGGAGTCCATTGACCAGGGCTATCCGGTGTGCGCCTACTCGGGGGAGCTCCCGGCCTGGAAGTTCAAGTACTGGGCCTCCCTCCAGGCGGCCGGGCCGGACAACATCCGGGTGCGGAAGGACGCCCGGTCCGGCAGGGAGGTCCCCAGCCCCACCCCCTTTGCCCAGCGGCTGATTGACGACTGGTGGCGGGGCCGCTACCTGCTCTACGACATCGGAACCAACACCTTCCACGACACGGCCGGCATCCTGCGCATCTTTCAGTACGCCTACCGGCGGTACGGGGCCAGGGTGTTCCTGGTGGACAACCTGATGACGGCCCGGTTCAAGACGGGCGACCGGGATTTCTACCGGGCCCAGTCGGAATTTGTGGCCCAGCTGGCCGCTTTCGCCCACAACAACCAGGTCCACGTCCACCTGGTGGCCCACCCCCGCAAGACGGAGCGGATCGACGACTCCGACGCGGTGGCCGGCATCGGCGACGTGACCAACCTGGCCGACAACGTCTTTACCATGGAGAAGGACGACAAAGAGGACAGCGCCCGGGACAGCATCCTGACCATCCTGAAAAACCGGTTCTGGGGTGAGCGGGGGCGCAGCATCGGGCTGTGCTTTGAGAAGCGGAGCAAGCGGTTTTACAAGTCAGGCACCGGAAACCCCAACAAGGCCTTCGGGTGGGCGCTGGCCGCGCCCCAGGGGACCATCCGCCTGCCGGAGGACGATATGGAGCAGGATCCATTTGAGACAGACAGAAAGGACGCGGGAATATGAAAACCATCGCCATCGTCAACCGAAAAGGCGGGGTGGGAAAGACCATCACTGCCATTGAACTCGCCTACATACTGGCCACCATGGGCCGCCGGGTGCTGGTCATCGACGCCGACAGCCAGTGCAACGCCACTATCACCCTGCTGCCCTCGGCTCTGCAGGGGACCGGACTGGCCGGAGCGCTGCGCCAGCCGCCGGAAGAGTACAGAGACCTGGTCCAGAGCACTGACATCCCCTTCCTGGACCTGATCCCCGCCACCGAGGACCTGGGGGACTTTGAGCTGGAGTGCACCCTGGGCCTCGCAAAGCCGGACTTCAGCCTGCTGCGGACTCTTGTGGCCGCGCTGATGGAGGACGACGCCTACGACAACGTGGTCATCGACTGCCCGCCCTATTACAGCGTCAGCTGCATCTCGGCCGTGTCAGCCTGCGACAGCATCGTCATTCCGGTGGGGGTAGACGCCTATTCCACGGTGGGCATGGCCGCCCTGGTACGGCAGATTGACAACATCCGCCGGGCCTGCCCCCATGTGCGGGTGGCGGGCTGCATGGTGACCCAGTGGCACCGTGCGCCCGTGTCCGAGAATGCTGTTGACACCCTCCGGGACACCAGCCCTGTGCCCATCTTCCGCACCCACATCCGCCGGACGGACAAGGCCCCGGAGTCCAGCTGGGCCGGGATGCCGGTGGGGCAGTGGTCACCCTTCTCCGCCGCCGCCCGGGACTACCGGGCCTGGGTGGCTGAGCTGGCAGAGCGGGGGGTGATCTGAATGGTGGACCTGACGCGGGTACTCACCCCTGCCGAGGGGCGGGACATCGAGACTATCACCGGGGAGATTCTGGAGGCCAAGCGCGCCGGCGGTGAGGCCATTCTCACCATCGGACGCTGCCTCATCGAGGCCAAGGAACAGCTCCCCCACGGGGAGTGGCTGCCCTGGCTCAATGAGCGGGTGGAGTTCTCGGAGAGAACGGCCCGGAATTTTATGCGCCTTGCGCGTGAGTGGTCAAATCGGCAAGCGCTTGCCGATTTGGGCGCCGCCAAAGCCCTGACGCTTTTAGCTCTTCCGCCTGAGGAGCGGGAGCAGTTTGTTGAGGAGCACAACGTGGTGGACATGACCACCCGGCAGCTCCAGCAGGCCATCAAGGAGCGGGACGAGGCCAGAGCTGCCGCCGAGCACGCCCAGGCGGACGCCGCAGCCGCCGAACAGGCCCGCGCCAAGATGGCGGATGACATGCGCCTGCTCAACGCCCGCCTGGAGGGCAGCAGGGAGGACCGGGACCAGGCCATACGGGATCGAGAGCAGGCCATGCAGGAGGCCGGCCGCCTGGAGAAGGAGCTGGCCGAGCTGAAAGCCCGCCCGGTGGACGTGGCCGTGGAGACGGTAGTGGACCAGGAGGCCATCGACAAAGCCAGGGCGGAGGCCGTGGCCGGGATGCAGGACAAGCTGGACAGGGCCAAGGCGGCCAAAGAGAAGGCCGAGGAAAAGCGGAAGGCCGCCGAGGAGGCCCTGGCCGCTGCCCAGGAGCAGCTGGAGCGCCTGCGCAGGGAGGACAAGCGGGCCGAGCTGTCCTCCGACAAGGACCTGGCCCAGTTTGAGCTGCTGTTCGGGCAGGCCCAGGAGACGGTGAACAAGATGCACGGCATCATGCTGAAGGTAAAGAGTAGGGACGAGGACGCAGCCGTGCGGCTGGGAAAGGCCCTGAAGGCCCTGGCTGAGGCTGTTGGGAGGTGCGCGGGATGAATGAGGCAATCAGGAAGCTGCTGGAACAGCAGAGCAAGGTGACGGAACGGTCTCCCCAGTGGATGGTGGCCGAGCAGCTCATGGACATCTGCCGGGCTGAGCCGGAGAGCGCCGCCATCCTGGCCCAGGACCTGGACGTGCCGGAGATGTCCATTGTGGAGGCGGAGAAGAAGCTCAAGGCCTTTGCCGACGGGCACAGGACGGGGAACTTTGCCTGTGTCACGCCGGCGGAGGCAGACCGCATCCTGCGGGAGTTCTACGGCCTGCCCGGCGGCGGACGGGATGAGCCTGCCCCGGTCCTGGGGCTGGACCTGGCTGACTTCTGGGGGTGAGAGCATGGAGGACGTGCGCAAGCTGGTGCCTCGGACACCTCCGGAGGGCTTTCTGACCTGGGCGGCGGACGTGCTCAGCGGTGAATTGGACACCCATGGATTTCTCTATGAGCAGGAGTGGGTGGAGGACTGTGGCCTGGAGATGCTGATGGACGAGTACGCCCGCCCCCGGAAGCGGCGGATGGTGCGGGTGCAGTGCTCCTGCTGCGGCTATCAGGACCTGTACCACTACGGCAGAGGTCAGCGCGGCTACGGCTTCATCCTGCCCGAAAGCTATACCGAGGTGGAGGGCGGGATGGTCTACGAGGACGGGGACATCATGCTGTGCCCCCAGTGCGGATGCCAGGTGCAGGTCCGCCGCCGCTCTGCCCTCCGTCAGAAAGGGTGGTTTGTCCCTGCATGGGGGCGGGCCATGAGCGCGGCCGTGGTGGGCGAGGGCAGGCTGCTGGCCCTGACGGGCTGGGTCATCCAGCGGCGGGTGCTCATGGACGGCGGGGAGTACCTGGCCGCCGTCCCGGCGGAGGCCTATGTGTTCTCCGCCACGGACTGCGCCCAGCTCATGGGCTGGGTCAACGCCTACGGCGGTCACACCGGTTATTTTATCCAGTACTGCCGGAGCTGGCGACAGCCAAAGGACTGGACGGAGCAGTGGGACCTGGAGGAGAACATCTACGGCCTGACGCCGGAGCTGGTGGCGGCGAGCTGCCTGCCCCACTGCAAGCTGGATGTGTACATGGAGAACCGGGTGAACGCGGACCACTACCCCGTGGCCTGGCTGCGGCTGTGCCAGGCCCACCCCAATGCGGAGGTCCTGCTGCTCCACGGCCTGCCCCGGGTGCTGGACGACCTGCTCCGGCAGACCCAGCGGGAGGACCTGTGGCAGAAGAACCGGCGGGGCGTGCCCGAGCTGCCCGAGGTGGACTGGAGCGCCGCCCGGCCCTCCAGGATGCTGGGCATGACCCGGGACGAGCTGGCCATGGCCAGGGAGATGGACTGGGACACCCTGTTCTGGCGGCTGTTTACCCGGGCCAAGGCGGCAGGGGAGACCCTGACCCGGCAGGACCTGCTCCTGGCCTTCTACCTGGGGGACGACAACGTGGGCCTGCTGCCGGGGCACGGGCCGGTGGCCAAGAGCATCCGGTATCTCTACCGGCAGTATGAGCTGCTGGGGGTGGAGCCGGAGAACGAGGACCCGGAGCCCTACGGCATGCCCGACGTGCAGACCCTGGTGGACTACTGGCACATGGCGGAGACCCTGGGCTATGACCTGGACGACGCTCAGGTCCGGTATCCTGCGGACCTGATTGCCGCCCATGACGAGGCCACCGTGGCCATGGAGCAGCGGGCCCAGGCGGGCCTGGCGTCCCTGTTCCGTGTGCGGCGGCGCCTGCTGGCCCGGTGGAGCTTTGCAGCGGACGGCCTGCTGATCCGGCCCGCTGCCAGCCAGAAGGAGCTGACCGACGAGGGGAACGCCCTCCACCACTGCGTCAGCAGCTACGGAAAGAAGCACGCCTCCGGTGAGACGGCTATCTTCTTCGTCCGCCGGCGGAACAGTCCCAGGGAGTCCTACTACACCCTGGAGCTGGACGAGAAAAAGCTGGAGGTGCGCCAGAACCGGGGCAAGCGCAACTGCCCCAGGACGCCGGAGGTGGCGGCCTTCGAGGCGCTTTGGCTGCAATGGGTGCGCTGTGGGGCGCCACGGGACAGGGACGGCCGCCCGGTTGTGCCGGAGCGGGCGGGGAGCGAGACCAGAACGGCGTGAGGAGTGGTCCGGCCTTCTGCCGGGCGGGGTGGCGCCTTCCCCGTCCGGACCTCCTTTTCACGGGCCCGCCCTCTGGGCGGCGCCCGGCAGAGGGCCGGACCATAACAACAGCGGGAGGATATGACGATGATGACGATATGCTGGGCCTGCGCCAACGCGGTGCCCGACGCGGACGGAGAGAGGGGCTGCTCCTGGAGCAGGGAGGGCAAACCCGTGGAGGGCTGGGTGGCTGAGCGCCGGGACATCCGCATCCAGCCCAAACGCCCGGGGGAAGAGCGGAGAGCCGTTGAGAGCTACCAGGTCATTACATGCCCGGCATTTGTGCCGGGGTAGGGGGAGGAGAGCGGATGAAACACGCACCAATCAGGCGGCGGGATGTGCGGGACGTGGTCAACCTGCTGGAGGGGCTCTACTATGCCAGCCGGCGGAAGAGCCAGGACAGACCGCCTGAATTTGAGCATCTGAAGCTCGTGGACTACGGCTATCAGGACGGGCTGCGGTGCGCCATGCAGCTGCTGGACGGGCTGCTTAACCGGGAGGCGGTGTCCGATTCGGACACAGAGGAGGGGAATGAGCATGACGCGGGAAGAAGCGATTTCTACAATTGAGCGATTGGCGCATACAGAATCCAAGTGGCCCGGAACAGAAGACACCTTGGATGCTCTCGACATGGCTGTCTCCGCCCTCCGCCCCGTCAGCCGGGAGCAGGTGGAGAAGGTGTGGAGTCCGTGCAATTTCTGCGCTGGCGCAAAATACATAACCGGGGGAGTTACAGCGGTCTACCCGGTGAGTGAAACACGCCAGCAGGAAACCCTTGCAGAAGGTGATTTTGATTTTTGCCCGGTATGTGGCCGCCCCATGACGGACGAGGCCGTGGACATGGTGATGGAGAGATTGGAGGCGCTGTATGATAACCGTACATGACATGGATAGCGTGGAGAAAATTGTGAGAGCACTTATATTAAACGGCTATGTAGTTACAGTCCAGGCGGTCAAAAAGTCGTTCCCTTATGAGGGTATCTCTCATTTTGAAGTCCAGTTTGAAACAATGGAGGCGCTGAAAGATGACTGAGGCAGAAAAAGCGTATCAGTATTTTGTGATTGCTGTACCTGAAAGCGAGGAGCAGGCCAAGGCGTACTTTTGGGCCAGGAAAGCCCTTCGGATCACCCTCACCCCGCCGAACGAGTGGGTGAGCGTGGAGGAGGGGATGCCGAAAGAGCACGATAGTATTTTCAAGAAATTAATGGGCCCAGATAAATGGGGGCCCGGAATGTTTGAAAGGCTATCTGATGATGTGATCGTTGCCGTTAAATTTGCGGATGGGACGAGACGGAGCGGTTTTGCACGCACAAAAGACGGGATTTGGGCGGGTCTCCCAAGCATTGGTTGCCCCGTTGTCACTCACTGGATGCCCCTGCCCGCACTGCCTGACTGCCGGAGGGAAAGGAGGGAAACTGATGGGCAATAAGAATCTGCGGCGGCTGCGCTGCCTGGTGACGGCCCAGACCATGGGCAATCTGGAGCGCCTGGCTGCCATGGACGGCTGCGGGGACGTGGGCCGGATGGTGGACAAGCTGACCCGGGAGAAGATGATCTCCCTCCGCCAACCCGTGGCAGAGTGGAAACGGCACTACACAGAGAGGTTTGAGAGGGTGGAGTAATGGACGAACGGAAAGAGCTGGCCCGCCGGCTCAGGCAGATGGCGGTTACCACCGGAGACCTGAGCTGTCTGGGCTGCGGCTATGAGAGGGGTTGCAGCGTCCACGGCTGCGCGGTGCTCAGGCGGGCCGCCGACCTGATTGCACCAGAGGTTGACATCACCAAGCCCATCCCGCTGGAAGAGCTGCGCGCGGCGGCAGCGGAGCGGCCTGTTTTGGTGTATGTCCTCTGTGTGGACGAGGACGGGCAGCTTGAGCCACCGGAATACGGAGAGTGGGAGATGTATTTCGACGATGAATTCGTGGCGGACGGCACCTACGACATAGCTGCCAACTACGGCAGGACGTTCGTGGCCTTCTGGGATGAGCCGGGGAGGTGTAACCATGAGGCTTGAGGACGCGACCAAGGACGAGCTGGTATGGTGGATTCGGAAACATGAGTTTGCATTCCACCGGGAGCTCTGCGGGTTTGGCACAGAAATCCTTACCCGCCGGATGGACCAGCACCATGCCAAGGCGAATGAGGCCTTCGGCCGGTACATAGCGGCGGTGACTGAGCACAGGGAGCTGCTGGCCCCGTACACACGCACGACGCTGGACGAGATTCCGAGGAAGGTTTACCGGCGCTGTTTGGCTCTGGAAAGTGAGATAAAGCGCGCCATGGAACAGTGGGAGGCTCATAATGCGGCGGCCAAGCGCTGCTATGAGGCCCTGACAGGAGGCGGCCATGGAGGATAGACCGTGGTACTGCGTCCGGCAGCGGGCCGGGCCCCTGACCAAGGAGTGCCGGGCCATCCGGCCCAGGCTGTCCAGGGACGACGACCGGGGCACGCGGAGGGACAAGAATGAGATCCTCCGCGCGCCCCACTCGGCGGTCTGCCGGAGCCAGGCGGACCGCCTGGAGCTCCGGCTGGCCCTCTTCGGCTATGAAGGCGTCCACTACACCCTGACTTACGACGCCCTCCACCTGCCCCGCACCTTCCGGGAGGCCATGGCCACCAAGCGGGCCTTCATGGCCAGGGCCCGGCGGTTCAACGATGGCCGGCCCTTCGACTGGGTGACCTGCATCGAGGGCCTCCACGGGGACCACCGCTACCACATCCACATGGTGCTCCGGGAGGGCGAATTCCCGCCGGCGGCGGTGCGCTGTCTGTGGAAGGCGGGGGAGGTGGACGACGAGCCGGTGCTGATGGCTGAGGGAGGATACCGCCGCCTGGCCGAGTACCTCACCAAGGAGCGGACGGACGGGATTATCATCCCCATTGGCCGGCGGCCGTGGAGCTGTTCCCGCAGCCTGTCGGGCCAGCTCCCGCCGCCGGAGCGGTGGAAGGACGAGAGCGGCGCCATTGACATCCCGTCCCGGGTTCTCTGGGCCCGGAGGAGCCAGCGGGAGAACGATTTCGGCGCCTACAACTACGCCAGCTACATCGTCACAAAGGGAGCTCTGAGCGGCTTCCCCTCGCGCGCGCACGCGCACGCGCGCGATCTATCTTGAAACCTAGTGGAACAATAGACACACGGGAGGGAAAAGCGTTGCCTGAAAAACTGAATTGTGGTAAACTTATCGTGAGGGACGGGTGGCTGATGTGTCCGTCCTGTGGGAAGCAGAGAGTGCTCCGGATTTACCCGGAGACCAGGGCGAAGTGCTTGCAGGTTTATTGCAAACGCTGCGGCCATGAACACATCGTGAATATCGACAAGTGCCTGTGCCAGAGTGCCTGTGCCACATGAACCGTGTGAGCGGTCGTGTCGGTGCAGGTGCTTTTTGTATCTCCGGAGGCGATAGCCCGGAGCTGAAGCCAGAGCCCGACATGATCCCAACACGGGATGCGGTCGGGCTCTGGCTTTTTGTTTTGCCCGGAGGTGATAGCCCGGGACCAAGAGGCCGGTGTCCGACTCGGACACAACGGGAGGGAGGTCTGGCATGATATCGGCACTGAGGCTGAAAGAACTGGCGGCCCTGGTGGCGGCCGGGCGTGAAGCGGCGTTCTACGGCTGGCCGGAGTGGCTTGCCCTGCGGGAGGACGTGCTGAAGCTGGACAGGTACGAGTGCCAGCGCTGCCGTCAGGAAAAGCACCGCTTCCGCCGGGCCAAGATTGTGCATCACGTCAAGCACCTGCGGGACCGGCCGGACCTGGCCCTGTCCATCTGGGACGGCGGAGAGCGGCAGCTCATCAGCGTGTGCAAGAGCTGCCACGAGGAACTCCATCCGGAGAGCCAGCGGCAGTTTAAGCGCATCCGGGCGCCGCTGACCGCCGAGCGCTGGGACTGACACCCCCGTTCAAAAAAAACGCCTCCCGATGGCATAAAGCTCAATCGGGTGGGTTTAAGACAATCCAGGCGGCTCGCGCACCCACGCGCGCCCCGCCGGCCAAATCGCACCGGACAGGAGGGATTGCATGGCAAAAAAGCCGGAACAGACGAAAGCCTACAAAGAACTCCGGCAGTCCATGATGGACAGCCTGGAGGCCCGGGGCATGGTGGAGGCGGCGTATGCCGACAAGGTCCGGGAGTACATGAATTTCTGGGTCCAGCTCCAGCAGCTGGAGGCGGACGTGGCGCAGCGGGGCGTGTCGGTGCTGGACGAGAAGCGGGGCATGATGGTGGAAAACCGCAGCATCTCCCTGGCCGTCCAGGTCTCCCGCCAGATGCTGGCCATCTATGCGGCGCTGGGCTTTAAGGACGAGGGACCGCGCCAGGGCGGTGAGGACGATGAGCTGTAACCTGCCGCCTGAGGTCTCCCGCTACCTGGAGTCCGTGGAGACAGACACACCCAGGGCCTGCCCGGAGCAGCACGCACTGGCCGCTTACATCCGCCGCTGCTTTGAGACGGAGGACATCCGGGTGGACACGGAGCAGCTGGCCAGATATCTGGGCCTGGTGAAGTATTTCCCCTTTGAGCGGCTGTTCCCCTGGGAGGAGTTCCTACTGGCGCTGTGGGACTGCACCTACAAGCCGGACGGGGCACCCCGCTGGAAAACGCTGCTGTGTATGGTTGGCCGGGGCGCCGGAAAGGACGGCTTTATCGCCTTTGACGGCGCATGCTCCGTCTCACCCTACAACCCCGTCAGCCACTACAACGTGGACATCTGCGCCAACAACGAGGAGCAGGCGGTGACGCCGGTAAAGGACCTGGCCGAGGTGCTGGAGTCCCCCAGGTATGAGGCCAAGCTGAAGCGCCACTATTACCACACCAAGGAGCTCATCCAGGGGCGGAAGAACAAGGGCGTGATGAAGGGCCGCACCAACAACCCCAAGGGCCGGGACGGAATGCGCTCCGGCAAGGTGGTGTTCAACGAGGTCCACGCCTTTGAGAACTACGACAACATCAAGGTCTTTATCACCGGCCAGGGCAAGGTGGCCCAGCCCAGGGTGGGCATCTTCACCTCCAACGGCGAGGTGTCCGACGGACCGCTGGACGACTACCTGGCCAGAGGCCGCCGGATTCTCTTTGAAGGCGAGGCCGACAACGGCTTTCTCCCCTTCATCTGCTGCCTGGGCAGCCGGGACCAGGTCCACGACCCGGAGAACTGGTACATGGCCAACCCGTCCCTCTTCTACCTGCCCCATCTCCGGCAGGAGATTGAGGACGAGTACCGGGAATGGGTGGAGCACCCGGAGCAGAACGGGGACTTTCTCACCAAGCGCATGGGCCTGCGAGCGGGACAGAAGGAGATCTCGGTCACGGACTACGAGAAGGTCAAGGCCACCAACCGTCCGCTGCCCGACCTGACCGGCTGGAGCTGCACCGTTGGGCTGGACTACGCCGAGCTGTCCGACTGGGCATCGGTGAACTACCATTTCCGCCGTGGGCCTGAACGGTTCGACATCAACCACACCTGGATTTGTGCCAAGTCCAAAACCCTGCCCAGGGTCAAGGCACCCTGGCGGGACTGGGCGGCACGGCAGCTTGTGACGGTGGTGGACGATGTGAGCATCCACCCCGACCTGCTGGCCGCAGACATCCAGGCCATGGCCAGGCGCTACAACGTGCGCATGCTGGCCATGGACCACTACCGGTGGACGCTGGTGTCCGAGAGCCTGAAGAAAATCGGCTTTGACGCCGCAGACAAGCGGCGGGTCAAGCTGGTCCGCCCGTCGGACATCATGATGGTGGACCCGGTTATCCAGGAGTGCTTTGACCGTGGGTACTTCTGCTGGGGAGACCAGCCCCACCTGCGCTGGGCGGTCAACAACACCAAGCGGGTGCGCAGCTCCAAGAAGATGGGCGTGGATACCGGCAATTTCATTTACGCGAAGATTGAGGGCAAGAGCCGCAAGACCGACCCCTTTATGGCCCTGGTGGCCAGCATGACCGCAGAGCCCGCCCTGGGCGGCGGCACACCGGTGGCCGCCCCGCCGGTTGGTGCAATCAAACTGTGAGGAATTGAAATGAGCTGTAAATACAAGGACCAGTGCCCCAGCGCATCCGGATGGTGCGAGAGGCCCAGGCAGGACTTTTCCCAATGCGTGGCCTTTCTGGTGAGTGCTTACGAGACGCTGAAACGCGCTCAGCCGCCGGTGCTCTATCTGTGCGCTGGATTGGCCTGTGAAAGATGCTCTCCGGAATGCCGCCACACAAGCAATATCATTCATGCCAAGAACTTTGTACGGCTTCCTGGTGGCATTTTTGTTGAGACTGGAGGTGATGAAAACGGGGATCAACTTCTTCAAATGGATTCGTGACAGAACCGGGACGCCATCCACTGTTGAGGTGAGCTGCCGGGAGCTGTTCGAGGCGGCCCAGGAGTACCAGGTGCGGGAGCTGTGTTTCTGGATCTGCGCCAACATGGTGGCCAACGCCATGGGCCGCTGCGAGTTCCGCACCTTCCGCAACGGCGAGGAGATACAGGAGAAGGACTACTACCTCTGGAACGTCGCCCCCAACGTAAACCAGAACGCCACCGCCTTTATGCACAAGCTCATCGCCAAGCTCTACCAGGACAACGAGGCTCTGATTGTCAACGCCCTCCCCAAGGATGGGATGGACACCCTGGTGGTGGCGGACAGCTGGGAGATGCCGGAGGAGTGGCCCTCCCGCCAGAACGAATACCGGGGCGTGGTGGTGGGCCAGTATCAGTACCAGTACCCGTTCTATGAGCCCAATGTGCTCCACATCAAGCTCAACCACACCAACATGCGGCCCATCGTCAACGGGCTGTATCAGTCCTATTACCGCATGGTCTCAGCCGCCATGAAGGCCTACGCCTGGGACAGGGGTCAGCACTGGAAGGTGCATGTGGCCCAGATGGCCCAGGGGGACGATAGCTGGGCCCAGAACTTCCAGCAGATGATTCAGGACCAGGTGAAGCCCTTCCTGGACAGCGGCGGCGCCATCCTGCCCGAGTTTGAGGGCTACACCTATGAGAACGTGGGCGGAAAGCTGGGCGGCGACACCCGGGACATCCGGGCCATGATTGAGGACATCTTCGACTTCACCGCCCGGGGGTTCCTCATCCCGGCGGTGCTGGTCAACGGCAAGGTGGAGGGCACCGCAGACGCCAACACCCGCTTCCTCACCAACTGCATCGACCCGCTGTGCGACCAGCTCCAGGAGGAGATCACCCGCAAGCGGTACGGGTACGACCAGTGGAAGCGGGGTACCTATCTCCGGATTGACTCCAGCAGCATCATCCACTTTGACATGTTCGCCAACGCGGCCAACGTGGAGAAGCTGGTGGGCTCGGGAGCCTACACCATCAACGACGTGCGCAGGGCGGCCAACCAGGCCACCATCAATGAAACGTGGGCGGATGAGCACTTTATGACCCTGAACATCTCCACCATGGGGGAGGCTACCCGAAAACTGAGCGCAAAGGAAGGAGGAACAACGTGAATCAGCGAAAAACCATGTGGGAGCTCAAGCAGGCCGCAAACCCCGGCGCCCTGGACCTCTACATCTACGGGGACGTGACGGAGGACGGGTACGACTGGTGGACGGACGAGGTTGTCCGCAGCGAGACCAGCGCCAACACCTTCCGGGAGGAGCTGGCCGCCCACCCGAACGTGATGCAGATTAACATCTACATCAACAGCTACGGCGGTTCGGTCTTTGAGGGCACCGCCATCTACAACCAGCTCAAGCGCCACCCGGCCCACAAGACGGTGTATGTGGACGGCTTTGCCTGCTCCATCGCCTCGGTCATCGCCATGGCGGGCGACGAGGTGGTCATGCCCCGGAACACCCTGATGATGATCCACAACATGTGGATGGGCGCGGTGGGCAACGCCGCCGAGCTGCGCAAGGCAGCCGACGACCTGGACACCATCAACGCTGCCGGCCGCCAGGCCTATCTGGCCAAGGCAGGGGACAGGCTGGACGAGGTCTCCCTCACCGCCATGATGGACGCCGAGACCTGGCTCACCGCCGAGCAGTGCATCCAGTACGGCCTGGCCGACCGGTACGCCGAGGCGGACGCAGACATGTCGGGCGCCGCCGCCGTGCTCCAGAAGGCCAACCTGACCCTGGAGCAGCGCATCGGCATCCAGAAGAGCCTGGCAGCCCAGCTCCGGCAGCTGACCCAGGCGGGCAGGGAAGACCCCGCCAAAGCGCCCAGCCAGGGCGTAAAGACCAACCCCATCTTTACTTTGTTTGAGAGGAGATAAGCTATGAAATCCAACGACATTCTCAACCGGGAGGAAATCCGCGGCCTGATGCAGAAGGCCATCAAGGACGGCGACACCGACGGCTTCTATGCGGCGTTTGATCAGATGCTGGAGGCCATCCAGGAGGAGATCCAGCAGAAGTACGACGCCCGCATCGGCGAGATGCAGCAGGAGATGGACTCCCGTATCCTGGCCGCCCGGGGCGTCCGCCAGCTGACCAGCAAGGAGCTGGACTATTACAAGCAGCTCTCCCAGGCCATGAAGGCCAAGGACCCCAAGCAGGCCCTGGCCAATCTGGATGTGGTCATGCCCGAGACCATCATCGACGCGGTCTTTGACGAGCTCCAGACCTCCCATCCGCTGCTCTCCCGCATCTCCTTTACCCCCACCGGCGGCGCGGTCAAGATGCTGATGAACACCAACGGCTATCAGGAGGCCGCGTGGGGCCCGCTGTGCGACGAGATTGTCAAGGAGCTGCTGTCCGGCTTCAAGGAGGTGGACACCGGCCTGCTGAAGCTGTCCGCCTTCCTGCCCGTGTGCAAGGCCATGCTGGATCTGGGCCCCGTGTGGCTGGACAGCTTTGTCCGGCAGGTGCTCTATGAGGCCCTGGCCAACGGCCTGGAGTCCGGCATTCTGGTGGGCGACGGCGACAACAAGCCCATCGGCATGAACCGGGATGTGAGCGAGGGCGTCAGCGTCTCCGGTGGAAAGTACCCCGAGAAGAAGACGGTGGAGGTCACCAGCCTGGATGCCGCCGCCATGGGCAATCTGCTCTCCATGCTGGCAGTGGACGGCAACGGCAAGCCCCGCACGGTGCGGGATGTGATTCTGGTGGTCAACCCTCAGGACTATTTCCAGAAGGTCATGCCCGCCACTACCATCATGGCCCCTGACGGCACCTACCGCAGCGACGTGCTGCCCTATCCCGCCGCGATCATCCAGTCCCCCGCCCTGCCGGTGGGCCGGGCCATCTTCGGCATGGCCTACAAGTATTTTGCCGCTGCCGGCACCGCCACCGACGGCCGTATTGAGTTCTCCGACCACTACCGGTTCCTGGAGGACGAGCGGGTCTATCTCATCAAGGCCTACGCCAACGGCCTGCCCATGGATGACAACGCCTTCCTCTACCTGGATATCTCCAAGCTCCAGCCCGCTGTGCTCAAGGTTCAGCCCGTGGAGGCTCCGGCAGCGGTCAGCGATGCCACGCTGGCCGACCTGAAGATCGGCGCCCTGACCCTGACCCCCGTCTTTGAGAGCGGGACGGTCTCCTACACCGCGGCTACCACCAACGCCACCAACGTGGTCAAGGCGATCCCCAATCACGCCGGAGCAGTGATTGAGATTACCAACAAGGACACCGACGGCGAAACCACCAATTCCGTGGCAAACGGCTCCGCCGTCACCTGGTTTGACGGCTCCAACACCCTGACGGTCAAGGTGACCGCCGCCGATGGCGAGACCACCAAGTCTTACACCGTCACCGTAACCAAGTCCTGATGACGGGCCGGTATAACCTGCCCGAGGGCCTGCTGACCGACGTAAAGAACTACCTGGACATTACCTGGGACGATGAGGCCACGGACGCCAAGGTGTCCGGCCTCATCGCCTCGGGCATGGCCTACCTGGACGGCAAACTGGGCGAGGCAGGGGATTACATGGCGGACGGGATGCCCCGCACCCTCCTGATGGAGTACGTGCGGTACGCCCGGGACAGCGCCCTGGATGTGTTTGAGGGCAACTATCTGGCACTGCTGCTTGACATGCGGCATGAGAGGGCGGTGAGGCGCTATGCGGAACGCGCCGTTCCGGCCCCGTGAGGAGCGAATCACCCAGGGATACAACGACGGGGTATTGACCGTGTACGCCGTGTCTGACAGCGCCAGGCCCGGCTATCAGCCGGTGGAAAAGCTGCTGCCCAAGGCGGTGCTGCGGTACGAGGAGCAGCGGCTGGGCCTCCAGCGCACCTATCTGGCCAAGCAGTCCCAGGTGGATGTGGAGCGGGTGGTGCGCACGCCCCGGTTACCCGGCATCAGCAGCCAGGACGTGGCCGTCACCGAGGATGGGCGGCAGTATCTCATTGACCTGGTGCAGAGCGTGGACGGCGTCTACCCGCCCTCCATGGACCTGACCCTGGCCAGACTGGCCCAGAAGTATGATGTGTCCGACTTGGACACGTTTGGAAAGCTGGTGGGCAGATGACCTGGCAGGAGCGCATCATTGCCGCCCATCTGGCGGTGACCGAAGCGGTGAGCCACGGACAGCGGATGCAGTCCGAGCGGTACTTTGTCTGGCAGGAGGACGGCGCCAACGACCTGGAGGCGGACAATGTGCATGCCGAGACCGCCGTCACCGGCACCACTGACCTCTTCACCAAGCAGGAGTTTGACCCCTGGGTGGAGGAGCTGGGGGAGAGCCTGAGCGGATACGGTGTGGCCTGGTATATCGGCTCCGTCCAGTATGAGGAGGACACCGGCTTCTGGCACACCGAATGGGTGTGGGAGGTGGCGTGATGGCAACCATCCAGTTCAAGCGGGGCGACGAGTACATGGCCAAGATTGCCAAGCTGGAGGCGGCTGCCAAGGAGACTCTCTGCGGCGACGCCATCTACGGCGCGGCCGGCATCGTGGCCGATGAGATCCGTGAGTCTCTGGATCAGGTACCAACGGATGAGAGCTACGGTACCACCTCCAGTCCCACCGCCGGGCCGAAAAAGGCCCAGCTGATTGGCCTGGAGCAGAGCCTGGGCATCGCGTCCATGCAGGACGACGGGACGGGATATCTCCACGTCAAGATCGGCTTTGACGGCTACAACGAAATCCTGAGCAATCGCTGGCCCAACGGCCAGCCCAACCAGATGGTGGCCCGCTCCATTGAGAGCGGCACCTCCTGGATGAAGAAAAACCCCTTTGTCCGGCGGGCTGTGGCGGCCACCCGCAAGCGCGCCATCGATTACATGAAGCGGACCATCGACAAGGGCGTTGAAAAAATCATGAAGTGAGGAGGCTCATATATGGCAACAATCGGCCTGAGCAAGCCGCATTACGCGGTATACAGCGCCGGGAGCGGCACCCCTTCCTACGCCAGCGGCGGGGTGATGGGCAAGGCCACCCAGGCGGACATTGAGATCGAGACCAGCGAGGACAACAATCTGTACGCGGACAACGCCATCGCGGAGACTGACCGCAGCTTCGCGGGCGGCACCCTGACCCTCTCCACCGACGACCTGTCCCAGGAGGTGAGCAAGGCTATCCTGGGGCTGACGGAGCAGTCCCTTTCCGAGATCACCGGCGTCACCGATGAGGATGTGAAGGAGCTCGTCTACGACGACACTCAGCAGACCCCCTATCTGGGCGTCGGCTTCATCATCCAGAAAAAAGTAAACGGCGTGTACAAGTGGCGGGCTGTGGTGCTGACCAAGGTCATGTTCGCGGTGCCCTCCGACTCGGCCACCACCCAGGGCGAGTCCATTGAATGGCAGGTGCCTGAGCTGAGCGCCACCATCATGCGGGATGACAGCGCCACCCACATGTGGAAGCGGGAGGCCACCTTCACCACCGAGGCACAGGCCGAGGCGTATATCAAGGACCGGCTGAACATCACCGGCGGGGTGGGCGGCTGATGAGGACGGCGAAGATTTCCATCGACGGCAGGGAGCGCCTGCTGTGCTTCTCCACGCGGGTCATGCGGGCGTGTACCGAGCGGTACGGCGGTGTGGAGATGATTGACGACGTCCTCTCCGCCAATGACCCGGCCCGGGCGCTGGACGAGACTATCTGGCTTATGGCCGCGATGATGGACGCCGGGGCCCGGTACGCCAGGCTCAACGGGCTGGACAACCCGGAACCGCTGAGCTTTGACGACCTGTATGACGCCACGGGCATCGACGATCTGACCGGGCTCAAGGGCAAGATCGCCGAGACCATCACCAACGGGCGGACGCCCACCCTGGACGCGGTGCCCCCAAAAAACGGAGAGGCCACTCCGGACGCATAGAGGCCGGCCCGGAGTGGTTCATCTGGTACGGAATGGCCAGCGGCCTGACCTATGCGCAGGCCCTGGACATCCCCTTTGGCGAGCTGTTGGACTACATGGCCCTCTACCAGTCGCGGCGGGAGGGCTACCGGCTCCGCAATTATACCAGCTACGATGAGGACGTTATCCCGGATGTGAGGTGAGACCATGCCATACGATATTGGGCCGAAAATCGGCATCGATGGGGAGGCGGAATTTCGCAAGGAGCTGAACAACATCAACCAGCAGATCCGCACCCTGGGGTCCGAGATGAAGGCTGTGACGTCCTCCTTTGCGGAGGGGGATAAGAGCGAGGAGGCCCTGGCGGCACAGACCTCGGTCCTCAACAAGCAGATCGACGCCCAGGAGCAGAAGCTGGCCCAGCTCCAGAAGGGGCTGGACGCCTCTGCCCAGAAGTACGGGGAGAACGACACCCGCACTCTGAAATGGGCCCAGGCGGTGAACAACGCCACCGCCGACCTCAACAAAATGCGCCGGCAGCTCCAGAACACCGATAACGGCATGGACGACTTGGGCGACGCCACCGAGGACGCTGCGGACGCGGCGGACAGCGCGGGAGGCAAGTTCGGCGCGTTCCAGGTGGCGCTGGGGAATCTGGTGTCCAGCGGCATCCAGGCGGCCCTCTCGGCTATCGGAGACCTGGTGGGCAGCCTGGTCAACCTGGACGAGACCACGGAGGAGTACCGGAGGGCCCAGGGGCGGCTCAACACCGCCTTTGAGGCGGCGGGTTATGGAGCGGACACGGCCCAGCAGGCATATCAGGCGTTCTACGGCATCCTGGGGGACACCGACACCGCCACGGAGGCGTCCCAGCTGCTGGCCAAGCTGGCGGAGAGCGAGGAGGACGTGGCCACCTGGACCCGCATCGCGGCCGGCGTGAGCGGCACCTTCGGCGACTCCCTGCCCATCGAGGGCCTCATTGAGGCGGCCAACGAGACCGCCAAGGTGGGGGAGGTCACCGGGACGCTGGCCGACGCCCTTAACTGGGCGGGCATCAACGAGGATTCGTTTAACGAGCAGCTGGCGGCGTGCTCCGGCGAGAGCGAGCGCAACCGGCTTATCATGGAGACCCTGTCCGGCACTTACGACGAGGCGTCGGACGCTTTCTACCGCAACAACAAGACCCTGGTGGAGAGCCGAAACAGCCAAGCTCTCATGGATGAGACCCTGTCCCACCTGGGAGAGACCGTGGCGAACATCAAAAACGAGCTGACCATCGAGTTTATGCCTGTTCTGTCCGAGGTGGCGGAGGCGTTCAACGGCCTGCTCAACGGGACCGAAGGGGCGGACGAGGCCTTTGGCGCTGCCATCGGAGAGCTGATTTCCACCGCCGTGGCCAAGCTACCGGAGTTTGTCAGCTTCGGGGTGAGCATCCTGACCTCCGTTGTCCAGGGCGTGCTCCAGAGCCTGCCGGAGCTGATCGCGGCGGCGCCCCAGATCGTGGCCGGCATTGCGCAGGGCATTGCTCAGGCGCTCCCCAGCATCCTGGAGGCAGGCCGGGGCCTCGTCGGGCAGCTCATCACGGGCGTGACGGAGGGCATCCCTCAGTTTGCCCAGACCTTCCCGCAGGCCCTCCAGGCAGGGCTTGACTATATCACCGGGCAGCTGCCCGCCGTGCTGGACATGGGAGTTGAGATCAACACCAGTTTGGCAAGCGGCATTATCGAGGGCATCCCGGAGCTGGTGGCCATGCTGCCGGAGGTCATTACCTCCATCATCACGTTTGTCACGGACAACTTGCCCACCATCCTGGAGGCGGGGGCGGAAATCCTGGTCAACCTGGTGTCCGGTATCATCGGGGCCATCCCGGACCTGATTGCCTCCCTGCCGGAGATTATCCTAGCTATCACGGACGGGCTGGCGGACGCGGCGCCAAAAATCATCCGGGCCGGCGTGATGCTGCTGCAAAACCTCATCGAGGGCATCCTCTCCAATATCCCGGAGCTCGTCGCTGCACTGCCCCAGATCATCACGGCCATTGTGACCGGCATCGGCAACCTGATGGGCGGCATCATCGACGTGGGAAAAAACATCGTCACGGGCGTCTGGGAGGGCATCTCCAGTATGCTCTCCTGGCTGACGGACAAGGTTTCCGGGTTCTTCGGCGGCATTGTGGACGGTATCAAGGACCTCTTGGGTATCCACAGCCCCTCCACCGTGTTCGCGGGCATCGGCGAGAACATGGCGGCGGGCATCGGCGAGGGCTTTGCCGACCAGATCCGGGCGGTGGGACGGAGCATGCAGGACAGCATCCCCACGCCGGATATGTCCTTTGGAAGATTGGCGGCCGGCATGGTAAACGGGATGCAGACGGCCATGACAGGAGGAGGGGCGGCCCAGCCGGCTACCATCGTACTCCAGCTGGAAAATGGAGCGGAAATCGCCCGGTGGCAGCTACCCTATCTGAGAGCGGCCCAGCGGGCCAACCCGGAGGTGGTGAGCGGCGTATGACACAGCTGATCCTCAACAACAGCATCTATCTCCCCAAGACCAGCCGGGACAAATACCGCTGCTACCCCTCCCAGCTGGGCACCCAGGTGGACATGGTATCCGGCCGCCGGGTGCTGGAGGTGCGGGGACAGGTGCAGATCATTGAGTATGAGTACGACTACATGGGCAATGAGCTCATGCGCCAGGTGATGGCGGTGCTGCGCTCCGGCAAGAGCTTCCCGGTGGCCTATCTTCCCGATGATTCGGACATCCTGGTGGTCTCCACCTTCCTCACCCAGGACTTCCCCACTCCCACCTTTGCCTTCTCCCGCTCCGGCAAGCCCTACTGGCACAACATCTCATTCACCCTCCGGGAGGTGAAGCCCCATGCTTGACCGCTCCTCCGCCTACCGCGCCGCCATCACCGGCGACGCCCGGCGCATCCTGCTGCGGGCCGTCATCGACATCGTCTCCCCGGACATCGTGTTCGGGGAGACGGGCAGCTCCGGACAGACAGCGTACAGCCGCCCGGAGGAGCTCCACGACAAGGTATTTGATGACCCGACATACTACGCCACCCTGGAGCCAAGCCGGTGGCTGCTGGACGGCACGGCCATGGTTTTCCCGGATGACCCGGCGCAGGCGGAGACGCCCATAGGCTTTATGGGCAGCGCCCTGTCCGGCGCGGACGGCACTTTCTCTCCGGCGGTATGGGTGGAGGAGCGGTTCTCCAATGTGTCCATCCTTCAGGCCTGCTCTGTGTATTTTCCCACAGCCGCATGGGACGGCTACCCCGTAGACCTGACCATAGAGGTCAAGCAGGGCGGCACGGCCTACTATACCAAGACCATCACAAACAACGCCGCCGCCCAAATCAGCCTGACGGGCTTTACCGTCAACAACCCGGACGCCATCCGGGTGACCGTGACGCGGTGGTCCATGCCCGGGCGGCGGCTGAGGGTAGTGGAGATTATACCCGGCGTCTACGAGACCTGGGGCAACGACATCATCGCCTCCTTCAGCGTAGCCCAGCAGGCCAACTTCTCTTGCCTGGCGCTGCCCTACGGCACATGCACCCTGTCCATGGACAACAGGGACCGGCGCTTTGAGCCCCGCAGCAAGGATGGCATCTTCCGCAGCATTGAGGAGCGGCAGGGCATCGCCGTCTCCATCGGGGCGGAGCTGCCAGGCGGCGGCGTGGAGTACAAACCCCTGGGCGTGTTCTACCAGTTCTCCGGCGGCTGGAAGACCGGAGACAACGGGCTGACCATGCAGTGGAGCCTGGTGGATATCATCGGCCTGCTGGCTGACCGACAGTATCTCCCACCCGAAACGCTGCCCGTCACGGCAGAGGGGTGGATTGCCTCCCTGGTGTCGCAGCTGGGGGCCAACTTCGCCGGGCGTTACCAGATAGACCCGTCCCTGGCCGCGCTGCCTCTGACGGCGGAGCGGGAGGGCGTAACCGGAAAGTCCTGCGGGGAGATTCTTCGCATGGCGTGCATGGCGCTGGGGGCCTTCCCCCGGGCGGCCTCTGAGACGGGCTATCTGGCCGTGGCGCCCCTGTGGAGCCATGGCGGCACCATGACCCTGGACAACATGGAGACCTATCCGGTTATACGGGCCAACGACGACCTGGCCGCTATCATTTTTACCCTGGCGGACGGGAGCGGCACCCAGCTGGTGGTGTCCGGCACCTCCACGGCCTCCAGCAACACGGTACAGGTCAACAACCCATTTATCCACGACCAGGCGGCCGCGCTGACGGCGGCCCGGCTGATATTGTCCACCTACGGCGGCAATAAGCTGGAGACCACAGGCCGGGGCGATCCGGCCTGTGAGATTGGAGACGTGGACACCGTGTGGCTGGACGAGTCCAGCGCCACAGCGGGCCGCCGCATGAGCCAGACCTTTGCCATCCAGGACGGCGTGCTGCGGGGCTGCCAGTCCGTACTGCTTCAGGCCGACGGCGGGGCGCTCTACGAGAATACCGCGCTGATTACGGCCTCCGGAAGCTGGACGGCGCCGGAGGGCGTCTCCCAGCTGTCCGTGGTCATCGGCGGCGGCGGCAGCGGCGGCGGAAACGGAACGGACGGCTCCTGGGATTCCGCCGGCGCGAATGGCATACCGGGAGAGGGCGGGCTGATATGGTCCGGCACCATCTCCATCAACCCGGGCCAGACCTTCCGGGTGTCCATCGGCAAGGGCGGCGCGGCCGGACAGCCGGGGGCGCCCACTACCTTCGGGGCCTACTCCAGCGCCAACGGAGAGAATTTTGACCCCAACTATGTGGACATTTCCACCGGCAACGCCTACTGCCGGGACGGTGTGTCCCTGCCCCTCCCGGGATCGGGAGACGGCGGAGCGGGCGGCGCCGGCGGTGTGCAGGGAAACCGGCACGAGGAGCGCTACACCATCATGGACGATGATGGGGAGAGCATGGAGGGCACACGGATGGTCATCGACAACTACCCCGGACCAGGACAGCCCGGAACACCCGGCGCGGACGGCTTTGTGCTGGTGCGCTGGGAGAAGGAGGGCACATGAGCATCATTGACACGCTGATTACGGACCGGACCCAGGCGGACGTGGACCGCGTGCTGGCGCTGTCCGCGAAGGGCTGGGCGGGCATGAGCCCGGAGGAGCGGGCGGAGTGGAGCGCCGGGCTGAAGGGCGCATACAACGCCTCGGACCTCAACCGGGTGCGGGAGGCCATGGAGTACCTGGCCGGGGTGTTTGGGGCGTATGGCTACGCTGTGAGCCTCAGCCCCATGCAGACCTGGGCCGAGGGCGATATCCCCACGGCGTCCGACCTGGACGCGTACCTGGCCAATCTGTCCGCGCTCCGCGGCGCGGCGGCGGTGCTGCCCACCACCCCGGCCGTGCCGGAGAGCATGGAGCGGCTGACCTATGTCACGGCCAACGACATCGAGCGGATATTGGCGGACCTTGACCGCCAGCTGGCCAATATGGCGGCGGCGTGGTTTTATGCCGGAGAGATCTATTGTGGGGAGGTAACCTGATGCAGGACAGAATATCCACCTATCCTGGGCGCGTCACGCTGACGCCCGTGCCCGGACAGGAGCATACATACGACATGACCCGGGCCGACCAGCCCACCCAGCCCGGCACGCCTCTTAATAAGGCAACATTGCTCAAGGACGCCACGGCGGCGCTGTACGGTCTTAATGCCGATGCCGTACCGGATGACGTGCTGGCCGACATTGCACCCAAGCTGCTTTACGGCGGCGTCGAGAGCCGTGTCATGGTACCCTTCTACACATCCGGCACCTTCACCGTACCGTCTGACGCGCTCGGGAATGTGTTCACTGTCATCCGAGTTGGCGGCGGCGGTGCCGGAGCCGGTAGCAGTGGTGGCGGCGGCGGAGCTGGCGGAATCGAGATAGATACTGTTATCTTGACCCCGGACGATGTAAAAACGGTTACTATTGGCGCAGGAGGTACACCTAGCGTAGACGGCGACGGTGGAAATGGCGGCAACACAGTTTTCCAGGGTCTAACTCCCGCATATGGCGGAGGCGGCGGGAAAACTGCTAGCGGCAGTGGCAGTGGTGCTGGTGGCGACAGCTCCGGCGGCGGTGGCGGCGGAGCCGGTGGTAGCGGTACAAATAATCCCGGAGGCAGCGGCGGCACCTATGGCGGCGGTGGCGGCGGCGGCAGTAGATCAAACGGAGGCAGCGGCGGCACCTATGGCGGCGGCGGCGGTGGCGGCGGCGGCAATAATAATTCCGGGGGTTATGGTTTTAACGGCGGGGCTGGTGGAGCCTTCGGAGGCGACGGCGGGAACGGCGGAAGCGCCGGCACAATAGAACCGGGTGACCCCGGAACTTTATTTTCTGACCCCATTGCTCGGCTATATCCATTTGTTCTAAACGCTGATCAGAGCAGTGCTGGAGGCTCAGCTGGAAGCCTTTCTCCCACTAATTACGCTGGCGGTGGAGGCGGCGGTGGCTACGGTGGCTCCGGCGGAGACGGTAGTAACTATTATGGCGGCGGCGGTGGCGGCGGCGGCTACGGTGGAAACGGTGGACAAGGGGGACAACATGCTGGCGGCGGAGGCGGCGGCTACGGTGGAAACGGTGGCGCTGCACACTCCTCATCGGGCGGCGGAGGCGGCGGGGGTGGATTCTTCGCTAACGGCGGTTCCGGTACTAATTCGGGCAATGGCGGAAAAGGAGAAACGCCAGGAGCTGGAGGCGGTGGTACATCTGATGGTGGCTCATCTGGTGGTGCCGGTGGCGCTGGTGCCTGCTTCATCATCTATCAGAAAGTTGGTGACGCTCAGTGACGTATGACATCTATTCCGGAGATACGTGGGTCAACGCCATTGTCGCCGGAGCGGACTTTGTGGCCTCCTACTGTGAGACCAACGGCTACACCTTCAAGGAGCGACCCGCAACGCCCGAACCCGACCCTGAGCCCACCACCGACGAACTACTCAACATTCTCCTGGGGGTGACCTAATGGACAGACGACAAGCAGCAGAACAGCTCCGACGGGCGCTCCAGCTCTTTGTGCAGACCCTCTCCGAGGCCCGGGCGCTGGAGGTGGCAACCGTGTTCCCGGCGTGGGAGGCTAACCGGTCCTACGCCGTGGGCGAGATTGTCAGCTACGGCGTCAACACCGCCGGAGACCCCCAGCTCTATAAAGTTGTCCAGGCCCACACCAGTCAGGCCGACTGGCTGCCCGGCGCTGCCCCGTCGCTCTATGACGCCATGGGCCTGGATGAGAGCGGCTACCCCGTCTGGAGCCAGCCCAGCGGCGCCCACGACGCCTACAACACCGGGGATATTGTCAATTATAACGGGACGCTGTACAAGTCTCTCATCGACGGCAACACCTGGTCCCCGGAGGCCTACCCCGCCGGGTGGGAGGTGTACGCAGCCGGGTGACCGGCCGGGCGGATGCCCATAAGGCGGCAACACAGGGGCCCGGAACGGCGGTATGTGAAGGGCCGTCCGCCGGACGGGCGGCCCAAAGCGGAGAGGAGAGATGAGCGTGATACACTATGAGGACTGGCGGCTGTGGGCGGACCCGGGGCTGGCCATCGCCCGGCAGTACGACAACCTGACCCGGCGGCTGGAGATTACGGGGGACCTGCCGGAGGGCTGGGACTGGACGCTGCTGGTGGAGGCGGACAGGGAGCACCTGGACCTCATCGCCCTGAGGCCCATGGAGGGCGGCCTTGGGGTGGACCTGACGGCGGAGATGCTGGCCCTGAGCGGGTACTACACCATCCAGCTCAGGGGAAATCAGGGCGAGCTGGTGCGGCACACCAACCAGGTGCGGATTTTCATCCCGGACAGCCTGTCCGGCGACGCCAACTGGCCGGAGGTGCCCAGTGAGTTTTCCCAGGTAGAGGCCAACATCCGGGAGCTGGGAGAGCACCCGCCCATCCCCGGAGACGAGGGCTTTTGGCTCACGTGGGACTTGGAGCGGGACGAGTATGTGACCTCAGACCTACCCCTGCCCGACGTGCCGGAGGGCCCTGCCGGAAAAGCTGCCACCATCAAAGTAGGCGAGACTGTCACCGGAGACCCTAATACTCCGGCCAAGGTCGAGAACACCGGCACGGAAAACGCGGCGGTGCTGCGGTTTACCATTCCCAGAGGCGCAGTCGGCCCTACCGGTGCCACGCCTGCCATCTCGGTGGAGGTGACCGGCCTGCCCGCAGGGGCTGAACCTACGGTGTCCGTGTCCGGTACGCCCGAGGCCCCTGTCATTGCCCTGGGCATCCCCGCCGGCAGGCAGGGCGACCCCGGCGGAAAAGGCGACCCGGGCGACCCCGGCCAGACACCCAACATCACCATCGGCCAGGTGGAGACTCTGCCCGCCGGGTCTGCGGTGACCGCGTCCATCACCGGCGAGACGCCCAACCTGGTGCTAAACCTTGGTATTCCCCAAGGACAGCAGGGTGAACCCGGTCCGGCCGGAGCGGGCGTGCCTCCGACCGATGACGTACCGGAGGACTATCTGCTCAGCGCGGGCGGCTGGGTGCCGCCTCCTGACGGCGGCACGGGTTTGGGCGACCTGGAGCTGGTGGCGTCGGCCACGCTCGAGGAGGCGGTGGACGTGATCTCCCTGGACCTGTCAAAGCCCTGCACGGAGGTTATCGCGGTGCTGACCCCCTATGGCGACGCGGACAACCCCAGCGGGACCACTGCGCCGTATCTGTATCTCACAAGCAAAACAGGGGGTGAGAACGGTGAAGGAGTTGCTTTTACCCTAATGAACCTGAAAAATGACGGGGCCATGGTTTGGGACTTCCGGGCGGCGCACTGGCGGCTGGAGGGGAACCTTATTTACAAGGCCATCTATAAGGAGGGGGGCTACCAACCCGATGGAGTGATGGTCCATGGCGCGGGCCCCTGGCAGGTAAATGGAAACAACTGGGAGATTACGGACATAGACGCATTCCGCAATCTGCGGGCGCAGCTGTGGAACGCAGTCTTCGGCGTTGGAACAAAACTAGAAGTCTATGGGAGGTAAGGCAATGAGAGTGTATGACAATGGGACCTATCGCGACGCCACGCCGGAGGAAATCGCGGCCTGGGAGGCCGCTGCATCCCAGCCCGCACCCCCGCCCGGCCCCCAGGAGCAGGTTATGACCCTGGCCCGCTCTATGGCCGCAGCTGCCACCGGCCTGACCGACGCGGTGGCCCTCAGCATCCCCGACCTGCTGCCCGCCTGGGAGGAGCTGCGCTCCGCAGGCAATCAGGTGGCCGCCGGGGTGTGCCTGACCCACAAGGGCCAGACCTACCGGGTGGTGCAGGCAGTGACACCCATTGAGAGCCAGCCCCCCGGCGGGGAGGGGATGCTGGCAATCTACCGGCCCATTGAGCGGGAGCATACCGGAACCCCGTCCGACCCCATCCCCTGGGTGTACGGCATGGACTGCTACAGCGGCAAGTACTACGTCCACGAGGGTGCCGTCTACCTGTGCAAGTCGGACATGCTCCCATGTGTTTGGGCTCCCGGCAGCGCCGGCACCGAGGGACAGTGGGAGGCGGTTTCGTGAGCAAGTACATCCAGCGTGTCCAACTCGGACACATCAGGCGCCTGGCCCTGGTGACCGGCGGGGGCCGGAGCCTGGAGCAGGTTAAGGAGGCAGAACAGCCCGACCTCATCTGCAACGCCGGGTTCTTTGAGCGCATCGGCAAGCCCACCCACCACCTGAAGGCGGACGGGGTGGTGCGGGCGAAAGAGAGCTGGGGCTGCTGGGGCTACGCCTGGGACAGCGGAAGCGATATCAGGCTGTGCGCCCTGCCCGCCGGTGAGCGGGCCAGCTACATCGGCGGCTACGAGCTGCTCACCCCCATGGTGGGCATCCGCGACGCCCTGAGCTACGGCTCGGAGCTGGGGGGCAGGCGGGGCCGCACGGCCATGGCCCTGGATGGGGAGCACCTCATCCTCTACTGCTCCGGCGACGGCACGGCGGACGCGGCCACCCCCGAGGCCCTGCGGGAGGAACTGTACGCCCTGGGGGCCGAGACGGCCATCATGCTGGACGGCGGCGGCAGCTCCCAGTGCGATTTTGGCGGCGGGCAGGTCATCGACTCCACCCGCCCGGTGGACAATTACCTGTGCGTCTGGCTGACGGCGGAGGATAAGGAGGATGAGCCCGTGGATAGCATTACGGTAGACATCATGGAGAATAGCGCCTGCTACAAGGCGGGCCGCAAGATTACTCCCAAGGGCATCATGGTACACAGCACCGCCACCCCCGGCGCTATGGCCGACCAGCTGCGGGCCAGCTGGGACAACGCCCAGGCAACGGCGGCGGTCCACGCCATCATTGACGACGGTCACACATTGATGACCCTGCCCTGGAGCACACGTGGCTGGCACGCAGGCACCGGCTCCGGTGGCAAGACCGCCAATGACACACACATTGCCTTTGAACTCTGCGAGCCTGACCAGTGCCGCCTGCTGCCGGTGGAGTGGGTGCCCCTGTACCGTGGAGCCACGGGCATGAGCGCCTGGGCCGTCAGGCGGTGGCAGCAGGAGCTCCAGCGGATGGGCCTGTACACCGGGGAGATTGATGGCAGCTTTGGCCCTGCAACCGAGACGGCCACCAAGGCCGCCCAGGCTGTGCTGGGACTCACTCAGGACGGCTCCTGCGGCCCCACCACCCTGGCGGCGGCAGCGGCTCAGGAGGGCTCGCTCATGGCCTACAACCCCCAGGAGGTAAAGGGCTACTTTGAGGCAGTCTGGGACCGTGCTGTGTCCCTGTGCGCCAAGCTGTGCAACGCCTACCAGCTTGACCCTATGACGGACATCCTCTGTCACGCTGAGGGCTACCGGGCGGGCATCGCCTCCAACCACGCCGATGTGGAGCACTGGTGGCCCAGGCATGGAAAAACTATGGACGACTTCCGCGCCGCTGTCCGGGCGGTCCTGTATGGCGAGACGCCCCAGGAGCCGGAGGAACCCCCAACGGACCAGCCCGCCGGCTGGGCGGCGGAGGCCTGGGCGTGGGCCAGGGCCATGGGCCTCATGGACGGCACACGGCCCACGGACAACATCACCCGCCAGGAGGTGGCGGTATTTGCATGGAGGCTCTACCAGGCCGTCAAGGCCGGAAAGTAGGAGGTACATATGGAAAACATCTTTGCCGCATTTGCGGACAAGGCCAATCTCATCTGGGGCGCCGTCCTGACGGGCATGTCCTATGCCTTCGGCGCACACTGGCCCCTGTTTGCCTTCTTCTTTGTGCTCAATGTGGTGGACTACGTCTACGGCGTCCTCAAGGCTAGGGCGACCAACACCATGAGCTCTGCAAAGGGCGCAAAGGGGATTATCAAGAAGGTGTCCTACTGGGTGCTCATCGCCTTGGCTTTCGGCGTCTCCTGCGTGTTCATCGACGTGGGCACCGTGCTGGGCCTAGACCTGTCCTTCCTCCAGCTCATCGGCTGGTTCGTGCTGGCCATTTACATCATCAACGAGCTGACCAGCATCGTGGAGAACATGGTTGCTCTGGGTGTGGACGTGCCGGATATCCTGCTCAAGGGCTTGGCTGCCGCCAAGACGGCGGTGGACGAGGCAGGCAATAAAGTGGTGCCGGTAGATGACAGCGGTGTTCAGTCGAAGACTAAGAACGAATAAAGCGCAAACCCCCGCCAGAACATTCCGGCGGGGGTTTAATTTGTTATTAATTTATTATTTATGTGTATTGTAACGAATGAATAAAAGTTTGGTTATCTGTGCAAATTTTTACTTGTGGAATATAAAACTATCTAAAACGTGCGGAAGGTTTTTCTTTTTCTTAATGATTCTATAACTTGTCGAATTTAGAAAACCGTTGCGGCGCAATGGGTTGCGGGCATTTCTGTTATGAGCTTGTTATTAACCGGATTCTAACATCCTATTTTTGTGTATTTTGCTTATGCCAATTTCCGCATAGCCCGTTCCAGAAGTTCAATCGTTGCATGAGTGTAGTGCTGGGTGATATTTGACTCCGTTGAGTGCCCTATGAGCCACTTTATGGTCAGCTCATCCACACCGGCGGCATGGAGACGGGTGGCAAAGGTATGGCGACACCAGTGGGGCGTGGCATCCGGCGTACCAAGCGCTTCTGCGATAGCTGGCCATGCGTAGAGGCGGTACTGCTGCGCGGTCATTGGCTGGCCGTCCATGGATATGATGGTTTCTCCTCCGCGCTTGAGCCAGTCCAGGAGGTGCGGCTTAATCTTGGGGTGCACGGGGACAATCCGGTCTTTTCCGGCCCTAGTCTTTTTGCCGCCCTGGAGATAGTCCTCCCTGGCATGATAGGCAAATGGCGTCAGCTCCAGAAACTCAGAGATCCGGAATCCTGTATAGCAGAGCATCAGAGCCGTATCCGCCCACGGGAAGCCGTCCCGGGCCAACTGCTCCAGCTTGGCCATCTGCATGTCTGAAAATGCGCCCTTCGCTCTTTTGGCGTCAACAGACGGGATGTCGAGATACTTGGAGTAGTCCTTGGCTACGATATCCCGCTCCATGCTGTACCGGTAGAGGGCCTTGATGAGCATGGCGTCGTTATTGATGAGAGACTGAGAGAGGCCGTTCTCTTCATCCTCATCCAGGATGGACTGCCACTGGTCAAGCGTCATGCGCCGCATCTTTTCCCCGGCAAAGCGGGACACCCGCTTATTCCACGCGGCCTTGTAGCTGGTGACTGAGGCTGGGCCCAGACGATTATACTCTCGGGCGGACCAGCCGTCATAGACCTGCTGCACCGTCATGTCCAGCGCGTCAGGAGCCGCAGCAGTGCCGGCAGCTCTATGCCGGTTATATTCATCCAGCGCGGCCTGGGCTTCTGCGGCCTTGCTGTGGTAGCTGAGCGCCACCTGTTTGATTTTCCCGTATTTATCCCGGAAGGAGACGCGCACAACGTAGGGGCGCCGGCGCTGGCCGGACAGCTTGACTACAGTTCCGCTTCCGTTCGCTCTTTTCAAAAAAAAACACCTCCTAGAGCAACCGCCCTCAGCCATAGGATGGCCGGGGGCGGTTTTGGTATCCATGGGAAAATCGGCAAGCGCTTGCCAGTTTGAGGCGGGCTGTAGGACATTGCAACTGTAAGATATTACAGGTAGCGTTTGAGCACCTCAGAGAGAGCCTCACCGTATTGATTCAGGTCGTAAATATCCTGGAGCTGGTACTTGGTTTCATTCTTGGCCTCGTCCGGGATAATTAAAGTCTTCCGGCTGCTGGTCAGAGCAAGACGGCAAATCCACTTCCGGGAGTTGCCCTTGTAAAGAATATTGATGTAAGATTCTGTATCTTTGTATGTAATATCCCGGATATCTCCCACCAGAGGGGCCAGTAGATTCTTGATAATGAAATAGCACTCAAGTTCCTCCTCCGTGGTGACGATATTAGGTGTGCGCTTCCCGTCCTCACTTGGAGCCTCTGTCTCCTGGGCCTTTGGCTCAGCCGGAGAGACTGTCCCGCCGCTACCCCCAAGAGCTGCCTTGATCTTGTCGTTCATCATTTCACTAATCAGATCATTGAGGGCATTTTTCAGGAGAGGACGGAATTTTTCGAGCACTGCCTGAGTCTTGGGGGCCGAATAGCAATCCTGAAGGAATAGGCGAATTAGGTCGTCGGAGGGATTGTCCAGCTCACGTGTAAACACCCGCTTGAACTCATGTGCATACTTGAGTTCTGAGGCTGTGCTGAAGATCGAATCCACATTGAACACGCTCTTGCAGAACTTCTTCAGCTCGGTAACCTGATTGTCCCTGATTTCCAGAATATTGATGGTCAGGAACGGGTCCTTATCCATTTTGTTGGGATTGTCCAGATCGGTGTAAAATTTGTATAGGATGCCGTTGGTCAGGATGGCAAACTTGGCTGAGGTCGTACCGAAATACCGGAAAAGCTGGGAATCATGCCGGTCCAGGTTCTCCGTGATGGCCTTGCACTCAATCAGGATCACAGGTTCTCCGTTGTCGATGATGGCGTAGTCGACCTTTTCGCCTTTCTTGATGCCTACATCGGCTGTATATTCTGGGACAAATTCCTGCGGATTGAACACGTCATAGCCCAACATAGCGAAGAAGGGCATGATGACGGCAGTCTTTGTAGCCTCTTCAGTTGTGATGGATTCTTTGAGAGACTCTACTCGTTTTGCAAACTGCTTCAGCTGGTCAATGAAATCCATACTCTCTACTTCCTCTCTATATTGTGTCCAGGTCGGACACAAAATTATTTTT
>ERZ1643247.810-NODE-810-length-34290-cov-43.574880_pt1 | contig 34290 bp, 36 predicted proteins | sample MGYA00579264_ERZ1643247 | MGnify/ENA primary metagenome ERZ1643247 (study PRJEB29033, sample SAMEA4952262) | chicken gut metagenome | biome: Broiler Chicken; feature: Gastrointestinal Tract; material: Caecum | place: Ireland | collected 2018 | study: Broiler... | reverse complement strand
CATGCGGTCGAAGGGATGCTGTCCGTGCGGGCAAATCTTTTTTCGGATGCGCTCGCGCGGGAAAGTTTGCGGTTGCTTTTCGGTGAGTATTCCGCCTTGCGGGCTGGGGTATATGCGCGGGCAGATCGTCAAATGTTGTTGTATGGCGCTGCGCTTGCGGGCATGGTCATCGCCAATACGGGGACGACACCCGTACACGGCATGGGGTATTCGCTCACCTATTTCCGAGGGGTTCCGCACGGCAGGGCAAACGGGCTGTTGCTGCCCGCTTTTTTGGAGGCCTGTAAAGGCAAGGTTCCGCGGCGCGTAAGTGCGATCTGTGAGGCGTTGGGGATGGATCTCCCTGCTTTTTCGCAAAAAGTTGACGATTTGATCGGGCCGCGGGATGTATACAGTGAGGCGGAGCTGCGCGATTACGCGGCTCGTGCAGCGAAAAATCGCAATGTAAAAAATTGCCTTGCAGAATTTTCGGAAGAGGAGCTGTTTGAGGTGCTGTGCCGATCGGTGGGCGGCTAAGAAACTCTGTCATCATTAAAAAGGAGTTCTTTTGTCGTTTTGGCAGGTACGGTGTCTTTCGCGCGCGAAGGGCGGCGTATTGCCGCGAAAGCCCTTTCGTTGGGCGGGCGCATGTTCTTGTCATGTGCCTTTCTGCGTGCTATAATAGGCGCATGAGTTTGCCTTGGGGAGGGTCCGTGCGTTGGTTTTCATTGATTCCGTTCTTGCCTCTGTTTGGGAAATGCTGCGCGGAGTTTCGTGGCAGTGGTATGTTGCGTTGGCGGCAGGCCTCGGTGCGGCGGCGCTCGTTGCCGGTTTGCTGATTCGTGCCTGCTCTTTCCGGCTGATCTTGCATCTCGGGGGAGGCAAGACCGTATGCGAGAGGCATCCGGGCGATCACAAACTCGAGTTGGTCTCGCCTCCGCCGCGCAAGGGGTATCGCTTTATTGGCTGGTTTCGCGATGAAGCGTGTACGGAGCCGGTCACCGGCGTGTTGCGCGTACCGCGCCGCGGAGCAGAGCTTTATGCTCGCTGGAAGGCGGTGCTTCCGGTCGATACATCGCATGTCAGGGTGTCGCGGCAAACGTTCCCGGAGACACATCCGGCGGACCAATCGGAGGCTCGGCCGGTTGCGGTATGCACGCCCTTTCAATCCTCCTCGGCTCTGAGCCCCGAAGAGGATGATGGCGATTTTACGCGCGCTCTGCTCACTTCTGCGTCGGGTGAACTCATTTTTATTCGTCGCCGGCGCAGTTTTTTGGCGCGCATGGCGCTTGCCGATAGTGCGGTACAGGGATATTTTGGCGAAGTGCGCGCGGCGCTTTTGTCGCGTAAAGGTGTCCGCGAACGCGTCGGATGGGGAGGGGCGAGCTACATGGCAGGGCGCGCGGTCCTCGCCCGCGTCACGGCCAATACCAAGAGTCTCGTCGTCTTTTTTGCACTGGACCCGCGCGAAGCGCTTCAGTCCGGTGTTCGCTTTACGGATATGTCAGAACGGAAACGATATGCGGCTGTACCTGTCCGCTGTAAAGTTACCGGGCAGCGCACTTTGCGCTCTGTGTTGGTGCTCATTCAAAGGTTGGCGGATTCTCGCGGCCTTGCAACGGGGGAACGGCCGGCGGCATTTGACTTTCCGCCCGCGGACAGTCAGATCCTTACAGCGCGCGGCTTGATCAAGATCAGCGCGAGAAAAGAAAACGGCGAAGCGGTTTCCGGGGAAGAGCTGCACGCTTTGCTCTCTGCGGGTGCTACGCTTGAAAAGTTTTCATCCTCCTTTTTGCTTCGCCGCATGGGCCGAAAAGCGGCGCGCGGTTTATTAGGGGATAGCATTGTTTTGCCTGATTTTCATGAAACGGTCGGCCGATCTTCGGCCGCGCGCGCTCTGATCAATTTAGATACTATTGCGGCTCATTTTGCGGAGGGGGAACATGTCGATTTGGAGTCCCTGCGCGAGAAGGGGCTTGTCGATCGGCGCGCAACAGAATGTAAAGTGCTGGCCAGAGGCAGGTTGGACAAGGCTCTCACGGTGGAGGCGGAAGAATTTTCCCTTGCGGCGGAACGGCTCATCGCTTTGACGGGCGGAAAGGTTGTGAGGGTGCATCGGAACAAATAGCGTATACAAGGGAAGGCATGGAGTGTTATTGCTGACTATTTATGATCTCCATAAAAATCATTTAGAAACAGAGGTCCGCCTGAAAGGGCGGATCTTTTTTTGGAAAATTTGCCTTAATTGCTTGACATATTGTGTATAGTGTATATAATGTATATATACAGTTATTGCGGCGGGAGGACAAAATGGATGTAATCGTCAGCAACGCAAGCGATCGGCCGATTTATGAACAGATCTATATGCAACTCAAAGGGGCGATCTTGCGCGGAGAATTGCGGGAAGGCGATGCTCTTCCTTCCATTCGGGCATTAGCCAAAGATCTCCGCATCAGCGTCATTACGACGAAGCGCGCCTTTGACGATCTTGAGCGCGATGGGTTTATTTATTCCGTGCAGGGAAAGGGCAGTTTTGTTGCCGCTAAAAACAGCGAGTTGCTTCGGGAGGAGAATCTCAAGCAGATCGAACAAAAACTTTCAGAAGCGCTCATGCTCGCCCGGCAGGGCGGAATCTCTGACCAAGAATTGATTGAAATGTTGCAAGTAATATTGCAGGGAGAGTAATATGTCTGACAATATTTGTATCAAGGGGCTGACAAAACAGTTCAAAGGTTTTGCTTTACAGGACGTCACTTTTTCGGTGCCTCGCGGCGCAGTCGTCGGATTTATCGGCGAAAATGGTGCCGGCAAGAGTACGACCATCAAGAGTATTTTGGGACTGATCCGCCCGGAGAGCGGGAGTATTGAAGTATTCGGGAAAGATGTCGGCGCGCTAACGAAAGAGGAGCGCGGCAGGCTCGGTACCGTCCTCGGCGACGGCAGCTTACCCGAAAACCTGACAGCAAAGGATATGGACGCCGTCCTGCGTCACATTTTTGTCCATTGGGACAGTTCCGCGTTTTACGGTTATATCGATCGCTTTTCCTTGCCGAACGATAAAAAAATAAAGGAATTTTCCCGCGGGATGCGGCAGAAGTTTGCGCTTGCCGTCGCTCTATCACACGGGGCGGACGTGCTCGTATTGGATGAGCCGACTGCGGGATTGGATCCCGTTGCCCGTGACGAGATCCTGGATATTCTCTACGACTTTATGCAGGACGAGCGTCGTTCTGTGCTGATCTCTTCGCATATCGTTTCCGACCTTGAAAAACTGTGCGATTATATTGCCTTTATTCACCAGGGGAAACTCATCCTGTTTGACGAAAAGGACGCTCTATACGAAAAGTATGCCGTTATGCGCGCTTCGCTCGAAAGGCTGCGCGATTATAAGGACGCTGTTGTGGCTTTACACCGCGGCGAGTTCGGGGCTGGTGCACTTGTTTTGCGGGCAAAGCTGCCTGCCGATGTCCCCACGGAACGGGCGGGCATTGAGGATATTATGCTCTACTTTGTCCGGGGAGAGAAGTTATGAAGGGACTGCTTTTAAAGAGCTGGAAAAATGTCCTGCCGATGCTCGCCTATTATGTCTTTTTCTTTGTCGTGTTTTTTATCGTATCGGCTGTCAACCGCGATCCGCTGTATTTCGCGGCGGTCAGCGTCGCGTTTGCCGTTGCGGTCCCGCTCGCTGCGATGTCGCGGGACGAGACGGACGGCTGGGATGCCTTTGCTGTCGCGGCCGGAGTATCGCGCGGGAAGCTGGCGGTCAGCCGGTACCTGTTCTCACTTTTCTGCATCGTGCCGGCATGGCTGGCTTCCGTTGTGCTGATTTTCCTTGCCGAAGACCGTTTGGAGGCGGTCGCGACCGTTTTGCTCTTTATGGGGGCTGGGATGATCGCTGCCGCCGTGCTGATGCCGCTCTGTTTCCGCTTTGGGATCGAAAAGTCGCGCGTGCTGCTCATCGTCGTGCTGCTCCTGATCTTTGCGGCAGCTTTTGCTGTCGGCGTCCTGCTCTTCGGGGAAGATCTCGGCGTTTCCTGGAACTTGCCGCTCTTTGTTCTGCCGTGTGTGGTTCTTGGGGCCGGTGTGCTTGCCGTAGCGGCGTCCCTGCTCATCGGCATCCGTATTTTGCAAACCAAAGATCTGTAAGGAGAAAATTACCATGTTTGGGCTGATTTTAAAAGATCTTAAAAACGTCGCCGGTCAGGCGATCTATTACCTTGCGATCCTCGCCATTCTGTATGTTGTCGCCTTTTTGACAAAAAACGTCTATTTCTATGCTGGCGCGGTTGTCTTTTTCAGCATATCAGTGCCTGTTTCTGCGATCGCCTATGATGAAAAGGACGGGTGGGATGCCTTTGCGCTGGCGGCGGGAATGCGCCGCCGCGACCTTGTCCTGAGCCGATATCTCCTTTGCTTGTTCGTTGCCCTTTTTCTCTTTCTTTTATCCGTCGCTTTTTGTGCGGTGGAGGAGATGCGCACGCAGGAAACGCTCGCCGTATTCCTTGCCTACGGCGGGATCACCTTTTTAGTTTCAGATTTCCTGCTGCCGTTTGTGCTAAAAGTCGGCACGGAAAAGGCGCGCGCTGCCTTTACAGTCATGATTGTATGTGTCTTGGCGTTGGGAGGCGGAGTCGCTGTGTTGACACAATCGCTCCCGGGGGGAGCGTTGCTGGCATCATGCATTTTGCTCGCGCTCGGCGTTTTTGGCGGAGTCGTTTCTTATTATGTCGCTTTGCGGCTGTATTCCGCTAAGGTTTTTTAAATGTGTAAAGTACTATGTCAGGCAGAATGTGCCGGCTCGATGGATTTTTGGTGAAAGCTTCCGCAAGAGCGGGAGCTTTTTCGTTTCTTGCTTTACAAAATTGGCTCCGTGTGTTATAATACACTTAACAGTCAGAATGTTGCATTACAGTTCGATGGAGGGAAAGGACGTTTGATGAAGGAAGCAGAGCAGACAAAGGAACATTATCTTCCGCCGATCCACGATGAGGAGGTCGATTTAAAACAGTTATCCGTCGACGGAGAAGAACTTTTGCATGCATTGGTGCAGGAGGGGGACAGTGCGGAAGACGTATACGATCGCTTCAATCATTTTGCAGAATTATTGATGCGTTACATGGCGGCGATTCGCGAAGTGCGCACGAAGTTTGAAGTGCTCAACGAAGAGTTTTCTTTCCGCAACAGCAGAAATCCTATCGAAAGCATCTCTTCGCGCGTTAAAAGGCCGATGAGTATTGTGGGGAAATTGCGCCGCCGCGGGTTACCGATGACGGTCGAAGCGATCGAAAAGTGCCTGAATGACGTTGCCGGTGTTCGGGTCATTTGTTCTTTTATCGATGATATCTATGCCGTTGCGGAGATGTTTGCGAGGCAGGATGATATCACCGTGCTCGAGGTCAAGGACTATATCCGCAAGCCGAAACAGAACGGGTATCGGAGTTATCATATGATCGTCGAGATCCCGGTCTTTTTTTCTGACGGAAAGCGTCCGATGCGCGTTGAGATCCAGTTGCGCACCGTTGCCATGGATTTTTGGGCGAGCCTCGAACATCAAATGAAATATAAAAAGGACAGTGCAGATCGGCCGGAAATTTCGGCGGAACTGAAAAGCTGTGCCGAAACGATTGCTGCGACGGATGCGCGCATGCTGGGCATCCGTAAGCGCATTGAAAAATTGGAAAAGGACCGCGCAGATAGTGGCCTTGGCGGGCAAAAATAATGTAAAGGGAACCTTCGCGTATTACATTGCAAAGGTCGCGGGCTCGTTTGGACGAGCGGAAACGGAAATGGCTTGTAATCGCCCGCTGGAAGTCAGCATGTGTTTGATTTCTTACCTTAGCGTGTTCTGCTGTCGGGAAAAGGAATTTTTCTGCGCTCGTACTCGCACCCGCATCCGCAGTGCATGGCTGCAGAGAATCGCTTGGCGGGTGTAGAGGCGAGATCGCACAAGAGGCGCGCGATACGGAGAGTGCGGTCTGCGTTTTGGAGGCAGAGAGCGAAAGCGGCTCCGACTCGACGAATAAGGCACTGCATGAGGCATTGTAAGAAGAGATTTTAGCTCAGAAATTTACAGAAAAAAACATTGAACTGCGTATTTTTGTTGCATAAGCAACAGTAAAGTTGCGCGTTCAATGTTACAATAATAGCGACAAAGAGAGGTCGCCGCGCAGGGCCGCGGCGCACTTCTAAATAAAAATCGAGAGAGGTTATTATCATGAAAAGATGTGCGATTTGTGGCGAAATCGTCGCCGATGATGTTGAAGTTTGCCCCGTCTGCAAGGCGACCAAGTTTGTTCCCATCGATGAGAGTGCAGAGATCAAATTTGCCTGCGTGCATGAAGTCGGCGTTGCCAAGGGCTTGGACGAGGAAGTCGTGAATGGCCTGCGTGCAAACTTCGAGGGTGAATGCACGGAGGTCGGCATGTATCTGGCGATGGCGCGCGTTGCCGAGCGCGAAGGTTATCCGGAAATCGCCGAGGCTTACAAGCGCTATGCATACGAAGAGGCTGAGCATGCATCCAAGTTCGCAGAATTGTTGGGGGAGTGCATCACTGATTCCACCAAGAAAAATCTCGAGCTGCGCGTTGCGGCTGAAACGGGTGCTTGCGAGGGCAAGCTCGCGATCGCCAAGCGTGCAAAAGAGCTGGGCTACGATGCCATTCATGATACCGTTCACGAAATGGCAAAGGACGAAGCGCGCCACGGCGCCGGCTTCAACGGCTTGCTGAAGAGATATTTTAAGAACTGAGTTCGTTCTTTACGAAATGACGCAAAAAAGGCGCCGCTTTTTGTAACAAAGCGGCGCCTTTTTTGCGCTTTTTGGGGAGGTTTTACACCTCGCCATCGTCGTCTCGATCGCTGGTCGAAACGTCGTAGCGGATATTTTTGTTGCGTGCGAGTATCTCCTTCGTCAAATCGCGGTACCACTCCGGCTTGACGACGATCACAGTGTACTTATCATCCTTTAAGTAGAGGACAAGTTTATTTGTCTTTGAAAACAGGCGGATGGATTCGATATCAGACAATTTATAGGTGGATTTGATGAATCCAAACCACAAGATCAGTTCCTTGTCGGTCAATTTATAGACGGAACGGATGAGAATGGATGCAAAAAGTGCGACGGCGAGAGCGGAAACGAGCAGCACGACGACATGCTGAATGATCAGCTGAGCCGAGGAAAAGCCGTATTTCCAGATACGATATGCAGTTACGCCGATCCCTGCGAGCCCGAGCAGGATGCCGGCGATGCAGCCGACCGTCGCGGCGATGGATAGTTTGAAGCGGTATGTCTTCATAGTCATTTCTCCGTGTGCAAAAATTGTAGCATATTTGCACATAAAAAGCAAGAGTCTTACAAAATTTTACCCCTTTTTTTCTACGAGGAAGTACGCGGTTCGCGGCAGATTTGCCGGTACTGTGTCGATTTGACGTGAAAAAAACTTGTAGAGGGTATAAAAATATTTTATTCTTTGCCTGTGATCATTTACTTGAAAAATTTTCGGGAAAGTAGTAAAATGGGTTTAATTTCAAACAGAGGACATGCAGATGCCGGAAGAAGAAAACATTTTTGCTGAATTGAATGATAAGGTCTTTCCGAGGAAGGTCATCGATTTGGGCTGGCTCACGATCAACGAGAGTGTCATTTCCGGGTTTATCGTTGTGGCGGTCATTCTTTTGGTGGCGCTCATCCTTCGGTTGACGATTATCCGCAAATGGAAGACGACGCCGACGGGGGGGCAGATGTTTCTCGAGTGGCTGGTCAGTTTTTTTGACAAGAGTGCGGACGAGATGACGGAGCGGTACAGCGGGCTGATGGGGCCGTATACGTTCGGTGCGGCGGCTTATATTTGCTGCGGAGTACTCATCGAATTGTTCGGGCTGCGCCCTGCGATCGCCGATCTCGGTGCCTGCATTGCCCTCGCGCTGTGCAGCTTTTTATTTATCCATACGCTCGGTTTCTGTAAAAATAAGGGACGGCGCTTGCTGCATTATGTCAATCCCATCAACATAATTACCGATTTGGCAGTTCCCGTTTCCATGACGTTCCGTCTGTTCGGAAGTATTTTGAGCGGCATGGTCATTATGGAAATGGTCTATATTTTGGTCATTACTCTGTTTGAGATGATGCCGGTGCTCGGAGTGACCGTCATCTTGGCGGCAGTTTTGACGCCGCTGTTTACATTGTTTCATGCATTTATTCAGTCGTATGTTTTTGCGTCGCTGACATTGACATTTGTGCAGGAAGCGATCGAGACTCCGCCCAGAAAGCCAAAACGCGTGAAAAACAAGAAGAGCGCGCGCGTTGGCGTGGCCGACGGAAAAGCTGCCTGATCCCGTTTCCCGCCCGTTTGTTGCGGGAGCGATTCGATAGATAGTTACTACTCATATTTGCGGAGGTACGTTTGATTATGGAACTTTTAGTTACGATGGTCGCAAATTTACTTGCAGAAGCGGCCGGCACAGTCGATATGGCTTCCCTCGGCGCATTTATCGGCGCCGGCATCGCTGCGCTGACCGGTTTGGGCGCCGGCGTCGGCATGGGCATCGCGACGGGCAAGGCGGTCGAAGCGACGGCTCGTCAGCCGGAGGCGGTCGGCCAAATTCGTACGATGTTGCTGCTCGGCCTTGCATTTGCCGAAACGACGGCAATTTACGGCTTGCTGGTCAGCTTGCTGCTCATCTTTGTTGCCTGAGAGTTCTATTTGATTTTTCGCGAAAAACAAGTCTAAATTTAAATTTGCAAAGGTGCAAACATGTTGATGACATTGGTAGAGGGCCAGCTGTTGGCGACGCCGCTCAGTGAGATTTTTGAACCGTCCAGTATCGTTTTCCATCTGATTGCGCTCGTCATACTGACGGTGGGCCTGTATCTGCTGCTCTTTCGTCCGGTCAAGCGGATGATCAAACAGCGTCAGGAAAAGATCCGCAAGATCGAGAAAGAGAACGCAGACCTCAACGAAGAGGTCAAGGAGATGAAGTCGAATATCGAGCACGTCCTCTCCGATGCAAAAAAAGAAGCTGCCGCTATCCAAGAAAATGCGGTCAGGGTTGCTAACCAAAAGGCGGATGATATCGTCACTTCTGCGCGCCGTCAGGCCAAGAATTTGGTCGAGCGGACCGAACAAGAGATGGAAGAGGAATACCGCAAACTGCAGGAGAATATCGAAGGGCAGATCGCCGACGTTTCTTTGGCGGTGGCACAAAAGGTGCTGGCTCGGCAGATCACGCCGGAAGACGACAAGCGGCTGATCGAAGAATCCCTTGCGCAATGGAGCAAAGAGTGATCCCCATGGAAAAACACGGAGTTACGGCGAGGGTCATCCTTGCCAGGAAGCCGGATTTGGAGCTCGTCGATAAAATCTCTGCATTTGTAGGCAGCCGCGGCTGTTCGGATGTACGCTATACGATCGATCCCAAGATCATCGGCGGCATCATCATTTATATCGGAGACAGGATATTTGACGGTTCCGTGCGGAGCCGGTTGGAGAACATCAAACAATCCTTGTGATGTTCTGTTCACAGGAGAACTATGATCGACGTAAATGCAATCGGAAGAGAGCTGCTCAAAAAAATGGATTCCGTGCAGGATGTTCGAAATGAGCGCTCTTGCGGCAGGATCGTATATGCGGGCGATGGGATCGTCCATATTACAGGCCTGCGCGACGTAAAGTATAACGAATTATTGGAAATCCAGGGAGGTTACCATGCGCTGGCACTCAACCTCGAGAAGTTCAGCGTGGGTGCCGTTCTTCTTTCGGGAGAGGATAAGGTTCGCTATGGCGATCTTGCTTATTCGACGGGGAGAACGATCCAAATGCGGGTGGGGGAAGAGCTGCTCGGCCGCGTCGTAGACCCGCTCGGCGAAGCGCTCGACGGCCTCGCGGCTTTGACCGGCAGCGAATATCGTCCGGTCGAGTTCCCGGCCCCTTCCATCATGGATCGTGCCAAGGTCAACAAGCCGCTGCAGACGGGGATCCTCGCCATCGACAGTATGATCCCGATCGGCCGCGGGCAGCGTGAACTGATCATCGGCGACAGGCAGACGGGCAAGACGGCCATCGCCGTCGATACCATCCTGAACCAAAGGGGACAGGACGTCATCTGTATCTATGTTGCCATCGGTCAAAAGGCGTCCTCGCTCGCGAAAACGGTCAATATCCTTCGCAATGAAGGCGCGTTAGAATATACGTGTGTTGTCTCATCCACAGCGGATGACCCTGTTCCATTGCAATATTTGGCTCCGTACAGCGGCTGCGCCCTTGCCGAATATTTTATGTACCAGGGCAGGGATGTTCTGATCGTCTATGATGATCTGTCCAAACACGCCGTGGCATATCGAACGATGAGTTTGCTGTTAAAGCGCCCTGCCGGGCGTGAGGCGTATCCGGGCGATGTGTTCTATCTGCATTCCCGACTGTTGGAACGTGCGGCAAAGCTCAGCGAGGAAAAGGGGGGCGGTTCCATTACCGCGCTCCCGATCGTCGAGACGTTGGCAGGCGATATCTCCGCCTATATCCCGACGAATGTCATTTCCATCACGGATGGGCAGATTTATCTCGAGAGCGAGCTCTTTAACAGCGGCGTGCGGCCGGCAGTCAATGTCGGTTTGTCCGTTTCCCGTGTGGGCGGCAGCGCACAGCGCGCTGCGATCCGGCAGATCTCCGGGCAGCTGCGTGTCAACCTTGCGCAGTACCGCGAACTTGCTATCTTTATGCAGTTCGGCTCCGATCTCGATGCCGAGACGGCTAAGACGCTCAGCCGCGGCGCTAAAATGACGGATGCACTCAAGCAGCGACAGTATCGGAATTATTCGGTGAAGGATATGGTCGTTCTCCTCGCCGTTTCGCAGAGCGAACTGGTAGATAAAGTTCCGGAAAAGCGCATGACAGCATTTGTCGAGGGATTGCCCGATTATATGCGCGTCAATCATGCGCAGCTTCTCGAAGAGATCGATCCGGATAGCAAACTTACGGACGGCATGCGGGATAAGATCCTCACAGCTGCTTCCGAGTATATCGACTGTTCAGTCGGCACGGCGGAGAGCTCGGTATTGGCGCCGGGCCGAGCAGAACAGCCGGAGGAAAATTGATATGGCAGACATTACGGAGATCAAACACCGGATCAAGAGCATCCAGGATACCCATCAGATCACCAAGGCGATGGAACTGATCTCCGTCGCCAAGATGCGCAAGGCGATCCAAAAGCAGTCTTATAGCTCGGTCTATTTGGATTCTGTGCGCTATACGCTGAAAGATATCATGCTGCACAGCACGGATATCCACCACAAATATTTGGAGCACAGGTCGAACAATCGCGCGGCATACATCGTCGTCGCGGGAGATAAAGGGCTTGCAGGGGCGTTCAATAACAACGTGCTCAATCTTGCGTGGGAACACATGCAGGAACACCCCGTACATTATGTCATTACCATCGGCCAAATGGCGCGCGCCTATTTTGAAGCGCGGCATCAGACGGTCGACCTCGAGTTTACGCATGCAGTCGCAAGCCCGACCATGCATGATGCGCGCGGTATCACGTGGGATATCCTTGACCTTTACGACCGCAATCTCATGGATGAAGTGTATGTCGTATTTACGCGCATGCATACGACAGCCCTGCACGAGCCGACGCTCGTCAAACTTCTTCCCATCGAGGCGAAGGATATCGAAGTGGATCTGCAGAACACCTATTCGGGGCAGCTGAGCTATGATCCTTCCCCGAAAGAAGTGCTGAATGTGCTTGTTCCGCAGTATTTGATCGGCGTCATTTATTCGGCGCTCATCCATTCGGCGGCGAGCGAACATGCGGCGCGCATGATGGCGATGTCGAACGCCAATAAAAATGCGGAAAAGATGCTCGACACACTCAATCTGGAATACAACCGTCTGCGTCAGAGCTCCATTACGACAGAACTGTTAGACCTATCTTCCGGAAGGTTCTTCTCTGAAAACAATCTACATCAAAAGGTAGGGCAAAGACATGGCAAAGCAAGGTAGGATCAGTCAGATCATCGGCCCGGTCATCGACGTGGAGTTTGATGATGATATGCCTCCCATCAACGAAAAACTGGTAATAGACGGCACGGATGCTGTCCTCGAAGTATATGCGCACGAAGAGAAGGGGATGGTCCGCTGTATCTCCATGACGGCGACGGATGGACTGTCCCGCGGAATGAGCGTCAGCGATACGGGCGGACAGCTCACGACTCCGGTCGGGGAGGAAGTGCTCGGCAGGGTGCTCAACGTTCTCGGTGAGCCGATCGACAATAAGGGCGAGATCAAAGCAAAAAAGCGTTGGAATATTCACCGCAAGCCGCCGGCTTTTTATGATCAGAGCCCCTCAACGGAGATCTTTGAAACGGGTATCAAGGTCATCGACCTGATCGCTCCGTACAGCAAGGGCGGTAAGATCGGCCTTTTCGGAGGAGCCGGCGTCGGTAAAACAGTGCTCATTATGGAGTTGATGCACAATATTTCCAAAGAGCACGGCGGTTATTCTATCTTTACCGGTGTCGGTGAGCGTTCCCGTGAGGGAAACGATATGATCGCCGATATGGAAGAATCCGGTGTCATTTCCAATACGGCTTTAGTTTATGGGCAGATGAACGAGCCGCCCGGGAGCCGTATGCGCACGGCGTTTACCGGCCTGACTATTGCGGAGTATTTCCGCGACGTCAATCACCAGGATGTCCTTCTCTTTATCGATAATATTTATCGGTATATCCAGGCGGGCAGCGAGGTTTCCGCTCTGCTCGGACGCATGCCTTCGGCGGTCGGTTACCAGCCGACTCTCGCTACGGAAATGGGCGTTTTGCAGGAGCGCATCGCATCCACCCGCCGCGGGTCCATCACTTCCATTCAGGCTGTGTATGTCCCTGCGGACGATATTACCGATCCGGCTCCGGCGGCGCTCTTCTCGCATCTCGATGCGACGACCGTCCTTTCCCGTAAGGTCGTCGAAATGGGCATCTATCCTGCGGTCGACCCGCTTGAATCTTCCTCGCGCATTCTCGATCCGCAGATCGTCGGCCGCGAACATTATGACATCGCCAATCAAGTTATCGCGACCTTGCAGCGCTATAAAGAGTTGCAGGATATCATCGCGATCCTCGGTATGGATGAGCTGTCCGACGAAGACAAGAATACAGTCTTCCGTGCGCGCAAGATCCAAAAATTTATGTCTCAGCCCTTCTCAGTGTCCAAAATCTATACGGGATTGGAGGGGCGATATGTTCCGCTGCAGGCCACGATCGAAAGTTTTAAGACCATTCTTTCGGGCGAGGTAGATGATCTCCCCGAAAATGCTTTCTTTAACGTCGGCGATATTGACGATGTTCGGGCAAAAGCCCGCACGATGAAAGCGGAAGATTAAACGGCTCGGTTTCGGGCAGGAGGGCGCCGTGCGTACATTTTTTCTTGAAATTATCACTCCGGAAAAGACATTTTTCCGCGGTGAAGTGGAGAGTATCAATATTCCCTCAGTCGGCGGGGCCTGCACGGTCATGGCGGGCCATCAGCCCATGGTCTTTGCTGTCGAGCCGGGGGCGATCCGCATTACGGCAGACGGAAAAACGCGCGAAGCGTTTATGAGCGAGGGCTTTGTGGAGGTGCGCCCGGACGAGACGATTGCCTTTTCGCAGGCGGTCGAATGGCCGGAAGACATTAACGAGCGCCGGGCCGTCGATGCAAAGGAGAGGGCGGAGGAGCAGTTGCGGCGTAACCGTAGCGCAGCCGAATATCGCCTCAACAGAGTTGCGCTCGCGCGCGCGTTCGCGCGGCTGAAAGTCAAACATCACAATTACATGTCCGGAGATTGATGGAAAAGGGCGGGGCTTCACGGCTTTGCCCTTTATCTTTTGAAAAGGGATGGTGCGGCGGATCGTCATGGCGGGGATATGCGGGTGAATGATTTGACAAAGCGGGGCAAACCGTTATATAATAGTATCATATCCATTTTATTTTTGCGTATAAGGAGACTTGGCAATGATCAAACTCATCCGCGGCGGCTGCTATTATATGGGCGGCGCGCTCGTTAAAGAAAGTCAGGCGTTTTTGACGGCTGATCAAAAAGAAGCGGCTCGTAAGGGCACGATGGCCTATCGTATTCTGCAAGCGCACAATCGCGGTTCGGAAGAAGACCTCAAGCTTAAATTTGATGCGATCGCTTCGCATGACATCACATATGTCGGCATCATCCAGACGGCGAAAGCGAGCGGGCTGAAGGAATTCCCTCTTTCTTATACGCTTACAAATTGCCATAATTCGCTCTGTGCGGTCGGCGGTACCATCAATGAAGACGACCACGTTTTCGGCCTATCTGCGGCAAAAAAATATGGGGCGAATTTTGTTCCGCCGCACATTGCGGTTATCCACCAGTATATGCGCGAGGTTGAGGCCCGCGTCGGCCGCATGATCCTCGGCAGCGATTCGCATACCCGCTATGGTGCACTCGGTACGCTGGCGGTCGGGGAGGGCGGTCCCGAGCTCGTCAAACAGATCTTGAATAAGACGTATGATATCAAGCGTCCGGAAACGGTTGCCGTGTATCTTCGCGGCAATTTAAAAAAGGGTGTCGGGCCGCAGGATGTCGCCATTGCCCTGTGCGGCGCCGTGTTTAAAAACGGTTTTGTCAAAAATAAGATCCTCGAATTTGTCGGTCCCGGCATCAAAAATCTCTCCATGGATTATCGAAACGGGATCGATGTCATGACGACGGAGACGGCCTGCCTCTCTTCCATTTGGGAAACGGATGAAAAGACGCGCGAATATTATAAGATCCATGGCAGAGAGGAGGATTATAAGGAGCTGCATCCCTCCGATCCTGCATATTATGATTGCGGAATTACGATCAATTTGAGCACGATTGAGCCGATGATCGCGCTGCCCTTCCATCCGAGCAATGCATTTACCATTCGGGAGTTGCTTGCACATCCGCAGGAGATCCTTTCTGAGGTCGAAGCAGCTGGGCGCAAATTGCGCGGCGATGATAAATTTACTTTGACAGACAAGGTCCGTGACGGCGCGCTGTACGTCGATCAGGGTGTGATCGCCGGCTGTGCGGGCGGCATGTACGAGAATATCGCTGAAGCGTACGAGATTTTGAAAGGCGGCTCGACGGGCGCGGGGGAATTTTCGCTCAGCGTCTATCCTTCCAGCCAGCCCGTCTTTAAAGCGCTCGTCGATAACGGCTATATCGGCGGCTTGATGGATGCGGGTGTCGTCGTCAAGACGGCATTCTGCGGGCCTTGTTTCGGTGCGGGGGATGTTCCCGCCAACAACGGCCTTTCGATCCGTCACACCACGCGTAACTTTGAGAGCCGCGAAGGGAGCAAACCGGCGCAGGGTCAGCTCTCGGCGGTCGCGCTCATGGATGCGCGCTCCATTGCGGCGACGGCTGCGAATGGCGGCAGACTGACCCCTGCAACGGAGGCGGAATATACCAAAAAGGTCAAAAAATATTTCTTCGATGCGGAGATCTACCGCAAGCGCGTCTATCGCGGCGCCGGTGAGGCGCATCCGGAGGCGGAGCTCAAATACGGTCCGAATATCGCAGATTGGCCGGAGATGATCCCTCTCGGCCAAAATGTGCTCATCAAAGCTGTCAGCGTCATTACAGATCCGGTCACGACGACGGACGAACTCATACCGTCAGGAGAAACTTCATCCTACCGCTCCAACCCGATGAAACTTGCAGAATTTGCGCTTTCCCGTAAAGATCCCGGTTATGTCGGCAGGGCAAAAGCGGTCAAGGCGGACGAGGATGTTCGCCGTGCGACGGGCGAGCTGCCGGAAGACGTTCTGCGTGATGTCGAGCCACTGCATATCCGCAAGGAGGGAACGATCTACGGCAGCTGTGTCGTTGCGGTCAAGCCGGGAGATGGTTCTGCGCGCGAACAGGCAGCTTCCTGTCAGCGCGTGCTGGGCGGGATTGCCAATATTGCGGAAGAGTATGCGACCAAGCGTTACCGCAGCAACTTGATCAACTGGGGAATGCTTCCTTTTACGGCCAAAAAGCTGCGTCTGTCTCTCGGCGATTACATTTATATTGAAGATATTGCCAAATACATTGCCGAGGGGGCGGAAAGCGTCCCGGCAAAGGTGCTCAGCGGTAAGAGCGTTAAAGATATTACGCTTACGCTCGGTTCTCTGACGCAGGATGAGCGCAGCATTATTTTAAAGGGCTGTCTTATCAATTTCAATGCTGCCCAATAATTGTATCAATAAAAAAGAACGCCCTATGGGCGTTTCTTTTCATCCACCGGTATTTGCAAAAGAGGAGGTATGGTATGCTCTCTTTGGACGAATATAAAAAAATAATCGATTTACGTTATAAACCCCGCCCTGCGGTGCATCTGAGCGAAGAGGAGAAGAGCGCCATCTGCGATGAAATGCTCGGCGTTCTTTTAGAGGAGCGCAATGAGATCGCTGCTTTCAGTTATCCATATACGATCAAGCGCGATCTTATTTGGGGATACCTAAATGAGCGTATGCCGAATCCCGTAACGCCGCGCTTTTTAGAGATCCAAGATAAGTTATTCCGGGCGGAGAGTATTGAGCGCGGCATTGTGAACGTTTCGGCGCTTGACTATAGGGAGCGCATCGCTCTTTGGCAGGGAGATATTACCCGTTTGGATGCGGATGCGATCGTCAACGCGGCAAACAGTTCGCTGCTCGGCTGCTTTATCCCGCATCACAAATGTATCGATAATGTCATTCATTCCCGCGCGGGCGTTCAGGTGCGCTTGGATTGTTCAAAAATCATGGGGGCACAGGGGGAGCCGGAACCTTCCGGATGCGCCAAGATCACGCTCGCCTATAATCTTCCATCTAAATATATCCTGCATACGGTTGGGCCGATGGTGGGGGTGCGCGTGACGGATGAGGATCGCCGAGTACTGCGCAACAGCTATCTTTCCTGCCTCAACTTGGCTCGTGAGATGGGGTTGCATACTGTAGCATTCTGTTGCATCTCGACGGGCATCTTCGGTTTTCCCGGTGACGAGGCGGCGGCGATCGCTGTCGGTGCGGTCAAGGGATGGCTGCTCGAGGCGGGCAGCTATGATATGCGCGTTGTCTTTGATGTGTATTTGGATAAAGATTTTGCTATTTATCGCGACGTATTGCAAAATACCTGATCGTTCGGTTATGTTTGCCGCAGAATGGGGCGCAGATGCGGCATGTGCGGCAAAGTGCGCAGTGGCGGCAGTTTGTGGGGGAAAAATCCGGCAGCGACGGCCGGAACTTGCGGTGCGGCATTTGCTTCTGTTCCGTAATTTTCTGCGATCAGAATGGCGGCACACAGACAGATACCAATGGCGGCAAGCAGCAATATTTTTTTGAGCATATCCATATTTTGCTTTGTTTGCATAGAACTATGCGTGATATAAGACTGGGATCATTGAACTGATTGCGGAACGTATTCGGCTCGCTTTTTGGATATGTATTTGCTTGCATTTTGTAAGAGAAGACGTTATAATTTATTGTACTGGAATCGAATAAGCCTGAATCGAAGGGTTCGCCCGACGGTAAAGGATCGCAGATAGTCGTATTATGATTATGCGGCCAAGCCTCCTTTTGCCGAACGGGCAAAGGAGGTTTTTTATGTCGGAAAACAGGGTGGCTGTCGTCAGTGTGATCGTCGAAGATACGGAGCACGTGGATCGGCTGAATGCGGTGCTGCACGAATATGGCGGATATATCATCGGGCGTATGGGTATCCCATATCATGCAAAGAATATTTCGGTGCTGTCCGTCGTTATGGATGCTCCGCAGGAAGCGATCAATGCGCTTACCGGTAAGCTGGGTATGATCGGCGGCGTTTCGGCTAAGACGCTCTTTTCTAAATTTTGATTTTTTGTAAAAACAACAGGGAGTTTTGGAATTATGAAAAAATTTTTGTCAGTGGCGCTCTCCGCGCTTATCCTCGCCTTCGGCACAGTGTTTTTTGCGGCATGCAACATAGATCCGGATGATCCGAACGATCAGCATGGAGATAATCCCGGAGGAACGGAGGAGCCCGTCGTCGCCGATATCTATGCGCCTGATGGCGCGCCCGCGTTGGCTCTTGCGCAGCTGATGAGCGAAGAGATGCAGTTCGGCGGCGATGTCACTTACAACGTCGTAGACGCATCGACCATCCAGACCTTTGTCACCGGCAGAGAGCCGCAGGCGGAGCTGGCGATCCTGCCCGTCAACCTCGCGGCAAAGCTGCTCGGAACGGGGGAGACTTATCAGATGCTCGGCACCGTCACGCACGGAAACCTGTATATCCTCGCAAAGACGGGCGATACGCAGATCACGCAAGCCAACATCAAGGAGATGTTCGAGGGCAAAAAGGTCGGTTGCCTGCAGTTGAACAACTTTGTCGGCTATATCCTGCGCACTGTCCTCAACAATGCGGGCGTCAAGTTTGAGGTCAGGCAGGACAAGGAGGAATCGAACGGGACGATGGACACCGCTTATTTGTACGACGTGACCGGTACCGAGATCACGCCCGCCGCCGATTATGACCTGATGATCGCCGCGGAGCCGGCTGTCCATAAAAAGACGACCGCCACCTCTTTGAAGGTCGTTGGCGACCTGCAGGCGCTGTACGGGGAGAATGGATACCCGCAGGCAGTCCTCGTAGCAAAGAAGACGCTTATCGAGGAGTCTCCTGACTTTATCGGTAATTTCGTCAAAGCGGTGGATGCGAACGCGGAATGGATCAAGACGGCGGACGCTCAGACGATCTATGACGCCGTGCAGGAAAACTACGGAGCGACGCCTACTTTTGCGGTGACCGATCTTACGGCGGAAGTCATCGCGCGCTGCGCTATCCGCTTTGAGGCGTCGGTGGAGTGTGCGCAGAGCGTCAAGACCATCCTCGCTGAACTTTCTGAGGCTGCAGACCAGACCTTTACAGTAACGGATGCCTTCTTCTACGGCTTGGAGGAGGACCTGACGCAATCGTGAAGGCGCGCGCGTTCTTTGCAAGCAAACAATTTAATTATATCTTTTCTGTGCTCGCGATCCTCGCGATGTGGGCAGTATGGCTGATTGCCTACGCCGTCGTCGGCAATGATTATATCGTGCCTTCCTTTGCGGATACGATGCGCAGGCTGGGAGAGCTCCTCACCGAGAGCTTTTTTTGGCGTTCTTTTGGGATGACACTCGCGCGCGCCGTCGAGGGGTGGCTGCTGGCGTTCGGCTGCGCCGTCGTCGGCATCGCATTGGGGGCGCTGAGTGAAAAGTTCCGTTTCTTTCTCGGGCCTTTTGTCGCGGTGTTGCGCGTGATCCCTACCCTCGCGGTCACCCTCATGCTGCTCCTTTGGTCGTCCGCGAACACCGTCCCCGTCATCGTCACTTTCATGATGCTCTTCCCCGTCTCCTATGCGCAGCTCGGTGCGGCGTATCGCGCCGTGGATGTGCAGTTGCTGGAGATGGCGGATGTGTACGGCCTCTCCCGCACGGATCGCATCTTCCGCATCGCCGTCCCGCAGATGCTGCCCGCGCTCTTTTCGCAGGCGGGGCCTAACCTCTCTCTCGCGATCAAGGTGGCGGTTTCCGCGGAGGTTTTGGCAAGGACATATATTTCGATGGGTGGGATCCTGGCCGATGCGAACGGTACCCTCGAGATCGCGCGCATGTTTGCCGTCACCCTCGTCCTTCTCATCTCGGGTGGACTGATCGAATTTGCCCTCGGTCATCTCACGCGCATCACAGACCGCTGGACACATGGGCGCGGCAAGGAGGGGGTATGATCGAACTTCGCAACATTACGCAAAAATATGGCTCCCTCACTGTGTACAGCGATTTTTCTCTCTCTTTGGAGGAGGAAAAAATCACCTGTATCCTCGGTGCAAGCGGCTGCGGCAAGACGACGCTCTTGAATATGCTCGCGGGGCTGCTGCCTTTTTCGGGAACGATCGAACCGATACAGCCGTGCTCCTATATTTTCCAGCAGCCGCGCCTTGTTCCGAACCTTACTGTGTCCGGCAATCTGCGCTTAGTCTGCAGGGATGCCGCGCGCGTTGCGGATATGCTGGCTCGCGTTGGCCTCAAGGATAAGGCGAATGCCTATCCGGTCGAACTTTCTGGCGGGCAGGCGCAGCGCGTCTCTGTTGCACGCGCGTTTTTGCATCCATCTAAACTGCTACTGATGGATGAACCGTTTTCCTCACTCGACACGGCTTTGAAGATCCGCCTGATGAGTCTGTTCGGGGATATTTGGCGGGAAGAACGCCGTACTGTTCTGTTTGTGACACACGATGTGGAAGAGGCATATATGCTTGCGCACCGCGCGATCGTGTTGCGCGGCGGTAAAATCGCGGCAGATATCGATTGTGGGGACGGGCCGTTTCCGCGCCCGTATGGACAGGGGGCGGCTGTAAAAGATTCCCTTCTCGCGGCGCTTTTTGCAGACCGAGAGGAATAAATGTGGGTTTATGGGACATATGTTCCCTATGACGATCTGCGGGCGGCAGTTGCCGCCCGTTTTATGTGTCTCGGATCGGGGAACGTTGTCTTGCTGATTTTATACGGTGGGAAAATATTCACAAATGTTTTTGATGCCGATCGATTGAAAAATTGTGGCAGATGTGTTATACTGTAAAAAACTGCAAGGAAGGGCCGTGAACGTGAAAACATTATTCATTTCCGATTTGGACGGCACGCTTCTCACGTCAAAGGAGAACGTGTCCGCGTACAGCCTTGCCGAACTCAATGAGATGATCGATGAGTGCGGGTTGCTCTTTACATACGCGACCGCCCGTTCCTTGAATTCTGCAGCAAAGGCTTGTTGGGGGTTGCGTCAAAATTTGCCTGTAATCCTGTATAACGGGGCTCTGATCATGGAGCCGTGGAACCGCAGGATGCTCTATAATAATCATTTCAATGAGGGGCAGCTCTCCTTTTTAAAGAAACTTTTTGAAAAATACGATGTTTGGCCGCTCGTCTATTCTTTCCGCGGCGCCGTGGAGCGCGTTTCATGGGTAGAAGGAAAGGAGACGACGGGCGTTCGGCGCTATCTTGACCGACGCAGCGGAGATAGGCGCCTCAATCCCGTGCGCAATCGGGAAGAAGTTCTCGGGGATGAGATCTTTTATTTCAACTGCATCGGCAGGAAAGAGGAGCTGGATGCGCTGCATGAAGAGGTCGAGCGCAGTCTCGATATCAAATGTATCTACGAACCGGAAACATATCATACTGATTATTGGTGCGAGATCATGCCTGCCAATACGTCTAAGGGGATGGCGGCAAAGGCTTTGCGCGGTATTTTGGGTATAGACCAGATCGTTGCTTTCGGCGACGCAAAAAATGACCGTGAGCTTTTTCGTGAGGCGGATGAGTGTTATGCGGTCAAAAATGCCGACGAAGCATTGAAAGAGATCTCGACAGATGTCATCGGTTACTCGGAAGAGGATGCGGTCGCTAAATTTATTCGCGAAAATCTCAGCCGCTATGCGGGCTGAATTTTTGAGGGGATTTTGGAGGAAACGTTATGAAAAAGGAAAAGAAGAAGAGCACATTTTGGAAGGATTTTAAAGCGTTTATTTCGCGCGGCAACATTATTGACCTCGCCGTAGGCCTGGTTGTCGGCGCTGCGTTTACCGCCATCGTCAACAGTTTGGTCAATGACATTATCAAACCGTTGATCGCTCTTTTGGTCGGAGGCAATTTCAGCGAATTGGTCGCTGTTCTCCGCCCGGAACAGCTCAACGAAGCCGGGGAAGTCGTCGTCGAGGCGATCACTCTCAATTACGGCAATCTGATCATGGCGATCCTGACATTTTTGATCGACGCATTCGTCATCTTCACAGTCCTGCGAATCGTACGCAGTGCGCAGCGGCGTATGAAAGAGAGCGGAGAAAAACTGAAAGAAAAATTGGCAAGGAAAGGCGAGGCTGCAGAAGCGGCGGAAGAGACGGTCGAAGCGGTTTCCGCACCGGAGCCGGTACCTTCGAAGCCGACGGCAGAGGAGCTGCTTGCGGAGATCCGCGACTTGCTGCGGGCGCAGAGCACAATGTCTGAACCATCCGGCCCGGAGGAAAAGAAGGCGGAATAAGCAAAATAGAAAACGCTTGATTTGTGTCAAGCGTTTTATTCGCGGGCGGAGCAAAAATTCAGTTGAAAATTTTTTGCAAAAGGGGCCTTAAACAGTTTTATAAAATTTGTGTTTGTGCTATACTTGATAAGGAGAGGGGAAAGGTCTGCTGCGGGCGTGTTCGCAGGTCCCTTTCTTCGCTTCACTAATGAGGATTAGGATAAATGGGTGGCAGATGATGCTTGTTTCGAACCATGTTCCGCAGGGTTTATGTGCGAGAGGTGCTTTATTCGCCGCAGTTTACTCTTCCGCCGCGAACGGAACAAACCATTTGTCTTTGGAAAGCAGAACAGGTTCGTAACGGTGCGAGTGTACCTTTACGGGCCTTTTTTATTGCTTTATCAGAATGGCAGCAGTGCGATACCGCGCAGGAGGAAGAACGTAATTCCCACATTTACAACGGCGAGCACTGGCAGGAGAAGCATGAGCAGCATATCATCTGTTTTAAAGCGCAAGGCGAGCAGTGCGGCATAGGCCGCGGCCGATCCGCCCAGTGCTCCCGCTAAAATGATCTTGCGCCGCCCGCCGCGCGCGGAATCTTCTCGGGATGTTTGCTTTTGAGAACGTACTAGCAAAAAGGCGTAAAGGTTGATCGCAAGCAGGTAGACACCCGCCAACACATATGCAAAAATAAGCAGCATACAACGGCTCCTTTTGCCGCAGTATGTGTTGGGGAGGAAAAAATATACAAGACAGGTTGCGGCATGGCCGCAGGGAGGAGCGTATGGCTAAAGTAGCGATCTTAATGGGCAGTAAGTCAGATTTTGCGGTCGTCAAGCCCGCCGTTGTGACATTGCAAAAATTCGGCATCGAGACGCAGGTGCGGGTCATCTCCGCACACCGTACGCCGGATGCAGCGCATGCGTTTGCGGCGAATGCAGAGGCGGACGGCGTTGAAGCGATCATCTGCGCTGCGGGTAAGGCGGCGCATTTGGGCGGCGTGATCGCCGCCTATACGACGTTACCCGTTATCGGGCTTCCCGTGAAGACAGATATGATGGGCGGTTTGGACAGCCTGCTCTCCATCGTGCAAATGCCTTCCGGTATCCCGGTCGCAACTGTCGGGGTAAACGGGGGTGAAAATGCGGGCCTTTTGGCAGCGCAGATCCTTGCGCTCCGTTATCCTGAAATCGGCGAAAAATTAAAGGCATTCAAAAAACAGATGGCGGATAAAATTTCCGCCGACGACGCGGCGTTGCAGGAAGAACTGCGCGCACTTTGAAAAAGTTATCAATTTCGGAGGAATACATCCATGAAAAAACTCGGTCAGCTTTATGAAGGCAAGGCAAAAAAAGTCTTTGAGACGGACGATCCGGACATCGTGATCGTCGATTATAAGGACGATGCGACGGCTTTCAACGGCCTGAAAAAGGGCACGATCGCCGGAAAGGGCGTCATCAATAACAAGATGAGCAACATGATGTTCCGCCTGATGGAGCAGCACGGTATTCCGACGCACTACGTCGAAGAGCTTTCCGATCGCGAAACGGCAGTGAAAAAGGTGCAGATCGTTCCGCTGGAAGTCATCATTCGCAATACGGCTGCGGGTAGCTTTTCAAAGCGTTACGGCGTACCGGAAGGTAAAAAGCTTCCCGTCACCGTGCTTGAATTCAGCTATAAAAACGATGACCTCGGCGATCCGCTGATCAACGATTATCACGCCCTGGCCATGGAGCTGGCGACCCCTGAAGAGATCGAGACCATCAAGAAGATGGCGTTCAAGGTCAATGAGATCATGAAGGAGTTCTTCAAGACGCTCAACATCGACCTCATTGATTTTAAGCTGGAATTCGGCCGCTTCAAGGGCAGCATTATCCTCGCGGATGAAATTTCTCCCGATACGTGCCGTTTTTGGGATATGACGACGGGCGAAAAGCTGGATAAAGATCGTTTCCGCCGCGATATGGGCGGCGTGGAAGACGCCTATAAGGAAGTGTTTGCGCGCCTCACCTCTAAGTGAGCGGAGGACTCATCCATGTATTTGCGAGACGGTAAACTTCCGTTTGACGGTATGCATGAGGAATGCGGCGTATTCGGCGTCTACAGCACCGAAACGCGCGACGTCGCGCATACCGCTTATTACGGGTTATACGCTCTGCAACACCGAGGGCAGGAGAGCTGCGGCATCGCAGTGGCTTATGCCAATCAAATACAGTATCATAAGGGGATGGGGCTTGTGCCCGAGGTGTTCGCGAACGGAAACCTCGAGTCCCTTCCGGAAGGGGATATAGCGATCGGCCATGTCCGATATTCTACGACGGGGGCGAGTTCGCTGCTCAATGCTCAGCCCGTCGTGTTTACGGGCAAATGCGGCAAGATGGCGCTCGCCCACAACGGCAATCTGACCAATGCTCGTCAGTTGCGCGAGGAGCTGATCCGCGGCAATGCCGTTTTTCAAACGAGCATCGACTCGGAAGTCATGGCGCTTCTCATCAACCGCTGCAGCGACGGCGATATCGTCAAGGGGGTCCTGGAAGCGTGCAACCGTTTCTGTGGTTCCTTTGCACTCGTCGTTATGACGACGGATAAGTTGATTGCCGTACGCGATCCGTACGGGATCCGCCCGCTCGTGTTGGGGAAGAGTTTAGACGATACCATCGTTGCGAGCGAATCGTGCGCGATCGACGCGATGGGGGCAACGTTTGTGCGTGACATCAAACCGGGCGAAGTTGTCGTCATCGATTCGACCGGTGAAAAGTCCTATTTCCTTGAACGGAAGGATCGCACGGCCGCGTGTATCTTTGAGTATGTCTATTTTGCTAGGCCGGACAGCATCATCGATGGCTGCGGAGTATACGAAGCGCGCAAGGAGGCGGGACGGATCCTGGCTCGTACCTGTAAGATCGACGCGGACATCGTCAGCGGTGTACCGGATTCCGCGGTCGTTGCGGCGCGCGGGTATTCGGAGGTGTCCGGCATTCCGTATGTGGAGGCTTTGGAAAAGAACCGATACGTCGGGCGCACCTTCATTCAGCCGGATCAGCATATGCGCGAGAGCAGCGTCAGCCTTAAGATGAATGCTTTGCGAGCCAACGTGCATGACAAGCGGATCATTATTATCGATGACTCCATTGTCCGCGGGACGACCAGCCGGCGCATCGTGCGCATGCTGCGTGCGGCCGGCGCAAAAGAGGTGCACATGATGGTCTGTTCGCCCGTGGTGCAGAATCCCTGCTATCTCGGTATCGATATGCAGACGCGCTCGCAGCTTATCGGGGCAGGCCGTTCGGTTCAGGAGATCTGCGATTATATCGAAGCAGATTCCCTCCATTACCTTACAGTCGATCAGCTAAAAGAGACGTGCGGCAATTGTAAACTGAACTTTTGCACCGGTTGCTTTGACGGCGATTATCCTTATTCGCTGGAAGGTTACCGGGAAGATAAATACAAACTGGAGTGACTTCTGTCATTTCAACGGAGAAAGAACCAATGGCTATTTCCTATCAAGACAGCGGTGTCGACGTCGAGCGCGGCTATAAAGCGGTCGAGTTGATGAAAAAACATGTGCAGAGCACGTTTAATGCGAATGTGCTGGGCGATATCGGCTCCTTCGGCGGCTTTTATTCGATCGCCGGGGAAAGGATGGCTGAGCCGGTGCTCGTTGCGGGGACAGACGGCGTCGGGACAAAATTAAAGTATGCTTTTCTTGCGAATAAGCATGATACGATCGGCATCGATGCGGTCGCTATGTGCGTGAACGACATCGTTTGCCAGGGCGCAAAGCCACTCTTCTTCCTCGACTATTTTGCGACGGGCAAGCTTTCGCCCGAAGTGGTCGCGACTGTCGTGTCCGGTGTTGCGGAGGGGTGCCGTCAGGCCGGTTGCGCCCTGATCGGCGGGGAGACGGCGGAGATGCCCGGATTTTATGCGGACGGCGAATATGATATTGCCGGTTTTGCCGTGGGCATTGTCGATAAGAAAAAAATCATCAACGGAAACTCGATCCGTCCCGGCGATGCGCTCGTCGGTATTGCGTCCAGCGGGATCCATTCCAACGGCTATTCGTTGGTGCGCCGTTTGTTCGGCGACAGCGGCAACTCGCACGATCTCGACCGCTATGACGACCGATTAAAGGATAAAGTCCTCAACGTGCTTTTGACTCCGACAAAGATCTATGTGCGCAGTATTTTGTCGCTCATCGAAAAGGTAAGTGTCAAGGGCATCGCGCATATTACGGGCGGAGGCTTTATTGAAAATATCCCGCGCATTTTTCCGAAAGGGATCGGGTGTGAGATCCGCAAAGATTCCTATCCTTTGCCGGAGATCTTCCGCATCATGCAGGAAAAGTCTGAACTGAACGACGAGCAGATCTACAATACCTTTAATATGGGTGTTGGCATGGTCGTCTGTGTAGATAAAAAGGATGTTGCCGAGACGATCGCCGCTCTTGAATCTACGGGTGAATGCGCCTATGAGATCGGCGAAACGGTACAGGGCAAAGGAGTCACGATCCTGTGAAAAAGATAGCGGTATTTGCGAGCGGCTCCGGAAGCGACTTTCAATCTGTGATCGATGCGAATGAGAAGGATCCTTTCTGTGAGATCGGGCTTCTCGTTGCGTCGAAGGAAGGGATCTATGCGTTAGAACGCGCTCAGCAACATGGTATCCCGGCAATTGTCTGTCGCGCGCGCGATTTTGCTTCTGCCGAGGCATTCGGAGAAGAATTGATTTCGCAACTGCATGCCCGCGGCATCGATTATGTCGTGCTGGCGGGTTATCTGTCCATGCTGCCGGAAAATCTGATCCGGGCTTTCCCGGACCGCATCGTCAATATCCACCCGTCCCTGATTCCGAGCTTTTGCGGAAAAGGTTTTTATGGAATCAATGTACATCGCGCGGCGATCGAGTACGGCGTCAAAGTGTCCGGACTGACGGTACACTTTGTCGATGAGCATTATGACAACGGCGCCATCATCTTACAGCGCACCGTACCTGTTTTGAGCGAGGATACCCCTGAATCTTTGCAGGCTCGCATTCTTGAAGAGGAGCATAAGGCACTTCCTGAGGCGGTACGGCTACTCGCGACGGGTAGATTGCAGAAAGTCGGACGCAAGGTCACAATTCTGAGCTAATACAGCGGCCGCTTGCTGCGGCAAAAAAATACGATCGGGGGTCAAACCAATGAATGTCTATACCATTTCCGATATCGGAGAACTCATTCGCGATAACAGCTACGTCGGCCGCGGCATCGTGATCGGAAAGAGCGAGGACGGAAAAAAGGCTGTCTTTGCCTATTTTATCATGGGGCGGAGCGAAAACAGCCGCAATCGCATTTTCAGTGAAGAGGGCGAAACCGTCACGATCTATCCCTTCGATGCGAGCAAGGTGGAGGATCCGTCTCTCATTATATATTCGCCGGTTCGACGCGTCGGCAATGATATCGTCGTCACGAACGGGGATCAGACGGATACGATCTGTGAATTTTTGCAAAAGGGGAAGAGCTTTGAACAGGCGCTCGAAACGCGCTGCTTTGAACCGGATGCCCCCAACTTTACACCGCGTATCAGCGGGATCCTGCAGTTTGCGGCGGATAACTTTACTTATAAATTGAGCATCCTCAAGAGTGCGGATGCAGCAGGCTCTGCCTGCAATCGCTATACATTTGCATATACGCCGTTGAACGGTGTCGGGCATTTTATTCACACGTATAATTGTGACGGCAACCCGATTCCGACCTTTACGGGGGAACCTGAGCGTGTCCGCATCCCGAATAATTTGCATGAGTTCGCGCAGACGCTGTGGAGTAATCTGAACGAAGACAACAAAATTTCGCTGTATGTGCGCTATATTGACCTTGCATCCGGCGCGAGCGAAAACGTCTTGATAAATAAAAATAAGTAAGGAGAAGGAGAGAATGAAAGAATTTCAGCTCAAATACGGCTGCAACCCTAATCAAAAGCCGTCTCGTATTTTTATGTCGAACGGCGCTGATTTGCCGATCGAGATCCTGAACGGGCGTCCCGGCTATATTAATTTCCTGGATGCGTTCAACAGCTGGCAGCTCGTAAAGGAGCTGAAGGAGAGCACGGGCATGGTCTGTGCGACCTCTTTCAAACATGTCAGCCCGACTTCTGCGGCTGTCGGCAAAAAACTGTCCGACCGGTTGAAAAAAGCATGTTTTGTGGATGACATCGAAGGGCTGGACGATTCTCCGCTCGCCTGTGCTTATGCGCGGGCTCGCGGCACAGACCGCATGTCTTCTTTCGGTGACTGGATTGCTCTCTCCGATGAATGCGATGAGGTGACGGCGAACATCATCAAGCGTGAAGTTTCTGACGGCATTATTGCGCCGGGTTATACGGCCAAAGCTCTCGAGATCCTGAAAGGAAAGAAAAAGGGGGCATATAACATCGTCAAGATCGATAAAGATTATCGGCCGGATCCGATCGAGCACAAGCAGGTATTCGGGATCACGTTCGAACAGGGGCGCAATGAATTTAAGATCGATGCGGATCTCCTGCGGAACATCGTTACTAAAAATAAAGATCTTCCCGATGAGGCGAAAACTGATTTGATCATTTCCCTCATCACCTTGAAATATACGCAGTCAAATTCTGTCTGCTTTGCGGCAGACGGTCAGGCGATCGGTGTCGGGGCCGGGCAGCAGTCTCGCATCCATTGCACCCGTCTTGCGGGTAATAAGGCGGATCTGTGGCATCTTCGTCAAAGTGATAAGGTGTTAGGTTTGCAGTTTGCTGAAAATGTTGGCCGTCCCGATAAAAATAATATCATCGATATCTATTTGTCTGACGAATGTGAAGATGTCCTCGGCGACTCCGTTTGGCAGCAATATTTTGCTGTTCGCCCGGAACCTTTTACGAAAGAGGAGCAGCGCGCCTATTTGTCCAAGATCAGCGGTGTTTCTTTGGGCAGTGATGCATTCTTTCCCTTCTCAGACAATATTGAGCGTGCCCGCAAGAGCGGCGTGAGTTATATCGCGCAGCCGGGCGGTTCTGTGCGGGACGACCTCGTCATCGAGGCTTGTGACAAATACGGTATGGTGATGGCCTTTACAGGAATGCGCCTGTTTCATCATTGATAAAAAAGCTCGAGAGAGCGCCGTTTAATAGGGCGCTCTCGCTTTTTTCTTAAATATGCACAATACTCTATCAGACATAATATAGGTTTTAATACGGAGGAAAGCAGTTTTGCAGCTGAACGTTTTGGTGATCGGTAACGGTGGCCGCGAGCATGCCATCGCAGCGGCTCTTGCCAAGAGCCCGTTGGTCGGTAAATTGTATTGCATGAAAGGGAATGCAGGCATCGCAGAGCTCGCAGAGTGCGTCGATGTCGACTATTGCGATTTGCAAGCGGTCGGCGATTGGTTGGATGCGCATCCCGATGTCGGATATACGGTTATTGCACCGGACGATCCGCTTGCGCTGGGACTTGCAGACGAGTTGGAAAGGCGCGGGCATAAGGTCTTTGGCCCGAATAAGCGGGCTGCGCAGATCGAATCGAGCAAAGCGTTTGCAAAGGAATTGATGAAGAAATATGGCATTCCGACGGCGGCGTATGAAACGTTTGACGATTACGGCGCCGCGCTCGCTTACATCGAAAAAGGAAAGTTCCCCGTGGTGCTGAAAGCAGACGGCTTGGCTCTCGGCAAGGGTGTGCTGATCTGTGAGACGCTCGAGGAGGCGCGGGACGGATTGCGCCGTATCATGTTGGATAAAGCGTTCGGTGCGGCGGGAAATAAAGTTGTCGTTGAAGAATATCTGAGGGGTAAAGAATTTACCCCGGGTGAAGAGGTCTCCGTTCTTACTTTTACAGATGGCAAGACCATCGTTCCGATGATTGCGAGCTGTGATCACAAGCGTGTCTTTGACGGCGACAAGGGGCCGAATACGGGCGGAATGGGGACATTTACGCCTTGCCCGTTTTATGACGATGCCGTTGCGGAGGAAGTGAGGGAGAAGATCTTGCTGCCCACTGTCCGCGCGATGAACGCCGAAGGGCGTCCGTTTAAGGGTGTGCTCTATTTTGGGCTCATGCGCACGCCGGACGGCATGAAAGTAGTCGAATACAATGCGCGTTTCGGTGATCCGGAAACGCAGGTCGTCCTGCCCATGCTCAAGACCGACTTGATGGAGATCTTCCTTGCCGTGACAGAAGAGCGCCTCGCGGATATCAAGATTGAATGGGAGGACGGAGCATGTGTTTGCGTCGTCCTCGCGAGCGGCGGCTATCCGCAGCATTATGAAAAGGGAAAGCCGATTGAGATCGGCGATCTCGACGAAGGCGTATTCCTTTATCATGCGGGGACCAAGCGCGAAGGCGGCGTTCTCAAAACGAGCGGCGGCCGTGTCATCGGCGTCTGCGCCAAAGGAGCTACTGTTGCGGAGGCGCGCGAAAAGGCATATCGCAACGTGGAAAAGGTCCATTTTGAAGGGATGCAATATCGCAAGGATATCGGTATTAAATATGTTCATGAGGAGCACTGAGGAGTGCAGGATCGCAAAATAACCGGGAGAAGAGAGAGCATGATCTACAGAGTTTTTGTTGAAAAGAAGGAAAATTTGCAGGCTAAAAAGATTCGGGACGATCTCGCGGCTCAGCTCGGGATCATCGTAGAAGATCTGCGCGAAATCATCCGCTATGATGCGGAGGGGCTTACGGCGGAGGAATTGGAAGGGGCGATCATCAATGTTTTTTCCGAGCCGCCCGTCGATCATGTGTGGAGAGAAGAACTGCCCGTCAGTGCGGATTATAAAGTTTTTGCCATCGCTTTTTTGGATGGCCAGTATGATCAGCGGGCGGACAGTGCCGCACAGTGTATCCAGCTTCTGACACAAAAGACCCGCCCGCTCATCAAGTGCGCCCGCATCATTGCGGTCAAAGGGGTGACGGATGCACAGTTAGAGCGTATCAAAAGGCACCTCATCAATCCGGTCGAGAGCTCTGAGGTCTCTCTCGAAAAGCCTAAAACGCTCGTTCGCGCCAAGATGGAGACGCATGATGTTGCCAATGTGGATGGCTTCATTCGCATGAGTGAGGAGGAAATCGCTGCATACCACCGCAAAAACGGCTTTGCAATGAGCGTGGAAGATCTCATCTTTGTGCGCGATTATTTTAAGGACGAGGGACGCGATCCGACGGAGACGGAGATCAAAGTGATCGATACGTATTGGTCGGATCATTGCCGTCATACGACCTTTGCGACGGAGATCCGTGATGTAGATATTCATTCGGATAATCCGCATATTGCAAAAGCATACCGACTGTATCGCGAATTGTTCAATGAATTTAATGCGCAGCGGGCGGATAAATATCCTTGCTTAATGGATATTGCGACGATCGCCGTCAAAAAATTGAAAAAGGAAGGGCGCTTAGACAATCTCGATATCTCCGATGAGATCAACGCTTGTTCCATCTGTATCGATGCGGAGATCGACGGTAAGGTCGAAAAATATCTCGTGATGTTCAAGAACGAGACGCATAATCACCCGACAGAGATCGAACCGTTTGGCGGCGCGGCGACATGCCTTGGCGGGGCTATCCGCGATCCTTTGTCCGGCCGTACGTATGTCTATCAGGCAATGCGCATCACCGGTTCGGCGGATCCCCGTGAAAAAATCGAGGATACATTGCCCGGGAAGCTTCCGCAGCGCGTCATCACAAAGACGGCTGCTGCAGGCTTCTCTTCCTACGGCAATCAGATCGGGCTGGCGACGGGCATCGTCGATGAGGTCTATCATCCCGGCTATAAGGCAAAGCGTTTGGAGACGGGGTTTGTCGTGGGCGGCGCTCGCCGCGATATGGTCTATCGCGAAAAGCCGGGGAAAGGAGATGTCATTATCTTGCTCGGCGGAGAGACAGGGCGTGATGGCTGCGGCGGGGCGACCGGTTCTTCTAAGGCACACGACGCACATTCCGTGGAGACATGCGGAGCAGAAGTGCAGAAAGGGAATCCGTTGACGGAGCGCAAACTGCAGCGCCTGTTCTTGCAGCGCGAGGCGACGCGCATGATCAAAAAGTGCAACGATTTCGGGGCCGGCGGTGTTTCCGTTGCCATCGGTGAATTAGCTGACGGCTTGGTAATCGATCTCGATAAAGTTCCTCTCAAATACGAGGGGTTGTCCGGTACGGAACTGGCTATTTCCGAGTCACAGGAGCGTATGGCTGTGGTGGTGGATGCAAAGGATTGTGACGCATTCATTGCCCTGGCTGCGCAGGAAAATCTCGCGGCGACACCTGTTGCCGTCGTCACGGACGACCGCCGGATGAAAATGCTGTTTAAAGGACGCGAGATCGTCAATATTTCCCGCGATTTCTTGGATACAAACGGCGTCAAACAAGTCGTCACGGCAGAGATCGATGACAGTGTGCCGCATTATTTTGATGTAGCGGAGCAGAGTTTCCGCAGCGGTCTTATCCAATCTTTAGCAGATCTGAATGTCTGCTCTAAGAAAGGCTTGTCTGAGATGTTCGATTCGACCATCGGGGCCCGTACAGTCTTTATGCCCTTTGGCGGCAAGACGCAGTTGACTCCTGCGATTGCCATGGCCGCGAAGATCTGCGGCGGCGAAACGGATGTTGCGACCGTATCCGCCTATGGTTATTGCTCGAAGTTGATGAGCGAAAGCCCTTTTACGGGGGCAATTTACAGTATCGTCACATCGGTCGCAAAGCTGATCGCTGCGGGCTGTGATTTCGATGCGATTCGCCTTACATTCCAGGAATATTTCATGCGCCTGAATCGTGATCCGAAACGTTGGGGCGTGCCTCTGTCTGCTTTGCTCGGCGCGCTGTATGCGCAGATCGGTCTCGGCTTAGGGGCGATAGGCGGTAAGGATAGCATGAGCGGTACTTTTGAACAGATCGACGTTCCGCCCACACTCATTTCTTTTGCTCTTGCCCCCGCGAAGGCGAGCAAATTGATCACCAATGTGATCGGTGCTGCCGGCTTGAAATTATATCGCCTGCCGATGCCCCGCGACGAGAGTATGATCCCCGATTTTGCGGCGCTTTCCGATTTGTATCGCAAAGTATACAGCAATGTACAGAGCGGCAACATCCGTTTTGCCACAGTTGTTGAAAACGGCGGCATTGCCGCGGCAATTGCAAAATCCTGCCTTGGCAACGGTTTCGGTTTTCATTTTGCTAGGGATGCGTCTGAGCTTCTCGGTGAGCAGTACGGGGAACTGATTGTTTCGCTCGACGAAGTTTCGGCTCTCGATTGCGAAAAGGTTTATCTCGGCGAAACGACGGCGGACGGCAATTTTGTATGCGGGGATGAATCCGTTTCACAAGGGGAAGCGACGGAGGCATTTTGCGGTACGTTGGAAAAAGTTTTTCCCAATACGGCTGATGCGGATGGCTGTGCAAAGTCGGTCGACTTTGATTGCAGAGGCAAACGGTACGAGAATATTTCGACGAAAACGGCAAAGCCGCGCGTATTTATTCCTGTATTCCCCGGAACGAATTGCGAGCTGGATACGGCGCGTATGTTCCGGCTTGCCGGTGCAGAGTGTGAAGAAGTCGTCGTGCGCAATCGCAGTGCGGCGGATATCGAGGATAGCGTCCGTGCAATCTCTGCGGCGATCGCACGCAGCAATATCATTGCCTTTCCGGGGGGATTCTCCGGCGGCGATGAACCGGATGGGAGCGGGAAATTTATTGCGACGACATTCCGCAATCCTTATATTGCCGAACAGATCCAGCGATTGCTCGAACAGCGCGACGGCTTGATTCTCGGCATTTGCAACGGATTCCAGGCTCTGATCAAACTCGGGCTCGTGCCGTATGGGGAAATTCGTCCTCTCACGACAGAGAGTCCGACGTTGACTTACAATACCATTTCCCGCCATGTTTCGACGCTCGTCGATATCCGCGTGGCTTCGAATCGATCTCCCTGGCTCTCCGCATGCCGTGTCGGCGACGTATACACCGTTCCCGTTTCACATGGGGAGGGGCGTATCGTAGCTCCTGCTTCAGCTCTCGAACAGATGGCGGCAAACGGTCAGATCGCGACGCAGTATTGCGATGCGTCCGGTCAGCCGACGATGAAGTATCCGTTCAATCCAAACGGTTCTTTATGGGCGATCGAAGGGATCACCTCGCCGGATGGCAGAGTGTATGGCAAAATGGGACATACGGAACGTGCGGGGAACGATCTGTATAAAAACTGTTCTGGCAATTTTGATATGAAATTGTTTGAGAGCGGTGTTCGCTATTTCCGCTGATGATCATAGCGGGGCTTGTTAACGGCAGGCTCCGCTATTTTTT
>ERZ1643247.809-NODE-809-length-34305-cov-9.088993_pt1 | contig 34305 bp, 27 predicted proteins | sample MGYA00579264_ERZ1643247 | MGnify/ENA primary metagenome ERZ1643247 (study PRJEB29033, sample SAMEA4952262) | chicken gut metagenome | biome: Broiler Chicken; feature: Gastrointestinal Tract; material: Caecum | place: Ireland | collected 2018 | study: Broiler... | reverse complement strand
AGCCTGCTTCAGAGCGACCATGGTTTCAAGGAATTCTTCACAATGATGATACATAACTCTGTAATTCAAACAGGCCTGTATTCCCAATGCTTTGGCCAGATATGAATCCTGACAAATGTTGACTTTTTATTACGCAAATGCTAAAAATATTAAAGAAATATTTTTATGGGTGAAGAATATGAAAAATCTATTTGATATACACTGCCACATCCTCCCGGAAGTAGACGATGGCGCCAAGACCATGGACATGGCGTTGAAAATGCTTCAAATGGAATATAAGGATGGCGTGCGTTCTATCATCCTGACCCCGCATTACCGAAGGGAAATGTTTGAGACACCGCAGGAAAAGATAGAACGGCAGTTTGAAATTTTGAAAAAGAAAGCAGAAGAAAAAATCGGCATGGATCTGCATCTGTATCTCGGCTGCGAATTTCATGCAAACATGTCAATGACAGAAACCCTGCTCAATAAAGAGCGGTCCACGATGGCAGACTCGGACTATGTGCTGACCGAATTTTCCGGCGCAGTGGATTTTGACTTTGCGAGGGAACGTGTTTATGCGCTGGTCACTCATGGATGGATACCGGTGATTGCACATGTGGAAAGATACCCGAATCTTCGGAAAGATATGGGCGGCCTGGAAACGCTGAGAGAAATGGGAGTTCGCCTTCAGATAAATGCCGGAAGCATTTTGGGCGAGGAAGGATTTGCAGTGAAGCGCTTCTGCAGAAAACTGATGAAAAACAATATGCTGGACTTTGTTGGCACAGACTGCCACAGAACCAACAAACGTGTTCCAAATTTAGGTCCTTGTGCGGAATATATGGAGAAAAAAATGGGCAGAGATTATACTGAGCGTATCCTGATCCATAATCCGCAGAAAATAATAGAAAACATAGGATAGGAGAAAAAGTATGGAAACAACACAGCAGAACAATGATGAAATGGAAATTGATTTATTGGAATTGTTCCATGTACTTTGGAGCAAAGCGCTGGTAATCCTGCTGTCGGCGGCAGCGGTGGGACTGGCGGCCATGCTGGTGACACAGGTTTTTCTGACGCCTCAGTATCAGTCTACGACTAAAATGTATATCCTGACCCAACAGAACAATGATACGGTTACCAGCAGCGACCTGCAGGCAAGTGAACAGCTGACCCAGGACTGCGCGGAGATGATCCAGAGCCGCCAGGTTGCGGAATCGGTGATCAGTCAGCTGGGATTGGATCTGACAGCCGGCGGATTGCTGGAAAAGGTGACAGTCACAACTTCTGCCGATACCCGCATCGTTACTATTGATGTACAGGACGAGGATCCGTATCTTGCACGGGACATTGCCAATGCGCTGAGAAGGATCGCCGCCGATACGATCCAGGATGTTATGAATATTGAGGCGGCGAATGTTTTTGAGGAAGCCAATATCCCGGAGGAGCCGGTCAGTCCTTCCGAGATAAAAAATACTCTGATTGGTGTGTTTCTCGGTTTTGTGATTGCATTGGCGGCAGTGATCATTTCCTATTTAACGAATGATACAATCCGTACGTCCGAAGAGGTGGAGCGCTATCTTCACCTGAGCACGCTCGGAATTATTCCGCTTGCCGAGGGTGAAGTGAAGAATAAGAAGAATAAAGCGAAGAGAAGAAGATAAAAGGGAGGGAATTGTCGTGAATCAGGTTACTGTGAAAAAAGAAAAATCAAATTACCAGATCGAAGAGGCGTACAAATCTCTCCGGGCAAATCTTCAGTTCTGCGGGGATGACAAGAAAGTGATCGCCATTACAAGCTGCACGCCGAATGAGGGAAAGAGCAGCGTCAGCCTGCAGCTTGCGATTTCTCTTGCCGAGAGCGGAAAAAATGTGCTCTTTATCGATGCGGATCTGAGAAAATCGGTGTTGCTTGGACGAACCAAGGCAGGGCAGCAGACGGTAAGGGGATTGACTCATTACCTGACTGGTCAGTCCGAATTGAAGGATGTGGTATATTCCACCAATATCCCGAAGTTGTATCTGATTTATTCCGGACCGTTCCCTCCCAATCCGGCGGAGCTGCTGGGCGGCAAGAATTTCCGCTCGTTCCTGAAGGCGGTGCGCAAGGTTTACGATTATGTGATCATTGATACGCCTCCGTTGGGAAATGTGATCGACAGTGCAGTGATCGCGGAAGAGTGTGACGGAGCGATCATGGTCATTGAATCGGGTGTGATCAGTTATCGTTTTGCCCAGGAAGTAAAGGCACAGCTGGAAAAAAGTAACTGCCCAATTCTTGGCGTGGTGCTGAATAAAGTGGATATGCAGAAGCAGGCATACGGAAAATATGGAAAATATTACGGCAAGTATTATGGAGAGTACGGAAAGAAACAGGAGAAGTAGAGATGAAAAAAGGACTTGTGGCAATGTTGCTTCTGGCATGCGCGGCGCTGCTTGCCGGAAATGTAGTGATTTATATCGGAAAGGATCGGAATGGTCCTGAAATCACTGTTCCGCAGGAGGAGTTTACCTATGTGGCTGGTTCGGACACTTCTGCGCTGTTGAATGGTGTGACCGCAGTGGACGACCGTGACGGAGATGTTACCAGCACGGTGACGGTTGAGAGTATCATTCCCAATGAGGATCAGACCGGAGCTTCTGTTATTTATGTGGCGAAAGACAGCAAAAATAATGTGACGAAAGCGACCAGGTTGATTTCCTATGCGGCAGATGCCGGTCAGGCAGCTGCTCAGGAGGCGGAGGCCGCTGCGCAGCAGGCTGCCCAGGAAGCAGCAGCTGCGGATCAGACGGCGGCGTCCGGTGAAGACGCTCAGACGGCGGACGACGGAGCTGCTCAGAATGAGGCGGCGATCGCAGCGCTTCCGGCGGAGAGTCCGAGGTTTTATCTGACCCAGTATTCAGTAGAAGTGGAACGCGGCGCTGAGTTGAACCGGCTGGGTTATGTACAGGATATCACCGACGATAAGGACAGCCGTGACGAATTATATCAGGGCATCCAGATTTCCGGTGAGGTGGATACCAATACGCCCGGAGAGTATATGCTGGAATATTATGTAGTGGACAGCGACGGAAATACTTCCAATACGGCACAGCTGAAAGTTGCGGTAAAGTAGTTAACCGGATGGTTAGATGGAAATAGAAGAATAGAGTGATAAACTTTGCAGAGAACTGTCACTGGAGAAGAATTCTCCGGCGGCAGTTTTTTTTCGGAGTCCGATTTTGGTTGACAGATAATAAAAGAAAGGGTATTATGATAAATAATTAGTGCCACGAGTAAAAATACAAAATTTTGACATTAAATCCCAATACTTTTGTATGAGAATTGGGAAATAAGAAGAACAAAGGAAGTTGTTATGGAACAGAACAATGCAATACAGAATGAGGAACAGGAAATCGACTTACTGGAATTGTTTCACGCTCTGCGGAGAAAATGGTATATGCTTCTGGCGGCGCTGCTTGTCTTTGCACTGGCGGCAGGGGCCGGCACCAAACTTTTGATCACACCCCAGTATCAGTCCTCCGCGATGATTTATATTTTGACGAAAACCACCAGCGTGACTTCACTTGCCGACCTGCAGATCGGTTCGCAGCTGACGATCGACTTTGAGACATTGGCGATGAGCCGGCCGGTAGTCAATAAGGTAAGGGAGAATCTTGGACTGGAGGAGATTTCTTACGAGGAGTTTCGGGGACTGCTGACGGTTTCCAATCCTGCAGATACACGAATCCTCCAGATCACAGCGACTCATCCGGATCCGGAGACTGCACAGGAGATCGCAAACGCGATGGCGGAGGCTACGGCGGACAGAGTTGCCGAGATTATGGTGACAGATCGTCCGACAATTGTTGAGGAGGCAGTAGTGGCTGAGAGCCCGTCGAGTCCGAATCTTTTGAAAAATGTGCTTCTGGGGGGAATGATCGGACTTTTTCTGGCAGCTGCTCTTATCATTGTGCGTCATCTGATGGACGATACGATCAAGACAGAGGAAGATGTGGAGAAGTATCTCCAGCTGAACACGATCGCCGCGTTTTCTTATAATAAGAAAACCTCTGGCGGAGAGACAGGAAAGAAAAGAAGGAAATCAGCATGAGAAAAAAAATGCTGACACTTGGGTGTTTGATTTGCGCGATTTTGTTTGGATGCTGCTGTGGATATATTATCTGGTATTTCAACTCTGAAAAGGAAAACGGTGAGATCTACGAAGAACTCCAGGAGCGTGTGGAAACCACTCCGACAGCTGCTCCGACTGTGACTGATGTTCCTGTGACCGAACAGCCGGAACCGGCGGAGGAGATTCCGATTGATTTCGCTGCGCTGCAGGAAGTGAATCCGGATATCTATGCGTGGATCCGGATTGAAGGAACCAATATTGATTATCCGGTCGTGCAGAGTTCCACAGACGATTCCTACTACCTGAATCATACGCTTGAGGGAAAAGAAGGATACCCTGGTTCGATTTATACAGAAAGCGTAAACAGCAAGGATTTTTCGGACTTTAATACCATCCTGTATGGCCATAATATGCGGGACGGCAGCATGTTCCAGAATCTTCATAATTATGAGGAAAGCGCATATATGGCGGAGCATCCGGAAGTGATCATTTATACGCCGGATCATGTGTACCGTTACCAGATTTTTGCGGCGGTCACCTACAGTGATGTGCATTTGTATCACGCATTCGATTACACCACGGAGAGCGGAAGACAGGCGTTTCTGGATTCCATTCTCTCTTCCAGAGGGATGTCGGATACGATACGGGACGATGTTCCGGTATCGGCGGACGACAAGTTCCTGACCTTGAGTACATGTATTGGCGGACAGGCGGACAAGAGATTGATTGTAGAGGCGGTACTTCAGAGTGAGTAAAAAAATACTGATTATTTTAATGTGCATCCTTTGTATTGGCGCAGGGGTGTCAGTGTTCCTGCTTCTGCAGAACAAAAAAGATACCGAAGAGCTGCCCCAGGCGAGCGCACAGTCGGGAGCCGATGAAGGAATGCAGAATACAGTCACCTATCAGGGTGAGACATACGAATATAATACAAACCTGAAAAACGTTCTTTTCCTGGGTGTGGATAAAGAGGCCGACAGTGTTGTCGGCGAGACGGTCGGAAGAAACGGACAGGCGGATTGTATCCTGCTGATGATCATGGATCAGGAAGCGAAGGAAACAACCCTTCTGCAGATTTCCAGGGATTCCATGACAGATGTTGACATTTATGGTATTACCGGAAGCTATCTTGCGACAGAACACGTTCAGATCGCGCTTCAGTATGCGTACGGAGAGAGCGACAGCCGCAGCAACTGGCTGATGAAGAACGCAGTTTCCCATTTGTTATACGACATTCCGATCAGTTCTGTGATGGCGCTGACGGTTGACGGGATCGGTGAAGTGACTTCCGCAATGGGCGGAGTGACACTGACCGTTCCAAAAGATTATACTTCTGTGGATCCCTCCTTTGCGGAGGGGGCAACACTGACTCTTCAGGGGGATCTGGCTGAGCGGTATGTACGTTACCGTGACATCACTGTTACGGGAAGCAACAATGACCGTATGGAACGCCAGAACCAGTTCATTCAGGCGATGTTCCAGCAGATGCAGAACATTAACGCAGCTGCTTATGAGAGTATACTCAGCAGTGCGGATCCATACCTGACTACGGATATGTCGGCAGAAGAACTGCATCATTTAAAAGATTATACCATTCATCAGGAAATAGAAACCGTTCCGGGAACTGCGGCTCCCGGAGAAGAACACGAGGAATTCACAGTAGACGATCAGGCTCTGTATGAATTGATTCTGAAACTTTTTTATAAAAAGGTGGATTAAGGAAACGGCGGCAGGATCTCTGCTTTGAATAATATTAAGAAAGGAAGAGGTGGGACCCATGAGACTGAACCTCAAAAAAGCTGTTGCAGTAGTGACAGCGGCCCTCACAATCTGTGCAATGTCCGTAACGGCATTTGCGCAGGGAAGCGTTAAGTCCACCGGAGTGGTATCTCCGCAGGGAGCAAAAGATGCGAATGGAAACAGTGTAACTGTATCTACTGCATCCATCCCGGCTGAGTACGCAGAAGCAGTGAATACTGTTAAAACAACGGATGGTCTGAAAGCCGTTCTCGGCGATGCTTATGTAGAAGGCATGGAAGTTGTTGACGCTATGGATGTATCTGTTCCGGAAGGAACCCCGATGCCTGTAACCATCACTTTTGATGTTCCGGGCGTAGGCGCAGATACAAAAGTTGCTGTTCTGCATTACAATGGCAGCGCATGGGAAGTTCTGGAAGGAACCGCTGGTAATGGAACCATTACCGCTACCTTCACATCCCTGTCTCCGGTAGCATTTGTCGTTGACAAAAATACCGCGACAGCAACAGGCACTTCCAATGGCAGCAACACCAGCACTGGCAGCAGCAGTTCTGTATCTCCGAAAACCGGAGAGGATCTGGGAATGCTGACAGCTACATTTGCGGCAGCAGTTCTTGTTCTGGGCGCAGGCTGCGTATTCTTCGTTAAGAGAAAGAACGCATAATGTAACCGGGATATGGGGAGGGGCACCCCTTTGCGGGGTGCTTTTCCTTTGTTAAAGGAGAGTGAGACGTGCAGGGAATCATTGATATTCATTGTCACATCCTTCCGGGAATTGACGATGGCGCTGAGACAGTCAAAGAAGCGCAGGAAATGCTGAAAATGCAGTATAAAGACGGTGTGAGAAAGCTGATTCTGACGCCCCATTACCGCTCCGGAATGTTTGAGCCTTCGGTGTCTCAGATTTACCGGTCTTTTTATCAGCTGCAGGCAGCGGCGGAGGATGTGGGGATTCAGCTTTATTTAGGCAGAGAGTATCATATCAGTTCAAAGTTTGAAGAACAGGTCAGGCTGCGGAATCTTCCGACGATGGCGGATTCCTCTTATGTACTGGCAGAATTTTCCAGCAGACATAGCTATGGTTTTATCCGGAGTTCTGTGGAAAAAATGTTGGATGCCGGATATCGTCCGGTGATCGCCCATATAGAAAGATATCCATGTATGTATGAAAAACAGCGGGCGGAAGAGTTATGCCGGATGGGTGCGTATGTGCAGGTAAACGCGGGCAGTCTTCTGGGAGAAGACGACAGGCCGTCCCGACAGTATTGCCGGCGCCTGATGGAAGAAGACCTGATTCATTTTATTGCCAGCGATGCCCACGGCAGAAAGAAAAGGAAACCCAATCTGGGGAAATGCAGTGAATTTGTGTTGAAAAAAATGGGGAAAGAGTATGCGAGAAAGGTTTTTTGCCATAACCCCTTTATGTTGATAAAAAATTTAGAGATTAAATAGGGAGAAAAGCTGTGGAAACGATTAAATTGAAACCGCGGGCGCAGGATTATGAAACCCGTGAGGAAGTGAAAACGATGCGGACGAACCTGCTGTTCTGCGGCAGTGATAAAAAAGTGATCCTGATCACCAGCTGCCTTGCCGGTGAGGGAAAAAGTACGATCACGATGAATCTGGCGCAGTCTCTGGCGGAGATCAAAAAGAAGGTGCTTCTGATCGATGTGGATCTGAGAAAATCGGTTCTGCTGCGGCAGGTAGAAGGAGAGCGGCCAAGAAAGGGTCTGACACATTATCTATCCGGACAGGCGTCCATCGCGGATATCATCTATCTGAGCGAAGAGCCGAAATTTCATATTATTTTTGCCGGTCCGGTACCGCCGAACCCGGCGGAACTTCTTGCCTCAAAATCTTTTGAGCGTTTGATCCAGAAATGCAGAGAGGCTTATGACTATGTGCTCCTTGACTGTGCACCGCTGGGCATGGTTGTGGATGCAGCGGTGGTGGCTGGTTACAGTGACGCAAGCATTCTCGCTGTTGAGTCAGGAAATATCAGCTATCATTTTGCACAGGGCGTGAAACAGAAGCTGGAAAATACCGGATGCCCGATCCTGGGAGTTGCGTTGAATAAGATCGATCGTGCGAAGTCCGGACGTTATTATAGAAAGAAATATGAGAAGTATTACCAGAAGTATTATGAAAGTGAAGATAATTTTGATGAAATCTGATAGGCTTTGATCGGTGGAACACCCTCTCCGGGGCAGGTTGGCTGCTTTGGGGAGGGTGTTTTTGGTGATATAGGCTTGACTGCTTGACAGCTTCATAGTAAAGTGAAAACATAATAGACTTTTGTGCCCTTTCAGAGGTTTGGCAGTACAGTGTCATGTTGTGAAAAGGAGTGTTGGAAAAATGGGAAGGAAGAAGCTCCCTGTCGGAATAGAAAATTTTGAGGAGTTTTCGGCTGAGAATTTTTATTACGTGGATAAAACCATGTTCATAGCAGAACTCATACAAAACTGGGGAAAGGTCAATCTGTTTACCCGGCCAAGACGTTTTGGAAAGTCACTCAATATGAGCATGCTCAAGTGTTTTTTTGAAATTGGCGGGGATCAAACGTTGTTTGATGGTTTGAAGATCACAGAGGAAAAGAGCTTGTGTGAAGAATACATGGGCCAGTTTCCGGTGATTTCCATTAGCCTGAAAAGTATTGATGGTCCGGACTTTGAGGCGGCATCTGCGGCTCTGCGTACGGTGATCGGGGATGAGGCAGGACGGTTTCGTTTCCTTCGGGAAAGCAGCAGCCTTGATGAGGAGGAGAAAAATGCCTACGTACGTCTGATCAATGTAGAAATGAAGAGTGATGCAACTTATGCAATGTCGTACGCTGCGTTGATCGACAGCCTGAAGACACTCTCACGTCTTTTGGCAAAACACTATCACCGTAAAGTTATCCTGCTGATCGATGAATACGACGTTCCGCTGGATAAGGCGTTTCAGGCGGGGTATTATGATGAGATGGTATCTCTTATCCGTAATATGTTCGGCAATGCGCTGAAAACGAACGACAACCTGTATTTTGCTGTCCTGACAGGCTGCCTCCGGATTTCCAAGGAGAGTATTTTTACAGGACTGAATAACTTAAATGTGATGACAGTATCGGATCCTTACTTTTGCAGCAGCTTCGGATTTACGGAAGAGGAAGTGCTGGAGTTTCTTCGGTATTATGGGTTGGAAGAGTTTCAGAATACGGTTCGGGAATGGTATGATGGGTACCGGTTTGGCGATACATCTGTTTACTGTCCGTGGGATGTCATAAAGTATGCGCAGATTTTATTGAGGGATAGGGATGCTGAACCGGAAAACTATTGGGCGAATACCAGTGGAAATGATCTTGTTCGCCGTTTGTTGAAAAGGGCAGATCAAACTACGAGGAATGAAATTGAGCAGCTGCTCAATGGCGGAACGATTGTGAAAAATATCAGACAGGAGCTGACTTACCGGGACATTGAGGATTCCATTGATAATATCTGGAGTGTCCTGTATTCCACCGGTTACCTGACTCAGAGGGGGCGGCTTCCGGGCAAGCAGATGAAACTGGCGCTTCCGAACAGGGAGGTAAAGGAGCTGTTCATTGAATTGGTGAAGGACTGGTTCCAGGAAACTACCTACGCGGATTCCGCAAGGATCCAACGTTTTTGTGCAGCGTTTCCCGCTGGGGATGCATCAACGATCCAGGACATGCTCCATGATTATCTTTGGGATTCCATCAGTGTGCGGGATACGGCAGTACGGATAAATATGAAGGAAAACTTTTATCATGGCATGGTGCTGGGGCTTTTGCGGAGCCAGGGAAACTGGCTGATTCAGTCTAATGCCGAGACCGGGGAAGGTTACAGCGATATTTCCATCCAGACACCGGATCGGATCGGGATTGTGATCGAATTGAAGTACGCAGACGATGGAAATCTGGAAGCGGCTTGTGCGGAGGCATTAAAGCAGATTGAAATCAAAAAATATGCAGAAGGGCTGAGGCGCAGGAGCCTGAAGAAAATCCTGAAATACGGCTTGGCTTTCTGTGAGAAAGAATGTATGGCCGTGATGGCGTGAGACAATGGATTTCAGTAAAGTGAAGGCATAACGGTTTAGGAGAGCAGTATGCTGTGTATCCTGAAAGAATGGTCGGAAAACCGCAGGCAGATAGAAGTTTTGAAACACAGGTACTAATACCGCAGTCAAATTAAAAAATTGCTCCAACTCGCAAAGGGCTGGAGTAATTTTTAATTTGACCGCTGTATTATTTGGCGGTTACTCTAAAGCTTTAATGTTAAGGTTTGATATTTGCTGTAAAAAAATTACAGTTAGTATATTAAGTACTGTAAAAAACTTGCATAAGATTGCAGGAATGATATATAATTTTAATAAGAATAAAAAAGTAATATTGTCTTAAACTCGATGTATGTATGGCAAATAAGAAGAGAGGTGTTGATATGCTTAAAAGTTATGAGGTAAGTAATTTTAAGTCTTTTAAAAACAAAACAAAATTTGATTTAGAAAGAACGAATTATCAGATGCTTTCTGCTACAAATTTGAAGGGAAATACACTGAAAGGTCTTATGTTTGTCGGTGCTAATGCATCGGGAAAATCAAATGCAGTTATTGCGATTAAATTTTTGCTGGATTCTCTGTTTGGAAAGCTTGATGTTAATATGGCAGCGTGTATATGTTTGTTTTCCGAAAATCCAGAGATGTCATTGGCATATACTTTTGATGTAGAGGGAACGGAAATCATTTATGAAATTCAGTATCAAAGAATTGATAAAAAGCTGAATGAAAATTTGTTGGTAGATGGAAAAAATATATTTACTCGTGATGGCAGTGTAGCAAAAACAAAATTTTCGGAAGAGAAAATGTATACGGATGTTCCTAAAGACATGTTGTTTCTGCGGGATATTTATTTTAACACCAAATTCAGAGGACAAGAAAAACTTCAGAAATGGTTTGACTTTTTGCGCAACTCAGTATATCTGGATTTATATTCAGGAGATGCAATTCAGTATAGAGATGTTGATTTATCATTAAAATCTTATCTTGAACAAGAAGGAACGGAAGAAATCAATAAATTTTTTCAGGAATATAATTTTGGACAAATAATCGAATATGACAAAAAATCGAAAGGGCACGTGATTTCGGTGGAATCTCCGGAAAAAATGATTTTCTTTAAACGAAAAGGGATTGATGAGCCGATTCCGTTTGTATTGGAATCGTTGGGAAATAGAACGTTAATCAAGTTGTTGCCTTTATTTTTCCATTGTATCAAACAGGGAGGAATTCTTTTGCTGGATGAATTTTCCAGCGGATTTCATAATGAGCTGGAAGAACTGCTCATCCGATACTTTATGAAAAAAGCGGAAGAAGCGCAGCTTATATTTGTTTCACACTCTACAAATTTATTATCGAACAGCATTTTGCGTCCGGATCAGATATATTCTGTTGATTTTGGAAAGGAAGGGAGCGTGCTTAAGCGTTTTTCAAGTGAGAAGCCAAGAGAAGCGCAAAACCTGGAAAAGATGTATTTGAGTGGAGTATTTAGCGGGGTGCCTGCATATGAATATACGATTAAATAAAGAAAAATCCATAGGAAAAGTGCTTTATATTGTAGAAGGAGGAAAGACAGAACCTTATCTTTTGTACAAAATATTTTGTAATATTATGGATTATCAAATGGAGACGATTCTTAGGGAAAAGGGATATCACAAATATAACTCAAAGCAAAACCCCACATCACAGGTATTTGTAATCAATGCGGAAGAAAGCAATATAAAAAATATAGACAAAGATAATGAATTTCTGAATCGATTATTTACAGAATTGATTGAAAATTATGATTTTAATGTTGATAATGCCGCTATATATTATATATTTGACAGAGATAACCAGTCTAATACCGATTCTGAATTTATATGGGAAATGCTGTCTGTTTTGGCTGATTCAAGGGATAATGATACGGAACGACAGGGGCTGCTTTTGCTGAGTTATCCTTCCATAGAGGCTTTTACATTGAGCAATTTTGTTGATCAGAGTTCTAAGTTACAATTTGATACTGGAAGCAGACTAAAACAGTATTTACACGAGCATAACATAAATCACAGCAGTATAACAAAAGATACACTTATTCATGCGGCGCAAGAGTTGATCGATGCAATAGATGAAATGAATTTAGGGGAATTGGATATAGATGCATTTGGTGAATGCAATAAGAAGATATTCGAATATGAAGAAAATGAATATGAGCAAGAAGCGTTATATAAAGCTTTAAGTCTGCTGTGTGTTTCGTTGATGGATTTAGGGGTGATAGAAGCAATCCATGAAATGCAGGAACAGGACGGATAGAGATATTAAATGTATCAAAAGATTATCAGATACGGTATGGCGTTTTGTGGGAAAGAATGTATGGTGGTCTCAGTATCTTGATATGATAAAATATGTTCAACCAGAAGAAGCAGTGGCCACTGTTAATAAGAGGTGATTTATATGACAATTGATCAAGTAATTCAGAAAATTGCACACCTGGAATATAAGCTTTTTGTAGTAAATACCTATGCAGCCGGAATACAGCAAAATGACGGGCGTTATATAAAGCAGAAGGTCATGATGTCACCTTTCGTTATAGAGAATATGATTCTGCAATTTGGCTCTATGGGATGCTATCAGCAGGGATATAAAACGGATCGAATCAAATGGATTTGTTTTGATTTTGATTGCAAGGATAAAGACGAGCCGGATCTTGATACTTTATATCACAAGTATATCGCTCCGTTTACGTCTATGCTGGAAGAAATGGGAATTCGCTATCTGACGGAGTTTTCAGGAAGACGGGGAATTCATGTATGGATTTTATTTCATACATTATTGACTAAGAGATTGGGATTCCATATTTTGTGTGAACTGGAAAAAAGATGCCCGATAATTTCTGAGATTAAGGAAAATGCTGAGTGGGGGCTTGATAAATTTCCGGCTACAGACAGCAGCAAAAATAATATTGTTGGAAAACAGGTCAAGTTTCCATTGTCCTGCCATCGTTCCGGCACACGATCTTATTTCTTTACGGGTGGATTTCAAAGAAAGGCAGATACATTCTCTGATTCGTTTTTGCTGGAGCAATTGGAAATCCTGGAACAGTATGAGCCGAATAGCATAAGTGAAGTTGTTGAAAAACTGAATATGAAAGATACAGGAAATGAGCCAGTATTGTTGAAGTACAGAAAATATCGGTTGCTTGGGAATATAGAAATAACAACAGACCAAATCATTAACATTTTGTCGGAGACGGTTGTATTTCAGCAGCTTTTTCATAGAATGAGTCAGGGATTGGCATTGCCTTCCGATTGGACAGTTCTTCTTGGAACGTTGTCTTTGTGTGATTCAAATGCGCAGATTCTAAAAAGTATTTTTCAGAGGTTTCCCAATTATGATGAGGAAAAAACCTGTGAAAATATCGAAAAACTTGGAAAAAAATATTTTCCGGCGACGTTCGGTTATCTTTACTACCTGTATGATTTGCCTATGGAAAGCTGGCTGGACCCAAATGAGACGGGACTTCATTATCTGCTGCGCAGAGCAGGGGTGGATTCGAATTTTTTGATTCCGTTTGAAGAAATAAATGAAAAAAAGACGATTTTGGATCTTGGTGTTACCGTCAATAAGGAAAAAAACTATTTAAAAGAGAATGATGAGGTTTCAGATGTTTCTATTTGGAATCATTTGTTAAATCTGAAAAAATATGATTTGTTTTATTATGAGCAGTTGATCGCGCAGGTGCTTAGCGGGGAAAATCCGAATTTTGTTCCTACGGGCTATATTGTATATGAACGCATTGAATCCGCTGAAAAAACTCGAACACTTGTCTCTCTGTCTGCAAAAGAACGTGTAATTACAACAAATTTGGCTTTACGTTTATGCAGTATATTAAAAAGTACCTGGAAATCTTTCAGCTACCATGTATCCTATGTGTCCTGTGATCACATTTTTGCTTACTGGTATTCCTCATGGGGGAAATTTATTGAACATATCCGTACATTTATCGAAATGCCTTTTATGGGAAATTATGAAGTCTTTTATTTGGATCTTAAAGGCTTTTACGATCATATTGATTTTCTTTCTGTATACAGAACGTTTGAGGGGATATTGAATGAGGAAGCGAAAAATATCTTTATTTTTCTGACCGAATACAATGATAAGCTGATGAAACAGTTGCATCATGGAAACAGGATCGGTGTTCCGCAGGGACCGGCCTATGCAAGAATTATCGCTGAGATGTTTCTCGACCAGATATTGGAAAAAGTATATAAAAAATTTGACCGAAGTGGGTTTTATACTTATCGGTATGTTGATGATATTGTGTTTTTTTGCAGGCCGGATTTTGACGGAATCACACTGTATGAAACCCTAAAAACATTTCTGGTTACTTGCGGTCTGCCTATCAATTATGAAAAAAGCAGATATTTCGGGAGAATCGACAGGCTTACAAAAGAAGAAAAACGCATGCTGTTGCATGAGGATAGCTTTAATTATGAACTGAAAGAAAATGAGTACACGGGCATGTTATTTGATAACGAACGGAGGCAGAAGCTTCGGGATTATCTGACGGAGAACGAATTTCAAGTTAGTTCCCTGAGTTATATTTTCGGAAGCAATACTTTTTCAGAGGCGCAGATTTACTGTATGGAACATTTTCGACAGGATATTTTGAAAAGTTGTGAAGGCAGGGGAAGAAATTTTCGAAAGTTTTACGAGTATTTGTTTCAATCGGAGATCTATGTGGAAAAAATGCTGAATGAAGGCGAGTTTTCTCTGATACCGTTGGATTCATTGAATTTTAGTAATTTTATTCACACTTTATATTATTCTGTGCAGAAGAAGGATATTGCTCCAAGTTTATTTGATAGAATAAAAAATGAATATCTTGCGTTTCTGCCTGAGACAGAATTAATGGAAAGTGACAGCGCGATCGTAAATGCACTTATGATGATTAAGGCGGAGGTGCCGAATGAAAAAAATTGAAGCTTATCTGCATGCCCTGCAGTTGGGGAAGCATAATGAAAAACTTGTAAATAGTACAATTGAACGCTTGAAAAGATGTGAGCTTAAGGAACTTTCAAGCAGAAGAATACTTGTTGCGACGCTTTACTGTCGATTGCTTCAGTATTGTCAGGATTTATATCCCGTAAATGTTCCGGATTCTATTGTTGAGAAATTGTTGGAAGCTTTTGATAATATTGAATCAATTAGCGTTGAGGCTGAGCCGCAGGAACTGGAAGACAGCAGTCTGATCACGGTATGGTTTCTGCACGAATTGAAAAATCATCGGGGATTGGGAGATGTATGGACCATTGATGACGACAGGCTTCGTCAATCCATTGAAATACTTTTAAAAGAATTAGACAATATTCATTTCATTTTTGAAGTTAAAATGGATGGGCATTTTGTGTTTCCAATTAATGATATGATAGCTAAAGTTGTTGCAAAACCGGAATTTATCAGTTCCGGTACACCGTTAAGTACATATCATATACATATTTTGCAGTTGGCAGTTAAATTATTTGAACATAACGAGGATGCGCAGGCGATTCTTCAGAAGCTTCTGAAAGAGTGCAATTTGAAGTTTATCAATTATTTTTATTCCCATTGCCGCATTTTGGATACATTAAATTTGCTGAATTATCAGAAAAATGGAGTTATGATATTTTTTCGACCCGACAGAAACACTGTATTGATCAGGCATGAATCGGAGGAATATTTCAAGTCCGAACCTGTATGGAAACCGGGAGAAATATGTGTACAGGAAGAAAAAGATTATTACGGGAAATCAATCGGTGCGTTTATAGAATATGAGTTAGAGCAGGGGGATTGCCTGACCGATTTTTCCCGAATTCTGGAAAATGAAGATGACCGCGAAGAATTTCTTAAACTGATATTTGACGAAGGCTGCTTCAATATCCTGGTGGAGGGGATGATTATTAAAAAGGCTGATGGATCTTATCTCCCGGTTAATCCGTTCTGCAGGAATGATGAAATGATTATAAAAGGTCAACAAAATGACAGAAATGGCAAATGTTATGAAAGAGACAGCTTGCCGGATGCGATGCGCAGATACCGAAATGCTGCGATTAGGATCAGCCAAAACTATGTGATGAACAGAGTGTCTTTTGGTTTGGCAATCCTGCTTTTGAAAAAGGAAAATACAGGAGTTGCTTCCCTTGGTCTTAACGAGTTTTCCGAGGACTGCTGGTATCAAAGCCAGATGATAAGAAACTGGGTAGAACACTGTGAGAACAAGCTGGATGCCTTGAATTTTGTTACAGAACAATGGTACCGTGAGACGGAGTATTTCAGGAATCGTACCAACACCAAAAGGAGAATGAAAGAACAAAATATCGAGGAGCATCTAATTGATGTCCTGGACATCTATCCATTACAAAGCGATCTTAGCTGGATGTATCAGACGATGGATTGCGAAACTCCGGAGTACTGGTGTGTTTTAAGTGGAAGAATGGTGGAAGATGAGGATGGAGAATATCTGCTGCTGGTTGGTTGGCATCAGAATTTATATGCTGCGAAATTATGGGAAATCGATGATACGTTCTTTGAGATAAAAGCGGAGGTGCTCGGCGACCCGGATGGAGTGATTGGAGACGAATGGGACGTAGGTCAGGAATATTATTTTCTATATGACATTGCGAATCGTAAGGGGAAAATTTATAACCAGGCATTGCTTAAAGGAATCTGGGGGATTCAACAGCTTCAGATGAGCAATCATTTGTCTTGGGAAACTGCCGGCAAAATTAGTAAGGTGCATTACAAAGATATCTTTTCCATGATGCAGTTGCAGGAGGCGGCGCTTTCAGAAACGGGGAATCGATTTTTTTGTGATTTTGATTCACAGGTTTTTTATCGCCTGATTCATAATTTGCTTTGGAGTAACATAAATGAAGAGACAATTGACAATTATCTGCGGATTTTTATGCATCACCAACAACTGGATTTTTCAGACATCCGTGAGGATGAAACGTTTATGCGTGAAGATGCTGCCACGTTATATGTTCCAAAAGATGGAAGGCAGAGTGACAGTGTGCTTTCCAGCGTATATGAAACTTACCTGAAAGCAAAATGTAGCAGAGAAGTCAATGATCTTTATGATGAGGCATTGGAATTGAGGGAAGATGGATATTATTATCATAAGGACAATCGCATTGAACATATCGTATTTCTCTGCGATAATTTTGAACATGGTACCGCTGCGAGGCGAATGCTGACTGCTTATCTTGATCTTATTGTTCCAGGAGACTCTAAGGAAGCAGAAAAGGAGAGAAGTTGGATAAGCAGTGCCAAAATGCGGGAACAACAATATTATCTGAGTACACGATCTTCCTCCGATGATTCGGCAGATTCCTCAGACGGTATACAAAAAATCCGGACAGTTGTACCACTGAAAGAGGTTGTTGATAAAAACAACTGCACGGTAAAAGTACATAGTTATTACGGAACTTCGGAAGGAAGCCGTCAAATAGATACTTTTCTGGAGGAACAGGGGATTAAGTTTGTCCCTACCAGTTTTACGAGAGAGATTACGAAAAAAGCAATTCAGATCCAGGATGATGTAAAAAAAGTCTGGCCTGGTATAAAATGTGGAGATTATTATACTGTTATACGTGAATTTAATATGACCAAAGCAAACGTCTTTCCCGAAAAAATGCTGAACGATCCTCAAAAATCGATATGTATGTTTGTCAAGAAAAGGGAACTTCCTATGGCAAGTGGTTCTTGAAAAACAATATGCTTGGGTTTATACGTTTATAATAATTCAGATGTGTGTTTGCAGAAACTCAGAAATATGCCGTAGGAGTATCTTGATGGTCTTCATGCTTTATGGTAAAGTGAGAACATAATAGGTGGCTTATGCCATTATGCCGGAAAGGAGCGTGGGAAAGATGCGGAAGAAACTTCCCATCGGCATCGATGGATTCGAAAAAATCAGGACGAATGATTTTTATTATGCAGATAAAACGCTGTTCATGAAAGAGCTTTTGCAAAACTGGGGTGAAGTGAACTTGTTTACTCGTCCCAGGCGTTTTGGAAAAACTTTGAACATGAGCATGTTAAAATGCTTTTTTGAGGTTGGAAGCGACCCTGCGCTGTTCGATGGTTTAAGAATCACGCAGGAAACAGCACTGTGCGAAAAATACATGGGGAAATTTCCTGTGATTTCAATCAGCCTGAAAAGCGTAGATGGCTTGAATTTTCAGGCGGCATCCGCAGCGCTGCGAACTGTCATTGGGGATGAGGCTGGAAGATTTCGATTTCTGCGTGAAAGCGCAAAACTGGATGCGGATGATAAAAATTCTTATAATCAACTGATCAATGTGGAGACGAAGGGAAATGAAAAATATGCCATGTCTGATGCTGCGTTGATCGACAGCCTGAAAACACTCTCCCACCTTCTGTCCAAACACTATGGGCAGAAAGTCATCCTGCTGATCGATGAGTATGACGTCCCGTTGGATAAAGCATTCCAGGGTGGATATTATGACGGGATGGTATCTCTGATCCGCAATATGTTCGGCAATGTGTTAAAGACAAATGATAACCTTTATTTTGCCGTTCTTACGGGCTGTCTGAGGATCTCAAAAGAGAGTATCTTTACCGGACTTAATAATCTCAAGGTACACACAATCTCAGACGTCCGGTATGATGAGTTTTTTGGCTTTACCGATACAGATGTTGATGAAATATTGAAGTTTTATGGTCTGTCCTCTTTCAAAGATGCGATCCGGGATTGGTACGATGGATACCGCTTCGGGAATGTCGATGTATACTGTCCCTGGGACGTGATCAATTATTGTGATGAACTGCTGGCGGATCCGGCTGCCCCTCAGAAAAATTATTGGGCAAACACCAGCGGAAACGATCTGATCCTCCGTTTGCTGAAAAAAGCAGATCAGACTACCAAAGATGAGATGGAAGAGCTGTTAAACGGTGAGGCGATAACGAAAAAGATGAAACAGGATCTGACCTACCGGGAGATAGAGGATCGTGTGGAAAATGTGTGGAGTGTACTTTATTCTGCGGGATATTTGACCGGAAAGCATGTGAATCAGGCAGATGCGGATATATTCAGACTGTGGATTCCCAATGGTGAGATTCGCAAATTGTTTTCCGATCTGGTGCAGGACTGGTTCCGGGAAGTGACACGTTCGGATTCTGAGAGAATCAATCGGTTCTGCGCGGCGTTTCCGGCTGGGGATGTGGTCACAATCCAGGATATGCTCCATGATTATCTGTGGGATTCCATCAGTGTGCGGGATACGGCAGTGCGGGCAACCATGAAAGAAAACTTTTACCATGGGATGGTGCTTGGGCTTTTGCGGAGCCAGGGGAACTGGCTGGTCAAATCCAACGCAGAAACCGGGGAAGGCTACAGCGATATTTCCATCCAGACACCGGATCGGATCGGGATTGTGATCGAATTGAAGTACGCAGACGATGGAAATCTGGAAGCGGCTTGTGCGGAGGCGTTAAAACAGATTGAAATAAAAAAATATGCAGAAGGGCTGAGGCGCCGGAGCCTGAAGAAAATCCTGAAATACGGCTTGGCTTTCTGTGAGAAGGAATGTATGGCCGTGATGGCGTGAGACAATGGATTTCAGTAAAGTGAAAACGTAACAGTTTAGGAGAAAAAAGCAATGTTTGGACGAAAGAAAAAGCTGCAGAATGACAGGGACAGGGAACTGGAAGAAGTTCTTCGCAGCTGTAAAGAGTGGATGCAGAGAGAGAAGGAAGAAGCACAGGGAAGGCGGGAAGACGAGGAAAAGCGTTTTCAGGCGCTGGAGAGACAGCTGGAGGAACGGGATGCTGTGCTGAGAGAAATGAAAGAAAAATGGAATGCCTGGGAGAAGGCGTTTGGCAGGCAGTCGGATTCTCTGGAAAATCTGCTGGACGAGCTGGATGAACTGGGAGAGAACAGCCGGCAGGAATCGATCCTGGCGCAGGAATTGAAAGAGGAAAGAAAGCGGGAAAAGGCGCTGCTGGATCTGGCGTGTTTTTGCCGGGAGCAGATGGATCTGACGTCCCGTTATCTGAAGAAAGAGCCTGGCTGGGCGGATCAGTGCAGGATGATGGAGCAGGAGGCTGAGAGATATCTGAGGGCAGCGAATCTTCAAGAGACCGGCCGGAAGGGAGAGACGGTGGATTATGACATCCATGAGGTGCTGAAGGCGGTGGCGACTCCGGAAAAAGAACTGGCCGGGACGGTGGCGGAGGTTTACCGCCGGGGGAGGATCTGGCAGGGTCAGGTGATCAGCAGGGCACAGGTGGCAGCCTATCGGTTTGAGGGAGGTACGGAAGAATGACAGAGAGAACGGGAGTGATCATTGGGATCGATCTGGGAACGACGACGACGGAGGCAGCTGTCTATCGGAACGGCAAGGTTGAGATGATCCCGGATTTCGACGGAAATATCGCGGTTCCGTCGGCAGTGGGTATCGACGACAGAGGGAACTTTGTGGTCGGCGAAAAGGCGAAGGCTCAGTATGTGCTGGCGCCGGAGCGGACAGCCATAGAGATCAAGAGAAAAACGGGTACCGGTGAGAAAATCCGTCTGGGAGAGAAGGAGTATACGCCGGTGGAACTGTCCGCCAGGATCCTTGACTATGTCAGAAGGTATTCTGAGGCATGGCTCGGGGAGACGGTGAACCGCGCGGTGATCTCGGTTCCGGCTTATTTTAACGATATACAGAGACGCGAGACTGCGGAGGCGGGACAGCTCGCCGGTTTCACGGTGGAGAGGATCATCAATGAACCGACGGCGGCTGCCCTCAGTTACGGCATGAACCATCTGGAGGAGGAAAGCCATATTCTGGTGTATGACCTGGGCGGCGGAACCTTTGATGTGACGGTGCTGGAAATGTTTGAGGGGGTTCTGGAGGTCAAGGCGAGCAGCGGCGACAACCGGCTGGGAGGCAAGGATTTTGACCAGAGTCTTGTGAGATGGCTGACGGAGCGGTTTGAGGAGAAGAACCAGGTGAGTCTGAAAGGGGATATTTTTGCGGAATCAAGACTGAAGACGGCGGCGGAGCAGTGCAAGGTAGAACTGAGCGCACAGGAGTCGGCGGTTGTGCGGGTTCCTGTGCTGGCAGAGAAAGACGGCTGTCCGCTGGGTCTGGAGGAAACGGTCACAAGGGAGCTGTTTGAGTCTTTGATCGCCGGTGATCTCACAAGGACGAGGCGGCCGGTGAATGTTGCGCTCAGTGACAGCGGGCTTCATGAGGGAGATCTGGATATGGTCCTTCTCGCAGGCGGTTCCACCCGGATTCCTGCTGTCCGCAGGGAAATCCGCGGGCTGCTGGGGATTGAGCCTTCCGCTGCCATTCACCCGGATTACAGCATTGCTGAGGGAGCGGCAGTGCAGGCGGGAATCATCGGCGGCGCAGTGGAGATGGAGAAAAGCCTGGTGATGACCGATGTGAATCCTTACACCCTTGGAGTACGGACAACGGACGGGTATTCTTCGGATGTTATGAGCGTGATCATTCCGAGAAATGTTACGATCCCTACGACCCGCCGTGAACGTTATTATACTGCCTGGGATGACCAGGACACAGTATCTGTCCAGGTGTATCAGGGGGAATACGCGTCGGCAAGCCGAAATCATATGGTCGGCGAATTTGAAGTCGGTGATATACCGCTGGCGCCGGCGGGAAAGGAAGAGATTGATATTTCTTTTTCCTATAACCAGAACGGGATCCTGCAGGTTTCCGCGGAGGTGGTCAGTACCGGAAAGGTATCGTCACTGACGATCGATATGATCGACGCGAGCCTTCCGGATGAAAAGTCCGCGGAAGAATGGAAAAAATCACCTCTCGCCAGGGAATTCCGTTCGCTGATCCGGCGTGCGGAGAAGGCGATCCGGCTTGCGTCGGCCGGCGGCGACGGGGAATCGGCAGGAGAACTGGAGACGATGCTTGCGCAGCTGAAATATGCGGTAATGAAGGAATATCGTATCCGGGCGGAAGAGCTGGAGGAAGAGATCAGAGAATACTTGAACAGTGGGGAAGAGAACAATGAATGAAGATGCATATAAAGTATTGGGCGTTTCGCGGGACGCGTCGCAGGAAGAGATCAAGAGAGCGTATTTCCGGATGGTGCGCCAGCATACGCCGGACAGCGATCCGGAAATGTTTCAGGAAATCCGGAGAGCTTATGAAGCTTTGAAGGATATGGAAGAGCAGAAGAAAGATCTGGAAACCATCAGCCTGGAAGTTCCCGATGATCCTATGGGGAAAAAGATGATGGAGCAGATCCTGAGCTGCTACGGAAGCCACGATTATCAGAGGGTGATCGATACCGCGCAGGAGGCGGTGCGTTACTTTGGGAATTGTTCCGGCTTTCTGTATTATCTGGCTCTCGCACAGCGGGAAGCGGGATATACGGGGAAATCTGTCCGGAATCTGGAACTTCTTGTGGAAAAGTTCCCGGATGAGGTGAGATTTCGCCGTGAACTGGCGATTTCCCTGCAGGAGCGCGGGTTCGGGAAAAAGGCGCTGGATGCGTTTGAGACTGCCTGGAAGATGGGCTGCCGGGATACGGAATTTCTGTTTTTGTTCAACCTGGCCTGTTATGAAAGAAGGAAGTATGCAAGGGGCGTCCAGATATTGGAAACGCTGATCGGGGATGCGGGACGCAAAACGGTTCTTCAGCCTTTGGAGTATCTGCAGCCGTACGAATGGCTCCTGATCTCCAGCGCCAGCGTTTCGGACGAAAAGTTCCGCCAGTCAGCAGAACGGTTCGCGCAGTTTCTGCTGGAAGCGGGAGGCGGGCTGGATGGAAGCGGAGAGGAAATTGCGGAGATGTTTTTGCCGCTTGCAATGATTGCCTATGGTATCAGCGAAAACGATGAAATACCGGAAATGGCTGCCGGCTGGATGAAGGCGACATACACTACCATCAGGGAAGCGGTATGGAAAATTCTGGCGGCAGCCCAAAAAGCGATTCCGGACGAGAAACTGTGGAAGGAGACGCAGAAACAGCTGGAACATGTGTTTGTCATGGGGGATCCGGAACTTTCCATAAGCACCAGATGTGTCGTTGACGCCTTCGTCGGAGGGGACGAAAGGGAAGATCCGCAGTTTACCAGGTTTATTCAGCTGGACAGTATGCTGTGTATCCTGGAAGAATGGCCGGAAAATCGCGGGCAGATAGAAATTTTGAAACACAGGTACCCGGAAACCTACAGCAGGCTGGAGGAGTTCGTTCGGCGTTTGGACAGTGAGTCGACCGACCGGCTGAGAGATTCGATGCTCAAGGATTACAGGCGTCTGGCAAAGTATTTTGACGGCTATTATTTCCAGCGTTATCCGGAGCGGCGGCAGGAGGGAACCAGGCAGGTTTGGGACAGTGACCAGGAGGGAACTTTCCGGCGGGCGGAGAAAAAAGTCGGCAGAAATGATCCCTGTCCCTGCGGAAGCGGGAAGAAATATAAAAACTGCTGCGGCAGGAAAGGTTGAGAAAGGTGTTTTACTTGAAACGATATCCGGAGATGATATACATCGGAGAATAACAAAAAATGAAATATGAAAACATCAGAAAAGGCACTTTCCTGCAGCGCCCAAACCGCTTTCTTGCACGGGTGGCGCTGGGCGAAAAAGAAGAGCTGTGCCATGTAAAAAATACGGGAAGGCTGGGAGAATTGCTGCTTCCTGGCGCCGCTGTATGGGTGCAGGAACACGACAATCCCAATCGTAAGACAAGGTTTTCCCTGATTGCAGTGGAAAAAGACGGCGTCTGCTATAACATTGATTCCCAGGCGCCGAACATTCTGGCGAGGGAATGGCTGGCGAGTGGAAAGGCTTTTCCGGGGAGTCGGATCACAGACATCCATCCGGAGAAGAAGTATGGAAATTCCAGATTTGATCTGGCGTTCTGCCGGGATGGAAAAAGGGCGTTTATGGAAGTAAAGGGTGTAACGCTGAACCAGAACGGAACAGGGCTGTTTCCTGATGCGCCGACGCTCCGTGGAGTCAAGCATGTGCGGGAGCTGATCGAATGTCAGAAAGAGGATTATGAGGCATATGTGTTGTTTGTCGTGAAGTTTGAGACGGCTGAGAGATTTATGCCTAATATCGCCCGGCAGCCGGAATTTGCCGCGGCGCTGCTGGAGGCGCGGAATGCCGGGGTGCATGTGATGGCAGCCCGCTGCAGTGTGCAGCCGGAGCAGGTGGAAATCGTCACAGAGATTCCTGTGGAACTGCCGGAGAGTACGGAATGACAGTGCGCCAGGAAAGCTGCCTGCCGGAGTTATTTACCAGTTATTTACCCTCATGTGAGAGCATGGGGGTATTTTAGTGGAAAAAAATAATAATTCTGTTGCAAATGCAACATAAAAATCTGATGGGATATCGTATGATAGGGATGCTCTGATACAGTTGCTTTAGAGTGTGTCTGCAGATTCCAGGAATGAATTATCAAATACGCTTCAGTGACTGCAGAGATTCCAGGCGATTTTCAGATGGAAAAGGAGAGAGGTTTTATGATTCGAAAGATTATTCAGATCGATACAGAAAAGTGCAATGGCTGCGGTCTTTGCGCGAAAGCCTGCCATGAGGGCGCAATCGGCATGGTGGATGGAAAGGCGAAGCTGCTGCGGGATGATTACTGTGACGGGCTTGGAGACTGTCTGCCGGCATGTCCGGTCAATGCGATCTCTTTTACTGTACGGGAAGCGGCAGCCTATGACGAGGCAGCGGTACTCACGAAAAAAGGGAAAGGTTCACAGCTGCAGCAGTGGCCGGTGCAGATCCGGCTGGTACCAGTGGAAGCGCCGTTTTTCCAGGGCGCGGACCTGCTGGTGGCGGCAGACTGTACGGCTTACGCTTACGCGGAGTTCCATAAAGAATTTATTCGGGGACGTGTGACACTGGTTGGCTGTCCGAAACTGGATTCGGTGGATTATGCGGAAAAGCTTACGGAGATTCTTCGGAACAACGAGATCCGAAGCGTAACAGTCGTGCGGATGGAAGTTCCGTGCTGCGGAGGTATGGAAAACGCAGTGAAAAGGGCGCTGCAGGCCAGCGGGAAATTACTTCCGTGGCAGGTGGTGACGATTTCTACTGATGGAAAGATTCTGGGGCGTGACTGAAAAATATAAGATAGAAAAGAGGAAGAAAAAATGGAAAAAAAGATGTTTTGTTTTCAGTGTGAGCAGACAGCCGGATGTACGGGATGCATGGGAAATGCCGGTGTCTGTGGAAAAACTGCAGGGACGGCAAATCTGCAGGATGAGCTGACAGGAGCGCTGATCGGACTTGCCAGCGCCTGCACGACCAATCCCAAGACGGAGCAGACGGATCGTCTGCTGATCGAAGGACTTTTCACGACAGTGACCAACGTCAATTTCAATGATGAAACCCTTCGCGAGATGATCCGCCGCGTGAGAGAGGAAAAGGAGCGGGTGGCTCCGGGCTGCGCTTCCTGCGCGGAGCGCTGCGGCAGTACGGATGATTATGATATAAAGAAGATCTGGGAGGCGCAGGAGGATATCCGCTCCCTGAAGTCCCTTCTGCTGTTTGGAATCCGTGGAATGGCGGCTTACGCGTACCATGCGATGGTTCTCGGATACGTCAGCGAAGAAGTCAATGAATTCTTTTACCGGGCATTGTTTGTCCTGGCGCAGGACTGGGACACGGAACAGCTCCTTCCGGTAGTGATGGAGACAGGCAAGGTGAATCTGACCTGTATGGAACTTCTGGACCGTGCCAATACAGAGACGTATGGCACTCCGGTTCCTGTGACGGTTCCGCTGAAGGTGGAAAAAGGGCCGTTTATCGTGATCACCGGTCATGATCTGAAGGATCTGAAGCTTCTGCTGGAACAGACGGAAGGCAAGGGCATCAACATTTATACCCATGGAGAAATGCTGCCGGCTCACGCTTATCCGGAACTGAAAAAGTATCCGCATCTGAAAGGAAACTACGGAACCGCATGGCAGAACCAGCAGAAAGAATTCGCGGATCTTCCGGCTCCGATCCTTTTCACCACAAACTGTCTGATGCCGGTGAAGGAAAGCTATGCCGACCGTGTATTTACGACGGAGGTCGTATCCTATCCGGGAATGGTGCATATCGGCGAGGACAAGGATTTCACTCCGGTCATCGAGAAAGCGCTGGAGCTTGGCGGATTCGCAGAGGATCAGGAATTTACCGGAATTAACGGCGGACACGAAGTGACAACAGGATTCGGACACGGAACGGTGCTGTCTGTGGCGGACAAGATCATTGACGCGGTAAAGAGGGGAGAAATCCGTCATTTCTTCCTGGTAGGCGGCTGCGACGGAGCCCGCGCGGGAAGAAATTATTATACAGAATTTGTCAAGAACACACCGAAGGATACGATGGTTCTGACCCTTGCCTGCGGAAAATACCGATTCAACGATCTGCAGCTGGGAACGATCGCGGGGCTGCCGCGGATCCTGGATATGGGACAGTGCAACGACGCTTACAGCGCGATTAAAACGGCGGTTGCTCTGGCGGAGGCATTTGACTGCAGCGTCAACGAACTGCCATTGTCCATGGTGCTGTCCTGGTATGAGCAGAAAGCGGTCTGCATCCTGCTGACCCTGCTGCACCTGGGAATCGAGAACATTCGCCTTGGCCCGACATTGCCGGCATTTCTGTCTCAGAATGTTTTGAATCTGCTGGTGGAGAAGTATCATATTGCGCCGATCACCACACCGGAGGAGGATCTGAAGGCGCTTCTTAAGGAATAAGAGAAAAATTGTTTTTTTGTAACGAGAACATGCGAAAGCAGCCAGAAGAAGGTATGTGTGTACAGTGGGAAGTTTTGCAGCTTCCAATCATACAGGCATATATCTTGCTTATGGCTGCTTTTTAAGAATGAATGAAAATAAGGATGGAACGCAAGCGCAGAATAGAAATGGTTGACACCATATATGACACCGAATATAATATAGGCAGGAGGTATTCGAAATGTCGAAATGGGATAAACTATTAAAACGTATTTGCTCTTTATCGAAAGATCTCCGATTTGATGAACTGCGGAAAGTGTTGGAAAGCTATGGATATAAGATGAATGCACCGAGGAGTGGGAGCAGTCATTATATATTCAGAAAAGCTGGATGTCAGCCAATTACGATTCCAAAGCATGAACCTATTAAAAAGGTATATGTAGAGATGGTAAAACAGATTGTAGAAAGTGAGGTGGAAAACAATGAAGACACTGAATGACTATATGGCAATGTCTTATCGGATGGAAATTGTGGAAGACAAGGATGAAGGTGGCTTTGTGGTTTCCTATCCTGATTTACCGGGATGTATTACTTGTGGAAAAACCGTTGAAACTGCGGTGGCAAATGCACTGGACGCGAAGAAAGCGTGGCTTGAAGCGGCGCTTGAGGATGGAATTACGATTCATGAGCCGGATAATTTAGAAGATTATTCCGGGCAATTTAAATTGAGGATCCCCCGTAGTTTACATCGTTCATTGGCGGAGCACTCCAAACGGGAGGGGATTAGTATGAATCAGTACTGCGTATATCTTCTTTCTCGCAATGATGCGATTTATTCAAAATGAAATGACAGACAGGAGAAACGATGAAAACATTAGTGATTGCAGAAAAACCCTCCGTGGGAAGAGACATTGCCAGGGTTCTTGGATGCCAGAAGAAGGAAAACGGATACCTGGAAGGCCCTTCCTATGTGGTGACCTGGGCGCTGGGGCATCTGGTGACCCTTCAGGATCCTGAGGACTATGATAAAAAATATAAGGAATGGAAGCTGGAAGACCTGCCGATGATGCCGGAGCGTTTGAAGACGAAAGTGATCCCGCAGACCGGAAAGCAGTATCGGATCGTGGCGGGACAGCTGGAGCGGAAGGATATTTCTCGGGTGGTGATTGCCACGGACGCGGGCCGTGAGGGAGAGTTGGTGGCGCGCTGGATCCTTGACAAAGCACATTGCCGGAAGCCGTTGTCACGGTTGTGGATCTCTTCGGTCACGGACCGTGCGATCCGGGAAGGGTTCGCTCACCTGAAAGACGCCGGAGAGTATGAAAATCTCTACCATGCGGCGGTCTGCCGCGCGGAGGCGGATTGGCTGGTGGGAATCAATGCCACCCGCGCGCTGACCTGCAAGTATAACGCCCAGCTTTCCTGCGGGCGTGTGCAGACACCGACGCTGGCGATGATCGACCAGAGGGAACAGGAAATCCGCAATTTCGTGCCGGAGCCGTATTATACCATCACAGCTGCGGCAGGCGGGGTGGTCTATACCTGGCGGGACGCGAAAAGCAAGGGAACCAGGACTTCCTCACGGGAGCGGGCGCAGACGATTGCGGAGCAGGCAGGGCAGGAACCGCTGATCATTGAGAAGGTGGAGAAGAAGGAAAAGAAAACCTTTGCCCCGATGCTGTATGATCTGACGGAGCTTCAGAGAGAGGCAAGCCAGAGGTTCGGATTTTCCGCGAAACAGACCCTCAATCTGATGCAGAGCCTTTATGAGAATCATAAAGTGCTCACCTATCCCCGCACGGATTCCCGTTATCTGACAGCCGATATCCTTCCGACGATCCGTGAGCGGCTGGAGGCTGTGAGCGTTGGCCCTTACCGGGAGGCGGCGGGGAAGGCGAAAAGACAGAAACTTCCGGCGCGTCCGGCGTTTGTCAATGACGCAAAAGTATCGGATCACCATGCGATCATTCCGACGGAACAGTTTGTGCAGCTGAACGCCATGTCGTCGGATGAGAGAAAGATTTATGACCTGGTGGTGCGCAGATTTCTGAGCGTCCTGTTCCCGCCGTGCGTTTACGAGGAGACTTCCGTGACCGCAAGGATCGGAGCGGAGACCTTCACCGCAAAGGGAAAACGGATTCTGGAAAACGGCTGGAGAGAATTGTATGGAAGTGAGGTTCCCCAGGCGGAAGCTGCGGGAGAGCAGGAGGATACGAATCCGGAGGGGCAGACACTGCCGCTGCTGGAAGAGGGACAGAAGATTCCGAAGGCAAAAGTGACGGTGCGGGAAGGAAAAACCAAACCGCCGGCGCGTTTTACCGAGAGTACTCTGCTTGCCGCGATGGAAAATCCTGTCCGGTATATGGAATCCAGGGACGCCCAGATGGCGAAGGTACTTGGTGAGACCGGAGGGCTTGGAACCGTTGCGACACGGGCGGATATTATAGAAAAACTGTTCAACAGTTTTCTGATGGAAAAACGAGGAAATGAAATTTATCTGACGGCAAAGGCGCGGCAGCTTCTGAAATTGGTGCCGGCGGATCTGAAAAAGCCGGAGCTGACGGCGGCATGGGAGATGAAGCTGACGGATATCTCCAAAGGGCGGCTGAAACGCGAGGATTTCATGGAGGAGATCCGCTCCTATACAGAAGCGCTGATCGATGAGATCCGCCGCGAGGAGGGAACTTTCCGGCATGAAAATCTGACCAATAAGAAGTGTCCTCAGTGTGGAAAGCGCCTTCTGGCGGTCAACGGAAAGAACGCGAAGCTCCTTGTCTGTCAGGACAGAAACTGCGGCTATCGGGAAACCGTATCCCGCCTGACCAATGCCCGCTGTCCCAACTGTCATAAGCGGATGGAGATGATCGGCAAAGGGGAGGATGCCGTTTTCGTATGCAGCTGCGGCCATAAGGAGCGGCTGGCGAAGTTTGAGGAGCGAAGGAAAAAAGAGGGAAAAGGCGTATCGAAAAAGGATGTCGCCCAATATATGCAGAAACAGAAAAAGGAGGCACAGGAGCCGCTGAACAACGCGTTTGCCGAGGCTTTAAAGGGTATTAAACTTTAATGTTTCCGGTAGCGGGACGGCGGCTCGCCCATCTGTTTCTTGAAAATCCGGCTGAAATACAGGGGATTGTCGTAACCCACCATCGCGCCGATCTCCTGGATCGGATAGTCGGTGCTTTCCAGCAGCATCCGCGCCCGGTTGAGGCGGACGGAGGTGATATACTGCATCGGCGGCATCCCCATTGCCAGCCGGAAACTGCGAATGAACCAGCATACACTGATATGCTGGTTTTTTGCATATTCCTCAATGGAGATGGGCTCGGAAAAATGTTCGTTGAAATAATGGACCGCCTCCTGGATTTCTTTTGGAATCCGCACGCGGTCCGGTCCGCATTCCAGGGAATGGCGGCGGACCGTCATCAGAAGCTGCTGGAACAGAAGAACCAGCAGTTCTTCGTAGCAGGGACGGCCAAACTGCAGTTCCTGGATCATCTGGAGAAAAAACTGGTGGTATTCCGGCAGGATTCCTCCGTCCAGGATTCCTTCCCGGTCAAAACCTGCCTGGCGCAGAAGGTCCGGAACCTCTTTTCCGGAAAAATGCACCCAGCAGACTTCTGTTTTGCGGGAAGCGGAGTATTCGTAATCCTGTGGCTCGCCGGGAGTATAAACGATGAACGTGCCGGCAGGAGCCGTAAAGGAACGGCCGCATTTCTGAAAGACGGCGGTTCCCCCGAAAACGTATAACAGCTGATAATCCCTGCGGCCCTGGGGGCGGGTTGTGCGCAGGGCAGGGACGGTGAGCATCCGGTAGATCCCGCAGCTTCCGATGATCAGCGGATGGATGTTATCTTCGATTTCAATATCTGAATGGTTCAGATAGCCGGTATTGGAATACAAGGAGACACCTCTTTCTGATTGCTTTTTATGTAACAGTTCAGCCAACGGAACTGCTGCCTTTTTCTTTCTGTATCATTGTATCATTTTGTGCATGTTTTGGGCAAGACTGGCTATGGAAATTTTCTGACATTTTCGATATAATTTCTTATATATGGTTGAAAATAATTCCGCAGTTTCTTCTTTCGGCGGAAAAGGAAGGAGGAACAGCGGAAAAATAAAAGAAAGAGAGGAACACAAACATGCTGGTACCAAGATACTATGAAGATCTCAGCGTACTTCACCTGAACACGATGCCGAACCGTGCGTACTATATCCCGGCGTCGGTTTCCATGGATACGGTCGGTGAGAAACGGGAGGAATCCGATCGTTTTGTACTGCTGAACGGAGACTGGAAATTCCGTTATTATGAGAGCATTTATGACCTGAAGGAGGCGGTTTATGAGGAAGGCTTCTGCACCTGCGGATTTGACGAGATCCCGGTGCCGAGCGTATGGCAGAACCACGGCTACGACCGCCATCAGTACACCAATGTACGCTATCCGTTCCCGTTGGATCCTCCGTATATTCCACAGGACAATCCCTGCGGCGCTTATGTACATAAATTTGAATATCAGAAACAGGCGGACGCGCCGAAGGCGTATCTGAATTTTGAAGGTGTGGATTCCTGTTTTTATGTATGGCTCAACGGAACGTTCGTGGGCTACAGCCAGGTGTCCCATTCCACCAGTGAATTCGATGTGACTCCGTATCTGAAGGACGGCGAAAATACGCTGGCTGTCCTGGTGCTGAAATGGTGCGACGGCAGTTATCTGGAGGATCAGGATAAGTTCCGTATGAGCGGTATCTTCCGGGATGTTTATCTGCTGCTTCGTCCGGAGCAGGGAATTTTTGACTATTTCCTGAAAGCTGTTCCGTCAAAGGATTACAAAGACGGAACCATCGATGTGGAATTCAAATTTATGGACGGCGAAGTGCCGGTGAACTGCCGGCTGCTGGATGCCTGCGGCAATCTTGTGGCGGAGCAGAAGGCAGTGGATGGAAAGGTGCACATGGAAGTGAAAGACGCCCATCTGTGGAACGCAGAGGAGCCGTATCTGTATACGATCATCTACGAGACGGAGCATGAGGTGATCACGGACCATGTGGGTATCCGCGAGATCCATATCGAGGGAAATGTGGTTTATCTCAACGGGCAGAAGATAAAATTCCACGGTGTGAACCGCCACGACAGCGATCCGGTGACCGGATTTACCATCAGCCAGGAGCAGATTATGAAGGATCTGGTTCTGATGAAGGAGCATAATGTCAACGCGATCCGTACCAGTCATTATCCCAATGCGCCGCATTTCTATGAACTGTACGATGCGATGGGATTTTATGTGATCGACGAGGCGGACAATGAAAGCCACGGAACGTCCATGCGTTATATAGAATCTATGGACTGGGAGACCATCCGAAAACTCTGGAATGAGATGATCGCGGACAATCCGGATTATACCGAGTCTACGGTAGACCGTACACAGCGCTGTGTGGAGCGGGATAAGAACCGTCCGAGTGTTGTGATCTGGTCCATGGGAAATGAATGTGCCTATGGCTGTACCTTTGAAGCGGCGCTGGAGTGGACGAAGAAGTTTGACGATACCCGTCTGACGCATTTTGAGAGTGCGCTTCACGTTTCGGACAAGAGAAAATATAACTTTGACAACATCGATCTGTTCAGCCGGATGTATCCATCCCTGGAAGAGATCCATGAGTATGTAAATGAGGATGGAAGAAAACCATTTGTGATGTGTGAATTCTGTCACGCAATGGGCAACGGACCGGGAGATCTGGAGGATAATTTCCGCCTGATCCAGCAGTACGATGGAGTCTGCGGAGGTTTTATCTGGGAGTGGTGTGATCATGCCATCGATATGGGCAAAACCATCGACGGAAGAAAAATGTATGCCTACGGCGGCGACCACGGGGAATACCCGCATGACGGCAACTTCTGTATGGACGGACTGGTTTATCCGGACCGCCGGGTACATACGGGACTGCTGGAATTCAAGAATGTATACCGTCCGGCACGTGTGGTTTCCTACGATCAGAACAGCGGCGAATTGGTGCTGCACAACTATATGGATTTCCTGAACCTGAAGGATTACCTGACGATTTCCTACGAGGTTCTGTGTGACGGCACAGTGATCGCCAAAGGAACGGTGGAGAATCAGGCGCTTCTGGACATTCCTGCCCACGAAGAAGGAACGATGACACTGCCTGTGGATGTTCCGGAGAAGGGAAAAGCAGCGCTGAAGATTTCCTATGCGCTGAAGGACGCACAGGGCGTTCTTCCGGCGGGCTTTGCCCTTGGATTTGACGAGGTGGCACTGGAAACCGCGGAAAATGAAAATCAGAAAGTGAAAGCGCTTCTGGCAGCAGGTACGATTTCTGCACCGAAGGCGGAGGAAGAGGATGCTTCCGTGATCGTAAGCGGAGACAATTGGCGCTATGTTTACAACAAACGCACCGGACTGTTCGCGCAGATGGTTTACGAGAATCAGAATCTGCTGGAGCAGCCGATGGAATTCAATATCTGGCGCGCGCCTACGGACAATGACAGAAATATCAAGAGGGAATGGATGCGCGCACAGTATGACAGAACCTTCGACCGGGCTTACAATACCACAGTTACGGAAAAGGACGGCTGCATCGTGATCGAGAGCGACCTGTCAGTGGCTGCGATCTATGCCCAGAGGATCCTGGAAATCCATGCGGTATGGACGGTATCCGGAAACGGAGCAGTGGATGTGCATCTGAATGTGACCCGTACTCCGAACTTCCCGTTCCTGCCGAGATTCGGCCTGCGTCTGTTCCTGCCGAAGAGCATGCAGAAAGTAACCTACTGCGGCATTGGACCGAACGAGAGTTACAAGGACAAGAGACAGTCCGGATATCACGGCCTGTTCCACACGGATGTTCCGGGGCTTCATGAAGACTATATCCGTCCCCAGGAAAACGGCGCACACGACGACTGCGACTATGTGATCCTGGAAAATGATCATCTGGCCCTGGCTGCCGCCGGAGCGAAGACATTTGCCTTCCAGGCATCGGAATACACCCAGGAAGAGCTGACCAGAAAAGCACACAATTATGAACTGGAGAAATCTCCGTATACTGTACTCTGCCTGGATTACTGCCAGAGCGGCATCGGCTCCAACAGCTGCGGACCGGAATTGAGAGAAGAGTATCGTCTGAATGAAGAGAACTTTACCTTTGCAATCCGCTTGAAACTGGAAGCAAAATAAGAGCTAAAACGAATACAGTGTTTCGCAGATAATCAGACCATGCACTTACACGATTGACGGTTGTCAGACGAACACCATAAAAAATGAAATTTTGCTGCGGGAAGAACGTTCTATGAGATGTTTCTTCCCGCAGCTTTTTTATCATTCAACCGACCGCTCCCCAAGAAACAGAAAGCAGCCAGGGGCGGCGGGCGCTGTGTGTGCAGCGGGCATCTGCGGGGGTGCGAGAAAATCTTAGCACTCCGAAGTGCCGGAGGACGGGACAGACGCAGGGTTACAAACCCGGAGTCTGAGGAGCGCTGAGACGGGAATTGATAAACAATTCCTGTCGAATCGCTCCGGTGCCCGTCCGGAGGTGCTTTGGAGCGCTTAGATTTTCCGCATCCCCGCAGCCGCCCGCCGCAGACACAGCGCCCGCCGCCCCTGGCTGCTTTCGTCCTACAAATTTTCATTTTTCGCCGAATTAACTTTATTTCCGCGGGCAACGAGCCAAGCGGACATGCTTGCATGTCCATTTGGCGAC